>CDZG01055288.1_pt1 | contig 95846 bp, 85 predicted proteins | sample 557741 | NCBI WGS metagenome assembly CDZG01 (sample SAMEA3182086, study PRJEB8094) | gut metagenome | biome: human; feature: gut; material: Stool; isolation source: human stools | place: Canada | collected 2013-01-21
AAACCCCTTTATTTTTTAAAAACCTCATGATATAATCTAAAGGTTAGAAAAGGCAGAAATATAAAAACGAAACGGAGAGATATTTTTGGTAAGAACAGATTTGCGCAACATTGCGATAATCGCACACGTCGATCACGGTAAGACCACGCTTGTGGACGAAATGCTGAAGCAGTGCGGCGAATACCACGAAAATCAGCAGGTCACGGAGCGCGTCATGGACTCCGGCGATCTCGAACGCGAGCGCGGAATCACGATACTTGCGAAAAACACGTCGGTCATCCGCGGCGATGTGAGAATAAACATAGTAGATACCCCCGGGCACGCAGACTTCGGCGGAGAGGTCGAGCGCATACTCAAGATGGTAAACGGCGTTCTCCTGCTCGTCGATGCGGCGGAGGGTCCCATGCCTCAGACGAGATTCGTTCTCGGCAAGGCAATGGAGCTCGGTCACAAGATAATCGTCGTCATCAACAAGATCGACCGTCCCGACGCGCGCCTCGAAGAGGTCGAGGAGGAGGTTCTCGAGCTTCTTCTCGAGCTTGACGCGACGGACGAGCAGCTCGATTCACCGATGATCTTCTGCTCCGGACGCGCGGGCACCGCATCCCTCTCGCCTTACGAAAAGGGAGTCAATCTCGATCCTCTGTTCAACACGATCATCGACTACATCCCCGCTCCCGAAGGCGATTCCGATGCTCCGCTCCAGCTTCTCGTTTCCTCGATCGACTACAACGATTACGTCGGACGTATCGGAATCGGACGCATCGAGCGCGGCACGGCGAAGATCGGCGATGAGGCGGTCGTCGTAAACTATCACAATCCGGATGCGACCCCGAAGAAAATGAAGCTTGTTTCGATGTTCGAGTTTGACGGACTTGACAGAGTTCCCGCGCAGAGCGCGACGGTGGGCGACATCGTCTGTTTCTCGGGCGCGGAGGATATCACGATCGGTGACACGATCGCGTCGCCGCTCGATCCCACGCCGCTTGAGTTCGTCAAGGTGAGCGAGCCTACGATGGAGATGACCTTCTCCGTAAACGACAGCCCGTTCGCCGGACGCGAGGGCAAATTCGTGACCTCGCGCCAGCTCCGCGAGCGTCTCTACAAGGAGACTCTGCGCGACGTTTCGCTCCGCGTGGCGGACGGCGAAACGACCGACTCCTTCAAGGTCGCGGGACGCGGCGAAATGCACCTCTCGATCCTCATCGAGACGATGCGCCGCGAGGGATACGAGCTCACCTGCTCGACGCCCCACGTCCTCTACAAGGAGATCGACGGAAAGAAGTGCGAGCCGATGGAGAGAGTCTACATTGACGTTCCCGAAGGCTCGGTCGGCGCGGTCATAGAAAAGCTCGGCTCACGCAAGGGTGAGCTTGTGCAGATGACACCGTCCGGCAGCCGCATGAAGATCGAGTACCTGATCCCGGCGCGCGGACTTCTCGGATACCGCTCGGAATTCCTCACCGACACGCGCGGCGAGGGAATAATCAACTCCCTCTTCGACGGATATCAGCCCTACAAGGGTGAGATCACCATGCGCTACACCGGCTCGCTCACCGCATCCGAGGCGGGCGAGGCGACCTCCTACGGACTTTACAACGCGCAGGACCGCGGCGCTCTCTTCATCGGAGTTCAGACCCCCGTCTATGAGGGAATGATCGTCGGACAGTGCCCCAAGATGGAGGATATCGCCGTAAACGTGTGCAAAAAGAAGCACCTCACCGCGATCCGCTCGACGGGCGCGGACGAAGCGCTCCGCCTGACACCGCCGATCATATTCAGCCTTGAAGAGGCGATTGAGTTTATCGCGGAGGATGAGCTCATTGAGGTCACTCCGAAGTCGATACGCCTCCGCAAGAGAACGCTCAGCACCGAGCAGCGTCTCAAGGATCAGGCGAAAAAGAAAAAGGGGCTTTGATAAGTCCGGTGTGCAAATCAAAAATATACATATAAAAATACGGAGGAAACAAAAATGTCAGACAAGATTTTAGTCGAAACCTCGGCGCGTCACGTCCACGTCACCGAGGAGCAGATCGCAATTCTCTTCGGCGAGGGCGCGTCCCTCACCCCCAAGAAGGATCTCAGCCAGCCCGGACAGTTCGCCTGCGAGGAGCGCGTGACCGTCGTCGGACCGAAGAAGTCCATTCCGAACGTGATCATTCTCGGACCCGCACGGAGCGCGGCACAGGTTGAGGTATCCCTCACCGACGCACGCTCGCTCGGTGTTACGGCTCCCGTCCGCGAGAGCGGCGACGTTGCCGGCTCCGCTCCCTGCAAGCTCGTCGGACCCTGCGGAGAGGTCGAGCTTACCGAAGGCGTTATCGCCGCAAAACGTCACATACACCTCGATCCCGCAACCGCCGAAACGTTCGGACTTGAGGACAAGCAGGTTGTGAGCGTCAAGATCGACTCCGACGAGAGAAGCACCGTGTTCGGCGATGTCGTATGTCGCGTAAGCCCCAAATTCGCTCCCGCGATGCACATCGACACCGACGAATCGAACGCAGCGTGCGCATTCGGCGAGTGCTACGGCGAAATAATCAAATAATCTTTGAAAACGGGGGATCCCCCCGTTTTCGTTAATCCGGGAAACGCGTGTACGGCGCGCGGCGAAGCGGCTTTATTCGAAAAGCGCATCGGCGGCGCTGCCGCGTCCGACAGACACGGAGAAATTATGATAAAAGCAATTATTTTCGATCTCGACGGCACGCTCTGCGACACCATGGAGGATCTCAGAGAGGCGATGAACGCCATGCTCCGCTCGTTCGGCTGGGCGGAGCGCTCCCGCGAGGAGCTGCTCCGCTTCATAAACCGCGGTGCGCGAAACTTCGTTGCGGATTCGATGCCGGACGGCTCATACTCATCCATTGACGACGAATCGGTGACGCGCGCTCTCAAAAAGTACAACGACTGCTACGCGGAGTGCTGCGGCAATGCGACCCGTCCCTACGACGGAATTGCAAATGCTCTTTCCGAACTGAAAAAGACGTACCGTCTCGGCGTTCTCTCAAACAAGCAGGAGCCGTTCGTCAAGAAGATCATCGGCGACATCTTCCCCGGCGTGTTCGACAGCGTTCACGGTCAGGTCGAGGGGATCCCGACGAAGCCCGATCCGCTCTCGCTCGAGCGCGCGATCTCGGAACTCGGGGTGACAGCCGGTGAATGTGCGTTTGTCGGTGACAGCGATGTTGATATGAAGACCGGGCGCAACGCTCTCATGCATCCCGTCGGGGTCACATGGGGATACCGTTCGCGCGAGATCCTCAAGGCGGCGGGAGCCGAGGCGCTCTGTACCTCTCCCGAAGCGCTCGGCGGTGTGATCGCATCGCTCTGAGCTGACCGTATGATGCTTTTCGGCATCGCTCCTTGTTTCGGGAGTGATGCCGATTTTCGCATTTTCGCATCGGCGCGCGCAGGAGCAATACGCTGTGCGGCGGTTCGTTGAAAGCCTTGCGCAGTTCAGCGATTCGCCGCCCCACACACGTTTTATCGAAAGCCCCGCGCGGCTTCGCAAGTTCGCATGATCCCGCCGCGTCAAAGCCGAAAAAATCCCCCGCACGAAAGCCGTATACCGATCGTTCGACCGGGCAGGCGGGATGAGGGGGATTTTTATTTTGAGATCGGGTCGGGAAATACACGGCGGCAAAGCTCGCCGGAGATCGGGCACGCGGCAAAGCTCGCCGTCCGGGGCGATCGTCCCGGGCAGACTGTTCATCCGGCCGCATCGGACAAACCGACAGGGCGATCAGCACGGTATATCAGCCGGCGGCGGTCACGGACTCGAATCCGAAGTCCTCGATCGAGATATCGTCGATTCCGGACTCGGAGATCATCTGCTCGGTTCCCGCGATTGCAAGAGCCGAAAACAGCACGCTGAATTCTCTTATGCTCTTGGCATCCTCGGCGCCGAGTGCGGGCTCGGTCCGTGTAACCGTTATGCCGCTTCCGGTATCGGCGTTAAATTTATCGGGGGTGATTTTGCCTTCCCAATAAAACATCTCGCCGGCATCCGTGAGATATGCGAAATATTTGCATGGCGCTTTTCCGGGCTCAAGCTGAATACCGAACGTGAGACCGTTTTCGTCGTCGTCAGCTACGGAGACAAGCGCAAGAATCTTGTTCCCGACCTCCATATTCTCGATCCTGAACGAAAACCCGTTCTCCTCGTCGCTGCCGTCGATGTACACGCTCTGATATCCGAGGAGGTAATGTCTGTATACGACATATGCGTAATCGGGGGATTTCTCGTCGCAGCGTGTGCACTTGCCCGTCACTCTCATATCGAAGTCGTGACCGAGCGGGCGCGTATCAACCTCGACACTGTCTCCGCAGACCTTGCAGGTGAGCTTCGCTTTTCCTCCGTTCAGACAGTCGGCGGCAACAGTCTCCTCCTTGGTATCCCAATGGCAGAGGCGAACCTCTTTCCATCCCGCAAGCGCTTTGATAAGCTGAATAAGATCCTTCATGTCGATCTTGCCGTCGTGAAGCGTATCCGAGTTTGCCTCGTTTATCGTCACGGGGTAATCCGAAAGGCTGCGAATAAGTATAATTATATCCTTCATTCCGACGCTGCCGTCGCCGTTTACGTCGCCGGGGGTGATCCCGTCGGTGCAGTTATCCGCAGCATGCGCGGGAAATGCGGCGACACATACGGAAAGCGTCATCACGGCGCAAAGCAAAAACGCAAGTATTTTCTTCATTATCGTTCCTCCGTTGTATTTGTCTTGTTCAACTGTGGATTTTATCACAAAACGGTATTTTTGTCAATAGAAATTGAGGAATCGGAAGAAAAACGCAAAAAAGACTATTTTCATTCCGAATTTTATTGACATTGCCCCCCGCAATTGTTATAATTCGTTATGGGCTCGGCGCACGCCGTAAATACACCCGAAGGACGGAACGTCAAATGAAGAATTACACCTTTGAACATATAGATACCAAACGCTGGGGCATCGGAAACTACCCTGCGGGAATGATGAAGGGCGACGGCGGCGATATCATGGTCGATGCCGGCGCGTATGTGCTCTCTACATCCGATTACGGCGACACATGGACCGAGATAAGGGACGGCAGACGGCGCGGCAACTTCACCCGACTTGCGGACGGCTCGTACATAAGCCCCGGATTCCACAGCGTCGTAAACTTCGATTTCGATGTCGAGACGCAGGAAAAGATACCGTTCGTGCTCCGCATCGCGCGCGCCGAGAATTTCGACGTGCTCCGCGCGGGAACGGCGCAGTGCGAATACTGCTCCGTCGATATTCCCGATCTCGCGGTCGGCTTCGGCGACAGCGAGGACAAGAAGAACTATCACACCGGCTCGGTCGATCACGGTGTGATACAGCTTGAAAACGGCGACATCATAATGACGATGTACGGTCAGTTCAAGAGCGACCGCTCAAAGCTCGAGTATTTCAAAAACTACGATTTCTATCAGTACCGCTCATGGTGCCTGATCTCTCACGACAACGGTCACACCTTCGAGTATCTCTCCACGATCGCGGACTGTCAGACATACCCGATCGCGGACGCGGAGGGCTACTGCGAGCCCGATCTTCTCTGCCTCGGAAACGGTCACATCCTCGCGGCGATAAGAACTCAGGGACACGAAGTCTACACGCCCATGTTCTTCTCACACTCCTACGACAGCGGAAAAACGTGGTCGAAGCCCGAGGTGCTCAATCCCTACGGAGTTCTTCCGCGGCTGATCCGTCTCGAGAACGGCGCGATCGTCTGCGCGTCGGGCAAGTGGGACACGTTCATGCAGATCTCGGGAGATGAAGGATACACATGGTCGAAGCCGTTCATCGTCGCCGAAAACGACGGTCAGTGGGATCGCGGTCCGTCAGGTTATGTCTCGATATTTGAGACAAGACCGAACGAGATCCTCATCGTATACGACACGACCGAGGACAAGGTGTCCGACGACATAAAGCTCGGCGAGCGCCGCATAGTTTATATGTCGCGCTACCGGGTGATCGAAGAGGCGTGACCGAAAAACGCCGCATTTTCCGTTTACCGTGCAGAATTCACGCATACGGGAACGGACAAAATCACAGCGCCGCGCGGCATACCGCATCGGCGGCGGAACGGAGACAAATCATTATGAATGAAACGATAAAAACCCTTTGCTCCCGTGCAAGCTGCCGCAGCTTCCGAGGAGAACAGATATCGATATCGGAGCTGCGCGAGGTTCTCGCCGCGGGCAGTCACGCGCCCTCCGGAATGAATCGACACAGCGCGCGTGCCGTCGCCGTGCAGGACCCCGACAAAATAAATCTTCTCTCGCAGCTCAACGCCTCCGTTATGGGCGGCAGCGGCGATCCCTTCTACGGTGCGCCGACGGTGATCGTCGTCATGGCGGATTCCTCCGTGCCGACATACATCGAGGACGCGAGCCTTGCAATCGGAAATATGCTGAACGCGGCTTATTCGCTCGGTCTCGGCTCATGCTGGATTCACCGTGCGAAGGAGGAAATGGCGTCCCCCGAAGGCAAGCGGCTCATGAAGGAATGGGGGATCGATCCGTCGTATGTCGGAGTGGGAAATGTGATTCTCGGATATCCGGCGGAGACCCTCCCCGAGGCAAAAGCGCCCCGCGAGGATTTCGCACTGCTCGACGACTGAGCGGAAACTGTCGTAAAACGCCGCACGGCGGCTCACGAATAAATTAAAATTTTCTAAGGAGAAAAACCGATATGGAAAAAGTCAAGGTCGGAGTGATCGGATGCGGCTGTATTGCAAACGCGGCTCACATCCCTTCCTACATGAAGTGTGACGATGCGGAGATCAAGTATTTCTGCGACATCGTCAAGTCGAAGGCGGAGAAAGCAGTTGAGGAATACAAGTGCGGAAGTGCGATCGACGATTACCGCATCATCCTGAACGATCCCGAGATCGACGCGGTAAGCGTCTGCACGCCCAACCTCATGCACAAGACGATCGCAATCGACGCTCTGCGCGCCGGAAAGCACGTTCTCTGCGAGAAGCCCGCGGCACGCATTTACTCCGAGGCGCTCGAGATGCAGAAGGTTCAGCACGAGACCGGAAAGATTCTGAACATCGGTGTCGTCAACCGCTTTGCCACCTCAGTAAACGAAGTCCGCCGCCGCATCATGAGCGGTGAGCTCGGAGAGGTATACCATGTATTCGTAAACTTCCGCTGCCATCGCTCCATCCCCGGAATCGGCGGCGCATTCACCACCAAGGCGATCTCCGGCGGCGGCGTGCTCATCGACTGGGGAGTTCACCGCATCGACCTTGTAATGTATTGCCTCGGCGATCCTCAGCCTCTCGCGGTATGCGGCAAAGCGTTCTCGAAGCTCGGCTGCGACATTCCCAACTACCTCTACCGCGGAATGTGGTCCGAGGAGACCCGCAACGTGAACGGAACCTACGATGTAGACGACAGCGTAACGGCTTTCATCCGCACCGAGGGACCGATCATCTCCCTTGAGGGCGCATGGGCGCAGAACATCGAACCCGAAGAGAACTACATCGACTTCATCGGAACCGAAGGCGGCATCCGTCTTGTTTACGGCGGCGGCTTCTCGGAATACAAGGTCGCATCGAAGACCTTCATCTCCGAAGAGGCAAAGTTCGACCGCGGAGATATGTTCCTGAACGAGATCCAGAGCTTTATTCACAGCGTGAAGACCGGTGAGAAGATTCAGTCCCACATCGACTACGCAATTCTCACGTCGAAGATCATGCAGGGCATCTACGATTCCTCCGATTCCGGAAAGGAAATCGTATTCTGATCGCAAAAATCCGAAAAGGAGAGCGAAAGCTCTCCTTTTTCGTTGAATTTCGGGCATTTAACGGCGGAGCATCCGAAGAGGAAGGTGTCCGCCGTGTGCATCAAAGACATAGCTCTCCAAGGCGGCTGAGTATGCAAAATCCCGGCGCGCACGAAGGATAATCGGTAATCGCCGGACGTACAGCCGACAGCGGACTCGCCGCCTTTTGCTGCCGCCCTTCACTCACGACGGAATGCCTTATGTTCCCGTGATCGGATCCTCAAGCAGCGGCATGTACGGCGGCGCGAAGATGAACACCGCGAACAGCACGGCGATCAGGCAGAGCAGCGAAAAAGCGAGATACGGCATAGGTACTTCGCGCCCCCTTTTTAAAAATTTTTAAAAAGCGTGCTTTCCGGAATGAACGATGCCGCCGCTGCGAAGAATATCGCTATGTTGACCGCGTCGGGGGATTTGCCGATCGCGCCGTTGTATGGTAAAACAGCACAAAGTCCATCGCGCTCCCGGCAGAGCGCCCGCATCGAACGTCGGGCTTCTGTCGAGCACCGGGCGCCCGGCAGCAACACCCATACCGAACGGCTTATAAAACTGCGGAGGACCCCCTACATGAGAGGACCCCCCGCAGTTTTGCGTTTTTTGCGGTTTACGCAATATATCCTTTTGCCGACCGGTTTTTAAAGCTGCCGCCGACACAAAAGGCTTGGTTATCCGGGCACTTTACATATCGCATCCGACTGATGCGCCGCGCGATCCCGGTATCATGCGGTTTTGATCATACTGCGGCTTCGTGCAGCTAACAACGAAAATCCGGCACAGTGCAAGTCCGGTGCCTTTGCGGTCTGTATACGGTGCTGCAGGATACCCCGATTTAGGGCAAGACGAGCACCGATACACTGGCGGCACAGGCGAAGCCCGAACGAGTATAACGAGCATGACACACACCACGGCACGGGTAAAATCCCCCACCGGGTGCGGCGCTTCTCGGCACGGACAAAAGTACGAACGGACGCGCTTACTCCGACGTAATATGCCGAACACCGATATCCATGGCACGATACCCGCCTCAGCGCACTGCCGTTTACAGCGCGTCCGCCGGTGCGTCCTCGGGACGGTATCCCGAGAATCCGAGACCGTCGATCGCGCCGATCAGCGCCATATCCTCGGGAGAAATCTCAAAGTCGAACACCTGAGTGTTTGCCTTTATCCTGTCCGGATGCACGGACTTCGGCAGCGGGATCACTCCGCTCTGAAGAGCAAACCGGATGCAGAGCTGTGCGACGGACTTGCCGTATCTGCCCGCGATCTCCGCAAGACGTACATCTCCGAGAACCGCGCCGCATCCGAGCGGGCTCCAAGCTTCGACCGCGATTCCGAGCTCGCGGCATCTCTTCACGTTCTCCGGCTGTGTATATCCCGGATGAAATTCTATCTGATTTACGCAAGGTGCAACCTCGGCTGTCTCAAGGAGCGCGTCAAGGTGGAGCGGCTCGAAATTCGACACGCCGAGCGCGCGGATCTTGCCCGCGCGGTAAGCCTCCTCGAATCCGCGCCACGTCGATGCGTTAATCTCCTTCCAATCGGGAGATATCTTCGCCACGCAGGGCCAATGGATAAGGTAGAGATCGAGATAATCGACGCCGAGGTTTTTAAGCGATACGTCGATCGCCGCCTTCGTCTTTTCGTACCCGCGCTCGGTGACCCAATGCTTTGTCGTGAGGAATATATCGCCGCGGTTTACACCGGACGCGCGTATTCCCTCTCCGACACTGATCTCGTTCCCGTAGACCCACGCGGTATCGATATGACGATATCCCGCGTCAAGAGCCGCCTTCACGCAGTCGCGCGCGGTGTCCCCGTCGGGTGTCTGCCATGTGCCGAATCCGAGAATCGGAATCTCAACTCCGTTTGAAAGGCGGTGTGTATCTGTAAGTGATCCTGCCATATTTATCTCCGTTCCGCCGCCGAAGGGGCGGCAAAAATTGAATATGAATCCTTCCGTGCTCCCGCTGTAAAAGGTCGGCGCAAACGAAAGAGGTTTCGAAAAAGCAGAGCCGCAAAACGTTCCTTCGTGGAAGTCGTGCGAATGAGCCGCGCGAATGCAGGGGGATTTACTTCTGCGGATCGATATACTGCCAATAGGTAACGATATAGTTTATTCCCGACCAGAGAGTCATAACTGTCATCGCAGCCATCGTGATATAGGTAAGGATATGGTACTCGCCGAATATCTTTATCCGTCCGAGAAGCACGGGCTCAAGGAAGATTACGGAAATGCAGACCATCTGTGTGGTGGTCTTGACCTTGCCGAGCCAGCTTGCCGCAACAACGATTCCGTCGCGTCCCGCGATGACGAGTCTGAGAGACGTTACCGCAAGCTCACGGAACACGACGATCGCCGCAGCCCAAAGAAACGCGGGGCGGATATCGGGAAATCCGGGCACGGTTCCGTCATAGCGGACAAGAATCCCGAGAAGCGCGGCAAATACGATGAACTTATCCGCGAGGGGATCCATGAACTTGCCGAAATCCGTTATTAGGCTGTATTTTCGTGCGATCTTTCCGTCGATAAGATCGGTAAGCGAAGCGAGGATAAATACCGCCGCCGCGGATATCTGGACAGCCGCCGCGGGAAGCGGGAGCATGAGCAGTATGAGCAGTATCGGTACAAGTATTATGCGAAAAACCGTAAGTTTGTTCGGCAGATTCATTTTAAGCAGTCGCCTTCGGAAAAAGGCTTTCCTTTCTCATTTGATCGTTTGTCGCTCAGGCCTGTAAGCCCGCCGAACCGATCGGCGATCGGTCGGTGCTCATCACTCAGAGCATCTCTCCGACGAGGTCGTAGTCCATAGCCTCGGTGATGCGGACACGCACGAAATCGCCCTGATTCGGTCGGTCCGATGCCTCGGGCAGCCTGAAATACACCTTCCCGTCAACCTCGGGGGCGTCTGCGGCGCTCCTTCCGTAGAAGCATTCCGCCACGGTGTCAAATCCCTCGCAGAGCACGTCGAGCTCTTCGCCGATCTTCGCCTCGTTCTTCGCTGCGGTGATCTCAAGCTGCGCCGCCATAAGGATATCGTATCTGTCCTGAGCGGTCTGCGCGTCGATCTGATCCTCAAAATCGTATGCGGGCGTACCCTCCTCGCGCGAGAAGGTGAACGCGCCGAAGCGGTCGAACTCCGTTTCCTTCACAAATTCGCAAAGCTCGGTAAAGTCCTCATCGGTCTCGCCGGGGAAGCCCACAATAACGGTCGTGCGGAGCACCGCGCCCGAAATCTCGCGTCGTATTTTTGCAAGCGCTTCTCTGACCGTTGCGCCGTCTCCGCGTCTGTTCATGCGTTTCAGCACGGTATCGGAGATGTGCTGCACGGGAATATCGAAATAAGGAAGTATTCTCGGATTGTCACGGATGACCGAAAGAAGCCGGTCGGTTATTCTGTCGGGGTAAAGGTAGAGCAGGCGTATCCACGGGAAATCTGTCTCCGCAAGCAGCTTTTCGAGAAGCTCGGAAAGCGCAAGCCTGCCGTACAGGTCTATGCCGTAGGACGTTGTGTCCTGCGCGATTATGCAAAGCTCCTTTATTCCCATGTCGCAAAGCTCGCGCGCCTCTGCGACTATGCTCTCCATAGTGCGGGAGCGCATTCTGCCTCGTATCGAGGGGATCGCGCAGTAGGTGCATCGGTTTGAGCAGCCCTCCGCGATCTTGAGATAAGCGTATGCGTCGCCCGTCGTCACGATGCGGCTCTGTCCGAGCTCGACCTCTTCCTTGTCGTCGAAGCCCGAGAACTTCTCGCCTCTGAGCACCGCCGCGACCGCCTCCGCGATCCGATGTATTGATCCCACACCGAGGACCGCATCGACCTCGGGCATCGACTCGAGCAATTCGCCGCGGTACCTCTCCGCAAGACATCCCGTAACGACTATGCCGCGCAGAGAGCGGTTCTCCTTCAGCCACGCGATATCGAGGATGTTGTCTATCGCCTCGGTCTTTGCGCTCTCGATAAACGCGCAGGTGTTTATTATAACGACATCCGCTTCGGTCTCATCAGCGGTAATGCTGTATCCCGCTTCGTTAAGCCGATAAAGCATTACCTCGGTATCAACGAGGTTCTTCGAGCATCCGAGAGACACGAAGCCGACCTTTATATTTCCGTTTTCCAAAAGATTACCTTTCCGCAAATGATCTCAGAAATTTTCGCCGTAAACAGCGCTCATTGCTTTCTTTATCTCGCTGAGGCTGTATCCCATTCTCGATATCGCCGAGATGCGGCGCTCATGCTCCGCACGATCCTCGGCAGGCTCGGGATACTTCTTCTCGACGAGCTTCACTATCGTCGCCTCGAAAAGCGCGTCGCTTATCGTCGCTATTGCCTCGCTGACGGTCTTTCTGCCGTATCCGCGGCTGATAAGCTCCATCGCAATGCGCTTCTTGCCCCAATATTTATGACGTATGTAGTAGTCCGCGCACTGCGCCGCCTGCTCGGTCTCCTTTATATAGCCCCGATCGACAGCGGACTGTGCCGCCCGACGCGCGATTTCCTCGGAAAAGCCGTATGACACAAGCTTGCGCACAAGAGCCTGACAGCTGTGATCCGAATACGAAAGGATCTTTGTCGTTCTTGCCTCCGCGCGGCAAAGCTCCGCATCGTCAAATATGCACGACACCGCATCCTGATCAACCGTATCGCCCTCATGCAATCCGAGACTTTTCATCGTGCGTCTTTTAATAAGGTATGTCTGCACCTCGGGGCTGTCCGACGCGGCAAGCTTTACTGTTACCCCCGCATTTCCCGAATCCAATGATATTATGCTGTACGTCTTTTCACTATGTTCGCTCACTTTTTACTCCATATCTTCTTTCATATTCCGATTTGCGTCCGGTGCCGCACCGCGGCACTGATTCATAATAATATACGTCCGTTATCCACTCTTATAAGGTTTGCCGTTTCACGTCCGGAATAAAGCTCCGGCTCGCACGACGTGACGATGATCTGCCTGTCCCTGAGCGCGCCGAGTATGTATATCCTGCGTTCCGAATCAAGCTCCGACAGCACGTCATCGAGAAGAAACACCGGATATTCTCCTCCTGACTCCCCCGCAATCTCGCCCTCCGCAAGCTTCATCGCAAGCGAGAGGCTCCGCGTCTGCCCCTGTGAGGCGTAGCTTTTCGCCTCACGTCCGTTCAGCTTTATCACAAGGTCGTCACGGTGGACCCCGTAAAGCGTGGTTCCCGCCGCGATCTCGCGTTCGGTATTTTCGCACAGAAGGCGTTCGATCCGCGCTGCCATCTCCGAAACAGGCGCCGCTCCTTCGTCTTCATCGGGGAGCACCTGAGTTTTATACGATATCTCCGGTATTTCGTTTCCGGAAGTCATACGCTCGAAATGCTCCGCCACAAATCCGGACAGGCGACCGACGTACTCGCGGCGCGCTCCGGCGATGTACGCCGCGCTCGGTGCCATCACGGCGGCAAGCGCCTCCCATTCGGCATCGGATACATACACGCCGCCCTGACGGCACGAGCGGATCAGCGCATTGCGCTGATCGAGCGCGCGCATGAAGCGGCGAAGCTCGCCGACATACACGCCCGAAAGCTGTGCCGATGCAATATCGAGAAAACTGCGCCTGCCGGCGGGAGAGCCGGAGACAAGCGACAGATGCTCCGGGCAGAACAGCACCGCCGTGAAATCGCCGATCATCTCGGACACGCCGGAAAGCGGCGCGCCGGAGCGAAAAAGCTTCTTCTTCCCCGATGCGGGAATGTACGCTTCAAGCACCGTTTCTCTCGCGCTCGCCGCGCGCCGAAACGTCAGCTCGGCGCGGGCGCACTGCTCGCCGAAGCGCACGGTCTCTCTGTCGGACGACGCGCGGAAGCTCTTCCCTCTGGCGAAGAAGTATATCCCCTCGAGGATGTTCGTCTTGCCCTGCGCGTTATTCCCCCACAGCACGTTCGTTCCGGGGGTAAAAGCCACCTCAGCCTCCGCGATATTGCGGAAATTCTCATATGCGACCTTTTTTATCTCCATATCGGGAGAATCCGTCAGCCCTCAAGATCAAGGGTGCGGATGTCGAGCTCGTCCTCGTCCTCCTCCGCAAATGCGTCCTCGATCATATCCTCGGTGATTCCGGCGGCGCGGACCTTCTCCTCGATCTCCTTCATGAGCTCGGGGGACTCCTCGATCACGCGGCGCGCGTTGTCCTTGCCCTGTGCAAGTCTCTCGCCGTTGTAGGAGAACCACGATCCGCTCTTTTCGATAATGTCGCGCGCGATCGCAAGATCGATGATCTCGCCGCTCTTCGATATTCCCTTTCCGTAGAGAATGTCGAATTCCGCCACGCGGAAGGGAGGTGCGACCTTGTTTTTCACAACCTTGACCTTGACGCGGTTTCCGTAGCTCTCCGTGCCGGTCTTGAGCACCTCGGAGCGGCGGATGTCAAGGCGCACCGAAGCGTAGAACTTGAGCGCACGTCCGCCCGTCGTCGTCTCGGGGTTTCCGTACATAACGCCGACCTTTTCGCGGAGCTGGTTTATGAATATGATTATGCAGTTTGTCTTTGACACGATTCCGGACAGCTTGCGCAGTGCCTGAGACATAAGGCGTGCCTGAAGTCCGACGTGGGACGAGCCCATGTCACCCTCGATCTCCTGCTGCGGAACGAGCGCGGCTACGGAGTCTATTACGATGATCTCCACCGCGCCGGAGCGGACAAGCGCTTCCGCGATCTCGAGAGCCTGCTCTCCGGAGTCCGGCTGAGAAACGAGAAGCTCGTCGATATCTACGCCGAGCGCCTTTGCGTACACGGGATCGAGCGCGTGCTCCGCGTCGATGAACGCAGCCTCTCCGCCGAGCTTCTGAACCTCAGCGACCGCATGAAGTGCGATCGTTGTTTTACCGCTCGACTCGGGTCCGTATATCTCGATTATTCTCCCGCGGGGAAGTCCTCCGACGCCGAGCGCCATGTCAAGCGTAAGCGATCCGGTCGAGACCGCGCTGACGTTCATCTGCGCCTTCTCGCCCATTTTCATTATTGCGCCGTGACCGAAGCTTTTTTCGATTTTCGATATTGCGGCGTCAAGCGCCTTCTTTTTTTCCTCCGGCGTCGCATCCGCCTGAAGTGCGGCGTCCTTCTTCTTAGACGTCTGTTTCATACAAAAGCATATCCTTTCAAAGCCATAATCCGGCTATTTTATTTCATTAATTATATTATATACCCTTTGCCCTCATAAATCAAGAGAAAGCGTCAAATCACCCGAAATTTTTACCGACCTCTCCGCCCTTTCCCGCGAAATCGGGAGTGTACGCGCACGACGCGCTGTCCTTTTCCTGCGAGAATCCCGAAAAGCCGAGCTCTCCGGCAAGGTCGAGCGCGAATTCGTATTCGAACGACGTCACGCAGCGCGAAAGCTCGCGGTACTGCAGCGGCGCAAAGCCCGGCGTGTACTGCCTCATGAGGCTGAGCGTGATCTCACCCGGGTCGAATTCCGCCGCAAGCAGGCGGAGCACCGCCTCGGTATCGCGCCGATGCCCCGGCAGGCAGAGATGGCGCACGATAACGCCGCGCCGCATAAGCTTTGACTTGCCGTCGAAGTAATACTCCGCCGAAGCGCTCTGTCCGACCTCCTCGCGGAGTGCTTCAAGCGCCGTTTCGCGGTAATTTTCCGCTCCGCTGTATCGGCGCGCGAGGTCGTCATCCGCATATTTGAAATCGGTGAGCCACACTCCGACGTATCCTTCGAGCGCGCGCACGGTCTGAGCATTTTCCCACCCGCCCGTGTTATATACGATCGGAATTCCGAGCTCATCCCCGCAGATATCGAGCGCTTCCGTTATGTACGGAACGTATGGTGTGGGGGAAACGAGATTTATATTATACGCGCCGCGGTCTCGGAGCGAGAGAAAGAGCCCGGCGAGCCTCTCCGGTGTAAAGCTTTCCCCTTCCGCACGGCGCGAGATCTCCGCATTCTGGCAGTAAACGCATCTCATCGTACAGCCGGAGAAGAACACGGCTCCCGAACCGCGCGCGCTGTCGCTGCCCGAGATCACGGGCTCCTCGAACCGATGGAGAAATGCCGAGTGAACGACCGCGCTATCCGGTGCGCGGCACGCTCCGGCGCACTCGCGCCGATCGGCGCCGCAGCGCCGGGGACAAAGGGTGCAGTTTGATGCGTCGTAATTCATACAAAGATCCTTTCGGGCGGAGAATACTCCGCTCTTATATTATACACCATGCGGGCGCGGCGGTCAAATGATAAAATCCGCAGATTTTTTCGGATTTTCGATTGACAAAGGGGCGCGCCGTCACTATAATACCGAATGGCGAAGGCAGTCGGGGATTTTTTCGCCTCCGGCCGCAGACGGGCGAAAAGCTGTATTCAAAGGCGAATCGGGAGCGGAAGAAGAAGGCTGAAGCTGTCAAATCCGAGGCAATAAGCCGACGGACGAAGCGGAGGCTGTCAAAACCGAAGCGAAAACTCGGCGCAGGGGGCGCGGAATATCGGCGCTGTGGCAGTCCGCAGCGGGCACGCAGTATAACGGCGGTGCAGTCCCAATAGCAAACAGTCCCAACGACGGACAGCCGTGCGGGCATATCCGGGGAGTGCAAGCCGCGCGATATACGTCGCACACACAAAAGAGAAAGGACGCTTTCACCGGGTGAAAGCGGAGGTAGAATATATGGAGCTGACAGTAAGATACGCAAAGCGCGATGAGCTTGAGCGGGTGAACGAGCTGAGAAGGGCTGTAAGCGAGCTTCACGCAAACGGACGTCCCGACATTTTCCGTCCCGGCTTCGGGGGAGATCTCAGCGAGCGGGTATACAGTGCCTTCGACGATGATGACACGGACGTTATCGCCGCCGTGTGCGGCGGCACGGTCTGCGGCTTTGCCCTCGTACATCGGATCGACAAGCCGGAGTCGCCGTACATGTGCGCCCGCAGAAGCTACCACATCGAGGAATTCGGAGTCGATTCCGACTTCAGGCGGCGCGGCGTGGGAAGCGCGCTGATCGGCTTCTGCCGCAGCGAAGCCGCGCGCACGGGCTTCGGGCGCATCTCGCTCGACGTTTGGTCCTTCAACGAATCTGCCTTGAAATTTTACGAATCCCTCGGATTCCGCACGTCCCGAAGCTACATGGAAGCGGACGTGTGATCTCCCCTGCCGATCGGCAAGTCGGCGGAATCGGCGCGGAGCGTACCCCTACGGTGCGCTCCGCGCTTTTATTATGCCTTCCGCGAGGAACGTCCGACGGGCGGCACATACGCGGTGCGCTCTTTGCCGCCGAGCTCGAATTTAAGCCGGGCAGGGCGTTCCCCGCTGAATACGCACGAAAAATCAGGGGATAATAGAATAAAATTCCGACCGTGGTGAAAGCCGCGCAGCCGACTTTGCCGACGGTCGAAAACATGCGTGAAAGGGAACGTCAAATGATAAAAGGATGCGAAAGAAGAATAATCTATATCCGCGATACCGAAAGCCCGATCTTCAAGGAAGCGTATTTCATACTGCGCGACGGCGCGTCTCCGAAGCGAAAGGACGACATGGTCGCCGAGGCGATGCGGATAATTCGCGAACGCTCCGTCGGTTCGCCGTCGGAAAAGAAGCGCAGAAAGACGCTCAGCCCCCGTCCGTTCGTGCTCGGCGTGATCTCGGGAATCGGCGTTTTCGCGCTCGGTCTGTTCATAACGATGCTCATAGTGTAATAATTTACACTTTGTAAACATTTTGCACACATCAGCCCCTCCTTTCGGCGATATAATATACTTGCAGTATTTTGTACGTTTTTGCGGGGAAGCATATTCCCGACCGAAAAAGACATACCGGAAAGCCTCCGATGCCTTCGACCGCCGCCTTGGTTGAAGGTGCAGCGCCCTCACCCGTCAGTGAAGGGCTTTGAAGCTTTGCCCGTATGTCACCGGAAGGTGAATGCGCGATCGCGCCGACGGTGTTGTTCCGCCGCATCGGAAACGCGATCCCCGATCGCGGCTTCACATATTGTGCGGCGGCGCCTTTTCCGTGCCCGAAAATCCCCGGAAGAGGAAAACGCTTACCGCGTTTGTTCCCGCATGGGCGAAAAGCCGCCGGTATATCCGCGCGGTCACTTACTTATTTTCAATAAATTCGATAAAGGAGTCTACATGGCAAGAAAGAAAGGACATAAGAAAGCCGCCTCAAAGCTCAAGGTAATGATGCTCGGCGGTCTCAACGAGATAGGAAAGAACATCGCCGTTCTCGAGTACGAGGACGATATCATAGTTATAGACTGCGGACTTGCGTTTCCGGACGACGACATGCTCGGAATCGACCTCGTTATTCCGGACATAACATATCTCGAGAAGAACGCGGACAAAATCCGCGGAATATTGATAACCCACGGTCACGAGGATCACATCGGAGCGATCCCGTACGTTCTGCGGACGATAAACCCGCCGATATACGGAACGAGGCTGACGCTCGGCATCCTCGAAAACAAGCTGAACGAGCACAAGCTGACAAAGCAGGCTCAGCTGAACACGGTCGAGGCGGGAGACACGGTGAAGCTCGGCTGTTTTGAAGCCGAATTCATCCACGTCAACCATTCGATCGCCGATGCCTGTGCGATCGCCGTAAGAACGCCCGTCGGCGTCGTGATCCACACGGGTGACTTCAAGCTCGACGTTTCGCCGATCGACGGGGAGATGATGGACGTCACGCGCCTCGGCGAATACGGACGTGAGGGAGTTCTCCTTCTGATGTGCGAATCCACGAACGTGGAGCGTCCCGGATACACCCCCTCGGAGAGAAAGGTCGGCGGTCAGCTCGATCAGATCTATATGCAGAACGGCGACAAGAGAATAATCATAGCGACCTTCTCCTCGAATGTTCATCGCGTGCAGCAAATCATCAACACCTCCGCCAAATACGGCAGGCACGTCGCCGTCACGGGGCGGAGCATGGTAAACGTCGTCGGCGCGGCAGTGCGCCTCGGGTACATGGACGTGCCGGAGGACGTGCTGATCGACATATCCGACATCGGGCGCTACAAGCCCGAGCAGATCACGATAATCACGACGGGGTCGCAGGGCGAGCCGATGTCGGCGCTCTACCGCATGGCGTTTTCCGATCACAATCAGGTCGAGCTCACCTCGGGCGATCTCGTCGTGCTCAGCTCGCACGCAATCCCCGGAAACGAGGTTCTCGTCGGCAAGATCATAAACGAAATGTACCGCCGCGGTGTGAACGTCTACCACGAAGAGGAAGAGGTTCACGTTTCGGGTCACGCCTGCCGCGAGGAAATCAAAATGATGCATTCGCTGACCAAGCCGAAATTCTTCATGCCGATCCACGGCGAGTACCGCCACCTCATGCAGCACAAGGAGCTTGCGCAGTTCATGGGCATGAGCGCGGATCACATATTCGTATGCGAGATCGGGCAGGTGCTCGAGCTTGACGGCGAAAGCTGCCGCCGCGCGGGAAGCGTCCCGTCCGGCAGAGTGCTGATCGACGGCTACGGCGTCGGCGACGTCGGAAACATCGTGCTCCGCGACAGGCGCCATCTCGCGCAGGACGGACTTATCGTCGTGGTCGCGACGGTCGATGTCGATTCCTGCGAGATCATCTCGGGTCCCGACATCATCTCGCGCGGATTCGTGTATGTGCGCGAATCGGAGGAGCTGATGGACGAGGTGCGTGCGATCGCGCGCAATGTGCTCGAGGAGACGCTCGAAGCCGGAGTCACCGAATGGAACCAGATAAAATCAAACGTGAAGGACGATCTCTCGAAGTATCTGTATTCGAAGACGAAGCGCAAGCCGATGATCCTTCCCGTTATAATGAACGTATAAAATCTGCTCGGACAGCGCAAAGCTTACAAAAAAAACGGGATCGGTGAAATTCACCGATCCCGTTTTTTTTACGGACGGCTGCGCGCCGTGTTCCTGACGCTTTTTCATCCGCGACCAGCTTATAAATCCGTAAATGTCGTTTGCAAGAAATACCGCGAAGCATACGGCGACCGACACATACGACGCATCCGAAAGCGATGCCGTAACCCACAGGATCACAAGAACAACGTCATTTGCCGCGTATGCCGCGGCATAGTACGGGCTTCTTCTGAACGTGAGACAGACCGCAAGAAAGCTCGTCGTGACCGAAAGCGTACTCGGCAGCAGATTTGCGGTGCCGAGCGCTCCGAGAATGAAGTAAAATACGAGCGTCACAACGGCGGACAGCACGAATATACAGACCGTCTCCGCCGCGCCGAGCGCGCTCACCTTCACCTCCGAGCGCTTCCCTTCATACGGATTGCGGAGCCACGACACCAGCGAAAAGACCGCCATCGGCGCGGACATGCCGAGGTAGGTCATCATCTCCCCGTAATACGCGAAGGTGAACGATATCACGCCGTACATCGCGCTGAACAATATCATGAGCGCCTGACCCGCGGGATTTCCCTTCGCGCAGAAGATGAGAGCCGTCACGCCGACGAGCGACGCGGCGAGCGTAAGGTATTCGCGCCTTGCGAAAATGAAAAACGACGATGTGATGAGAAGGACGGATACCGCCCAAAGGATAATTTCCGCCGCCGTAAAATACGATACGGCTTTTTTTATTTTTGCGATCATGAGACCTCCGATTTATCCGTGCTGCGGAATTTTTCAAGAAAAAAGCATCCGCGAACACATCTTCAAAGACCTAACGATGTGTTTACGGATGCCGAAGCATCTCTACCCGGTGGCAGATTGAATATTGAGCTACGGCGGACATACCGCCGATCGCCGCACCTGCACGGCGCGGAATTTTCGCATTTTCGTGATGCGGACGAAGCTGCACGGGCGTCGGAGAACGAGCCGCGCCGCATTTCACGGTACGGTAAACGGTGCACCGATGCACGCTCCGCCGAGTCACGAAGTGCGGCGAAGCATACCGAAGCACGGCACTCTCACGAATGCCGTGCCCGGCACTTTTCGCTTATTTCAGAATGTAAACTCTCATGTCGCGCCATCCGAAGTTGGCAGCGTACGGGTTGTTCGGGTCGATACACACGTCGATTGTGTTCCCGATGATGTTTCCGCCCGTATCGGCGGCTATGCGTTCTCCGAAATCACCGTACGCGCCGGTGACGTACACCCTCGTTCCGAGCGAAATAACGCTCGGATCTACGGCAATGACGCTTTCGTCGGCTGGAAGTCCCGATGCGGTCGTTCCTCCGACATAGTAGCAGGTCGCGCGCACGTCGATGTAGTACGCATACTCACGGACGTTGCCGTCGGCATCGATAAACGTATTCGGTCCGACTCCGGTCGAAACGATCTCGTTCGTCGGGTACGCGCTTATCCAGCTTGAGCTTTCCTCGCGTCCGACTCTCTCACCGTTGACGTAGGTCACCGTATACTGCACCGTGCGGCTTCCGTTCACTCCGTTCTGAGTGACACGGCTCTCCCCTTCGGGCAGTGAATCGGTGTTTCTGTACTCCGTTTTGTAAGCAATAGTCTGCTCTTCCGTCTCGGTGGTATAGGTCACGCTGTCTGCGGAAAGGGTCATGTCCTGATCGATCACCGCATCAAGATTCAGATTCTGCTCCTGTGCGGTGTTGAGTGTGATGCCGTTCGACGAAAGAAGCTCCCTGACCGTCACGCGGCCGACATTGACCATGAGATTCTCCCGATACCAGAAGGTGACGGTAACGTTAAAGGTCTCCTCCGCGGTCTCCGCCGTTGTGCCCTCCGTTTCACTCTCCGCTTCGGTATCGGTCTGCTCCGCAGAGTCGCCCCCCGCCGTAGCACCGGACTTCAGCACCGCTCCGACCGATGAGTTTTTGTCGGGCGAGGTACTGTCATCACGGATGTCCGCCGACATTGCAATCGCGGATACGTCCGATTCCGACGGGCGAAGCTCGATGTCTACCGTCTCCTCGGAGACGATCCCCGACTGCGACGTTATCGCAGCCGCTGCGACCGTGGCGATCGCAAATACTCCGATCACGGCGGCAAGCGCTACCGTGACGATACCCCTTGTGCGGGGCGCGGTCAGCAGCGCGGAAATAAGACTCTTACTCCGCTTAGCGACCCTTTTGCCCACCTGAACGGCAGGCAGTCCGACACGCTCCGTGCCCGTCGGACCGTTTCCGATCCCGTGCGCCGTCGCGCCCGTCTTCCCCCGACGGGAGGCGCTTTGCACGCGGTCGGCGGCGGTTCTTCCCGCCGCAGAATGATTAATTGTTCCGTTGTCTGCCATACGGCGCGAGGGTGATACCCCGGCGGCGTATGATCTTCCCGGATGAGATACCGGGAATGTGCCTGTGTTTTCGGACGGTCTTGCTCCTGCGGCACCGTTTGCCGTATGCACCGCGCCTGCCGTCCGCCCCGCGCGTCCGATCGCGCCGGAATGTGCGCCGTTTTTCGTAAAACAGCTGTTGTCTGCCGATCTTGCACCGAATGCGGAAGCTTTGCCCGCTTCGGAATCCTGCGTGAGCCTCGGCACGGAAGAGAAGGCACTGTCCTCCCTCTCGAGCGAAAGCAGTTCCTCTTCCGCCTCACGCATACGGGATACGCCGCCCGCCCGGCATGAGCCCTTGCCCGAAAGCTTTCCCCGGATACCGCCGGGGATAATAGATCGGGGTTTCTTTCTGTTCTTATCCATAAATGATAATCGCCGCCCGTTCCCAACGGAACGGACATCCTTTCTGTGATCCGCTCTGCTTTGTCCGAAGAAGTCTTTCATGCTGTCTCAGAGCTGTATTATGCGCGCGGCGGGGGAGATGCTTTGCCGCGTGCTTTTGGGGAAATCACGATCCGGAGTCTGATCGATCATATGCGCGAAAGCGCAGAAATATTTGCCTCTCATAAGCAAATTCAAATTTATTGTATCATACAATTGTTAAAAAATCAAGCAGAAATTTTTCGACCGGCAGAGGATGGATTTTTTGTAAATCGGTGAGACCGCGCGGAAATCGATGATCTGTTCTTTTTGCCCCGGCGCGCGGTGTCCGCCGGTCGAGGATGTAAACCGGGCTTTCAAAAATAACCGGAACCGGAAGAAATGTATTGTGTTTGACTTTGCATATTTCTAATGGTATAATTTTTAATACAAAATACTTGGGTGAGTGCTTTATGATAAATATACTGTTCTGCGATGATAATACGGAGTTCCTCTCTATACTGTTCGGCTATGTCAGAGACATTATTCAAAACGATTACCGAAATATCTTTAAGGATGCGAAATTTTACAGCTATGATAACGGCAGCGAAGTCATTTCTTTTGCCGAAAGAGATCGTATTGATGCTATCTTTCTTGACATAGACATGAAAGACCTGACGGGTTTTGAAACGGCAAAACGGCTTTTGGAGATCAACGGTGAAACGCTTATCTTGTTTGTCTCCGCATATGATCAGTTCGTTTATGACGCTTTTGAGTTTTACCCCATTGCGTTTTTGAGAAAAGGAAAGATCCGCGACGAGCTTCCGAAAGCCGTAAAGAGAATATGCGCTATACTGAACGAGCCTAACGAAATGATCACGGTGACTGCGACCGACGGAAAGATAAATATAAGGAAAAAGGATATCGTTTACATTCACAGTATCGGCAATTATTGCTATTACGTCTTATCAAACGGCAAGCAGTATTCATGCCGCGACACATTAGGCAATGTGGAAAAGGCGGTATCCGAATATGATTTTTACAGGGTGCATGCGGCATACATTGTCAACCTGAAGCAAATTCAAAGTATTGATAAGTCGATATCCGTAATAATGGGAAAAGACAATGTGCCGATACCGATTGCTCAGCGGCGTCTCATGGGCTTCAAAAAAGCATATGCGGAGTTTTTGTCAAGGAGGATCATATGATAAATAAGATATTTGAAGCGTTGGCGACGTTTTCGGATGTAGTCTATATGGTATGGTTTATTCCTGCGTTTCTGCATATATCGAGACTGAGAGATATAAAGACTTATATTTATGCAGTTCCGGCTTTGATGCTCGCTTTCGAATACTCAGCCGATCTTTTGCTGCCCGGCTTTGATCTTCTGTATTTGGCGGGATCAATAGCTTTCATAACAATATTCGCCGTTATGATCAATATAGGTAAAAAATCGAAGTTCAGGGCACTGCTTGCGGCTTGTATTTTTACTGCGGTGCAGATGTTTTCAAGCAGCTTGGTGTATGCCGGGCTGTCATTTGCCGTCGGCGATATGGATACGGTAATGCAGGGCGAGTCCGGCATCCCGCGAATCATATATCTGATCGTTTGCTTTGCTTCGAGATTTGTAATATACAAGCTGATACTTTCGGTGTTTTCCTATAATGATCCTCTTGACAGAAAAAACGGCGTCACGGTATCGCTGTACACGTTTATTTCCGTGATAGCTTTAGGCTTTTTGATGAAATTGGCGGTTGAAAACGAAAGCGTCAATGATGTTGATATTTTGGCATTGCTTCTTTCTGTTGTTGCCGCGACACTGATCTCGTATTTCATGGTGTATCAGGTTCAGGTATCGCAGCGGCGGGAATATGAGTATAAGCTTCTTGCGGAAAGAGCGTCATTTGCACAGGCAAGCGCAAACGATGCGCGGGTTATTTGGGATAATATCCGTAAGGTGAGGCATGATCTGAAAAACCATTTGTCGGTCGTATCTGCTAAGCTTAATTCCGGCGATCCGGACGGATGCAATGAGTACATAAACACTCTGACGGAAACCGTAAACAGGTTCGGAAACATAATAAGCACAAACAATTCGGTTATTGATTACATGATCAATTCGAAGCTCTCGCGGCAGGACAAAACCAAAATAACAGTCTCCGGATATGTGGGAGATTATTCCGATATCGATGATGCCGATCTTGCGTGTATTCTCGGCAACGTGATTGACAATGCCGTTGAAGCCGAGCAGAAAATAGACGAAGAAAACAGAAGAATAGAGCTGCATTTTCTAAGTCAGAATCAAAACAGGATCATAGTGTGCAAAAATACAATTTCGGAATCCGTTTTGAAAAACAATCCTAAGCTTAAAACAACAAAAGAAGACGCGGGCGGGCACGGATTGGGTCACAAAATAGTTCGGGAAACGGTGGAAAAGTACTACGGCTTCGTAAACTATTCCGAGGAGGACGGTATGTTCTGCGTGCAGATACTGCTGCCGCAGAGAAGCTGAAAAGCGCTCTCACTTCATTAGTGAAATAATGCCATAGATAAACAAAAGAAAATTGTTATAGATAAATCATTCGATATGCACTCAAAAGTGTTTAGCTTTTGGGGGCATATTAAGTTATGTAATTTTTATAATATTATTCGACGTCCGATTGTCGTAGAATTCATGGGCAAATTATTCAGTGATAACGCTTTTATGGGTAATTTCACAGAAAACGCTTGCAAATATCCCTGAAAACCATGCATTATCCCAAACTGTTGAAAACGGAAAATGATCTGCTTATAATTAATATCGTTATTATGGATGAAGCGTCCGGCGCGCTTGATCCGGCGTCGGAGTATGCCGTCAATAAATCCGTTTTAGACAACTCATCGGGCAAGAGGATGATAATTATTTCTCACAGGCTTTCAACAGTACAATATGCAGACAGGATATACTGCCTGAGCGAAGGCAAGGTAGCCGAATGCGGCACTCATAAAGAATTGATCGGTCTGCAGGGAGAGTACTGTTCAATGTACGAAAAGCAAGCCTAAAGCTATCGCATATAAATTTATAATCATGCGTCGGAACATACGCCGACGGAAAATCGACCGTAACGAAAGGAGCGGCGGCGGCACTGCGCGCACGATCATCGTACCGCATTTTCGCCGTGTACATAAAAATGATTGAAATACTGTGCGGCTATCCGCATTCGGGATGCGAAAGCGTATCCCGCGCCTACTAAACTCAGGCTGCCGAGGTTCGGTCGGATGATCGGATTTCGGCGGCGGCAATCAGCGTTTTCCGCCGGATTTTACCGAATAACGGTGATTTTCTCTTTTCCGGCGGAGGACTATGGCATGAGCATCCGGTATTACCGGTATGGGATTGCCGGACGCTCATGCTTTCTGTTCACCCTCGGACCTGCATTGCTGTGAAAGGAAGCAAATTATCAACAACATGGAAACTAAAATAAACGCAAGGCTTTATTTCAAATCGGTCTTAAACGCCTTCAAAATCACATTCAAAGCGAATTGGTTCTACCCTTTTTCGCAGGTACTGATGCTTCTGATTCAGAACACTCTCCCGTTTATCAGTCTGTATATGTTCAACAGGCTGCTGAATCTGTTAAGCTCGGACAACATCGATCCCCGCGAGGCGATCGCCACGGCGGTAATATATATCGTCTTTCTGGGTGCTCAGATGCTTATCTCAACCTTCATGGGCACTCTCGTAAACATACTTACCGAAAGAATGGACCTGAAGTTTCAGGAGATGTACATCAAAAAGCAGATGAATCTCCCGCTGTCCTTTTCCGATTCTCCGCACGGACGCGACGTGATCGGTCTGGCGCAGAACGAGATGGGCGACATATATGCGCTGTTCAACTTTTTCATCGAATTTGTAACCAACGTGTATGCCTTTGTCATTGCGGCAAGGATCCTGATCTCCTTCAACGCGCTGTTTGCGGTGATCTTTCTGATTCTGATCCTGCCCTCCTGCATCGCCGATTACAGGCATTTTCTTGTCGGTACCAAGTTTCACCGCCGGAATTTGGGAGAAAACAGATTCCATTCCTATTACAGAGACATTCTGACGCAGCAGGAAACGGCGAAGGATGTGCGGCTGTACGATCTCACCGAGCCTCTGAAAAAGCGGTATTTCGATTATCACAATAAGTATCTGCGCGAGAAAAGGGAGATAAATTCGGCGACGATGCGTGTGGACACCTTCTACAACGTGCTTCAGTCGCTCGGAATGGCATTTTTCCTTGTGGTGCTGATCGGTGCGAAATACGACGGCAGCATTACGGTCGGCGACCTTGTTATGTATTCCGGAATCGCGCTGACGTATGTCTCCAAGGCAAAGGACATTGCCGGCACTCTGGACTTTACCGTGCAGTTTGTGGTATGGCTGCAGCCGGTCTACGAGTACCTCGGAGTTAAGGGCTTTGAGGAAAAGGCGGGGGGGAAAGAGCTTTCCTCGTTCGAATCACTTGAATTCCGCGACGTATTCTTCAAATATCCGAGCGCGGACGACTATGTATTAAAGGGTGTATCCTTCAAGATCACGAAAAACGAGCGCGTATCGATCGTCGGAATCAACGGAGCGGGCAAATCCACCATTGTGAAGATCATGGTCGGGCTGTACGAGATCGATTCGGGAGAGATACTCATAAACGGCATTCCGCTGCACGAATATTCAAATAAGAGTGTAAAGCGGCTGTTTTCCGTGATGCTTCAGGATTTCCCGACCTATTCTCTGACGCTGCGCGAAAACGTGGCGCTCAGCGATATCGATCACGCCGACGACGAACGGATCCTCGCATCCCTGCAAAAGGCCGGTGTTGACGACGACCTGTGCGATCTCGACCGATACATGACCCGCGCCTTTGACGACAAGGGCATGGAGCTGTCCAAGGGTCAGTGGCAGAAGATCGCGGTGGCAAGAACCTATTTCAAAAATTCCCCGGTCGTCATTTTGGACGAGCCTTCGTCCGCACTGGACGCGGAGGCAGAGGAAAGAATCTTCCGCACGTTCTCGGAGCTGTCCGAAAACAAGACCTCGATTATGATCACGCATCACATTTCGGGCGTAAGAGAATCCGACAGGATATTGGTTCTCGACGAGGGCGTGATCAAGGAAAGCGGAAACCACGCCTCGCTCATGGAGCAGGACGGACTGTATCGGCAGATGTTCGAGCTTCAAAGAAGTAAATATCAAGGTGACTGAAAATGAATAAAGAAAAACTGACTGATTTTTTATCAAATCTCGCATATTCATTTACCTTGAGCTTTCGGGCATCCCCGAAATATTTCATCGGTAAATGTCTTTTACTCATCGTCAATTCGGTGTTCCCGTTTCTGACGGCGCTTGCATGGAGAAATCTTCTCAACGATCTGACGGCGCACAACAGCATTACCTCATATGTGATCATGCTGGTGATCGTTTATGTGGGTCTGAACATCATCGAGCATTTCAAGGGAATGCTCGACAGCCGCATCGAAATGTGCTATTACGACGCAATAGAGACCTATCGGGACGGTATTATGATATCAAAGCTGTCCCACGTTGATCTTGCATTTTTCGATTCCGCATCACTTCAGGACAAATTATCCGTTGCCATGTCAGGATACGGGATACTTTCCGAGATCATCTGGTGGGCGTTCAATCTTCTGTCCTGTGTAATAAGTCTTGTCACCTCGTTTGTGATCGTGGCAAGGTATAACCTGATCATCGCACTGCTGACACCGCTGTTTGCGATCCCCGGCTATCTGTATCGGAAGGTGCAGATCCGCCGCAGCGCAAAGGTAAACGAATCGCTTGCGCGTGACTCGCGTTTCAGGGATTACTATTACTCACTGTTCTTCAATCCCCGCGTCGTGATGGAGATGAAGCTGAACCGATTCGGAGATTACATCTACAATAAGTATCTGACCGCCCGGAAGAAAATCACGCGTGTCAACCGAAAAGAGGGTCTGAGAAACGAGATATTCTCCATTCTGATGCAGATCATCAATCTGTCGAGCGATCTCTTGGTCATCATCCCCTCCGTATTCGACGTAATCCGTAAGAAGATCGGAATCGGTGATCTGCAATACAACCTCAGCATGGTGGGCACGCTGAGATCGCAGGTGAGTGATCTTGTGTCGCTGATCGCAAACTATACCGAATACGATTACCTCATCCGCAAAATGCATGAGTTCAACGACCTTGCGGTAATCGAAGAGCAGAGCGGCACCAAAATCCCCTCCGAGAATCCGAAAATCGAATTCGATCATGTCACGTTCCGCTATCCGAACAGCGATACACCGATTCTGAAGGACTGCTCCTTTACGATCGAGCCGTCGCAGAAGATCGGTTTGATCGGGCTGAACGGCTCCGGCAAGTCCACGATCGTCAAGCTTCTCTTCCGCTTCTACGATCCCGATTCCGGACGCATTCTCGTGGATTCGACGGATATGCGGGAATACGACGTGTATGCGCTGAGAAAGCGTTTCAGCGTGCTGTTTCAGGAATACGTCGCGTACGATCTTCCGCTGCGCGAGGCGATCGCGCTGTCCGATTTTGACGATGTGAACAACGACAAAAAGCTCATCGAGGCATGCAGGAGAAGCGGTTTTGATGCGGTGATCCGTGATTGGGACGAAGGATTTGACACCTATCTCGGAAGGACTCTCGTTGATGACGGAAAATCGCTGTCCGGCGGGCAGTGGCAGCTTTTGGGACTGACAAGGGCATATTTCAGAGATGCTCCGATCATCGTGTTGGATGAGCCGTCCGCTTCGCTCGATCCGATCGCGGAGCACAGGATCTTTAATCAGATATACGCTCTGAGCGCGGGCAAAAGCTCCGTCACGATATCACACAGGCTTTCCAACACCATGAAGGCAGACAAGATATTGGTGCTTCAGGACGGTGCCGTTCAGGAGCAGGGTTCCCATGCCGAGCTGATGGAGCTGGGCGGGCTGTACGCTCATCTGTTCACCATTCAGGCAAAGCGGTACGAATAATTCGCATGATATTTACGGGGCGATGATGAGGCATTTCCGAACGGCACGGTGAATATCAATGCACCGATAACACGGAGCTTTTCGTCGGACGGCATCGAGATTTCGGAATGGCAATGGCTAAAAGCAGCCCTCTTGCGTGCGCTGATAAGCGACAGTAAAAAAGGGCGCTGTGTGCATAAAGCACACAGCGCCCTTTTCGTTTTTTCCGCATTCCCCGATATCAGCCGTCGGAAAACGCCGTCGTGAGGACAAGCCGAGAAACGGGAAAACACCTTTGTTTCGGCGCTTTCCCGCATAAAGGTTAAATTCCCTTTGCCGCTGCGTCATTTTTGCGTTTCACCGCCGCATCTTTCCCGCATCATCGCTTGTGCTCGACCTCCGACGTACCCGGTGCAGCACCGCTGCCGAAACGACGGTCTTGATGCGTATTCCCCGCGCAGCTTTACTTTACGGGAACAAACTTCGGCGGATATTTTTCGATATTTTTTATCCCCGCGGCGGCTGCGTACTCCGCCGCCTCGTCGAATTGATATGCAACGGCATCGGTGCAGTGCGCGTCGCTCGCAAGTATCACACGCCCGCCGAGCTCGGCGATCCGCCCGAGCAGCACCGCCGACGGATACGGGCTTAATCTGCTTCCGCGGTAGATCGCCCCCGTATTGATCTCGAAAACAACGTCCTTCTTCGCAAGAGCTTCGAGCGCGTCCGTCGCCGGACCGATATAGCGCGGATCGCTTTCATCGAACATGCATCCGCCCTCGTTGAATTTCGTGACGAGGTCGAAATGACCGATCACGCAAGGTCCGCGGTCGGCGAGATGGGATACATCCTCATAGAAATCGCGGATGTATCCGAAAACGTCACCGCCGTAATATTTATCGGCATCTGCGGATATTCTCGCACCCGATTCGTCAACGGGGAGATAATCCCCGTCCTTCAGTACAAAGTGGGTCGAGGAAACGATGTAATCAAGGTCGTCGATCGGCACGTCCGAGTGATAGTCAAGCTCAAGCCCCGCAAGGACGTCAAGCTTTCCCGCAAAAAGCTCCCGAACACGCGCAGCCTCCGCAAGATAAACATCGATCGGTGCGCCGCGCATTGTCCAGCCGCACTCAAACGGCATGGTGGAATGGGACGAAAATCCTATCGCGTACATTCCCTTATCTAGCGCCGCCTGCGCCATTTCTTCCATCGTATTGCGTCCGTCGCTGAATCCGGTATGTGTATGAAAATCTCCGTATGATGCCATTTTATTCTGCCTTTCCGCCGCCCGCGGCGGCAATGAAAATGATATACGGCAGTCTTTCGGTGCGCCGGCGCTTCGGCTTCGGAGAAATCCTTGAAAAAACCGTCCCCGTCGGCGCCAAAAGGCAAAAATGCGGCCTGTCGCGCCGCGCCGTCCCCGAGTCCCCGATGCGATGCACGCCGGGAATATCCGACGTGCGCCGCGATGAAAAAGCACCGTATATCGGTATCACAATTCTATCACAGCAAATCGCATAAATCAACCTTTTCCGACCGCTTTTTTTCGTTCGCCGGTGCCAAAATCGGATCTGCGGATTGCGCGCGGCGGTGCGGTTCGGAAAGTAATGCACGGGATCGCATGCCGCAGGGATGTCTGCCGAAATGCAGATGCTTTCACCGCCGGAAAAGCGAGGCTGCCGATAAAGCTACGACGACGAAAGCTCCGCACCGACGAGGCACGGTCTTCGCATCGACGTGAAGACCGTCCGCGCACCGTAAAAGCAGCAGCCGCGCCGCCTCTGAAGCGATGCATTTCGGTAAAACCGACCGCCTCCCGCAATACGGTGCACACCGGGAAAATCCGACGTGCGCCCCCGAAAAAGCAAAAAGAAAAACGGAGACGAAACTCCGTTTTTCCCTTAACTCTGTACGTGATCGCGGTCGATAAATCGGGGTTCGGATCTCAGCCTTTTCCAAGGGCTGCGGATCCGAGACCGCAGGACGACCCTTCCGGGGGAATACAACTCTCAAACGACGGTCGGCAAATCAGAGGATGGCAGAGCCGGCAATTGGGTTTAACACCTTAATCCACCTTAGGTCAGAGTGAGAATGCAGAGCCCGGTCGCCCTGCGGCCTCTTGCCCCGCCTGCCTGCTTTGCATCTCCGGAAGCGTACACCCGTGCCGTGTACAGTACGCGACGTCAGCGACCGCACACGGTCGTGATCCACGCTTCCTTCAACGCTCCGCAGACAGACGGAGAGGCGGTAAAATCGTTCTGTTCAGTCGCCCGGATGTCTTCGATCGGTTCCCAAAAACCTCGGCTGCCGCCTTTGCGTCAAGCTACCGCGATTGCCCGCGGCCATGGTGATACCGGAAGGTTACGTCCTTTTTTCTGTTATGTGCGGTTTCGGACCGCTTCCTTTAACGTGCCTGTTCCGATATGCTTTTCGTTCGTGCGGACAGCTCCGGCGGTTTCGGTTTCCCGTCCCGCTCATTCCGTACTCTCGCGCCTCCCGCCGAAGGCGTATGTTTTTCCGCGCGGCTTTCGAAGTTACCGCGGTGCGATTCCCGGCGCGGTCTGACGGGCAGCGCACGGTTTCTCCCGCACGATTCGGCAAAGCTCATCGCCATGTACACTACGATGGGTCTGCCTCCTCACGCGGGATTTCCGCCGCGCCGCCGCATCCGTCCCGTGCCGTTATCCCTCACCTTGGTAAAACGGCTTGCCCGGAGCTGCGGCCGAATCTCCGCTGTCCGTTTCCCCGCATACGAACGCAGGGGCTGCGATAACGGTTTCGACCGCGCTCTTCTGAGTACGGTGCCGAACGCTTCGGTTTCCGTCTCCACGAATCCTCGGATTCGTCCCCGGAAATCCGATCGCCGTTTCGGTCCGCGCATTTTACGGTGCGCGCACCGAAGCTGTCGCCGTGATTTGTCTGCCCTCGGCGGAACGAACGTCTCCGAGCCGCTTCGGTACAGACAAAACACAAATTTGACTGATCAGGTCGATTACGGAACTTTTTGCGTATCCGGGGAAGCATCATTGACTCCTGTGATGCGATCCCTTCCCCTTCCTCGGGGTTCCGATTTATCAACTGTAAACATTATACACTATATGTAATTATTTGTCAAGCATTTATATGAATTCCATGAAAAAATTTCCCGATTTTTTCAAAATGGGGAAAATCCGAGTCGAATACGGGGCTTCTTACGCGGAAAATGCATCAAAAAACGAAAAAATCGGCGTTTGTCGGGGAGGCGCTCGCAGAAAAAGGGAAGATCATGCAAGAAAGCAGCGCCCGCGAAAGCGATGTACGCTTTCCTGGAGAGGAAAGCGTAACGAAAGCGGGGCTGCGGCGGAATCGAGCGCGGCACGCGACCGCGCCGCTTTGGCGGAAAGCACAGAGCGTGATCGCGCCTCCCGAACGGAAAGCCCGGAGAGCAAACACACGCCCGGCGTGAAAAAGTGAAGCACGCCGAATACTCCGGCGAATGAGTACGGTGCGTAAGCAGACTTTCCGACAAGAACGGAACAAATTACGGAACATATTCTGCCGGGATGCTTACCTCAGGGGCGGGAGAAGCGCGAAACCGCAATCCCCTTCGGCAGGATCGCGCATCTCCGTCCCCGCTCCATTTGTTCTGCCGTTCCGCTGATGCACAATCGGAATTTTTTCGGCTCCGTGAGAGACTGCGGTTTGTTGCGGTAACTCACGTTTGCTCGTTCCGCCGTTCTGCTGTACTTCCGACATACAGGCGCGGCGGATCGTCACGTTACCGCACGTTCATTTGATTCGTCTGTACCTCCGCACTGCCGCACTGCCGTTCCGCCGACGTGCATCCGAAAATTTTCCGATACCGAGAGAGGCGGTGCTTTCCCGGCAATCCGCATTTGCCCGCTTCGCACTCGCGTCAGCCGCGTTTATCCTCATCCGCGCCGCACTCCCCGTACAGCAGATCGTTCACGGAATAAAGCCCCGGCGTGCGCCCGATCAGAAATTCCGCCGCGCGGAGCGCGCCTTCCGCGAATACCGAGCGGCTCTGCACGGTATGGGAAAGCGCAAGCACCTGCGAATCCGATGCGATGTACACCGTATGACTCCCCGCTGCGTTCCCCATTCTGACCGAATGGATTCCGATATCGTCCTTTTTCCGTTTCCCGTGTCCGGTGTGCCCATACACGGGATTCGCCCCCGGTCGAACGCCGATTACCTGATCAGCAAGCATCAGCGCCGTACCCGACGGCGCGTCGGACTTCCCCGCGCGGTGGATCTCCACGATCTCAATGTCGGCATCGGGGAACACGGCGGCTGCGCGTCTCACAAGATCGCCGAGGAGTGCGGCACCGAGCGACATGTTCGCCGAGAAGAAAACCGGAACGCTCTGCGACAGCGCGTGTATCATGCCGATATCGTCAGGCGTCTGCCCCGTAGCCGCAATCACCGCGGGGATAGATCGGCTATTTGCAAAATCGCACACCTCGCCGGTCGCGCGCGCGTCGGAGAAGTCGATCACGCAGTCTGCGCTTTCCCCGATATCGGCAAGCGCGCGTGCCGTTTTGACCCCGCCCGAAAGAGATTCCCCCGCGGAAAACGGATCCGCTGCACCCGCAAGCCGGGCATCGCCGAATCCTCGTTCGATCGCGGCGATAACCTCACTGCCCATGCGTCCGAGCGCGCCGTTCACTATTATCCTCATATCCGCTTCACGCTTCCGATTTGCGAAAGCCTCCTTTCACATGATAACCTCTCTTGCGAAAACGGAGATACGCCGCTTTCGCAAATCTTTTCCTTTTATTATATATCGGCAGATAAGCGGTATGTCTTCCCGCGTCCGTCGTGAGAGGTGATTGCGCCCGCAAAGCTTTTTCGAAAAAGCTTCGAGAAGCCCCCGAAAGCGCTTTCCTGCGGACTCGCCGCTCATTCCTCCTCGATCCGCATAAGCACGACCGAAATATCGTCCTGCGAACGCTTTGCGGCCTCGTCCGCTATCCGCTTTGCGCTCGACGTAAGCTGTGTCAGCCTGCCCGAGCACAGGATATCGTAAAGCCACGGGCAGTCCTCCTCGGTCTGGGTCACGCCGTCCGACATCATTATCACGATATCCCCCGCTTCAACGCGAAACGCTATCCGCTCCGCATCCGCAGACGGCATTATCCCGATCGGCACAGTGCGCGAGCGCAGCTTAAAAAGCCGTCCGCCGCGCAGGACGAACGAGGGCGCCGCTCCGCTCTTGATAAAGGCGCAGTTCCCGCGGATCAGGTCAAGCTCCATCGCATCGACGGTCGCGGAGCATTCGATGCGCCGCTCTCTTATGAACGAATTCACAAGTGCAAGCGCGTTCTTTATCTTCACCCCCGCCGTGAGAAGCCGCTCGAGTATCAGCGTGACCGTTCCGGCGGTAAATGCGGCTTCCGTTCCGCTGCCCATTCCGTCGGACAGGATCGACCAGAAATATCCGTCGCCGCCCGGGAATACCGATATGACATCCCCGCACGCTCCGCTCTTCGCGGATGCGGTGAATCTGCCGCAGCTCACCCTGAATTTCGTCCTTGCGTGCATCGTCACGCAAAGCGTATCGCGGTCAAGCGACATCTCCGGCTCGCTCATCCTGACGCCGAGTGCGTTTTCCGCGCATCGGCGGATATCCTCGCCCCCGACGTGCATCGTCCGTGCGTCGATTCCCGAAAGCGTACAGCGTATCATCCGTTCACCGCGGACGCTCACCTTCGGCGCGTCAAGCCCGATAAGCGCAAGCGCCCCCTTCAGCCGGCGGCTCGACGCCGCGTCATAACGGTTGTCCGTCTCAAGCTTGTCCGAGACATCGGAGAACAGGTGCGACATCACCTCCCAATCGTCCGCGAACAAACGCGAGCCATCCTCCTTCCTCGCCTGTGCTTTCTCTTCAACCGCCTGAATGTTCATCTCGCGGATGATTGAAGCAAGCTCCGGACAGCGCGTGCGCAGCTCCTCGGGGGCAAACTGCGCAGATGCGCGTTTTCCGCCGTGCAGAGCGGCGGAAAAACGGCGCACCGTCCTCGGCGCAGCCGAGTCCGCGCTGTCCCAGCACTCGCTCTGCATCCTGCATGACGTACATCTTTTGTCGAACGTATGCTGCACATTTTCCCTGATCTCCGCCTCGGAAGGGCGAGAGAGAACGCGGGATACGGACGACGCGAGGCGTCCGATCGCCGAGAAGCACTCCGACATTTCCCGCACCGTGCGGCGCGATTCTTCAAGTCTGACCTCGCTTTCGTCCGCCGGAACAAAGCTTTCCCCGGAGTTCGGCGACGGACGCGGAAGTATCCCGAACTTCGCGCACGGCGCGAACACCGCGCACACCACGATAAGCTCCGCGCCGTATTCGGACAGCGCGGACGGACCGAGCGCAAATACGGAAAACGACATCGACACCGCAAGCGCGGCGAACGACGCAAGAGAAACGCTGTACTTCCACAAAAGCCCGGCGACAAACGACGCGGCAAGTATCGCGGGAATCAGCGCAGGCTCGAGCGAGAGCGACGCGGCAAACGATATGCAGAGCGCCTCGGGAATGAACAGCGCCCACGATGCCCAGAGCGAGACCGCGAATGCAAAGACGAGCGACAGCGATATCCCCGCCACCGTCAGCGATCCGAACGCCCACGAAAGCGAGAAAGCCATCGCAAGCGCGAACGCGCCGAGGCGCACTCTGCTCTCCTTCGCCCTGAAAATCCCCGTATATCCGGCGCACAGAAGCGGCGCTGCCGCCGCCGAAACTATCGTTCCCGCCGCGGCGCGGTACACGTTCGCGGTGAACAGAAGGGACAGCGTTCCGAGTGCGGCTGCGGCAGCCGTGCAGAGCGCATACCTCACCGTTTCGCTTTCGCAGAAGAGCGCAGAGGCGGCAAGTCCCGAGAGGAAATCGCCCTTCTCCTTGGCGTGCTGTCCCCTGCCCGCGGCGCCCGGCAGCCTTCCGCGCTTTCTCCCGAGGAAAACGAGCGCGCATCGGACGGCGCTTACCGCGCAGGCAATGAGCGCAATGCGCACGCCGCCGTTCACGCTCAGGCTTCCGAGAAGCACGCCCGCAAGCGAGGCTATGAAAAACGCGCTCCCCTCCGCGGCGCAAAGCGCCGCAATCCCGAACGGATATGTATCGAGCACAAACGGCGCGCCCGATGTGAGAGCCGAAAAAACAAACACCGCCGCCGCAGGCGCGTATTTCACGATAAGCTCCGGCAGGGCAGACGTGCCGAAGTGCATTTTTCGCGGCGGCGTGCCGCCGTGCGGCGAGCTTTCCTCTCCCGCACCGACGGAAACATCCTCAAATTCCTCGTCGAGTTTACGAAGTTCCATTATTTTATCATTCCTTTCTTCCCCTTCGCGCCGTCTTCATCCGTCCGATGCGGCGCGGCGCCGGCGCTTTCACGCTCATACTTTCTTCATCCGGCGCATATGTATCATTATTGTACTATCGCGGCGCTATTTTTTTCGTCGAAGCACGGCGGAAAAATATGGAACTTATTGCCGTATCGGGATGAAAGGGGAAGGAACCGGAAAAAGGCGCACGCCCGGCAGGAAATTTTCCCAGGGAGAAGATGCGGAGTTTCTACGCGCCCGGCGCGCTTGAGCCTGCAGACGCAGAGAATGGCGGGAGCAAAGGCGAAAGGGGAAAGTGCGCCGGGGCGTGAGAGTGAACCGCAAAGCGGGAGTGATCCGATGCGTGGGAATGAACCGGAAGCAGGTGGGGGATCCGATGCAGATGAGCGAAACGAAGGCGGAAAAGCGAAGGAGTAAGCCGGGAACGGCGAACGGATGACTACGCCGAGGACACAGAAACGGGAGCAGGCAGATGCCATGCGTGCGGGACGGAGCGGGAAAGCGCGATATGCGGCGTGTACCGACGAAACGGAACGAAGTACGGATTTTTTCCAAGGCGGTGCGCTTGAGAGTTCATCGGTCCGGTGAAAAAATCCGCCGCGGCGGGGCAGGTATCACGGTCGGTCGGTCATATCGGACGTATATTTTCGGAATCGCGCCCTATTATAGAAAATACACCGATGTTTTTTCTGCGGATAGGTCGTTTGTGTTGACTTTTTATATTTTATATGATAAAATCTGTATAGTCGTTACGATTACTTCCCGACTTGTTTTCAATTAAATACGAAAGGAATCCGAAATGAAGAAAATTCTCGCACTGGTGCTTTGCGTGCTGACCGTTCTGTCGGTCCTCGCATCGTGTTCCGCCGCGCCCGCCAAAAATTATTCCCCGAAGATCACCGTATCTTCAAGCGCGGCGGACGAATTTGCCGTCTGGCTGACAAACCGCCTCGGCGATTCTCTCAAGGACAATGTGTATCTTTCGCTCGGCGGAGACGCCGCGAACGGTCTCGACATGACGAATTTCGAGAACGACGGATACATACTCCGCTCCGACGGCGACAAGAACATCGTCATCGCAGGCAAGACCGCCGACGGTCTCGACGCGGCTGTACGCAAGTACGCAAACGCCGTCGATCTCGGCAAGTCCACCCTTTTCGACATCACCTATCACGAGGGCTACCGCGTCGAAAAGCTCACTCTTGCGGGCAACGACATTTCCGAGTACACGGTAGTCGCGCCGGAAAACGATCCCTCCCGCCGCAGCTACATGAATTGGGCGATGAACGCAGCGTGCAACGAGATGGTCTCCCTCATCGCCAAAGCGTGCGGCACTAACCTTCCCGCAGTACGCGGAACCTCCGATGCCGCAAAGCAGATCATCCTCAAGTTCAGCGATGACGAAAGCCTCGGCAATCACGGATACAAGTATTACTTCGAAGGTGACAATCTCGTCATTGAAGGCGGACCCGAGGACGGCTGTCTGAACGGCGTTTACCGCTTCCTCGAGCATGAGCTCAACTGGGAATGCCTCAGCTTCGGCGACAGCCTCCTTGCGGAAGCGGATTACATCGACGTTCCCGCCGATGCCGCACGCACCGAGCAGCCCGTTTTCGATTGGGCATGGCTCTACTTCATGGCTTACGAGCAGTTCAAGACCGACCGCACCACCACTGCAAATCCCTACGGCAAAATAGATCAGGCAATGCACGGGGATCAGCTCCTCGGCACGACCCACTGGGCAGGTCAGATCTGCTACACGGACGAAGACCGTTTCTACGCAGTCTACGACAGAGTTATCGACTACATTGTAAACAATATCAGAGCCGGAAAAGTCATCGGTGAGGACTTCTTCGCCGTCAGCCTCGCTCAGGTAGATGAGGCGAAATACTGCAGGTGCAAGCAGTGCTTGACCGTCGTCAAGGAAGAAGGCGGCGTGAACTCCGGTCCCGTTATACGCTGGATGAACCGCATGGTCGAAGAGGTCAACGCAACGGACGACGCTTATCGCGCGCTCATATACAAGTGCTATGCTTACCACGGAAGTCAGCCGCCCTGCAAGACCGCTCCCGTTGATCAGGTATGGGTCACATTCTGCACCGACGGTGCATGCTCGAACCACATTCTCCGCGGCGGCGATTGCAACGATCGCTTCGGCCTTTACGGTGTCTCCGAAGAGCCTATCTTCAACAACGACTCCTTCGGTTCATGGCTCAAGCAGTGGACCGATATGTCGGACAACATCTATGTCTGGCTCTACGCTCTCGACTGCAGCCCCCGTCAGTACACCATATTCGAAACGATCTACGACGATATTCAGTTCCTTTCCGAATGCGGAGTGCGCGGATTCTTCTGGCAGCATCAGTCAAACGGTCTCGGATTCAATCGGATCAACTTCCAGCTTGCATACCAGCTCATCTGGAATACAGACATGACAAGGGACGAGTTCAACGCCCTCAAGGAGCATCTCTTAGAGAAGGAATACGGCGAAGGCTACACCTACATTCTCGAGTATTTCGACATTCTTCAGCAGTCGCAGGATAAGGCGGGATGCTGGAACTGCTGGGGCTACGGCGCACCCAAAGGCGCCGATGAGCGCGATCAGGCATACTATGCGGAGAACTTTGATCTTTCGGTCGAGCTTCTCGAGCGTGCGCTCGTCCTCGCCGGCGACAAGAAGCAGGTCGATCTCTGCTCGCGTCTGACCGTTCACATGCTCTACAGCGGATGCTATGCGGCTTACTTTGAGGCTTACGACAACAACGACACCGCGCGCCTCGAAGAACTCAACGCAAGATACAGCCGCGCGATCGACCGCATAATCACCGCATACAATGCAGTCGGCTGGGGCTGGCTCGTATCGGCAGACACCATCAAGATCTACTCGACGGACTATGCTCAGGTTACGATCTACAGATCGCTTGAGGATATGGCTTGGAAGTCCTGGGCAGAGGATCGCGACTATCTTCCGCAGGGAGAGACGCAGCGTCCCATGCCCGACAAGTATGCCGAGGATGCGAAAGTCTGATTTCCCTGATACGCAGTTAATAAAAGTACAACGGGCGGCACACTTCATAAAGAAGTGTGCCGCTTCAATTTACCCTGAGTCAGGCGGTATTGCACGGCATATTATACTTCGCACGGCGGCTGACTTCGGAGCTTATCATTCTCGCAAGGCGGCAGCTTTATGGGCGAATATAGCGGGCTATAATACACCGAAAACCGTCACAGGTGAGGCGGGCGCGCGGCGGGAGAGGCGTTCCTGCAGCATTGAAAAGCGATCCTGCAATTCGCATGAACAGCCTGACAATGCAGAGGACGGTCAGATGAGGCGTAGGGACTGCCGGACAATGTGCAGGAGCGATCTTATAATGCGGAGGATAACGCAGAAAATCGGCATGCGGTATAAAAGCTTCCCGATATGCGGCGGATACACCGATCCGGCATCGGTACAAGGCACAGAGAGAACACCGCAGGCGGTGCGAAAAACCGTCATTTTCACGTTTTAAAAGTATTTAACAAGCTTTCTCTTGCAAAAATCCCCGCTTTAGGGTATACTTGTTTTATCAAATACTGCCGAAAGGGAGAAATAAAATGGTAGAATCTGTTATCGAGCTTCTGAAATCCTACGACCCCGAAGTGGGCGAAGCGGTTGACGCCGAGCTTCACCGTCAGAGACGCGGTCTCGAACTTATCGCAAGTGAAAACCTTGTATCCGAAGAGGTCATGCTCGCAATGGCGACTCCCGGCGTCAACAAGTATGCCGAGGGATATCCGGGACACCGCTACTACGGCGGATGCGAATGCGTCGATGTCGTCGAAAACATTGCAATAGAGCGCGCGTGCCGTCTGTTCGGCGCCGAGCACGCCAATGTTCAGCCCCACTCCGGCGCGCAGGCTAACCTTGCGGTTTACCTCGCATTCCTCAAGCCCGGAGACACCGTGATGGGCATGAATCTCGCGCACGGCGGACATCTCACCCACGGAAGCCCGGTAAATATGTCGGGGCTTATCTACAATTTCGTTCCCTACGGAGTAGGCGACGACGGATTCATAGATTACGATGCGTTTGAAGCGAAGGTGCGCGAGGTCAAGCCGAAGCTTGTCGTTGCGGGCGCAAGTGCGTACCCCCGCGTGATCGACTTTGAGCGCATGTCGAAGGTTGTAAAGGAAGTCGGCGCGATCTTCATGGTGGATATGGCGCACATCGCGGGACTCTGCGCCGCGGGACTGCATCCCTCGCCCGTGCCGTATGCGGATGTCGTGACCACCACGACCCACAAGACCCTCCGCGGACCGCGCGGCGGTCTCATCCTCTGCCGTGAGGAATACGCAAAGGCGATCGACAAGGCGATCTTCCCCGGAACTCAGGGCGGTCCGCTCGAGCACATCATCGCCGCAAAGGCAGTCTGCTTCGGCGAGGCGCTCAAGCCGGAATTCAAGGAATATCAGGCACGGATCAAGGAAAACGCGGCGGTGCTCGCCGACGGACTTCTCAAGGCGGGATTCGACCTCGTATCCGGAGGCACGGACAACCATCTGATGCTGCTTGACCTCCGTCCGTTCTCCCTCACCGGCAAGGAATTCGAGCACCGCCTCGACGAGGTGTACATCACGGTCAACAAGAACGCGATCCCCAACGATCCCGAGAAGCCATTCGTCACCTCCGGAGTGCGCATCGGCACGCCCGCGGTGACGTCGCGCGGTCTCGGCAAGGACGATATGGTCAAGCTTGCGGAGCTTATCGGACTTTGTGCAACGGACTTCGAGGCAAAGGCGGACTACATCCGCGGCGAGGTTACCGCAATCTGCGAGAAGTATCCGATCTACAACGAGATCAAAGCGTAAGCGAAAGCACGATACCGCGCCGCGCGGGCGCTGTCCGCATGAAGCGCAGATTGCGTGATGCCGCGAATGTGCTTGAAGCGTGGTTGTGCGTAAGTCATGGTTGTGCATGAGGCACTCCGTCAAAACCGAAAAGAGACCGTCCGGCGCTCTCCTTCGAGAGATGCCGTTCGGTCTCTTTTATATTTCCCGGGAAAAATCACGCCGTAAGGCGCGCGGATATTACCGCTCGACTTCCTCCATGATGAAGGCTTCCATGATATCGCCTTCGTGGATATCGTTGAACTTGTCAAGTCCGACACCGCATTCGTAGCCTGCCGCAACCTCACGCGCATCGTCCTTGAATCTCTTGAGCGATGCGATACGGTCCTCGGCGATAACGATACCGTCGCGGACTATGCGGATCTGCGCGTTTCTTGAGATCTTTCCGTCCTGAACATACGATCCGGCGATCGTTCCGACGTTCGGAACGTGGATCGTCTGGCGCACCTCGGCATGGCCGAGCACGACCTCCTTAAACTCCGGAGCGAGCATACCCTTCATTGCCGCGGAGATCTCTTCAATGCATTCATAGATTATGCGATATGTGCGGATATCGACGCTCTGACGGTCTGCGGAGTCGATCGCCGCCTTGTCGGGACGGACGTTGAATCCGACGATTATCGCATTCGATGCCGCGGCGAACATTACGTCGCCCTCGGTGATTCCGCCGACCGCCGAATGGATGACGCGGACGCGGACCTCCTCGTTCGACAGCTTCTCGAGCGACTGCTTGACCGCCTCGGCGCTTCCGCCGACATCCGCCTTCACGATTATATTGAGCTCCTTGACGCCCTCGGAGATCTGTGCGAAGAGATCGTCCAGGCTGACCTTTGCATTCGCGGAGAACACCTCGTCCTTCGCCTTCTGACGGCGCTGCTCCGCGAGTGTGCGCGCCATGCGTTCGTCCTCTACCGCGTTGAATTCGTCGCCCGCCTGCGGAACCTCCGCAAGTCCGGTTATCTCAACGGGCACCGACGGTCCCGCTTCCTTGACGGAATGACCGCGGTCGTCCGTCATTGCGCGTACACGTCCGACGGCGGTGCCGGCGATAACGGTATCGCCGGAATGGAGAGTTCCGTTCTGCACGAGAACGGTGGCGACGGGTCCGCGTCCCTTGTCGAGGCGCGCCTCAATCACGATACCCTTCGCGCGGCGCGCGGGATTTGCCTTGAGGTCGCGCATCTCGGAAACGAGAAGCACCGATTCGAGAAGCGAATCGATTCCCTCGCCGGTGAGTGCGGAAACGGGAACGCAGATCGTTTCTCCGCCCCAATCCTCGGGAACGAGATCGTATTTGGTAAGGTCGGACTTGATCGCATCGGGATTTGCGCCCGGCTTATCCATCTTGTTTATCGCAACGACGATATCGATATTCGCCGCCTTCGCGTGGTTGATCGCCTCAACGGTCTGCGGCATGATTCCGTCATCAGCCGCGACGACGAGGATGGCGACGTCGGTCGCCTGTGCGCCGCGCGCACGCATTGCGGTAAAAGCCTCATGTCCGGGCGTATCGAGAAACGTGATCTTTCTGCCGTCGAGATCGACGCGGTACGCGCCGATGTGCTGAGTGATGCCTCCGGCCTCGCCCGCGGTAACGCGGGTATGTCTGATCTTATCGAGAAGAGAGGTCTTTCCGTGGTCAACGTGCCCCATTACGCAGACTACGGGATCGCGCGGCTCGAGACCCGCCTCGTCGTCGTCCTCCGCCTCGAAAAGCTTATCCTCGATCGTGACAACGACCTCTCGCGTGACCTCCGCACCGAGCTCGTCGGCGACGAGAAATGCGGTGTCGTAGTCGATCTCCTGATTTGCGGAAACGAGCATTCCCATGAGCATGAGACGCTTCACGACGGTCGCCGCCGTAACCTTGAGCCTCGACGCAAGCTCCGTAACGGAGATCACATCGGGGATCGATACCTTGAGCGGTGCCTTCTTCGCCTTCTCGGCGTTCGCCTTCTTTATCTTCTCCATCGCAAGGCGTTCCTTGTCGCGAGTTTTCGCGGAACGCATATCGCGTGTATTCTGTTTCTTGAGCTTCTGCTTCGTCGTTTCGTTATCGGAAACGCTTACAAAGCTGTCGAGCTTTTCGTCGTACTTCGAAAGATCGACATTTCCGCCGCCGCGCGTATCGACGATGCGGACGCTTCCCGTGCGCTTCGTCTCGACGGAAGGCTGCTGCTTTTTCTTGCGCGCTCCCTGCATACCCTGGTTCTGTATATTCATCGCCACGGTGCGAGGCGTGGAGATGCTCTGATTCTGTATCGGAGCCTGAACGCCCTGCCCCTGCGGACGCTCCGCCGCTTTAGCCTTCGCATCCGCTATGCGGTTGTGCGCGTCAACCCTCGCCTTTTCCGCCTCCGCCTTTGTCGTGCGTCCGTCGGAGGAAGGTGTGCGTCCCGCGCCGCGATTGCGGTTAAAGCGGTCGTCTCCCGCATTTGCAGCCGAACGCTCAGCCGTCACCTTTTCGGCATTACGGCGCGCTTCGGCATCCGCCTTTGCTTTTGCGGCAGCCTTGCGGAGAGCAGCCTCATGAAGCTCTTCCGCAAGGCGCGCTTCTTCCTCTCGTGCCTTGGCCTCGGCTTCGGCTGCTTTCGCCTCGGCTTCGGCTTTTTCTTTGGCTTGAGCCTCCGCTCTTGCCTTTGCCGCAGCCTCCGCGCTGGCCTTTTCCTCCGCTTCGCGCGCGGAAACCGCCGCGTCGCGTATTGCCGACGGAACGTAAGTCTTTCCGTTCAGATATGCGTCGAGGTTCTTGATCTGATGATTCTTTGTTGCGCAATCCAGAAAGAGATTGAATTCATCGGGCGTCAGCACCGTCATGGGTGTCTTTTCGCCGATGCCCGCCTCCTCAAGGATAGACTGGAGTTCCTTCGTTTTGATTCCCAGATCCTTTGAGAGCTGGTTGATACGGAACATTGGGGCTTGTGCCATATAAAATACCATTCCTTTCCATGATGCTTAACTGTTTGCAAGGAAGCTTATCTGCTCCGCAAAGGAGCCGTCCGTCACCGCCGCGGCGGAAACAAAAGAGGTTTTCTTGCCTATCGCCGAGGCGAGAGCATCCCGCCCGGCGGAGATTATCAGAAGCTTTACGCCGTAGTGGGCGCATTTATCCGAAAGCTGCTTCTTCGTTCTTTCGGAGATATCGTCCGCGGCTATAACGAGCTGCGGTTTTTTCGCAGACGAGACCGCCGAAATTACGGCGTCCGTTCCGCAGACCAGCCGACCTGCGCGCTTCGCAAGTCCGATCATGCCGAGCAGCCGGGCGCGTTTCGCGCCGTCGCTGCGCTTCGTCTCCTCAGCCGCTGCCGCGGTGTCGGAGCCTCGGGCTTCAAGCTCGGTATCACTCATCCGTGCGCTCCTCCGCCTCTGCCGACTCGATCTCCTCCTCGAGGCTTTTGAACACCTCGTCGGGTATCTCGATCTCGAGGTTGCGCGAGATGCGGTTCGCCTTCTGCGCCTTACGCAGGCACTGCGCATTGCGGCAGATGTACGCGCCGCGTCCCGACATTTTGCCCCTGAAATCAAGGGCGACCGTCTGATCCGGCGTGCGGACGATGCGGATCAGATCCTTTTTCGGAAAGCTCTCGCCGCAGCCGAGGCAGCGGCGGAGCGGAACCTTCTTGGGTTTATTCATGGCGCTTCCTCTTTATTTTATGCCGAGGCTGCCCTTTATATCGATCTTGTATCCGGTGAGGCGTGCGGCAAGACGCGCGTTCTGCCCCTCCTTACCGATCGCCAGGGAAAGCTGATCCGAATCGACAAGGACCTTTGCCGATCTCTCGCCGTCGAATTCGACATTCTTCACCTCTGCGGGCGAAAGTGCCGCCGCGATGTACTCCTCGGGAATCTCGGAGAACTTCACCACGTCGATCTTCTCACCGCCGAGCTCATCCACGATCTGCGCGATGCGCTGTCCGCGCTCGCCGATGCAGGCTCCGACCGGATCGACCGCCTCGTCACGGGAGAACACCGAAACCTTCGTGCGGCTGCCCGCCTCGCGCGCGACTCCCTTGATTATGACCACGCCGTCCTGAATCTCGGGGATCTCAAGCTCCATGAGGCGCTTTATCATTCCGGGATGGGTGCGCGAAAGGGTGACAATCGGTCCGACCTGACCCTCGCGGCGCACCTCGGTGATGAAGACCTTTATGCGGTCGCCGACCTCAAAATGCTCGCCGGGGATCATTTCCTCATGACGCATCACCGTCTCGCTCGTTCCGGTATCGACCACGATATCTCCGGTATCCTCGAGAAGCTTGGTGACGACGGCGGGAACGACCTCCTCGCGCTTCTTCTCGTATTCCTTCATTATATTGGTACGCTCCGCCTCACGGATGCCCTGAATGATGACCTGCTTTGCGGTCTGCGCCGACAGGCGTCCGAAATTCTTCGTCTTGACCTCGGTCTCCACGATGTCTCCGACGGAATATCTCTTCGATATCTTTCTCGCATCGTCGAGCGAGATCTCGGTCAGAGGATTCGTGACCTCTTCGACTACCGTCTGCCGGGAGTAAACCTTAATATCCTTTTTCTCGGGATTGAGAGCGACGCGCACGTTGTCTCCTCCGCGCTCTCTCTTGTAGGCGGAGCAAAGAGCCGCCTCGACCCTCTCAAGCATATATTCCTTCGGAATACCCTTGGTTTTCTCAAGGGCGTCAAGGGCGTCAAAGAATTCGGCATTCATCCGGTTTCACCTGTTGCGATTTATAACGGGTATAAATCTTTCCTTTCGTAATTTTCGTCGTGATTTTCTGTTTTTCGCTTATGCGGCGCTTACCATTCAAATACGGTCTGCACCTTGGAGACGGCTGCCTTCGGGAAAACAGTGTCCTCGCCGTTCTCCTCCGCGATAACGTCTCCGTCGCTGTATCCTTTCAGTATGCCGCGGTGGATCTTCGATCCGTTAACCGCGGAAAAGAGCCTTATCTCGACCTCGGCTCCCTTCATTGCCTCGAAGTGCTCCGGACGGGTGAGCACGCGCTCGACGCCGGGGGAGGAAACCTCAAGCTTGTAGGAATTCTCTATCGGGTCATCCTCGTCGATGACGGGGTCTATCGCGCGGTGGAAGCGCTCGCAGTCGTCGATCGTTATGCCTTCGTCGGAATCGATCGTTATGCGGAGCACATAGTCCGCGCCTTCCTTCACATATTCAACATCCCAGAGCTTCAGTCCGAGTTCGTCTGCAGTCGGAGCGACAAGCTCACGGACATGAAGCGCAATGGATTTTCTTTCAGCCATATCAAGCTCCGATCCGACCCGCCGCAATACCGCGCGGGTAAAATTAAAGAGCGGGAACAAAACCCACTCTCCTTAATACAATATACTCATACTGTGGCGATTATATCACACCTTTCCCGAAATTGCAAGAGTTTTTTGAGATTTTTTTGCTTTTCGGGGGAAACATCCTTGAAAATCCGTCCGAAGCTCTCCCGCGAAGCGGGAATGTGCGAAGTCACGACAAAAAGCGCACTTTCCTTCCTCCCCGGCAAACTCGGCGCCATCGCGGACGCGCCGCGCGGAAGAAGCGGAAATTTCGCGCGGATTGCGCGGCGTGCAAGAATTTTTCCGCCGCCCCTTGACAGGAGAGAAAAACTGTGATATCATGACTTCGTAAACAGAATAAGGGGCGCCTAAATCATGCTGCGGCATGATGGCTGAGACGGAGCGATCCGGACCCTTGAACCTGATACGGGTAATACCGGCGTAGGAAACAGCTTCGGCAAATATGTCCGAATTATTTATGTCCTGCGGTATTTCCGCGGGACTTTTTCGTTCCGCGAAATACCGGTACACCGTTCGGTCGGGACCGCCGCATCCGCAAATATGCCCCGTATGCGAAAGGAAAAATCAAAATGCAGAAAAACAAGCTTGCCCTGCGCCTCACCGAAAGCGCAATAATGATCGCCGCCGCGACCATACTCAGCATGTTCAAGCTCGTTGAGCTCCCCTACGGCGGAAGCATAACCCTCGCGTCCATGCTCCCGATCGTGATAATCGCGTACCGCTACGGCACGGCGTGGGGAATCCTCTGCGGTCTCGTTCACGGTGCGATACAGCTCCTGCTCGACCCGGGACCGCTCTCCTACGTCACCGGTGCCGCGTCCGTCGTCGCGGTGATCCTCCTCGACTACATCGTCGCGTTCGCCGTATGCGGACTTGCGGGAATCTTCAGAAACATGAAGAAGCAGAGCACCGGACTTCTCTGCGGCATCGTTCTCGTTTCCGTCCTGCGCTACGCCTGCCACGTTGTCTCCGGCTTCACCGTATGGAGAGATATCTCCGTTCCCGCCGCCGACGCCGTGATCTTTTCCTTTATATATAATGCGACGTATATGCTCCCCGAAATGATCGTGCTCGCGCTCAGCGCGTACTACATCGGCTCATCGCTCGACTTCCGTCAGCCGAGACTCGCTCCGATAAAGAAGGAGAGCGTCGAGGAAAGCACAAAGAGCCGCGTACTCGCGGCGATCACGGGGGCGGTTGCGCTCGCCGCTGCCGTGTTTGACGTGGCAGCCGTATTCGCTCATCTTCAGAACGCGGATTCCGGCGAATTCGACATCACCGGAATCTCCGCCGCTCCGTGGGGACTCATCATCGTAATCAGCGCATCAGCCATCGCCGTATGCGCCGTTCTTCTTGCGGTCAGATCGATTTCCGGAAGAAAAAAGGACGCCTGATCCTCAAAAAACGGACACGGAAAGCAAAAAACTCTTGACACCGCCGAAAGAAAGAGTATAATTGTAATGAACTACGGCGGAAAAGTCCGTCTTTGAGCAGTGAGGTACTTACTATGAAAAAAGCGGCGGTAATAGGCTACGGCGGAATGGGCTCGTGGCACGTCAACCACATACAGAACAGCGATGTCGTTTCTCTCGCGGGAATCTACGATATTCTTCCCGAGAAGCGCGCTCTTGCGGAGAGCCGCGGGATCCGTGCTTACGCTTCGCGTGAGGAGCTTCTCGCAGACAAGGAGATCGAGCTTGTCACCATTGCAATCCCGAACGACGTTCATGAGGAAGTCGGAATCGCGTGCATGAACGCAGGCAAAAACGTTATCATGGAGAAGCCGGTAACGCTCTCTCTCGAATCTCTCGAAAGACTGATCGAGTGCTCGAAGAAAAACGGCGTGAAATTCACGGTTCACCAGAACCGCCGTTTCGACGTCGATTTTCTCGCAATGAAGCAGATCCACGACTCCGGTGAGATCGGCGAGATCATCAATATCGAATCCCGCATCCACGGAAGCCGCGGTATTCCGTCCGATTGGCGCGGAACCAAGGAGCACGGCGGCGGAATGCTTCTCGACTGGGGCGTTCACCTGATCGACCAGGTGCTCAACGTCATCGGATGGGACGTTAAATCCGTTCGCTGCGATTTCGAGCACATCACCAACGACGAGGTTGACGACGGCTTCGGACTCCGCCTCGTGTTTGAGAGCGGCGCGCGCGCGTACATCGAGGTCGGCACATACAACTTCATCGCAATGCCGAGATTCTATATGCGCGGCAAGTCCGGCACGGCTTACCTCTCCGACTGGCAGAGCGAAACCGATGTCGTGAAGTGCAAGTATTGGCACGAAAGCGACGTTCTCCCCGTTCAGACTGCGGCAGGACTTACAAAGACGATGGCTCCGCGCGACAGCGTGACCGTCGACACCTACAAGGTACCGCGTCCGCATTCCGATGTCCACGATTTCTACCGCAACTACGTTGACGCGATCGACGGAAAGTGCGAGCAGCTCGTCACGCACGATCAGATGCGCACCGTTCTCCGCGTTATCATGCGCGGATTCGAATCCGCAGAGGCGGGCGGCACCGAAGTCGCATTCTGAAAAAACAACGCATAAAAGGAGGATCGACCGATCCTCCTTTTTCGTATTGGAGTGAAATACCGTTTTCCACCGGCACAGGCGCGGCGGATGCACCGATTCGTGATACGTTGTGCGATCCGGCGGCGATCCGTCCGCGCTTCGGAAAAGTCAGAAGCTCACGCTCTCGGCGGATATGCACTTCCCGCTTCCGCTGTCAACCGTGAACAGCGCTCCCGTTGCGCCCTCGTTTCCGTGCTCGGTCTCAAACCTGACGGGAGTTTTGACGAGGAATTTGTGAAGCACCGCTTCCGACTTGACACCGAGGATGCCGTCGGCGGAGCCGACCATGCCGAGATCGGTTATGAATCCCGTGTGTCCGCCGAGTATACGGCAATCCGCCGTGGCGACGTGGGTGTGAGTCCCCCACACCGCGCTGACGCGCCCCGTCAGATACCGCGCGAGCGCGAGCTTTTCCGAGGTCGCCTCCGCGTGGAAATCGACAAGCGCAACGTCGTATCCGCCGCGGCATTTTTCAAGTATCGCGTCCGCCGTCTCGAACGGCGAGGCAAGCGGCTCCATGAACACCGTGCCGAGCAGGTTCATGACAAGTATCCGTATCCCCGCCGCATCGTACACCGTCCATCCGTGACCCTGCGCCGCGGCGGGCAGATTCGCCGGGCGGAGAAGATTTTCGCAGTCGTCGAGCATGTGATATATTTCGCGGCGGCGGAAGGTGTGATTGCCTCCGGTGAGAATGTCGGCACCCGCGTCAAACAACTCCTCGGCGCTTTGAGGCAGTATGCCGTTGCCGTCGGCGGAGTTTTCCGCGTTGACCACGGTGAAGTGCGCGCCGAGGCTTCGTATCGCTTTGGCAAGGCAGCGGTTATCGGCGAGATAACCGACTCCCGAGGAGCCGACGGCGTCGCCGAGCGCAAGAATCTTTATTTCGGACATATTCAAACCCTTTCATAAAAACGGTGCCGGGCTTTGCTCGTCCGCGGCGAAATCCACAGTGCGTCAGTGTGAAGGGCGGACGGCTTGATTCTGCCGCTTGCCGATCGCGCGAACACTCCCGCGCGGATTCAAAAGGACCGCCCGTTCGGAGCGGTCCCGAAGCGGTGCCGCGGCACCGCGCATGATTCAGTTTATCTTGGGACGGCGGCGGCGGTTGTAATCCGACTTCGGATTGACGATCTCGCGCCAATCGAGATCGCCGCGGTCGAGTGCCGTGATCAGAACCTCAGCCGTCGCAATGTTCGTCGCAACGGGAACATTGTGAACGTCGCAGAGGCGGAGAAGGTTATACTCCACGTCGCTGAACGTGGACGCGGGTGTCGTGGAGCGGAAATACAGAAGTATATCTATCTCGTTGTACGAAATACGGGACGCGATCTGCTGTTCGCCGCCCTGGGAGCCCGCAAGCATTCTCTCGATCTCGAGTCCCGTGGCCTCACTCACATATTTTCCGGTCGTGCCGGTCGCGCAGATATTATGTTTTGAAAGTATGCCGCAGTAGGCGATACAGAACTGCGTCATGAGTTCCTTTTTCGTATCGTGTGCGATGATTGCAATTTCCATTTGATTCTATCTGCCTTTCTTTTCGGAATTTATAAAAATGAAATATTACCTGTCTGCCGTTGATGCGCCGCCGTCAGAGCGCGCGCCCCGAGGATATCCCCCGGATCTTATAAAACAGCTTTGTATCCTCTCCGCAGAGTCTTGCGGCGATATTGTCGTAAGCCTGAAGTGCCGCCGACCTTCCGGTCGGAAGAGCGCCTTTTTCCTGTGCAAGGAGCATTTCCCGGTCAAAAGGCACCGCACCTATCGCGCGGAGCGAGGATGCATCGATTATCTCGAGGATGCCGCTTCGCTCACGGCGCGAAGCCTCGCGGAATTCGAACGACGTAAGCACAAGCCGGATCGAGGCAAGCCCCGCCGCGCGCAGTCTTATCGCCGTAGCCTCCGCCGATCTAACCGACGCGGGCTGCTGCGTGGTGCATACAAGCGCAAGGTTGGCAAAGCCCCCGGCGATCATATCCGGTATAGCACTGCCCGCCGTATCGCATATGACGAAATCCGCATCGGATGCCTCCGCAAGAGCGTCGAGCGCGCCGCACAGCTTTTCCGCCTTCATTTCCGACACGGAAAGCGAGAGCGACGCCGCGCAGAACATAAGTCCGCCGCGCCCGTCGGGTCGGATGATCGCGCGTTCGGCGGAGACATTCCCGCCGTACACGTCGCCGATGTCGTAAACGACCTCGTCCTCTATGCCGAGGAGCATGTCGAGGCATCTCGAACCGATATCGCAGTCACACAGAAGGACGCGCTTCCCCCGCTTTGCAAGACTCAGCGCAAGAAGCAGCGAAGTCGTTGACTTGCCGACGCCGCCCTTGGAAGAGGTCACGAGTATTCTGAACTGCATGAAAGCTTCTCCTTTCCGGCGGTTTTCCGACAGCCGCCGCGATGCGCGCGGGTGCAGTTTCACCCTGCTACGGCACGCCGCGGGGTCCGGGCAATGTTTACCTTATATATTATAACATTTCGGAGCGTACATTGTCAACATATTATTCGGACTTTTTGCGCCGTATATTGCTTGTTTTGCACACAGAACGAAGAAAAAACGAATATCTGTTGCAATCTTCTGAGTTTTGAGTTAAAATATTATCAAGTAAAAGAACGGCTGCGTTCGATTTAATCGGAGGTTTTTATGAAAAAGGTGAAAATGAACTTTCTCTGGAACGACCGTCGGCGCCGTATGGGGCTGCCGCTTTCATTCACGCGGTACGCGCTCACCGAGGACAGGCTTTTCCTCGACACGGGATTTTTCAACCTGAGAAGCGAGGAGATACTTCTTTACCGAGTAAGAGATATAAATCTCCGCCGCTCGCTGTGGCAGCGCATCTTCGGAGTCAGCAGCATCCGTGTGCTTTCGTCGGACAAGTCCACTCCCGATCTTCTGATAAAGAACGTAAAGAATCCGCTTGAGGTGAAGGAACTTCTTCACCGCCAGGTCGAGGAAACGAAGATCTCGCGCCGCGTCCACCTCGGCGAAATCATGGGCGATATCGGAGAAGCGGACGATCTTGACGGCGCGGACGATCTCGACTGATCGCCGCGCACGGCGCATGATTTTTCCGAAAGGGGGAACGGCATGGACAAAAAATATCTGAAACGGGTCGCGCTGTATGTTTTCGCCGCCGTTTTTTCCGTCGGAATGATACTTTACATAGGATACCACCTCTGGAACGGGATCACGTCGAAGATCACGACCTCCCCGGCGCTTCAGGTATCGCGCAGCTTCACGGTGCGCGCCGACGCATATATCGTGATGAGCGAAACTCCGATACGCGCGTCGGGGACGGGCAAGGCATTCCCCGAGGTCGCCGATGCCTCCCACGTCGCGGCGTATTCGACGGTCGCCGGAATATATTCGAACACCGACGAAGCGCTGCGCGCGGAGATCACGAACCTTCAGGCGCAGCTTCGTCTGCTCAAGGACTATTCCGTCGCCGGGCACAGCGCGAAGGAGGCATCGAAAACCGACCGCCGCATATACGACATCATGACCAAGATGAAGCGGCTCGTCCGCGACAACGACATCGGCGGCGCGCTCGGCATGAGATCGGAGCTGCTCTGCGAGATAAGCGAGCGGAAGGCGACGGTCTCGTCGGGCGAGAGCATCGACTCGATAATCTCATCGCTGAGTGCGCAGATAAGCGCGAAGAAAAGCCTTCTCGGCACGCCGTCCGCGACGGTCACTACTCCGTCCACCGGATGGTTTTTCTCCGAAACCGACGGATATGAGAGCGTCTTTACCCCCGAGAAGATAAAGGACCTCTCCCCCTCGGGATACGACGCGCTTTCCGCCGCGCAGGGCGAGCCGACGGACACGGATGCGGGAAAGATCGTGACGGACTACAAATGGTACGTCGCGGTCAAGGTGTCCGCGCAGTCGGTATCGGGCATGGAGATCGGTCGCACATATGAGGTGTCCTTCCCATACAACAGGGGAGAGAGCCTCGAAATGACGCTTGAAAGCGCGGTCGACGACGAAACGGGAGAATGTGCGCTTGTGCTTTCATCGGGAAAGATAACGTCGGATTTCTCCTTCGTGCGTTCGCAGACGGTCGAGATCACGACGAAGGTCATGAGCGGATTCTCCGTTCCGAAAAGCGCGATCCGCATGAACGACGGGGTGATCGGCGTATACGTCTTCGACGGAATGACCGTGTCGTTCCGCCGTATCGAGGTGATACGGGAATTCGACGATGCTTATCTCGTATCGTCTGACGTCGGGGAAGCGTCAGCCGAAACGGGTAACGAGGGCAGCGCGCAGAGCGCTCCGTACCTCTCCCGAAACGAACAGATAATCACATCCGGAAAGGGACTTTACAACGGGCGCATACTGTCGTAGGCTCGTCGGATCAATCAATACCGCGCCGTCGGAATCGGTCTGCCGTGCTGCGGCGGGAAAGCACTGCGGCGCAAAAACGTCGGCGCAGCGCGGAGGTACGTCGGCACGTCGGAGAAAGCGGGCGCAAAAGCACGGCGTAAGCGCGGCTCAATACCGAGGCGGAGCTGCATCGTCCGCAATCGGGGGCGGCATCGGTGCGCGGGCGAAGCCGCAGCGCAAATTCTAAAGGAAGGCATGAAAATGATTCTAACCGAAAGACAGCAGCAGATAAAGGACAATTACAGCCGCGTGCTCGAGAGCATCTCGGATGCCGCGGCGAAAGCGGGACGCAGCGAGGACGGCATAACCCTCCTCGCCGCGACAAAGACGGTATGCGCCGAGGACATCCTCTTCGCGGTCGATTCGCTCGGTATCACCCACATCGGTGAAAACCGCACCGAGGAAATGTGCGCAAAGTTCGACGCGCTGCGCGGTCATGCAAAGATACATCAGATCGGCACGCTCCAGCGGCGTAAGGTGCGCACCATCGCCGACAAAGCGGATTTGATAGAATCCGTCGATTCGATCCCGCTCGCCGCCGAGATCGACAAGCGATTCGGCGCGCTCGGTCGGAAGATCCCCGTTCTGGTCGAGATAAACAGCGGACGCGAGGCAGCAAAAAGCGGCATCATGCCCGAGGACGCCCCTTCTTTTGTCGATGAATTGGAACAATTTTCCTCGATCGAGGTCGCCGGATTGATGACAATGGCGCCCGTTTGCGAAAAAATCGACGAATATCGAAAATATTTTTCAGAAACTTATCGGATTTTTATTGACATTTTTAACGGAAAGCCTCATAATATAAGAGAGTATATTTTATCAATGGGAATGAGCGACAGCTTTGTTCCGGCGATACATGAGGGCGCGACCGAGATTCGCGTCGGTTCCGCCATATTCGGACATCGGTGAAACGCTGCATTTAAGCTTATAAAATTTTCGGAGGATTGTTAACATGGGAATCATGGATAAGATTAAACGGGCTACCGGTACTGACGAGCAGTACGACGATATTTACGATAACGAGTATTACGACGGGTTTGACGATTACGGCGATGCCGGAATGGACGCTCAGACCCAGCAGGTAAATATGAATCAGACTCAGCAGGGATATGCCGCTCCCACGGGAACCGGCGGAATGACAGGCTCTGCATACACCCCCGCCGCATACTCCCCCGCCGCAGGTACGTCCGCGGGAGTTTTCTCCTCAAGCACCGGCGGCATAAGCCTTTCCGGAAGCGCGATCGAGATGAAGGTCGTAAAGCCGGAGCATTTTGAAAGCGTTCCGCAGATCGCAGATCATCTTCTCAACAAGCGCACCGTCGTTCTCAACCTCGAGAACACCAACAAGGAGACCGCGCGCCGTCTCATTGACTTCCTTTCCGGAGTCGCTTACTCGATCGACGGTTCTCTCAAGAAGATCGCGTCCAACGCCTATGTCATCACTCCCTCAAATGTAGATGTCGGAGACGCTCAGCTCCGCGCGGGCAGCCGTCCTCAGCCTCCCAAGGAGGAGACTAAGGAAGAGCGCGCCTTCGGTGAGCTTTGATTCGATTTATAACCTGAGGCTCTGGCCGTGCCGGTTTTATCGGCACGGCTTTGCGCGTATTTAAGCGAAGAGCTCCGAATGCGGACGCAAGGTCGGACGAGTTCCGGCGAGACGGTGCGCAGGTTCGGAAATGCGGCGCGGCGGTACGAAAAACGGCGCGGGAATCGTGCGGCAGTGCACGGTTTCGACTGTGCGGGAAGCGGACGGACAACCGCACGGCACTCGCGCGGACAGCATGAGTTTTCGGCTGTACGGTTCGCCGTTCAGATGAGCGTACTTCGGAATGCGTGGGCAGCGCAAGCTTTCAAATGGGCGGGCGCACGGTGCACCGCACGGCAGCGCGGGACTTTCGCCGTCCGGCGTGCGCGTCGGGACGGCGCTATCTCCGATCGGGCGCACGGATTTGCCCGCCGCATCATCATCCGCGATACGCCGTATCTCCCGCCTTCGCGCACAAACGCATTTTTCAATCCCCACAAACGAAAGGGTAATGCCACTTGGAATTTTTTCTGTATTTTATCAGGGCCGCGGCGCAGTTTCTTCTGATAGTGATCGAGATAGCGATGTTCGTACGCGCCGTAATCAGCTTTGTCCCTTCACTTCAGGGCGGGATATTCGATCAGTTCTCATATGCGATGTCCGAGCCGTTCATCGTTCCGATGAGGATCCTCCTCGATCGCTTTGAATCCGTGCGCAATCTGCCCGTCGATGTGCCGTTCTTCATAACGTTCCTTCTGATTTCCGTAATTCAAACGCTTCTGACATGACGGACGAACTTTTTATACGCAAAATGCGCGATGCCGCATCGCGCTCGGAATACGGCACCGCGGTCACGCCGTTTCTCACGCCCGCCGAGCAGTGCGAGGCGTTCGACTCTCTCCCCGAATACAGGTCGAAGCTCTTCTTTTGGGGAGCTTTCCGCGGAGCGGAGCGCAGAAGCGCTTTCTTTCTCCCCGATTGGCTTGCCGACGCTCATGAAACAGGAGGAAGCCTGTTTTCGCCCGAGCGCGAATCGCTTTTTCTTTCGCTCTGCGAATCGGGCGGGATCGTTCCCTCGGAACATGTGACCTCGCTTTCGGTCACGGGCTCCGGCTTTGTCAAGCTCGGGCATCGCGACTGGCTCGGCGCCGCGCTCAATCTCGGGATCGGGCGTTCCGCGCTCGGCGATATCGCCGTCACATCCGATAAAAGCTGCGTCATCGCCTGCACGGCGCGGATCGCTCCGCTGCTTTCGGATGAGCTTGTCAGGGTTGCGCGCGACACGGTTAAGACCGAGTTTTTCGCCGATTCGGATTTCACTACGGTGAGGGAATTCGAAAAATCGGACATCACCGTTTCCTCGATGAGGTTCGACTGCATCGTTAAAGCGCTATGCCGCGTCTCGCGCGAGGAAGCGCAGCGTCTCGTCTCGTCGGGACTGTGCACGCTCGAATGGAGAGAATGCACCGAGGTCAGCCGCACCGTTGCCGAGGGTGAGGCGGTATCGGTCCGCGGCTTCGGCAAATTCATGATAGACAAAATTACGGGAAGCACAAAAAAGGATCGCATCCGCTTATCCGTGAAAAAATATGTATAATCAAAGAAAGGGAAATTCTATGCTGAACAAAAAGGATATCGACGAAAAGAAATTCGAATCATCGTTCAGGGGCTACAGCAAGGAGGAAGTCGACGATTTTCTCGACGAAGTATCGGCTTCCGTCGGCGAAATGACCGCCGCATTTGTCACGCTCGAGAAAAAATACGAATCCCTCAAGGCAAAATACGCCGAGCTTGAGAAAAATCATTCCGACAGCTGCGGCGACGAGAGCGCAGCACCTGCAGCCGCTGCTGTCACGGTAAAAGCCGAAACCGAGGTCCGCGCGGAGCCGGGCGACAGAACCGACATTGCGCGCGCAAAGGCCCTCGCGGTACAGATGCTGAAGAAAGCGCGCGAGGAAAGCGCTGCCGAAGCGCGCCGCTCGAAATTCGAATCCGAGAAGGCGATCGCCGCCGCAAAGCGCGAAGCCATGCTCATAACCGACAAGGCAAAGCAGAGCACGCAGTCGCTCAAGACCGCCGCAAAGGAAAGTGCGGAAAAAATGCTCGCCGACGCGAAGCGCGAAAGCGACGCACTCCTACGCGACGCGAAGCTGAAGAGCGAGGAGACCGTTCTCCGAGCGGAGACATCGGCTCAGGTTCAGCGCGAAATGTTCATGAAGCTGCGCGAAGACATCCTCTCTCTCGCGGGCGAGTTCTCCGAAAACATCGGAAGCAAGCTCGACGAGATCAACTCCCTTGCGCGACGCGCGGGCGAGATGGAATTCGGTGAGACCGAGGATATGCATGAGGAGGCGGATGCCGAGCTCATGTCCGGAATAAACGGAAGCGGATTTACGCCGGCGCCCGACAACGAATTTGAGGCAGACGGCGAGGAGGACGGCGAGAACGCCGGGAACAGTGAAGGCAGCGCCGAAGACGGTGCGGAAGAGTCCGACACCGAAGACACAGACGCGCATAAGAAGGTGAACGACGACTCCGCCGAAAGCACCGACGGCGTTGAAGCCGAGGATGACGACACATACAGCGACGCGGACGACGACACATACGACTATGAGCCGTCCGACAAAACCGCTTCTTCGTCCCGGCAGGTGAAAGACAGCGATCTCGACAAGATCTTCTCGTTCGACATCGACGAGATAATGAACGACGGCAAATAACGTGACCGGAGCGTGCGCATTGCACGCCCTTCACGGGGAAAGGACCCTTTTCGGGTAAAGGCAAGCATGATTTCAGTAATTGTCACGGTTCTCCTCTCGGTCGCGGCGGATCAGCTCACGAAGCTCGCCGCCGTGCGTCTTCTCAAGCCCGGCTCGGTCACCGCGCTGCCCGGAGTGCTTGATTTCACATATGTCGAGAACCGCGGCGCGGCGTTCGGCATTCTCGCCGATCACAGGTGGGTATTTCTCGTCCTGTCGGCCGCGGCGATCGCCGCCATATTTGCATATATTATAATATCGAAGCCGCGCTCGCGTCTGCTTCTGATCTCGCTCGGACTTATCGCCGGAGGCGGGATCGGCAACATGATCGACCGCGTCCGTCTCGGCTACGTCGTCGATTTCATCGACGTCACCTTCGTGAAGTTTTATGTATTCAACATCGCGGATTCGTGCGTCTGCGTCGGATGCGCACTGCTTATCCTCTGGATGATCCTGTCGGAGAGAGCCGACAGGAAGGAAAAGCGCGTCGGCGGAGCCGGAAACGGCGATGAGGCTTCGTGCGAAGATGCTGCGGAGGTCGCCGAAAATGCGAATGCTGCGACCGCCGCCGGATGCGCCGCGTCCGACGAAATTGCGGAGGGTGAGAGCGGTGCGGACAGCGATGTCCCGGAGAAACGCGGAGCGGATAACGCAGAGAATACCGCTTCTCTGAAGGGCTGTGCGGACAGCGCGGGCAATAACGGTTCAACAGCCCGCACGGACGGCGCGAAAGAATCGGGGTCGGAAACCGCGCAGGACGTTTCGTCGGAGGAAAACGGAAAATGACCGACGAAAGAGATCGTCTCACCTGCACGGCGGAATCGGACGCCGGTACGAAATCGGCGGGCTTTGGCGAAATGTCCGACCCAAGTGCGGCGAGAGGCTCTTGCCTTCACTCCTCCGCGGAAAACGGAGCGAATGCAGCGGACGCGGCAGGCTCAGCAGATACGGCTGAAGCGGTAAATTCGACGGATTCGGCAAATTTGAAAAAATCCGCTGATTCGGCGGACACAGCAAGCTCCGCAAATTCGGCGGACGCTTTGCGTTCCTGCACCGTTGCGAACCGTCCCGACACGTCGGACATCGACGATCCGGAGGAAGACGGCGCGGACGGCGGAGCTTTCACCTGCACGGTTCCCGATCGGCTCGACGGAGCGCGCGCCGATTCTGCGGTAGCCGCGCTCACGGGAATGAGCCGCAGCGCGGCGGCGCGCCTGTGCGCGCAGGGGAACGTGGCAAGCGGCGGCAAAGCCCTCTCGAAAAAGGACAGCGTCCGCGCAAATCACTCCGTCACAGTGATCCTTCCGCCGATCGCCTCATGCGAGGCGGAGCCGGAGGACATACCGCTCGACGTGATCTATGAGGACAGCGACATAATCGTGATAAACAAGCCGTCCGGCATGGTCGTTCACCCCGCGCCGGGGCATTATTCGGGAACGCTCGTCTCCGCTCTGCTCTACCGGTGCGGCAGCGAGCTTTCCGGGATCGGCGGAGTGGCGCGCCCCGGCATAGTCCACCGGATCGACCGACAGACTACGGGACTTATCGCCGCGGCGAAGAACGATTTCGCGCACGAACGCCTGAGCGCTCAGCTTGCGGATCACTCGATGAGCCGCGAATACCGCGCGCTCGTCGTCGGTCACATGAAGGAAATGTGCGGCACGGTGGATGCGCCGATCGCGCGAAGCACACGCGACCGTAAAAAGATGGCGATCGCCGCAGACGGACGGAGCGCGCGCACGCATTACCGCGTCGATGAAGAATTTCCGCAGTGCTCTCTGCTCACGCTCAATCTCGAGACGGGGCGCACTCACCAGATCAGGGTACACATGGCGTACCTCGGGCATCCCGTCCTCGGTGATCCCGTATACGGCGGAGACGGCGCGGCATTCGTGAAGAAGCATCCGTCGCTTTTCGACGGGCAGATGCTCCACGCGCAGTCGCTCACGCTGACCCACCCGAGAACGGGCGAGAAAATGACGTTTCACGCGCCGCTGCCCGACAACTTCGAGCGCGCCCTCTCGATCCTGCGCAAAATGCAGCAGCCGATCGGTTAAGGGGATCAAGCCTCGGACGCGCACCGGGAAGGCGCATGATTTTCGGAACAGCAAGCTCATGCGTGCGAAATAAGGCGAACGCGCCGGTGGTATGCCGGCTCAGGAAAGCGGTATCTTTCGCCGAAAGTGCCCGTATCGCCGGATACCGTCCGGGGGACATTGTCCGCCGGGGGTATAAGCGTGCGCGATATCTTTCGCATGCGCTAACCGCGCGATCCGTGAAAAATTTCGGCATAGGCGGCAATGATGCCGTGCTGCCGGTTCGAAAGAATCGCGGCGGACGCGTTAAAGCGCCGTGCCGATATGCAGAATAAACATATTTCACGGTTAAATCCGTATTCCTCACAAAACCGAAGGAAAAACGATGTTTACTTTACATGACAGCATTTTCACAAGCTCCGTTCTTGAGCTGCCCTGCGTCCGTCACGCCTTTTCCACAAGGCTCGGCGGAGTCAGCACCGACAGCGCGACGCGATCGATGAACGTGGCGCCCGGCCACGGGGACACGCCGGAGCAGATTTACGAAAATATTTCGATCCTCGCCGGACGTGTCGGCGTGCGCGCCGAGGATACCGTATGCACACATCAGATACACTCGTCTCTCGTATGCTACGCCGGAGACGGTATGCGCGGGCGCGGGGTCGTCTCGGAGAATCCCGAGGAATGCGACGGATTCTACACCGACGTGCCCGGCGTCGCGCTCATGGTCCGTACCGCCGACTGTGCGCCGATCCTGCTCGGCGGACTGCGCGCCGACGGCACCCCCGCCGTGTGCGCGCTCCATGCGGGATGGCGCGGAAGCTGCGCCGCGATCGCGTGGTACGGCTGTGCCGCGCTCGGATGCCTCGGCGTGGAGGCGGCAGACATCTTCGCCGCGGTCGGACCGTGCGCCCACGCCGAACGGTTTGAGGTCGGCGAGGACATGCGCGACACCGCAGCGTCCTCTATGGGCGCGGATTTCGCCGCAAGGCACATCGTGACGCGCGGCGGTCGGCTTTTCGCCGATGTTCCGGGAATGAACCGAGAGGTGCTTCTCATGTCGGGAGTCCCCGAGAATCACATAGACATCTCCGACCGCTGTACGATATCGGAGCCGGAGCTGTTCCATTCCCACCGCGCGACCGGAGGACGGCGCGGAGCGATGGGCAACATTATCGTAATATCGCCGACGGGCGAAAAATAAAATCTTATCGAAAAGAGGGATAAACATGAACTGTCCGAATTGCGGCTCGCAGAACAGCGACAGCTCGAAATTCTGCATTCATTGCGGGCACGCTCTGCCCGTTCGCGCCGATACGGAGCACACCGCACAGGAGAGCGGAACGATATCGGAGGCGGAGCGCGTCAGCGCACCGTCCGAGGTTGTCGCGGATCGCGCCGGGCAGACGGAGGACGAAGTTCCCGCCGTTTCCGTGAGCGCTGCCGAAGCCGAAGTATGCGAAAGCTCCGCCGAGAAGGCAGCGTCCGGCAAAAGCGCCGAGGCGATCGGAAATTTTGAGGACAACGCCGAAGACGTACGCTCTGCCGAGGCGGAGATGCGCGAAAGCTTCTCCGGCGAATGTCCGCCCGCGTCCGACGTCGAAATCACCGCTTCCGACGATGCTCCGAATGACAAAAAAGCCTTCGCCGCACAGAATGTTTCCGGAAATGCCGAAGTTCTGCCGAACGGAGAGAGCGCCGCACCTTACAAAGACGCCCCCGCAGCATCGTATACCGCGCCCTCCGGCAGCTTTTCGTATACCGCATCCGTTTCCGCCGGCGCACCTGATGCGCCCGGTTCGGGAAACGGCGCCGCAGCCTTTGCACCTCCCGCATATACCGCTCATGCGCCGAATCCCTATATGAAGGCGGAAAGCCTCCGCATGGCAAAGCTCGCCGCGCTCAAGGCGGCTGTGGTCTCGCCGTCATATCTTATCGCGGCGATCGCATCCACGCTTGTTTTCCTGTTCATTGTATGTCAGCCGTTTATACCGGGCATGTCGCCGCTGTCTTCAAACACCGCCGACCTTCAGAAGGTGCTCGACAGCGTCGAAATATCCTTCAACCTGAACTCGTTCGCGATCACGGCTTCGGTCATCGGTGCTCTGCCGTCGTTCCTTCTGGCGCTCGGAATGTGGCTCGGATTCTTCTCCTGCCGCACGAAGAAAAACCGCGTAGCGACTGCGGGCTTCACCATTCATCAGGTTCTCCTGTGCGTGGCGCTCGTTTTCCTCTGCATATTTTTCCTTATGCTCATTCTCTCCTTCGCCTTCATCATAATCGGAATCGTATCCGGTGCGGGAGTTGACATCACATCGGAGCTTTCACCCGAGCTTCGCAGTATGGATTCCTCGCTCCTTTCGCTCATAATCTACGCCGTGATCTTCGTATCCGTTGCGGTCATGACGCTCTGCACGGTTTGGCTCGCCCGCCTCATCGTCACCGTTTCGTCGGTAAAGGCGATCGCGCGCGCCTACGACACCAAAGCACGCATATCGGGCTTTGCGGCGGGAATGTGCATCGTCGCCGCAATCCTTATGATCATGTCGGCGGCCGGCTACTCTCTCCTTCTGATCTTCTCCCTCGCCGTTTCCGAAATCCTCAATGCAGTCTTTCTCCTCTCGATCGGAGTGTTCATCTTCTCGCTGAAGCGCAAGGTGAATACTGCGGTCGACGAAGTCGAGAATTACTTTGGAGGCGAGTTCTGCGCATACGCAAACGTGCCGAACGGATATGCCGCATACGGCGCCGCTCAGGCAGCGCCTGCACCCCGGTACAGTACTCCCGCAGCCCCGCAAGAAGTTCCGGCGGCAGCTGTAAAAACGGCTGAAACGGCAGTTCCCGCATCACCTGCGGCAGCCGCATCCGTCCGAGATCCCGCGCCCGAGCAGATGCAGAACAGCGCCTCTTCCGTGCAGGAAGTCGGAAAAGCTCCGCAGAACGCGGAAGCATCTCCTTCCGCACAGCCTGCGGAAGAGAAACACGCTTCGTCGCCTTACATACAGATAGAAAGAAACCGCTGACGGTCCTTACGGAAAAATCCGACCGCACGGCACGACAAAGAAAGGAAGCTTTCGCCGGACGAAAGCAATGGTTCTGACAATGGCAACATCCTTTGAGATCACAAAGATCCCGATCCCTTCCGCAAAGATGAACGGAGAAGCCTCCGTTCCGTCGTTTGCGGAGCAGCCCGGTCCGCGCGGCAGGGACTACGGCACCGACGAATATGCGGGGCTCTACATAAGCTACGGCCTCGTTCCTACACCGTTTCCCTACCGCATGCAGGAGAACTACTCCCGCGAGCTGTACGACAACGAGGAGGACGTGATCATTCTCGAGAACGAGTATCTCCGCGCGACGTTTTTCCCTCACTACGGCGGAAAGCTTGCATCTCTGTTCGACAAGGAGAAGGGCAAGGAGCTTCTCTTCTCCAATCCCGTGATACGTCCCTGCAACCTTGCGATACGAAATGCATGGATGTCCGGCGGCGTCGAGTGGAACTGCGGAATTTTCGGTCATCACGTTCATACCTGCGATACACTGTTCTGCGCCAAGACCGAGCTTGACGACGGCACGCCCGTCCTCCGCTTCTACGAATTCGAGCGCATCCGCCGCGCAGTCGTGCAGATGGACTTCTTCCTCCCCGAGGGCTCGCGCTTCCTCTACGCGAGAATGAGAATAACGAATCCGAACCCGGAAGTCATCCCGATGTATTGGTGGAGCAACATCGCCGTTCCCGAGGATCCGGACGGCCGCGTCATCACATGGGCGAACGGCTCGTACATAAACGGCGGAAACGTCTCCGAAATTCCGATACCGATAAACGACGGCAAGGACGTAAGCTATCCGGTGAACACCGATATTGCGATGGACTATTTCTACAATATTCCCGCAAACAAGCGCAAATTCGAGTGCCAGCTCGGCAAGGACGGCTACGGCTTCGTGCAGACCTCAACCTCACGTCTTCAGGGGCGCAAGCTCTTCATCTGGGGTCAGAGCGCAGGCGGCGAACGCTGGCAGAACTACATGACCGCCGACGACTGCGACGGTCTCTACGTCGAGCTTCAGGCGGGGCTTGCGCACACGCAGTACGAGTCTCTGCCGATGCCGCCCGAGTCCACATGGGAGTGGCTCGAGGCATACGGTGCGCTTCAGGCGGACCCCGAAAAGGTCCACGGCGAATGGCACACGGCTCAGGCGGAAGCCGACCGCGCGCTGAACGAGCTTCTCACCGAGGATGCTCTCGAGGCAAAGCTTCTTGCAACGCGCGACATGGCGACTCGCCGCGCTGAGGACGTCCTCTTCGAGGGAAGCGGATGGGGTGCGCTTGAAATAAAGCTGCGCGAAAGCATGGGCGTCGAAAAGAAGATGACGCCCCACCTCGACTTCGGCGAGTGCGGACCCGAACAGGCGCAGTGGCTCTCTCTGCTCGAGGAGTCCTTCTTCCCCGAGCCGGACGTGCTCGAACGCCCCGCTTCCTATATGCTCCAGCCCGAGTGGACGCAGATGCTCGAGAAAGCGTGCGAGACCGTGGACAGATTCAATTGGTACGCGCATCTCCAGCTCAGCATGATCTATTTTGCGATGAGACGCATCGACGATGCGGAGCGCGAAGCCGCCGCGTCGCTGAATCTGAAGATATCGCCGTGGGGTCTCTACACGATGGCTCACGTCGAGCTTGAAAAGGACAACAAGAACGAGGGCGCGCTCCTCTGCATGCGCGCATCAAAGATGCTTCCGCGCGATCTGTCAATCGCAAAGGAGGCAATGACGCTTCTCGTCTGCCTCAGAATGTACGATCAGGCGCTTGCGCTCCTCAAAACATTCCCGGAGGAAATACAGGAGAACGGAAGAATCCGCGTGTATGCGCTTATGGCGAACGTGCGGCTCGGCAACATCGAAGAATCGGAGAAGATCCTCTACGGAAACGGCGGTCTTGTGATCCCCGACGTCCGCGAGGGAGAGACTCTTGTGACCGAGATGTGGTGGGAGCTTGAAGAGCTGAAGGCAAAGCGCGACGGACGCGAATTCAGCCGCCAGACCGCCGAGGTTCCGGCGATGTTCGATTTCCGCACGGCGGGACCGAGACGAAAGAGCAAAAAGAAATAACGGATATTTCCGAGGGGGTATCTTCAAAGATCCCCCTCCTTTTTGCGGCGGACGGTCCGTAGGCAGCTGCCGACGCCCCGTCCGCATCGGGCTGCGGTCATCGGAAAATCTCCGCGGAAGCGGCGAGCGCGATCCTCAGACGCAATTTATTTTCGGAAAATCGAAGAAACTTATTGCACACGGTGTCCGGCTGTGATATACTTTGAAAAGCAAATGCGATCTCTGCCGAAAAACGCTTTCGGCACCGCTCACGCAAAAATTTTCGGATCCCGCAATTTCGCGGATAAACCCGGACAGGAAAGGTACGGTCAATTAAAATGGCTATCAGAATCGGAATCGTCGGCTGCGGCGCAATCGCAAATCTTCACGCAGCCAGCTATCAGAAGCTCGGCGATCGGGTCGAGCTCGTCGCCTGCTGCGACGTTGAAAAGGAGCGCGCCGACGCTTTTGTCGAAAGATACGGCTTCAAGAAAAGCTACTCCGACGAAAAGCAGATGCTCGAGGAATGCGAGCTTGACGCGGTCAGCGTATGTACATGGAACAGTCAGCACAAGCCCTGCACGATGCTTGCGCTCGACGCGGGAGTAAACGTGCTCTGCGAAAAGCCCATGGCGATGAACACCGCCGAGGCTCTCGAGATGGAAGAATGCGCCCGCCGCAACGGCAAGCTTCTCATGATCGGCTTCGTCCGCCGTCACGGAAACGATGCGGCAACCGCGCTCGACTTTATAAACAAGGGATACCTCGGAGACATCTACTGCGCGAAGGTATCGTATCTCCGCCGCGCCGGCTTCCCCGGCAACTGGTTCGGCGACAAGTCCTACTCCGGCGGCGGTCCGCTGATCGACCTCGGCGTTCACGTCATCGATCTCTCCCGCTACCTCTGCGGAAATCCGAAGCCCGTCACCGTATTCGGTGCGACCTTCAGCAAGCTCGGCGCAAGAAAGAATCTGAAATCCGTCGTTCTCCCCTGGGAGAGCACCTCGGACGTAAAGAAGAAGGAATACAAGTTCGACGTTGAGGACTTCGTGACCGCGATGATCCGCTTCGACAACGGACTTCTCGTAACGGCGGAAGCAAGCTTCAGCCTGAACATCGAGAAGGACACCGGAAACGTCGAGCTGCTCGGGACAAAGGCGGGTCTCACGCTTTCACCGTTCGTTCTCCACACCGAGTGCAACGATATGCTTGCAGACACCGTTATCCGTGCAAACATCGGCGAGGGCGATTTCTTCCGCGCCGAGATGGAGAACTTCGTAAACGCGATCGAGGGGATCGCGCCCTGCAAGGCTCCCGCCGAGGACGGAGTTGAGCTCATGCGCATTCTCGACGCGATCTACGAATCCGCCGAGACCGGCAAGTCCGTCGATATCGTAAGATAAGGATTCACGTCTCCCCTGCGCGGGCGGAGCTTTTACGGCTCCTCCCGCGTTTTTCGTTCTTCTGACGGGCAGGCACGAAAGGAATGCGGTCGGCGGAGGTAAGCGGGGGCGGACACCGCAGCGCGCGGCGGTACGGCGATGCATGGTAGCACGCAGTGTCCGACAGGTTTGCAAAAGTGCGGTATGCGCCGCGCGGAACGGAAAATATACAAAAGCTGTGGCGCGCAGCGATGTGCGGTATGGTGATGCACAGCAGCGCGCAGCGGGGCGGGCGCGTGGGCAGGGTATTTCGGCGGTTTCATTTTTGAATTACGTTGTTAAAACAACGGAATTCGATTTGCAGTGCGCGAAAATACACCTACTCTGTGGCAAACCGCACACGGCGGCAGCGAAGATGTGGCTGTGTGCTGTGCGAAGGCATGACGAACTCACGGGGCAACGGAGGCACACGGCGGCTCGACAACTGCACAAAAGATGCGCCGTCCGAGGGTGGTTCTGCGGCATATCGCACCTTTTTCAAAAAGCGGTATCATGCGCTTCCGGCGACAGTCGCACCTTTATTGCCAAGCCCTGCCTTTACCGCAGAACTGCGCCCTTCCCACAGAACCGTATCTTTCCCGCAAGCCGCACGTTTCCGCTAAGCCGTACCTTTTCCGCAAACCGTGCCTTTTCCGCAAACCATACCTTTCCCCGAGCCGCGCCCTTCCGCGAAAAAGAATCCTCCTCGCTCATCGCGGGAATGCCCTTTTTTCTTCCTCCGTCCTTGACACCCGGCGGAGGCGGTGATATAATAAATTATTCAAGCGGCGCGAACCGTCTCTTCGGCGGTATGCTGTGATCTGCGTTCAGTGAGGTCGAAATGAACAAACAGTTGATAGTGGTAAAGGTGGGAACTTCATCGCTCACGGGAGCGGACGGAAGCATGTCCCCCGAAAAGGTCGGAAACATCGTCCGGCAGATCGCCGATCTGCGCGATGCGGGGCACAGCGTTGTGCTTGTTACCTCCGGCTCGATCGCCGCCGGATTCCGCCGCCTCGGATACGGCTCGCGCCCGACATCGGTCGCGGCAAAGCAGGCATGCGCCGCCGCAGGTCAGGGACTTCTGATGGAAGAGTATACGAAATTCCTGCTCGACCGCGGATATGTCAGCGCACAGCTTCTTCTCACGCGCGGAGACTTCGTTGACCGGAGGCGCTACACGAACGCATTCAACGCACTCGAGCTCCTTCTGAAGAAGGGCGCCGTCCCGATCGTGAACGAAAACGACACAGTATCGCTCGAGGAGCTGAAGCTCGGAGACAACGACACCCTCGGCGCATATCTCGCGGCAATGCTTCACGCAAATCTTCTCATACTTCTAACCGACGTTGACGGGCTGTACACCGCAAACCCGTCGAAGGATAAGACCGCGCGCCGGATCGACAGGATCGACAAAATCACAAAGGATATCGAAAATGCGGCAGCGGGCACCGGATCGTCAAACGGCACGGGCGGCATGATAACGAAGATCCGCGCGGCGAAAATTGCGACACGTGCGGGAGTGCCGGTATTCATAACCTCCTCGTCGGGCGAAAATCCGATCGTGAAAGCCGTCTCCGGCGAAGGCGTGGGAACTCTCTTTACCGCGCGTTATTCGCTCAAGACGAAGCTGCAGTGGCTTGCATTCTATGCGCAGGCATCGGGAAATCTGTTCGTCGATGCGGGCGCCGCCGACGCGGTGATGAAAAACGACCGCAGCCTTCTCCCCGCCGGGATAGTCGCGGTCGAGGGAGATTTCCGCCGCGGTGACGTGGTGTGCGTATACAGAACGGAAACCCACGAATACCTCGGGCGCGGCATCGTGAAATATTCGCGCGACGAGCTTGCCGAGATGATCGGCTCGGACTGCGCGGCAGGCGAATCCGAAGCGATAAACCGCGACGATTGGGTCGGCGCAAAGGACTGAACACCCACTTCGGGAAGGAGCATCACATATGAACGAACTTATGACAAAAGCAACTCTTGCGCGCGAGGCGGCTCCGCTCATCGCCTCATGCTCCGCGGAAGCGAAAAACGACGCGCTGATGCGCATCGCCGATGCGCTGATCGCGCACACCGACGAGATCGCCGAAGCAAACCGCGCCGATGTTCTGCGCGCGAGAGAGGCGGGCACCTCCGACGCCATGATCGACCGTCTTACGCTCTCTCCCGAACGGATCCTCTCCGTCGCCGAGGGTGTGCGCTCCGTCGCGCTTCTTGATGATCCGGTCGGCGAAACCGTAGAAAAAACCGTCCGTCCGAACGGGATGACCATCGAAAAGGTGCGCGTGCCGCTCGGCGTGATCGGCATGATCTATGAGGCGCGTCCGAATGTCACGGTGGATTCCGCCGCGCTTGCGCTTAAATCCGGAAACGCGATCCTTCTGCGCGGCTCGTCTTCCGCGCTCTCCTCAAACGAAAAGCTTGTGCAGATCATGCGCGACGCGCTCGACATGAGTGAGGTCCCCGCCGACGCAGTACAGCTCATCACCGAGGGCGGGCATGAGACCGTCACGGAAATGATGCGTCTGCGCGGATACATCGACGTGCTGATCCCACGCGGAAGCGGACGGCTCATTTCAAGCGTGGTCGAGAATGCCTCCGTCCCCGTGATTGAAACGGGTGTCGGAAACTGCCACATCTTCGTCGATGCGAGCGCCGATCCCGAAATGGCAAAGCGGATCGTGATAAACGCGAAAACGCAGCGCCCTGCGGTGTGCAACGCGGCGGAAACGCTTATCGTTCACCGCAATTTTCCCGACTTCGAGGGGCTTTGTCAGGCGCTGATCGACGCGGGAGTGACGCTCCACGGAACCGTCGAGGTCTGCTGCCGCATCCCCGGCGCGCGCCCCGCCTCGGAGAAGGATTTCGCAGAAGAGTACCTTTCGCTCGACATGGCGGTCATACTCTGCGCCTCGGTCGGCGAGGCGATGGAGCACATCCGACGCTACTCCACCGGACACACCGAAGTGATCGTAACCGAGGACGCATCTCACGCGGAGCGTTTTCTCGCGGGTATCGATTCGGCGTCCGTCAATTGGAATGTGTCGAGCCGCTTCACCGACGGATTCGAATTCGGCTTCGGCGCGGAAATCGGAATCTCCACCCAGAAGCTCCACGCGCGCGGACCTCTCGGTCTGCGTGAGCTGTGCTCGTACAAATATATCGTGCGCGGAAACGGTCAGATACGCGGATAAGCGCGCCGCACATTTCGCATAAAGATTTACTAAAGACGGTCGTAAAACCGCGCGCCGTGTGCCGAATGGGCTTTCGCACGTCCGCCGGGCGCGGACGGGAATCACGCGCCGCCGACATCGGCAGAAGAAAGGAACCATCATGAAAGATATAAAGGAAATAAAGCTTGCATTTCTCGGAAGCGGCTTCATGGCGCAGGCGATGATCCGCGGAATAATCAACGCGGGAACTCTCCCCGCAGAACACGTTTACGCGGTAAACCCCGTCGATCCCGACACCTGCGTCATGCTCTCCGAAAAATACGGCATCGTCGCGGCGATGCCGGAGATGCTCGCGGATGCGGATGTCATATTCTTCGCAATAAAGCCGCAGACGTTCCCCGAAGCGTGTGAAATGTACGCCGAATACTTCACCTCCGACAAGGTATACCTCACGATAATGGCGGGCGTATCCTGCGCAAGTGTCGAGGCGGCGACGGGCGGCGCGCGCGTCGTGAGATTCATGCCGAATCTTGCGCTCTCCGTAGGAAAGAGCGCAACCGGATTCTGCCTCGGCAGAAATTCCGGCGAGGCGGAAGCCGCACTTGCACGCGCGCTCTTCGGTCCGCTCGGCGAGGCGCGCGAGCTTCCCGAGGATATGCTCTCGTCGGTGACGGCTCTTTCGGGAAGCGGTCCCGCCTACTTCTACTACCTCTGCGAGGCGCTGACCGCAGCCGCCGTCGGCGACGGAATGGATGAGGAGACCGCGCAGTCCCTTGCGGTGCAGACGCTTATCGGAACCGCGGCTCTCATCGAGGAATCTGGCGAAAGCCCCACGGAAATGCGCCGCCGTATCACGTCGAAGAAGGGCACGACCGAGGCGGGAATCTGTGCGCTCGAGGCGGCGGGCTTCTTCGACTGCGTGCGCGAAGGATACCTCGCCGCGCGTCATCGCTCGGACGAGCTCGGAAAGAAATGATATGCCGCGCGCTTCCGACGGATTACGCCGTGCGAAGCTTTACAACACAACAATCCCGGCCATACTGCCCGCGCAAAGTCCGCGGCGGCATGACCGGATACGTTTTTTCGGAGAGTCCTTCCGAAATCGGATTTATTTGACACGGAGGAAAGCAATGCCGAGATTTTTCGTAGGTCCGGAGAACATAAACGAACGCAGCGCGGTGATCACGGGCGACGACGCGGCGCACATTTCGCGCTCGCTCAGGATGAAGAGCGGCGAAGGGCTCACGCTGTGCGATGCGTCGGGAACCGAATACGACTGCCGGATAGTCACGGCGGCGGCGGACGAGGTCGTGCTTGAGGTGATCTCGTCGCACCGAAGCGAAAACGAGCCGCCGTACCGCGCCACGGTGTATCAGTCCCTTGTGAAGGGGGATCGCTTCGACACGGTGATACAGAAATCCGTCGAATCGGGCGCGGTGCGGATCGTGCCGGTGCTGACTCAGCGCGCGACCGTCCGATTGACAAGAGCGGATGCGGAGAAAAAGCGCGCGCGCTGGCAGCGGATCGCCGAAGAAGCGGCGAAGCAGTGCGGACGCGCCGTCATCCCCGAGATCGGCGCCCTCATGACATTCCGCGAAGCAATACCGACGGGAGGCGCGCGCCTGTTCTGCTACGAAGGCGAGCGCTGCGTCAGCCTGCGGGGAGCTCTCGCGGGCAGTGCGCCGGAGGGTGAGATCGGTATATTCATCGGTCCGGAGGGCGGATATTCCCCGGAGGAGGCGGAGGAAGCCGCGGCGGCGGGCGCCGTTTCGGTGAGCCTCGGGAAGCGCATACTCCGGACGGAAAGCGCCGCGCCGTTCGTCCTAGCGTGCCTCTCATACGAATACGAGCTGTAGGACGGTACACCCGCGCCCGCGAGGCAGGCGGCGAGGTGATCGAAGAAGCGGCGACGGGATCGGCGATGCAGCGTGAAACCTATGAGCAGCGTGAGACCGACGGGCAGCGGTGGAAAAACCGCAGTCGCGCAGGAAATTTCGACCGTGCGGAGGACACCTCAACCGCTGAGGCAAATTCCCGATTACGCACGGCGCGGCTTATAGGCTGTACATAAAAGCCCGCGGCATACCGAGATGCGGCGGCGCGGACGGCATAGGCGCAGCCCCGGCGAAACCGACGCAGCGGACGGCGGCGATCGTCGCGCGGCAGACATCAAACGGCACATCGGATACGTTTTTAATGTTGCGGTTCCATGAACAAACTTTAAATTTTTCGTTTTTCTGCGCAAAAATCGGAAAAAGCGGCTTCCGTTTTTATAAATATTCCCGTTTCACTATTGAATTGTCACAAATAATCGTGTAAAATATAGTGGAGAATATACAATTGATAAACTGCGATATTTTATTATTTTATATATCAGGAGGAGCAAAATGTCTAACCGATTGTTTCAGGGAATTATTCACCAGATGGGCGACGCGGCAAACCGCACGATCGGAGTAATCGACGATACGGGCGTTATAATAGCGTGCAGTGAGCTTGTCAAGATAGGCGAGGCCCGGCACGGTATCCACGACGAACTTGCTTACACCTCGGATGCGGTCACCGTCGAGGGCTACACATACCGTCCCATCGGAACCGCCGCAAAATGGGAATACATCGTTTTCGTCGAAGGTGAGGACGATACGGCGGAGCGTCTTGCCGATATCCTCTCGATCTCTCTTTCAACCATAAAGAACCTCTACGACGAGAAATACGACAAGAATTCCTTCATAAAGAACATCATCCTCGACAACATTCTGCCGAGTGACATATACATAAAGGGCAAGGAGCTGCGCTTCAACACCGAAGAGGTCCGCGTGGTATTCCTCATCAAATTCCTGTCGAGAACCGAAGTGCTGCCGTTCAACATGGTTCAGCAGATCTTCCCCGACAAGAACAAGGATTATGTCATCAGCATAAGTGAGCAGGACATCGTTGTCGTCAAGGAGATCAAGGGCGGCACCGACATCCGCGAGATCGAGAAACTTGCACGTTCGATCGCCGACACTCTCGGCACCGAATTCTATGCAAAGGTTGCGATCGGCATCGGAACCGCCGTCGACAACATCAAGGATCTTGCGCGCTCCTACAAGGAGGCTCAGACCGCGATCGAGGTCGGCAAGGTATTCGACACCGAAAAGACGGTCATCAGCTACGAGAACCTCGGCATAGGACGTCTTATCTATCAGCTTCCCACCACGCTCTGCGAGATGTTCCTCCAGGAAGTATTCAAATACGGTTCTCTCGAAAGCCTCGATCACGAGACGCTCATGACGATCCAGTGCTTCTTCGAGAACAACCTCAACGTGTCGGAGACTTCGAGAAAGCTCTTCGTACACCGCAACACTCTGGTCTACCGCCTCGAGAAGATCAGAAAGCTGACCGGACTCGATCTGCGTGAATTCGACAACGCCATCACGCTTAAGGTCGCGCTCATGGTCAAGCGTTATCTCACAACCAAGCCGGTTAAATTCTGATCATGATAGATTTCAACAACGTAAAAAAATCCTACCCGAACGGTACGCTTGCACTCGACGGCGTGGATCTTCATATCGAGGACGGAGAGTTCGTCTTCATCGTAGGTCATTCCGGAGCCGGAAAAACGACCATGATGAAGCTTCTTCTGTGTGAAGAAAGACCCACATCCGGAAAGATCACGGTCGGCGACTATGAGCTGAGCACGCTTTCGCGCTTTAAGGTCCCGTACTACCGCCGCGAGCTCGGCGTTGTGTTCCAGGATTTCCGCCTCTTACCGAAGATGACCGTTTTCGAGAACGTGGCATTTGCGATGCACGTCGTCGGTACTCCGTCAAGGGTGATCAAGCGCCGCGTGCCCGCCATACTCAACACCGTGAATCTGACCGACAAGTTCTCCTGCTTCCCGAACGAGCTTTCGGGCGGTGAGCAGCAGCGCGTCGCACTCGCCCGCGCCCTTGCGAACAATCCCAAGATCATAATCGCGGACGAGCCCACCGGAAACATCGACCCGCGCATGAGCATCGAGATAATGAACCTCCTGCTCAAGATAAACAAGCTCGGCAAGACCGTCATCGTCGTTACCCACGAAAAGGGGCTTGTCGATTACTACAAGCAGCGCGTCGTCAAGCTCAACGGCGGAAAGATCACGGAAGACCGCGTCGGAGGTATGTTCAAGTGAGAAGATTCAGTTTGAAATACGCTCTTTCGCAGGCGTTTCAGGGGCTCTGGCGAAACGGAGTCATGTCGTTTGCTTCGATCGCGGTTCTGATGAGCTGCCTTGTCGTCATCGGCGGCTTTGCGCTCATCGTGCTTAACATAAACCTCAATCTCAACTCCCTCGGCAATCTCAATCAGATCGTCGTATTCGTAAACGAGGATATGACGGAAGAGGATATCGTCGCCGTCGGAGAGAAGATAGCCTCTCTCGATAATGTGGATACCGTCGAGAGAATAACGAAGGACGAAGCCCTGCGCCAGCTCAAGGCTCAGGCGGGCGACAAGCAGGATGCCTACGACTACATCACCGACGAAAACAATCCCCTTGTGGATGAATTCGTGATATCGTACTCCGACCCCGCGAAGGTGGTCGATCTCGACTACGCGCTCAAGCACATGGACGGGATCGCCAAGGTGAACAACCGCCTCGACCTCGCGTCGCAGCTTGAGAGCTTCCGCTCCGGAGTGCTCATGATATTCGTATGGTTCCTTGCGGTGCTCATCATCGTCACGGTGTTCATCATCGTGAACACGATCAAGCTGTCCGTCTATTCGAGGCGGCACGAGATCACCGTCATGCGCTACGTCGGCGCGACGGGAATGTTCATCGCCGCGCCCTTCATCCTTGAAGGAATCATAATCGGTATCTTTTCCGCGATACTCTCATATTTTCTTGAGTGGTATGCGTATTATTATGTTGAACAGAAGATTTCAAGTGACCTTCAGATGATATCCTTCGTCGGATTTTCGGAAGTATCGGGTTATGTTCTCGGCGGCTTCATCGCCCTCGGAATTCTCACCGGTATCGTAGGAAGCTTACTCTCGCTGCGCAAATATCTCAAGGCATAACGCGCACCGTGCTCCCTTTTCCGAGCAAAGGCGCCCCCTCGCGGCGGCGCCGATGATCTTCTGCGGTTTTCCGGCGATGTGCCGCCGGGCAAAGCCCGAAGAAAGGAAGTCTAAGGAAAATGAAAAAAGCAGTTTCAAAAATCAAAACCAAAACCGTACTGTACGCGCTGTGTGCGATTCTCTGCGCCGCGCCGCTCATGATGTGTCCCCCGTCGGTCGAAGCATCGAACGACGCCACCGTGAAGAGCTACAAGGACCAGCTTGCCGATCTTCAGGCTGAGCAGGACCGTCTCATGACCGAGATAGACTCTCTCCGCAGTCAGGCGGCGCAGAGCGCCGAATACAAGGCAAGCCTCGATCAGCTCGCATCGACCACGCAATACAAAATCGTCCTTTCGAACAACCTCCTGACCCAGCTTTCCAATCAGATCTCGATGACCGAGGATTCGATCACCGAAACCGAAGCGCAGATGTCGGAGACGATGAACAAATACCTTGAGCGCGTGAAGGAAACCTATGAGGACGGCAATGCGTCTTATCTCGAGCTTATCCTCGGATCGCAGAACATCGCGGACTTTCTCTCCCGCATAGACAGGATCAATGCGATCCTTGAATACGACCGCTCGCTCATGGACAAATATAATGAGCAGAAGCAATCGCTCGAGGATCAGAAGAAAGCTCTCGAGAATTCAAAGGCTGCCGAAGAGAAGACAAACGCCGAGCTGGCGGCAGACGAAGCCTCATATGAATCTCTCTCCGCACAGCAGGATGCGTATATTTCAAGTCTCACGCAAAGTGCGGAAGACAAGCTTGCAATGTATAACAAGGTTGCGGAGGCAGAACGTCAGCTCAACGCGGAGCTCGAAAGCTACATTCAGCAGCAGCAGGCACAGAACCATGTCATCTACTCCGGTGAAGGCTTTATCCGCCCGATCGCCGGCGGAACCGGATATGTATCCTCGGGCTACGGCTGGCGCGATCTGTGGGGTCAATCGGATTTCCACGGGGCGGTTGATGTCGCATGCCCTGCCGGTACGCCGATCATGGCATCGAGCGGCGGAACCGTTATACGCGCGGAATGGCACTGGAGCTACGGAAACTACGTTATAATCGACCACGGAGACGGCATATCGACCCTGTACGCGCACTGCAGCGCGCTGCTCGTCTCGGTCGGCACGCAGGTAAGCCAGGGCGACACGATCGCACTTGTCGGAATGACGGGCTCCGCCGACGGTAACCACGTCCATGTCGAAGTCCGTATAAACGGTCTGCGCGTCGATCCCAACGGATATATCGCGTTCTGACGCGCGCCCCGGTTTACGGGGAGGCGGGAAGTCCGGACGGGCAAACACTCAAACGTGTAAGCTAAAGAACGGGTGAACGGTCAAACGTGCAAGCGGACGAACGAGAAAAAAGGCGGGCGGAGACAAACCGCTCCGCCGCGTCCTTCGCACGATATCAAAAAGAAAGGCTGAGATTGTAAGATGCAGAAGAAAGTATCGGTCGGAGTATTCACGGTGTGCATACTCCTCGCAATACTGCTTTCCGTCATGACGACATTTGTCCTCACGCGCGAAAGCTTTGTCACGCGCGCACGCACATCGGACAACTCCGCCGAAAATCTCGCCGCGAAGCTCACCGAGCTTGACGGCAGATTCAATCAGCATTACATCGGTGAAACCGATTACGAGACAGCGGAGAAATACGTCATGTCGGCGTATCTCGCGGGCACGGGCGACAAATACGCCGCCTACTACACCGCCGAAGAGTACAAGGAGATGATGAGCGCCTCCTACGGGGATTCCGAGGGGATCGGCGTATCCGTCATCTACAATTCCGAATACGGCGTGATACAGATCGTCGAGATTTTCCCCGATTCTCCGGCGCTTGCCGCGGGACTTGAGATCGGCGATCTCATCGCGTATATCGGGATCGGCGAAAACCGCGAAAGCGTGGCGGAAATCGGATATGACGCGGCGCTTACCAAGCTTCGCGGAGCCGCCGGAACAACTGCGGAATTCACCGTAGTCCGCGGCGAAAACTACGAAACCGAAGTGGAATTCTCCATCGAGCGCGGGCATTACTCCGAACAGACCGTCCTCTCTCGCCTTTATTCGAAGGACACAAGCGTCGGCGTGATCCGTATATCGCAGTTCGAGGGTGTTACCCCCGAGCAGTTCAAGAATGCCGTCTCCGAGCTGACCGCAGAGGGTGCGAAGAAGCTCATCGTCGATCTGCGCAACAATCCCGGAGGCGACCGTGATTCGATCTGTCAGGTGCTCGACTGCATCCTCCCCGAAGGTCCTCTGCTCCGCGTGAAGCAGTCCGACGGCGAGATCGAGGTGACAAACATCTCGGACGCATCCTGCATAGATATCCCGATCGCGGTAGTGGTAAACGGAAACACCGCAAGCGCGGCGGAGCTGTTCACCTCGGCGATGCGCGACTACGGCCGCGCAAAGATCGTCGGTACGACAACCTACGGCAAGGGATGCATGCAGACCTTCTATCCGCTTTCCGACGGAAGCGTATTCAAGGTCACGACCGCGATGTACTATCCGCCGTACTCCGACAACTACGACGGAGTCGGCATCGTCCCCGACCGCGAGGTCGAGCTTGACGAATCGCTTCACGGCAAGAGTCTCTACGTCATCACGGACGAAGAGGACAATCAGCTGGCCGCCGCATACGATATACTGAAATAGCAAAAAATCAAATGGAAATAAAGAGGTAGAGAAATGGCTGAAGAAAAGAAAACGCTTTATACCGAAGAAGGCTTTAAGGTCCTTTCGGACGAGCTCGATTATCTGAAAAATACGAAGATTCAGGAAGTCAAGGAAGCGCTCAAGGAAGCGCGCGCCTTCGGTGACCTTTCCGAGAACAGCGAATACGATGAAGCGAAAAACGAGCAGGCAAAGGTCGTTTCCCGCATCGCCGAGCTCGAAGAGCTGATAAGCAACGCGCAGATCATAAGCGAAACCGAAATTCAGGAGGATGTTATCAACCTCGGCTCTGTCGTTCAGGTTCACGACTTCGCCTTCGATGAGGATATCGAATACTACATCGTCGGCTCGAACGAGGCAAATCCGCTGCTCGGCAGAATATCCGACCTCAGCCCGATCGGCTCCGCAATGCTCGGACACCGCGCAGGCGATGAGGTGCTTTTCGAGGCTCCGAACGGAGAGGCGAAGATCAAAATTCTGTCCGTCCACAGAGCGAACAAGACCTGACCGAGGGCGGCTACCGCGCGGCGGCATTTTAACCGGCATTATGTGCGTCAAGTCGGGCAAGCGAGATCGGTCGCATTTCCCGCACGGTCAGGCTGCGCTTTTGCCCGCCCCCGCATGACGCGCCGTTCCGGGCACGGCGCGGCTTTTCTTTTGCATATACCAGACGCTTTTTCGGCATGACTTTTCCGCCGCTGCACAATACGGAGCTCTTTTGCAGCGACTTTTGCATGATTCTCTTATGCCGCATCCGGTGATCACCCGGCGCACCGGCAAAATGCCGCAATGATACCACGAATCCGGTGCGCACCGCACAAATGATGCGCACACACGAAACCCCGTAACCGGAGGCTCTGCCGATCGGTGTATTATCCGACGGCAAGCGTCGGTTATTTTTGCCGCCCACGGCGGAGGAATGGAGAAATTTTATCATGAACGAAAACATTGAAAACACCGCGGCTGAGCCTTCGCTTTCCGAAGTCCTTCAGATTCGCCGGGACAAGCTTTCCGCTCTCGTCGCCGCAGGACGCGATCCCTTCGAGAAGGTCAGATTCGACTTTGACGCATACACGAAGGACATAAAGGACAATTTCGACGAGATGGAGGGCAAGACCGTCCGCATCGCCGGAAGAATGATGAGCCGCCGCGACATGGGCAAGGCAAACTTCATCGACATCATGGACGCATCCGGCAGGATCCAGTGCTACGTCCGCATAAACGATGTCGGCGAAGAAACCTTCGACGAGTACCGCAAGTGGGATATCGGCGACATCGTCGGCATCTCCGGCACGGTGTTCCGCACCCGCCGCGGCGAGATCTCCGTACACGTTTATGAGATAGAGCTTCTTGCGAAGTCCCTTCTCCCCCTGCCCGAGAAGTTCCACGGACTGACCAACACCGATATGCGCTACCGTCAGCGCTACGTCGATCTTATAATGAACCCCGAGGTCAAGGACACCTTCGTGAAGCGCAGCCTTATCCTCCGCGAGATCCGCGCTTATCTCGATTCCAAGGGATTTCTCGAGGTTGACACCCCGATCCTCACTCCGTTCGAGATCGGCGCGTCGGCTCGCCCGTTCGTCACGCATCACAACACGCTCGACATGGATATGTACCTGCGCATCGAGACGGAGCTTTATCTGAAAAGGCTGATCGTCGGCGGATTCGACCGCGTATACGAGGTCGGCAGAATCTTCAGAAACGAGGGCATGGACACGAAGCACAATCCCGAATTCACGACGGTCGAGCTTTACCAGGCGTACACGGATTACAAGGGCATGATGAACCTTGTTATCGAAATGAACACGCAGCTTGCGGAGAAGATCTGCGGCACGACGAAGATCACATACCAGGGCACCGAGATCGACATGGGTCATTGGGAAAAGCTGACTATGGCAGAGGCGGTAAAGAAGTTTTCCGGCGCGGATTACTATGCGTGGGACAGCGACGAGGCGGCACGCGCGTGCGCGAAGGAGCTTCACGTCGAGGTCGCCGAAAATGCGACGAAGGGCACCGTTCTTGCGGAGCTGTTCGACGCATACGTCGAGGAAAAGCTGATCCAGCCGACGATAATATACGACTACCCCGTCGAGAACAGCCCTCTCGCAAAGAGAAAGCCGTCCGAGCCCGCCTTCACCGAAAGATTCGAGTACTTCATTAATGCGACCGAGTTCGGAAATGCATTCTCGGAGCTCAACGATCCGATCGATCAGAAGGAACGCTTCGAGCGCCAGGTCGCCGCAAAGCGTGCGGAGGATCCGAACACGACCGCGCAGGTCGACGAAGACTACGTCACCGCTCTCGAATACGGTCTTGCTCCGACCGGAGGACTCGGCTTCGGCGTAGACAGACTCGTAATGCTGCTCACCGACAGCGCATCAATCCGCGACGTCCTGCTGTTCCCCACGATGAAGCCCCTCTCGGACTAAAAACCCACAAAAATCAGGTTTTGACAGCGTTTGCGGCGTTTTGTTAATCCAAAAAAATGTCGTAAAACGGGGGTTACGACAAATTTACGACAAATGACCTTTTGAGCATCGCTCGTCTTTTACGACAAATGCGTGTCGTAAATCACGAGAATCGTAAATTGTTAATCCAGTGGCTTCATTGTAACGGCTACATTGTAAATTGAACAAAAAGGCCTTGTAAACTCGGCATTTAACGATGTTTACGACAGAACCTCGGACTGTATAGTTCGGGGTTCTTTTTTTGCATATTTGAAGCTGGCAACGATTATGGATATACTGTAGTCGAATGGAGGGACTACAAATGAAGAAGTATTATATCAATCTGACCGAGCAGGAACGCTCTCAAATCATACATTCGCTTATAGATAAGAAGAACGCACTTATGGATCAAGGCAGATACACCGACGCTGTTGATGAAGTCATCTTAAAGATGATGAAGGCAAAGAAAAAGGCTTTCATAGTGCGTACTGTTTCGTAGTCATTTCCTTTTCAAAAAATAAAATATAGAGCTATATAAGCAAGCCGCTTATTCCTTTATCGGGATAGGCAGCTTTTTTCATTTTCCCAACTCAAAAAAATTTTTCAAACTATTTTTCAAAAACACCCGATAATTTGACCTCTCCCCGTCCGAACAAGTGAAAGGGTTATTTTTAACTCCGATTAGGAGCAACTCTTTCACTGTTCCTTGACAACTGAATATATAGGCACACCGGACTTTAGTTCTGATGATGAGCCACCTTATCGGGTACGCCAAGACCTCTGAAACGGAGCGAGCGAGAACCCCCGGTAAAAGTGTCAGGCTGCACCTGATACGGCGATGACAGTCAGAATGATAATGATACTTCTCTACGGAGCTGGCGGAGAACCCGGCAGAGGTGAAATTCCTATGACACGGTTTCGCAAACCGTGACCGATGTGCTTCCCACACAAAGCAACAGCTTTACGCAGGGGGTGTTGAAAACAAATACTGCGTTGATACATAGCCGTCTATACACAGTCGGCTATAAATCTATCGAAAGGAGGAAAGCCAATGCCTAACTGTAAAACCATTGCTATCTGCAATCAGAAGGGCGGCACAGGCAAAACGACCACAACGGTTAATTTAGGGATAGGGCTTGCAAAGCAAGGTAAAAAGGTACTCCTTGTAGACGCCGATCCGCAGGGCGACCTCACGACCTGTCTTGGATGGAAAGATAATGACAGTCTGCCGACTACCATTACCACCAAGTTATCCGAGATAATGCGTGAAGAAAACGGAAACCCGAATTACGGTATTCTGCATCACGAGGAAAATGTTGATTTGCTTCCCGCAAACCTTGAACTGTCCGCTATGGAAATGATGCTTGTAACGACTATGAGCCGTGAAACCGTTTTGAGAACCTATCTGAATAAGGTAAAGAACGATTACGAATATAAGCAGGGCTTATATAAAGATATTGCAGCGGAGACGGGTCGCAGTAAAATGCGCTTCGCCTTTCCCTTTTCTGCCGTGTGGTAACCAAAAAGCCGCAAAAAACGAATCCATCGATTTATAAACCGTTGCGTTTTTGCAAGAAATATGCTATTATATTCTCAACAGCCAAAATCGACTGTTCCTGTTTTCTGAGTAAATCCTGTTTGAATCGAGGCTGACGGTATGGATATAAGTTACAAAAAACTCTGGAAATTGCTGATCGACAGGGATATGAAAAAAAAGGACCTGGAAAAGGCTGCGGGCATCAGCAACTATGTCATTTCCAAAATGGTCAGAAATGAAAACATCACGGTTGAAACCGTGGGAAAAATCTGCAAAGCGCTGAATTGTACGCCGAATGACATAATGGAATTCGTGTCCGACAGCGAGACTTGATGATGCTTTAGTATGCCGTCTTTGGTAAATGCACATTTGGAGCCTCCCTGCCGAGAAACACATAAAATCGCCAAGGGAGCGATCCTTGTCTGCGAGAGAGAAAGCGAGAGATTCACCCGATGAAACGGAAAACGAAACGGCTGCTCCCGATGATCCTTGTTTTTACGATCATTGCGGCGGCTTATTCCTGCAGGATGCTTGCCATGTCAGACATCGGCGGTGATTGCATAAGCTATATCCGTGCGGCGCTTTATTTGCTGCTGTTTGCCCTGTGGGGCTTTTCCCTCGACCGGCGCATTATACAGACGCAGGCGCTGCACTGCATGCGTTTGACAGCCGCTCTGATGCTTGTGTGGCTTGTTTTGCGCACACTGAAATATGAAGTTGTCACCGACTTAACAGCAGCACGGTACATTTGGTATCTTTACTATCTGCCAATGCTTTTCATCCCGTTGCTTGGGGTGTACATTGCTTTATCTCTCGGAAGATCGGAGGAATTCCGCCTGACCGGAAAGATGGGTGCTTTGGCCATCATTCCGGCTGTGCTGTTTTTGCTGGTGATCACCAACGATCTGCACCAGCAGGCATTTACATTCAGCAGCGGCGTGCCGGGAGAACCGGACAATTATTCCTATTCCCACGGTCCCGTTTACTTCTGCTGCCTCGGTTGGATGGTGGCCTGCATGTTTTTTTCTCTTACCCTCCTTTTGAAGAAAAGCCGCATTCCGGGCAACCCGAAAAAGAAGATCACACCGTTTGTTATAGGCTGCGCAACGGTTCTGTACGGGATCTTGTATCTGTCGGGGCTGCCGGCTGTACGCCGGTGGTTCGGCGATATGAATGTGATGTTTTGCCTATTATATGCGGCAATTTATGAAAGCTGTATACACTGCCGGATGATACAATCCAATACAGGCTATGTCGAGCTGTTCGAGGCAACGACACTGGCTGCCTGTATTGCGGATCGCAACGGAAATATCGTTCTCCGTTCCCGTGCCGCAGGTGAAGATATGGTTTGCCCGAAGGAGGGGCTCCAGGTTATCCGCCCCAACGGAATACGCATTTCTTCGGCGCCGATCCACGGCGGATATGCCGTTTGGCGGGATAATGTGCGCCCAATGACCGAGCTGCGTGCGAAGTTACGTGAAAACAGATCAAAAATAAAAAATAACAAAGAGAAATTACATGAAGCTTATCTCATACAGAAAAAGCTGAATGAGTTGACTGAAAAAAACCGTATTTATGATGAATTGGAGGAAAAGTACGGAAAGCAAATAACCAGAATCGGGCAGTTGCTGAAACAATGTGAGAACGCCGAGCCTGCCGAAGTTCAAAACCTGCTGAAAAGAATTCTTCTGCTCGGCACTTACATCAAGCGCGGTGCAAATCTGTACTTTCTAAGCTTGGAATATGAGCTTCTGCCGCAGCAGGAGCTCCGGTTGACTGTAGACGAGGCGGTTAGGGTCATGACCGTTTGCGGCACGGAATGCAGTGCGGTCTATCATACCACGAAGCCCATGCTCACGTCAGAGGTGGCACGTTTGTTTGATCTTTTGAAGACAGTTGCGGAAACGACGATAAACGGGCTGCATTCTATGTTTATTTCCGTGTCCGACAGCAAGATGGATCTGTCGGTAGAGTGTGCTGCCGATCTGTCATTCCTTGTTTCTTCGAATGTAACGGTTAAGCAGGAGGACGGCTTATGGCTTATTCGCACACTGATAGGAGGTCATAGCGGTGCGTAAAATGAAACGCCTGGGCTTTAATGCCATTAAGGAAAGCTTTGACCGACTTCACACTGCGGTATGCTTTTTTGATTGCACGGGCAGTATTGTTCTCTGCAACCGGCAGATGTATCAATTGAGTCGGTATCTGCTTGACAGCGATGTGCAGTATCTCGGTGAACTTGAAGAAGCACTGTCTGTTCCTTCAGAGGGCATTGTGCAGATTCCGGATACGGAGAATGCCTACCGTTTTCCGGATAAAACCGTATGGAGGTTTGAAAAAACGAGGGTCACAGATCGGTACGGAGAGACCTATATCCAACTTACCGCCGCCGATGTTACCGAGTTGCATCGAGCTTTGGTATTGCTTGCTGACGATAACAAGAAGCTGGAGGAGGATTCGGAAAAGTTAAAACAGCTTTCCGATAATGTCGGGGCATTAGCGCGGGAAAAGGAGCGACTTGCCGCCAAATCTGCCCTGCACGACAACCTTGCCGCATGCATTACATTGACAAAGCAGTACATAACGGGAGACTTTGATGGTATTGATACGGACACTGTGTGCCGTGAGTGGGAGAAAGTTATTGCATTTCGGGATGCGATCGGTCTGCCGGCAAAGCAAAAGCTGCTTGACAGTGCAAAGACCGGCGGCGTGACCGTGAGAATAAGAGGCAAAGAACCGGCGGGCGGCGGGGCAGAGTTAATGTACACCGCTATGCAAGTCTGCTTGACCAACGCCATTCAGTATGCCAAAGCTACCGAGATTTCTGCAAACATTTGGGAAAACGAAGACAGCTATACAGTGATGATACGCAATAACGGCAAGCCGCCGGAGAAAAAGATCACGGAGGGCGGCGGTCTGTCCAATCTGCGCCACCGGATCGAAAATTCGGGCGGAAAGATGACAGTGCAGAGCTTACCGGAGTTTTCCCTGGTGATTGAGATACCGAAATACGAAAATCAAGAGAGGGAGTGACACATGTCTGTGAGAAAAATACTGATTGTTGAAGACCAGGCACTGGCAAGAAGATATCTGTGCTCCTGCGTAGAAAAGTGTACAGACTGCGAGGTCGCGGGCACGCTTTCCCGTGCCGATGCGGCGCTTCGCCGTTGCGGAGAGGGTCACATCGATCTGGTTCTCATGGATATATGCACCGAAAGCGACTCGGACGGTCTGACTGCTGCCGAATCAATCAAGAAGCTCTATCCACGGATAAAGATCGTCATGGTTACTTCTATGTTGGAGGGACGATTTCTTGACCGCGCAAAAAAGATCGGTGCCGACAGCTTCTGGTATAAGGATTCCCCTTCAGGCGACCTTGTGAATGTAATTGACGGCACTCTTTCCGGTAAGCGCTTCTGGCCGGACAGTGCGCCGAGTGTACGGCTCGGCAATACGCTTTCCTGCGAACTGTCCGACCGTGAGATAGAGACCCTGCGTCTGCTCTGTGAGGGAAAAACAAATGCCGAGATTGCCGTAAAACTCAACGTGGCTGAATCCTCGGTGCGGACCTACATCAGCCGCATGTTGGAAAAGACAGGTTATACAAACCGTAACCGCTTGATGATCGCTGCCGTCAGCAAACGGATGGTCGTGCCCGGGTGCTGGCTTGAAGAACATGAAGAAAGCTAATATATATGCAACAAAAGGGATAATTATATGCATTCTCTCACAACCGCCCTGCTTATAAAAAGCAGTGCGGTTTTTCTGCTTTTCGGAGAAAAAGCGGTCGTGCGTTAATAATTTGTTTACAATTCATCCTGCATTTGTCCTCGCTTTTGGGGACAGACAAGACCGTTTTATTTTGATATAATAATATCGGAAAACAAAAGGAAGCAGATTCATCGGATATATCACAAAAGGAAAGGGGGGTGGTTCGATGAATAAAATTGTGGTCGATATGCAGAATTTTCTGTTTGGCGATTCTGTAGCGGCCGCTTTCAAGAATTCGGACTATGATATTGACGTAGTTCGTGCGGAGTCCCCGAAAGATACAGTCGAACTTTGCCAAGTGTATAAGCCGTTTCTTCTTGTGATGGAAGTGACGGGATACACTCCGTGGATGCTGTGTGAGAGGCTGAAACTCCGAGACGAAGTAAAAGCGGTGTGTCCCGAGTGCAAAATTGCCCTCATTGTTGATTCCAACACTGAAAAACAGGCAGCAAAGGATGTTCGTGATGCCAAGAAAAACGGTCTTATCGATCAGTTTTTCTACAGTTCTATGACCGCTGAATATTTGATGGATCAGATTTATGCGATGTGATAGCATTGTGAAAGGAGAAAACAGAATGAGAATGAAAATGAGAACGATAAATAAAAGAGGACTGCTCAGTTTTCTGTTAACGCTTATAATGATTATAGGTGTGTTGCCGCTGTCGGCGCCGACGGTCAGCGCGGAGGACGATACGGTGGAGGTCTCCACGTGGGAGGAGCTGAAAAGAGCTCTGGAATATACAACGTCTTGCTCAGTGGTGAAGGTTGTCGCGGATATTGAAACAAAAGACCTCAACGGACACACCGGTCTGCATCAGGACAACATCATTTTTATGACGATGGCGATGGATAAGGTGCTGGATCTGAACGGACACACCGTCAATGCGTATGTTAAATACTATTCGGAGGTCGGGCAGGGATATCTGATCAGTATCCGCCACGCGGATGCCCGGCTGACCATCCGCGACAGCGTGGGGGGCGGCGCCCTGGTCGGTGAGTTTAATCAGGAATTCCTTTATCAGTTCATCGATGTTAATAAAGGTACACTGGTCATGGAGAGCGGCATAGTCAAAATTCTGTGTCCCTCCCGCGATGATCGGTACACGAAATGTGCCGTCAGCGTCTCCGGCACGGCAATTTTCAACGGCGGCGAGGTGCAGACGCAGGTGACCAGTCCCAACGGAGAACCGAAAGACCTCATCTTCTCCCGTCGGCTGCAAGCCATCAGGGGCGAAAAAGGCGGCAGCGTCACCATCAACGGCGGCACCTTCGACCGGGTGGTTCTGCACAGCAGCCCCACGCCGGAGAACCGGGGAAAATACGAGCTGGTGGTAAACGGCGGCCTTTTCCGCCGATCGATCGCCATGATATTGACCGGAGATGTCTATGCCAGCCATTTCGATCATCTGCCTATGAGGATCAACGACGCGTTTTTCATGCGCACCACCGATCCGACGGATCAGTGCCGTCTGGCGGTCGGCGGGAAGCCGAAATGGGGATATTTCACCACTTGGGACTACCAATTTCATAACGATATTCCGGGCGCGACCTTTGAGGAAGCATGGAATATGGAGTGGGATCTGGTACCGCATCTTATCAGTGAAAACGGCGCGGTTTTTTCCGATGTACATGACGGCAGCTGTTATGTGCGGGGAAACATAAATCAGGTAGTTGAAGACGGCGGTCCGATAATGGTCCTGCAGAACGAGATGATCGGCGTTCAGGGCAGCATTGTACGTGTGATCTCCAATGCCTTCGGAGTGAAGGAGGTTCTGCTGGACGGCGAGCCGATAGCGTGCGGAGAGCGGGTATTCAATGCGCCGCAGGTGGATACCACTGCAGAGAATGAGCACAAGGTGACGTTTGTTACTGGGATAAAAGTGAATGATTCTTTTCCTGTTCAAGAGAAAAAACAAGTCAAAATTTTTTCTCCGCAGCCGGAAAAATTGCTGAATCATCTGATCAGAAACAGGCTTTACGATATGGATTTTTCAGAATCAAGGAGCTGTCGGAGTTCGAAAACGAAAAAATTTATATGCAGAGCAGATATGAAATAATTTGTTTTTACTTTTATTTTTTTATTGGCATTTGTGGGATTTGCTGCCGCAACGGTTAGTGCCGAGAGCCCGGTGAAGCCCGTAATTGAAGGGGAAATGCCGGATTGTTATATGCCTATCGGCAGTGACGGTATTACCCTGTTCACTAATGTCGGTGTAACCGACGGCGGTACACTCGTATAGGTGATGACGGCGATATGCAGAGCTTTTGGGTCAAAACCGACCTGACTGTGACACCGACGGCAGCTTCCCATACCCATAGCTACGGTACGGATTGGAAGTATGACGAAACAAACCACCGGCACGAATGTGCCTGCGGGGACAAGGCGGACACGGCGGCGCACACCTTCAAGTGGGTTACCGACAAGGAAGCGACCGCAACCGAGAAGGGCTCCAAGCACGAGGAATGCTCCGTCTGCGGTTATAAGAAAGCAGCCGTTGAAATTCCCGCGAACGGTTCCGGAAACGGCTCGGCCGAGCGGCCCGCTAAGCCCGGCAACACATCTTCTCCGCAGACCGGCGACAACAGCAGCCCTGCCTTGTGGTTTGCCGTTCTGTTCATAAGCGGCGGCGCTGTTGTTGGTACAACCGTGATAAGCGGAAAGAAGAAGTACAACAGCTAACAAAGCGATTTTACTTGCACAGCGGCTATCAAAAACGGTAGCCGCTTTTTTATTGTGAAAAAATGCTCGAATTTGCGGCATCAATTGCGGTATGTTGTTGGTTCGGAAAGCGGAGGAAACAATAAACACGCGTGAAAATCATTGTTATAGTAACATTACTCTGTGCGGATGTGTGCATATCAAACAGCGCAGACAAAGACGAATTATTTGAAACCGCGGCGCTGCTCGGAACAAAACTCAGATCATCTCTATGACAACTTCAGAGTTAAGGCTATGATTGAAAATCAGAAGAAAAGCTACGGGTGAGAGTTCCTGTTTGTCGAGGCGAACATCGATGCGGTAGAAACCGCAAAGCATTTCGGAATAAGCGCGAACAGAGCCGGAGACTGTCTCAAAGACAAAAGAACGGCGGTTTACTATGATAAAAGAGCCTGCGGATTTTGTTCCTGTCTCCTGTCTCAAAAGCATTATTATCGGAATTTTTCACCGTCAGGTGTCGCAGACAAGCTCCGATACGGCGCATATCAAAATTCAAATACCCCCACATAAAACCAGCCTCGGGTGATTTCTCACCCGAGGCTGTATGTTTTATTTGAAAGCTCAATCGCAGACTGCAAAATACAGAGAGGTGTAGGGGTCGATCAGGCCAATGTCCGTGATGCACGCTTCGGGCGCGATGCTGTCAAGCTGCGCCTGCTTTGCGCTGTCCTTGTAGTTGTCCGACTGCGCTTCGGCGGCAAAGATAAGCCCGTTGTAATCCTCGGGCATATAGACGACATAGCTCTTCGTGAGGATCATCGCCCATTCGCCGATGCCGTACTGCCAATCGGTCGAGTACGCGAACTCGATCATATAGCTCTGACCGTTTACGCTCACGGTGTGGACGTAATAATTCTCGCCGCGCTGCGTATTGCCGTATGCGGTGGACGCGGTAAGCCACATTCCGGTATAGTAATCGTAAAGCTCGCTCTTCGTATATGCCATGTAGTCGCCCTGCGGAATCGAGCTCTCGGGGATGTAGCAGACAGCGTCAAACTGAAGCTCGCGGATGCCGTCGTGAACGTCCTCCCTCTGCTTTGCGACCTCCCAATAGCAGTCGGCAGTGCTGTAATCCTCGCCGAGCCCGTAATATGTGCATACTCCGTCCTTGAGGAGATAATACCCGTCGTCCGTCTCGGCGTTCAGCCCAACCCCCGCCCGTGCGAAGCACGGCTCGTTTGACACGATCTCTTCCGCGGAGACGAGCGTTCCGCCGTTCGCACTGTCGATCGGATCGCCGCTCACGGTGCGGTCGAGCATCAGCACGTCGCCGTTTTCGCCGAAGTGGAGGGTCACGCCGTCCTCCTCCGCCCACAGAGTGCCGTCGGCGAGCACCGCACTGTTTTCATCGAGAAATTCCCATGTCGAGTCGTCATAGATTCTGAGCCAAAGGTTCTCGCCGACGTAGCTCCAAAGTCCGACATACTCGCCGACATCCGCCGCAGTGCCGTCGGTATCCTCGGTATCGGACGTTTCATCGTCGAGCCCGGCGGAGCTCTCCTTCGGCGCGCGCTCGGTCGTGTCGGTCGTGCTCCGCTCATCGTCCCCGTCGTCGGAGCTGCCGCATGCGGCAAGAGCAATACAAAGGACGGCAGCCAATAAAAATGCGATGATCTTCTTCAGGTGAATCAGACTTGTCTCCTTTTATTTGAATATTTTCGGTTCGGTGTCAATGCGGACAGGCGGTGTCACGGCGCGCCTCTCCTGATCGTATCAGCGGCGGCGTCCGCCGAGTTCGGCGGAATTCGGCTGTCTGCGGTTATTCCCGACCGCCGCCTGCGCAAAGTCCGCGCACCCACGCGGCAGCCTCATACGTCCATCGGCTCGAGCGCGGATATTTTTCCGGGTCGCCGAGCCCTATGCCATGCTGTCCGTCCGGGTAAAGGTGAAGCTCGCACGGCACCTTTGCCCTCACATATGCCTCGGCGAGGACGAGCGCGTTTCGCGGATCGACGCATTCGTCGGGGAATGAGTGCCAGATGAACGCGGGGGCGCTTTTTTCGTCAACATACCGTTCAAGGGATACCGCTTGCTCGCCGTATTCCTCCGTGACAAGATTGTCGAAGCAGAAGCAGCGTATGTCCTCCCTCGTCGATACGACGCCGTATGTGAGGATAACACCGTTCGGACGGTTCGCGCCGTACTCCATATCGGGGGAGCTTTTTGCAAAGTCGCAGTGCCACATGGCACCGATCGCGCCGGCAAGGTAGCCTCCCGCCGACGATCCTATGACAAAGAGTTTGTCTGGGTCGATGCAGTATTTCTCCGCGTTTTCGCGTATGTGGACGATCGCCGCGGACACATCGGTGAGCGGGCGCGGGAAGAACGATTTCGGCTTTCCGATCGAGTAATTCAGGACAAATGCGTTGAAGCCCTCCGCCATGAAGCGGATCGCAAACGGATCGCCCTCATGCGAGGCAAGCGCATAGAATCCTCCGCCCGGCAGTACGAGCATCGCGGGACGGCATCCGGGGAGGATGTACGAGGTCAGCGTCACGTCGGGACGCACGGGATCGAGGATGACGGTTTCGGTTTTCATCGGGTAAGGTCCTTTCGGTTGAAGATGCGCGGGCTGACGTCAGCGCATCGGGATTTCAAGTCATAGTGTGCGCAATGTCCGCGCGGCACGGACGGCGCGGGAAACGCACGGCTCGGCTGCGGTTTATGCACGGACGCGATTGCGCCGGCAATTGCGGCTTCGCGGTCGGTTTATACATGCGCGCGGCTGTGCGGAATCATTGCCCGGGCTGTTATCTGCTTATGTTTCCGCTGCGCGCTTATCGGGCTGCGTAAAGCCCGAGCGCCCATTCGGCGGCTTCGTCCGCCCAGCGGTGCGCGCGCGGATAAAATTCGCTGTTTCCCTCGCCGGGGACGCCGAGCCCGATCCCGTGCGCGCCGTCCGAATAGAGGTGAAGCTCGCACGGCACCTTCGCCCTCACATATGAGTCGGCGAGGACGAGCGCGTTTCGCGGATCGACGCAGCCGTCAAGGAAGGAATGCCAGATGAACGCGGGCACGCTTTTTTCGTCAACGTGACGCTCGATCGAAACCGCCTCTTCGCCGTACTCATCGGTGACGAGGTTGTTCATGCAGGGATTGCGGATCCCCTCCGCCGTCGAGGTCACGGCATATGAGAGGATAACGCCGTTCGGGCGGTTCGCGCCGTACTCCATATCGGGGGAGCTTTTTGCGAAATCGCAGTGCCACATGGCACCGATCGCGCCTGCAAGGTAGCCTCCCGCCGAGGTTCCCTCGACGAAGATGCCGTCGGGGTCGATGCAGTATTTCTCCGCGTTTTTGCGGACATGGACGATCGCGGCGGACACATCGGTGAGCGGGCGCGGAAAGAACGACTGCGGCTGACCGATGGTGTATCTCAGAACGAACGCATTGAATCCCTTAGCCATGAAGTGAACTGCGATCGGGTCGCCCTCATAGGACGCAAGCTCGCAGAATCCGCCGCCGGGAAGGACGATCATCGCGGGGCGGCATCCGGGGAGGATGTACGAGGTCAGCGTCACGTCGGGACGTGCGGGATCGAGGATAACGGTTTCTGTTTTCATCTGGTAAAATTCCTTTCGTATGAAGATGCGCGGGCTGACGTCGGCGCATCCGGATTTCATGTTAAGGTTTGCGCAATGTACGCGCGGTTCAAAAATGCGGGATGAGAGCTGCGGCACGGACAGTGTGAGGATGTACGGCAGGCGCACACCGTACGAACAGCGCGGAGGATACAACGGTATCTTCCCCCGGCTCAGACCGCACCGCGAACAGTGTGTGCGGTGAGCCGAGAGCGACTCGCCGGCTGACAGTGTAAATAGAATATCGTGCCGGGGACGGCAAAGCGGCGAATTACCGCACTTATCGACCTCACAAGGGAGGATTTTTCAAAAGAGCGCACGGGGGAAGCGCCCATCGGACGCTTCCCCCGCATATTTTCCGTGATAACGGACGGTTCATTTTACCGAAGCGGGAACCTCTGCTCCGGAATGCGCCGCCTGTGCCGAACCCGCCGTTTCGGACGGAATACCGGACATTACGGCTCAATTTCCCCTTATGTACTCGGCAGCTACCCAGCCCGCGCCGGAGCCGTAGGAGATCATGTACCAATAATGACCGTTTATCTGAAAATGCGTCTCGGCAAGCACCGTCACGGCGGTACCGTTCGAGAGTGAGCCTATCGAGGGAGCGGAGGTCGTCGGTCCCTTTCTGACTGCAAGAGAGCTTGATATGTTGATGACCGTTCCCGAGCTTATGCTCGCCGCGGAAAGATACGTCGTGACGTAATCCATGCAGATCCATCCGTAGGGCGTGGAAAACCATTCGCGTCCCGACGAATCCCTGCTGACTTTATCCGACATAATGGTCCCGAGACGGTCTCCGTATGTTGCCGGGGCAACGGTCTGCACGATATCGTAATCCGTGCCCGGTCCGTAACGGAAGCGAACGGAGTCGCCGATCACGACGGTGTAGCCCGCCTCGGACCAGCTCGCGCTGACCGAGAAGGTGAACATGGCGGCGAGCATGATCGCCGCAAGCATTACCGATAAAAATTTTTTCATTTTTTCCTCCCTGTTTTTCGTATCCGTGCGCACCGTCGGTTTTCGCGGCGCGCTGCGGTCATTCCGGTTCCCGGTATAATTATATTCGGCAGAGAGGAAAAATATTCCTTGAAATTACGTTTTTATAAAATTTTCATCTTAGCGGAGACGGCGCAAGCCGCCGAGCGCGCCGTGCGTCAGTCCTCGATCGCCGCCGCGGCGGATATGATCCGCCTTATCTCCTCGCACGGGAATTTCGGCTTTCTGTCGTATGTGTAAAGTCCGTTCTGCTCCTGTTCGATATCGGTGAGCTGTGTGTAGCAGAAGCCGAAGATGTATTTGTTCTTCAGCAGGGCATTCGTCAAACCTTCGAGCCGATCGGTGAACTCGCGCGCGCTGTCGGGCGCGTTCCCGTAACCCCAGCCCGATTTATCGTCGGTCCATGCGATGCCGCCGTACTCGCTGACGAAAAACGGCTTTTTGCCGTCGTATGACTGAAGATCCGAAAAGGCAGTGGGAATATCCGCCACGCGCCCCTCTCCGAGCAATGCGTAATGCTCCGCAAGGGTATTCGGATCCTGCTCGTAATCGTGAATATCGTACACGTCGGTCATGACGTGGACGCTGCCGCTCGTATCGATGCACGGTCTTGTCGGATCCGCCGCCTTCGTCGCCCGGTAAACCGAAGCAATCATCTCATCGCACTGACGTCTTCCGTCAATATCCCAAGTCTCGTTAAACGGGCACCACCCTATGATCGACGGGTGGTTGAAATCGCGCTCCACTTCGTCGAGCCACTCCGGCAGCACGGAATATATGCTGTCCGCGTATGTGTGATCGAGTCCCCAGTTCGGGTACTCTCCCCAGACCATGTATCCCATGCGGTCGCAGTGATAGAGAAACCTTTCCTCGAACACCTTCTCGTGAAGTCTCGCTCCGTTGAAGCCCATCGCCGCGGCACGTTCGACATCCGCCGCAAGCTCTCCGTCGGAGGGCGCGGTGTATATCCCGTCCGGATAGAACCCCTGATCGAGCACAAGGCGCTGAAAGACGCTCTTTCCGTTCAGGAGAAATCTGTGACCGTCAAATCCGACCGAGCGCAGCCCGAAATAGCTTTTCACCGAATCGTCCCCGAAGGTCAGGATCAGATCGTACAGCCGTCCTTCGCCGATCTCCCAAAGATGCTTTTCCGAAAGCGCGAGAGTCAGCACGGCATTCCCGCCGAGCGCGCGTACCGACGCATCCCCGACGAGTCTTCCCTCATAGAACGCCTGCGCGCGCAGAGTCCCCTCTCCTTCGAGCTTTGCGCAGACGGTCAGCTGCGCGTTTTCCGGCTGAGCGAAATACTTCACCCCGACGATGCGGCTCTGCGGCGCGAACTCAAGCCACACCGTCTGCCATATACCCGTGGTTCGCGTGTAATAGCAGCCGAAGGACTCGCGTCTGCCGCTCTGCTTTCCGCTCGGGATAAGCCTGTCGCGGGTATCGTCGGTCACGTTCACCGTCACGGTGTTCACGCCCGCCGAAACGAAATCGGTTATATCAAACGAGAAGGAAACATATCCGCCCCTGTGGCTGCCGCACTCTCTTCCGTTTACATAAACAGTCGTACGGTAATCCGCCGCGCCGAAATGAAGGATCACCCTTCCGCCGAGATGCTCTGCATCAAGCGTAAAGCTCCTTTTGTACCACACCGAATTCATGAAATCGGTGTACTCTACCCCCGACAGGCGGCTTTCGGGGCAGAAGGGAACGTTTATGCTGCCGAAAAGGCGCACCCCGTCCGCAAACAGCTCTCTTTCCCTTCCGTCATTATCGTTGTCAGTCTCAAACTGCCATTCTCCGTTCAGATTCATCCAGCTTTCGCGCATAAACTGCGGCTTCGGGTGCTCCGTTCGAAATATCACTGTTTCTCTCCGCTTTGCTTTTGTACTTTTTTTACTTTCTCGGCAGAGTGAACGTCTCCGTCACCTTGCCGCCCTTTGCGATGTGGCGAAACTCCGTTTCTCCGTCGCCGAAGATCACCGCCGTCGCGCCGATCCCGTCACGGCGGCTGCTCGCCACGATAACGGGGTAATTATGCGCGAACTTTGCGTTCTCGTCCCCCGCGGGGTAGAACTCGTACCAATGAACGTGTCCGCAGATCATGAACTCGGGCGCCATGCGCTCGACCTCCGCATTCCACGCGCGGTAAAGCTCCGGCATGATGTCGAACTGACCCGACATCTCGCCCGCCGACATAAACGGAACGTGGCACACGGCGATCCTGTACGGCTTATCCTCAAGCTCGAAGCCGCGCAGCGCCTCAAGCTCCTGCTCGCGGTAAGGCTCGAACCAATTCACTCCGCCGTATTCGGGATGATCGTCGTATTTGTCCTCGCCGCAGTCGAGCACGACGCCGCTTATCGGACCGACCGAGAACGTGAAGTACGTTCTTTCGCCGTTCGTTGCGATGTGGCGCGGGAGAAGCTCGGCGCACATTCCGCGCGTGTCGTGGTTTCCGCGTCCGACGATCGTCGGGATCGCGCCGTGCGTGACCTTGCCGATGAACTCGTTGAGCTTGACGAGATCGTCGAGCGTGTCGGACTCGCCGAAGTCGCCGTTCACGATAAAGAGATCGAGATCGTCCCCGAAGTAGGACGCGACGTTCTCCGTCTCCTCGTAATCGCCGTGCATATCGGCGACGTAAACGCAGTTTATGCCGCTCGTCTTTTTTATCGGGCGGAACGCAAAGCTCTCGCTCTGCATATCCCCGGTGCGGGAGCAGTAGCTTCTTCTCTCGATCATGCGGCGGTACATTACGGTGTAGCTCTCCGCCTCGTCGAGGACGCTCTGCGGTACGGATATCTTATGTACGCATCTGTCGTTGTAGAAAATTCCGCTTCCGTCCTCGTAGAAATTGCGATCGCCGACCCGCACGAAGCACGGTCCCGGCTCGGCAAGGTTGAGTACTATCTGATAATCGTTCCCGATTACGAACACGTTCGGCTCGCACGCCAAAAATTCTGCCATCTTATATCTCCGTTCCTCCGCGTTTCCCGCGGACTTTCGTCTGTGTTTTCATCCTGCACAAAGCCGCTTCGGCATTCCCGCGCAAAAAGCGCGCGTGCAGTACATCCATAAACAGTATACCTCATTTTCGCACCGCGGTCAACAGAAAAAACGGCACAGGTGCCGTTTTTTCTGTAGGAATGTCAATGATAGGTGACAGTGACT
>CDZG01041535.1_pt1 | contig 95500 bp, 85 predicted proteins | sample 557741 | NCBI WGS metagenome assembly CDZG01 (sample SAMEA3182086, study PRJEB8094) | gut metagenome | biome: human; feature: gut; material: Stool; isolation source: human stools | place: Canada | collected 2013-01-21
GGGCGACCCTGCCCGCCACTACGATAACCACCGTGCCCACGATAGGGCGGACAGAGTCGTCCGTCCCTACGGAGTTCTACCGTACCATTCAATTCATACCGCAGCTCTTCGCTTTTCTCTCTTATCTTTTCACTCATAAAAAAAGAGACGCTTTATAGCGTCTCTTTTTTATGTTCTGTTACGCCAGCTTGGCCTTGGCCATGTCGCACAGGGCGGTGAACGCCACGGCGTCGTTGATGGCCATCTCGGACAGCATCTTGCGGTTGATCGCCACACCGGCCAGCTTCAGACCGTGCATGAAGGTGGAATAGTTCATGCCGTTCAGCTTGCAGGCGGCGGAGATGCGGGTGATCCACAGCTGACGGAAGTCCCGCTTCTTCAGGCGGCGGCCTACATAAGCGTAGGTCAGGGACTTCATGACCTGCTCGTTGGCCATCTTGAAGTGCTTGGACTTGGCGCCCCAATAGCCCTTGGCCAGCTTCAGCATCTTATTTCTTCTCTTGCGCGTCATCATTGCGCCTTTAACACGTGCCATATCTAATTAGCCTCCTATTTCTAACGATTCCGTCTCTTATTTGTAAGGGATCATCTTACGGATGGTCGCCTCGTTGGTGCAGTCGGCGTAGGTGCCGGTGCGCAGGCGACGGCCGCGCTTGGTGTCCTTCTTGGTCAGGATGTGGCTCTTGAACGCGTGAGCTCTCTTGACCTTACCGGATTTCGTCAGATTGAAGCGCTTCTTTGCGCCGCTGTGGGTCTTCAGTTTAGGCATAGTCGTTTCTCCTTCCTACTACTGCGTGGTAACAAAAGAATACAAATTTTATTTACCGGCCTTGGGAGCCAGGAAAATGGACATGTTGCGGCCCTCCATCTTGGCGGCCTTTTCCATATTGGCCACCTCGCCGCACTGCTCGGCAAACTTGGTCAGCAGGTCGCGGCCGATCTCGGTATGGGCCATCTCGCGGCCGCGGAACCGGACGGACACCTTGACGCGGTTGCCGTCGGACAGGAACTTCTGGGCGTTCTTCAGCTTGGTATTGAAATCGCCCACGTCGATGCCGGGGGACATGCGGATCTCCTTGATCTCCACCACATGCTGGTTTTTACGGGCCTCTTTTTCGCGTTTGCTCTGCTCAAAGCGATACTTGCCATAGTTCATGAGTTTGCATACGGGGGGGACAGCCTGGGGAGAGATCTTGACCAGATCCAGCCCGCGTTCTTCTGCGATATGCAGCGCCTCGGCGGACGACACGATACCCATCTGCTCGCCGTTTTCGCCGATGAGACGGATCTCGCGATCGTTGATGTCCTCGTTCAGTTGATGCACTACCTTGCTAATACTACAAGCACCTCCAATCAAAAATAAAACGCGAATGCATATGCATCCGCGCAACATCAAAAAGCCGCTTTTACGGGCTTTTGTAAATCGCTGTTGACCTCTTTGCCTGGGGCGGGAGGTGAGGCGGATGCACCGACCTTCTTTGTTTTGCAGAAGTATTATACCTGTTACCGTTCGGTTTGTCAACAGGAATTTGCGGTATCTTTTTATTTTTTTCATGCATAAGGGGCGTTTTGGCGGGACATCCTAGCCTTGCACAAATAAAAGGAGGTGCAAATTCATGGATAACAAGAATTGCAAGAACACCAAGGACGTTCAGGACACCCAGAACAATACCCAGAACACCCAGAATACCAAGAACACGAAGAACGCCAAGGACAGCAAGAACTGCCGCTAAAGGCGACAAGAAAACAACGGGTATTGCGGACAAGGCCGCGGAGCAGCGCTCTGCGGCCTTGTTGCTTGGTTTGGGGAGTTTCGCCCTGCGGGGCGAGGGAAGGTTTCGCCCTCCGGGGCGACCTACTTTTGCCAATAGCGGCAAAAGTAGGCAAAAGCGCCAGAAGGAACCTCCGGTTCCTTCACCTCCGGGCGCGCTATGCGTAGTACAGATTTGTGACTGCTTACCACACGATCACGGAAAATCTCTCTTTTCGTGTCGTTAAAAGGATCGTCTCTGCTCCTGCGCCGCTGCCACTGATACCTACGCCGAACAACGCAATAAGTTCTACCGTTGATAACGTGAGCGGCAGCGGTGCAAGAAGGATAGGCGATGCGTCATACGCAACGATAACAACCATTTCCCGCGAACGCGTGGTGAAATGGCGCAAATTTGCGAAGGAGACAGCGCGCAGGAAGTCCAGAAACCTGGGTTTCTGGCTGTCTTTTTGGTCACTTTTGGGACAGCGGCCAAAAGTGACTCGCGCTCGGAAGCGCGAAACTCCCCTCGGGCGGATACCCCAAGGGCACTCGTTCCGCTGCGCTCCACAGCGCTCGTCGTCCGCCCCTACAAGAAATACACAGGGCAGGGTGATATCACCCCGCCCTGTAAATCAATATCTCACGCCAGCTTGTCGGGATACACTCCCGCGTCGTGAAGCTTTTGCAGCGCCGCCGCCACACGGGGACGATCCTCGTGATAGGTCATGCCGAACCACTGGTCGGCGGAGGACAGCACGGAGACCGACAGCTCTCCCCTGTTCATCAGGTCGCCCACCATGGTGGGCAGCAGGCACTCCGCCTTGGGATCGTCTCCCACGCGACGGAGGAAATCATGGAAATACTGCTCCATGCCGTCAAAGATCGCCGGGGAAAAGCCCCAGAAATTCATGGACACCACGCTGTCGCCGTCCAGCTCATGGCGCTGGCCGTCGGCCACGTCGGCGATGCTGCCGTCGGGGAACAGCTGGATCTTCAGTGTCTCCCGGATATCGGTCAGCTTTCCGTCCGCCGTGTGGCATACGCCCCGGGACACCGTGCCGTATTGGGTGACGGTATTCTTCAAAAGATAGCCCACCATGACGGCCTCGCCCTTTTCGGGCAGGGTCTGGAGCGCCTGATAGATGGTGCGGTAGGCGTCCACGCCGTAGTAATCGTCGGCGTTGATGACGCAGAACGGCTCGTGGACAAATTCACGGGTGCACAGCACCGCCTGGGTGGTGCCGAAGGGCTTGGTGCGCTCCTTCGGGATGTGATAGAAGTCCGGCACGGAGTCAAAGGTCTGCTCCGCGTAGCAGAACTCCACCTTGCGGCCATCGGGCGTGCGCAGCGTCTCCAGCGCGTCGCCGGCCAGACGGTGGATCAGGTCGCGGATCTCCGGCTTGATGACGAACACCACCTTATCAAATCCGGCACGAGCCGCGTCGTAAATGCCGTAATTCATCAGAATTTCGCCGTGGGGCCCTACGCCGTCCACCTGCTTGTTGCCGCCGTAACGGGAGCCCATGCCCGCCGCCATGACCACCAATGTTGCATGCTGCATATTTGATTCCTCCTCGCGGAAATTGTTCCGCTCTCATGATACCATGTTTCTCCACAAAGGGCAACGGCTTTTCACCCTGAAAATTTTGCGGAAAATTGAATTTTTCTCTGGATTTCAGAAAGTCTCTCCTCTATAATAGATATGTTGCGAAAAAATAGCTCAGGAGGCGTTTCCTATGGAAAAATCCAAAGTGATGGGGCATATCTTCGCCATCATCACCATTCTGGTATGGGGCAGCTGCTTTGTGCTGACCAAGAATTTGCTGGTGGACTTTACGCCCATCCAGATCATCCCCTTGCGGATGGGCCTTGCCTACGTCACGCTGTGGGTGCTGCGGCCCAAAACACTGAAGCTTCCGTGGAAAGATGAGCTGATGTTCATCCTCATCGGCATCACCGGCGGCAGCTTCTACTTCTATCTGCAAAATACGGCGCTGGATCACACCTACGCTGCCAACGTCAGCATTCTGGTGGCCATGAGCCCCATTCTGACGGTGCTGCTGGCGCAGCTGTTCAGCCGCAATAACGAGCGGCTGGGCAAGTACGTGTACATCGGCGCGGTGATCGCCATTGCAGGCGTGGTGCTGGTGGTGCTGAACGGGCAGATGTCCTTCCACCTCAGTCCGATCGGCGATCTGCTGGCGCTGGCGGCGGCGCTGATGTGGGCGGTGTACTCCATCCTTATCAAAAAGTATACCGAGCAGTACGACAACTTCATCGTCACCCGGCGGGTGTTCCTGTGGGCGTTCCTCACGGCGGTGCCGCTGATGCTGCTGACCGACGGCATGCCCGATCTGGCGCCGCTGTTCACCCAGCCCAAGGTGCTGATCAGCTGGCTGTTTCTGGGCGTGATGGGCAACGCCGTGTGCTTCGCCATCTGGAATATCGCCTTTAAGGCGCTGGGCGTGGTGGTGACCAACAACTACCTGTACGCCTCCCCCTTTGTGACGGTGTTCGTGGGCTGGCTGCTGCTGGGCGAGCCCATCTCCGTCATGAGCATCATCGGCGCGGTGCTGATCACCGTGGGCGTGATCTTTGCGTATAAAGAGGATAAACCGAAGACGGAATGACAACAAACGAAGGCGGGGCGATGCCCCGCCTTTAAGTTTATATTTCCGCCCCCCTTTATGCAAGTTGTGATTGTGAAACATGCATTTTTTTGCTTATTGTGAAATTTTTAGCGTTTCACTCATGCGAAAATGAATTTTATAAAAATTATACTTGCAAATTCAAGATCTTGGGAGTATAATGGGCTCGTATTTGAGGCAAGAGCCATGAGACGGCCAACGGAAAGGAGATCATCAGCATGAACAACAGCAGCGGGACTCTGGAAAAATTCGCAGGTTCGTTGAGCCAGCTGATCCGGAGCGAGTATCATATCGGCGAAGAATATTACCGGGGCGACGTAAAGCGCGGTCTGCGCAACAACGACGGTACCGGCGTTCTGGCAGGCGTGTCCAAGGTGGGCAGCGTGCAGGGCTATTTCATTCAGGACGGCCAGCGCATTCCCAAGCCCGGCCAGCTGTACTACCGCGGTATCGAGCTGAACGAGATCGTGGAGGCTCACCGCAAGGCCGGCACCTTCGGCTATGAGGAGGTGGCATATCTGCTGCTGTTCGGCTATCTGCCCTCCCAGTCGGAGCTGGCCAGCTTCAACGAGATCATGAACCGCGCCCGGAAGCTGCCGGACGGCTTTACCGAGGATATGATCATGCGGCACCCCAGCCGGAACATCATGAACAAGCTGGCCCGCAGTGTGCTGGCGCTGTATTCCTATGACGACAACCCGGACGATACCTCCGTGGAGAATATGCTGCTGCAATCCATCAAGCTGGTGGGCTGCTTCCCCTCTATCGTGGCCAACGCCTACGCGGTGAAGCGGCACTATTTTCAAGGGGATTCCCTGCACATCCACTTCCCGGTGGACGATCTGTCCACGGCGGAAAACTTTCTGCGGATGATCCGCCCCGACAAGCAGTACACCGAGGAGGAAGCCCATCTGCTGGACATGATGCTGATGGTGCATGCCGAGCACGGCGGCGGCAACAACTCCACCTTCGTGTGCCGCGCCATGTCCTCCAGCGGTACGGACACCTACAGCGCCATCGCCGGAGCTGTGGGCTCCCTGAAGGGCCCGCTGCACGGCGGTGCCAACGCCAAGGTGATGGAGATGTTCCAGTACATCAAGGAAAATGTGGATCCCCACGACGACGGCTCTATCCGGGATTATCTGAACAAGCTGCTGGACGGCGAGGCCGGTGACAAGTCCGGAAAGCTCTACGGTCTGGGCCACGCGGTGTATACCATTTCCGACCCCCGTGCGGTGCTGCTGAAGAAGTACGCCCAGCACATGGCGGAGATCAAGGGCTACGCCGACGAGTTCGCTCTGCTGCAAAAGGTGGAGGAGCTGGGCATTCCGCTGGTGCAGGAGCGCCGCCACAGCGACATCCCCATGTGCGCCAATGTGGACATGTATTCCGGTCTGGTATACACCATGCTGGGCATTCCGGAGGATGTGTTCACGCCGCTGTTCGCCTCGGCCCGTATCGCAGGCTGGTGCGCCAACCGTATGGAGGAGGTCATCACCTGCCACCGGATCATGCGTCCCGCCTACCGTGCCGTGACCATCAAGGGGCATTACGTTCCCATCGAGGAGCGTACCGCCAAGCTGGTGTCACCCGAAGCCTGATCTTCTCTTTATATAAAAAGGAAGGACTGCAAATCAGTCCTTCCTTTTTTATGCTTTTCCGCGCTTCAGGAACCGCAGCAGGAACCACACGGCCATACCCGCGCAGACCGCCTCGGAGAGCAGCGGCGCGTACCAGATGGCGCTGCCGCCCACGGTGAAGGCCAGCGCCAGCAGCGCAGTGGCCTGAAACGCCAGTCCCCGGCCCACGGAGATGCAGATGGCGCCGACAGGCCGCTCCACAGCGGTAAGGAAGCCGCCCATCAGAATATTGCTGCCCAACAGCAGGTAGCACAGACCGTATCGCCGCAAAGCACCCGCAGTGTCCGCTACCAGCCACGGCTTCTCCGCGTCCACGAATATGCCGGCGATCTGCGGCGCGAAGAGCATGACCCCGGCGAAAATCACCGCCGTCATGGCCGCCACCGCCGTGAAGCCGTATCTCAGCAGCTTCCGGTAGCCCGCCGTGTCGTCCTTGCCGTAGTGGTAGCTGACCAGCGGCTGACTGCCCTGTGAGATACCCAGCATGGTGTTGACGATCAGCGTGTTCACGTAGGCAATGATGGAGTAGCTCACCAGTCCGTCGTCCCCCAGGCACCGCAGGATCACACGGTTGAACAGGAAGATCATCACGCCGTTGCACAGCTCCGTCACGCCGTCGGCCACGCCGATGGGCAGCAGCCGCTTGTAGATGCGCCAGTCCATTTTGAACTTCACAAAGTGGAAGGTATTGTGGCCCCGCAGGAAGTGCCGCAGATAGATCACGCAGGTCAGCAGCTGGGACAGGCCCGTGGCGAACGCCGCGCCCCACACGCCCCAGTCCAGCAGGAAAATGGCCACATAGTCCAGCACGCAGTTGGTCAGGCACCCGGTGATGACCGTCAGGATGGCAATGCGGGGATAGCCGTCGGTCTTGATGAGCACCTCCATGTTATAGGACACGATGAAGCACACCGCAAAGGGCGCCAGACCCTGCAGATAGTCGATGGTGTATTGGTACGTGACGCCTTTCGCGCCCAGCAGTACGGCAAACGGCTCCAGAAACAGGAACACCAGCACCGTAATGGTCAGGCCGATACACGTCAGCAATACGGTGTTCTGGGAGAACAGGCTGTTGGCCTTTTCCCCCTGTCCCTGTCCCAGATAGATGGCGATGACGGTGCTGGTGCCCACGGCGAAAATGATGCCGATGGAGAACAGCACATTGGTGAACGGCACCGCCAGATTCACCGCCGCCATAGCGTATTCGCCCACGCCCTTGGCCACGAACAGCCCATCCACAATGGAATACAGGCTGAACACCATCAGCGAGGCCACCGTGGCGGCCACGAAATGTAAGAATTGTGAAACCAGACTGCGCTCATTGAGCATTTTAGATCGTACTCCTCACTTTCCTCCCTCAGCGTACAAAGGGGTATTTTTTCTATTGTAACGAAAAAAACAGCTTCTGTCAAATACGGTTTTCGTTAAGATGATACTATATTAAACTATTGGGCAGAATCTATGTAGAAAAAATAACAAAGCTTGTCAAACCACCGGCTGTCATGTATACTGATACTGTATCCTAATTGTAACATGGGGGAGTTTGGGCATGGGCATTGCGGACGTCATATCGCTGCTGGGCGGCATTGCGCTGTTTTTATACGGCATGGCCGTCATGGGCGACAATCTGAAAAAGGTGGCCGGCAGCAAGCTGGAGCTGGTGCTCTATAAGCTGTCGGGTACGCCGCTGAAGGGCGTGCTGCTGGGCACCGCCGTTACCGCCGTCATCCAGTCCTCCTCCGCCACCTCCGTGATGGTGGTTGGCTTCGTCAACTCTGGCATGATGAAGGTGCGGCAGGCCATCGGCGTCATCATGGGCGCCATTCTGGGCACCAGCGTCACCGGCTGGATCCTGTGCCTGAACAGCCTGTCCGGCGGCAGCGGCTGGGTGGATCTGCTGTCCACCGCCACGCTGACGGGACTGTTCGCCATTGTGGGTATCCTGCTGCGAATGGTAAAGGGCAAGCCCACCCGCAAGCATCTGGGCAATATCCTGCTGGGCTTCGCGGTGCTGATGTACGGCATGACTGCCATGTCCGGCGCGGTGGCTCCCCTGAAGGAGAGTCAGGCCTTCATCGATATCCTCACCAAGTTCTCCAACCCCCTGCTGGGTATTCTGGTGGGTCTGGTGTTCACTAGCGTACTGCAAAGCGCCAGCGCCGCCGTGGGTATTCTGCAGGTGCTGTCCGGCACCGGCGCCATCACCTTCGAGATCGCTCTGCCCATCACCATGGGTATCGCCATCGGCGCTGCTGTGCCCGTGCTGCTGTCGGCGCTGGGCGCCAATATCAGCGGCAAGCGCACCGCCTTTGTGTACCTGCTGATCGACGTGCTGGGCGCGGCCATCTGGGCGCTGGTGTTCTATACCGCCAATGCTATCTTCCACTTTACCTTTATGACCGTCACCATGACCACCGTCACCGTGGCGCTGATGAATACCCTGTTCCGTCTGGCTACCATCATCGTCCTGACCCCCGCCATTCCCCTGCTGGAAAAGCTGGTGGTCTGGCTGATCCCCGACAAGGGCGGCGAACTGATGGCACAGCACGACATGGATCGTCTGGAGGAGCGCTTCCTCCAGCACCCGGCGCTGGCCATCGAGCAGAGCCGTCTGGTCACAGACTCCATGGCGGAAAAGGCGCGGGGCAACCTGCTGCACGCCATGGGTCTGCGCGGCGCTTACAGCGACAAGGGCTATGAGCAGGTGGACGAGACGGAGCAGCTGATCGACCGCTATGAGGACAAGCTTGGCACGTATCTGATGAAGCTGACGGCCCGCTCTCTGTCTCCGGAGCAGACGGAGGAAGTGGCCAAATACCTCCACACCATCTCCGACTTCGAGCGTATCTCCGACCACGCCTGCAACGTGGCGGACGTGTGTCAGGAGATCGATGAGAAGAAGATCGAGTTCTCGTCCAGCGCCCTGCACGAGCTGGAGGTGCTGGAGGGCGCTGTGATGGAGATCCTGGCTATCTCTGTGGACGCCTTCATCGAGGGGAACTTGCAGCTGGCCGCCCGTGTGGAGCCGCTGGAGGAGATCATCGACGGATTGTGCGACGAGATGAAATCCCACCATGTGGATCGTCTCCAACAGGGCGTCTGCACGCTGAACCAGGGCTTTGTGTTCAACGATCTGCTGACCAACTATGAGCGCGTGGCCGACCACTGCTCCAACATCGCCGTGGCTGTCATCGAGGTGGAGAGCGACAGCTTCGACACCCACGAATATCTCAACAGCGTCAAGGCCATAAAGGACGCTTCCTTCGCCCGGTACTATGACGAATACAAGAAAAAATACACCTTTTAAGGAGGCCCCTGCCCTATGAAAGCCTATGTGATGGACGCCTTTTCCGAGAAGCTGTTCGGCGGCAATCAGGCGGGCGTTGCCCTGCCGGAGCGTCCGCTGAGCGACGCGGTGATGCAGCAGATCGCGGCGGAATTCAAGCATTCGGAAACGGCCTTTGTGACCGTCAACGACGACGGCAGCGTGACGCTTCGGTATTTCACCCCCGCCGGTGAGGTCGACCTGTGCGGCCACGCCACCATCGCCTCCTTTGCCCTGCTGCGGCAGGAGGGTCTGATTGCTGACGGCAGCCACATCGCCCACACCAAGGCGTCCGACCTGAACATCGGCGTGTCCGGCGGCACGGTGTGGATGGACATGGCGCCGCCGAAGCTGATCCGGAAGCTGACGGCGGAGGAATGGCCCGAACTGTACGACGCCTACGGTCTGACCGTAGACCACCGACCCGACGGTCTGGAGCCGTGGATCGTGTCCACCGGCCTTGCGGATATCATGATGCCTGTCCGGGATCACGAAACGCTGCTGCAGGCGGTGCAGAACGAGGCGGCGGTCACGGAGCTGTCCCGCCGCTATGACGTTACCGGCGTTCACATGTTCTGCCCCGGCGGCGAGGACTGCACCGCGTATTGCAGCAACTACGCGCCCCTCTACGACATTCCGGAGGAGTGCGCCACCGGCACCAGCAACGGTGCGCTGACCTACTACCTCTACCTTCACGGCATGGTGCGGCCGGAGGAGGAGAATCTCTTTGTGCAAGGCGAGCACATGCACCGCCCCTCACAGATCCGCAGCCGTCTGTATGACGATGGCGGCACGGTGACTGTCCGCATCGGCGGCAGCGCCGTCATGAGCATGCGCTGCGATATCAAGCTATAAAAAACCTCCGCATGGCCGATGGCCATGCGGAGGTTTTTTTGCAGAACAGGTAAATTTACTTCAGCCGCTTGTCGCACTTCTTGCTGAGCCAGGTGCCGATCGTCTGGAACAGCTGCACCAGCAGAATCAGCAGCACAACGGCCACCAGCATCACCAGATACTTATAGCGGTAGTAGCCGTAGTCGATGGCGATCTTGCCCAGACCGCCGCCGCCGATGATACCGCTCATGGCGGAGTAGCCCAGAATGGTGGTCAGGGCGATGGTGACGTTCTGGATCAGGGAGGGCACGCTCTCCGGGATCATCACCTTGCAGATGATCTGCATGGGGGTGGCGCCCATACTCTGGGCGGCTTCGATGATGTTGCCGTCCACCTCGCGGAGACTGGTCTCCACCAGACGGGCCACAAAGGGGAATGCTGCCGCCACCAGCGGAACGATGGTGGCCGTGGTGCCGATGGTGGTGCCGATCAGCAGGCGGGACAGGGGGAACACCATAATCATCAGGATCAGGAACGGGACGGAGCGCAGCAGGTTGATGATGACGTTCAGCACCTGCAGCAGCCAGCCCGGCAGCGGCAGAACGCCGCCCTTCTCCCCCACCACCAGCAGCACGCCCAGCGGCAGGCCGATGACAAGAGACAGGGCCGTGCTGAGCACGGTCATGTAGAAGGTCTCCCAGATGGCGTAAGGCAGAGAGGGCAGCACCGTCATCAAGTCCTGAACGGACTGGGCGCTGAACAGATTACTGTACATTGTGGTCGACCTCCTCTACCTGCACATTGGCGATGGTTTGAATGAACTTGACCGCACGGTCAAAGTGAGCGCTGGGGATGCCCAGCATCATAGTGCCGTAGACCTCCTCCGACAGGCTCTGGGTGCTGGCGGAGATGACGTTGCAGAAGATACCCTCCTCTGCCGCCAGACGGGCCACCATGGGGGTACTGGTGGTCTTGCTGTCCTTGAACACCAGCCGCACCAGCCGCTCGCCGGCGGGATCGTACACCTGCGCGTCGGCGCCGCCGGGGAACACCAGCCGCCGTCCTGCGGCGGACTTGGGGGCGGCGAACACCGTGCCCACCATGCCGGACTCCGCCACCACACCGCCATCCAGAATGGCCACATGGCTGCAAATTTCCTTTACCACGCTCATCTGGTGGGTGATGATGACAACGGTGATGCCCAGTTTCTTGTTGATATCCCGGATCAGCTCCAGAATCTGGCGGGTGGTGTTGGGGTCAAGGGCGCTGGTGGCCTCGTCACACAGCAGCACCTTGGGATCGGTGGCCAGTGCGCGGGCGATAGCCACACGCTGCTGCTGGCCGCCGGACAGCTGGGCGGGATAGGCGTCCGCCTTGTCAGGCAGGCCCACCAGCTCCAGCAGCTGACGAGCGCGTTCCTCGGCCTCGGCCTTCTTCACGCCCACCAGCTCCATGGGGAAGCATACGTTCTTCAGACAGGTACGCTGCATCAGCAGGTTGAAGTGCTGGAAGATCATGGTGATGCCCCGGCGTGCCTCACGCAGCTGGGTGGGGGTCATGGTGTCCAGCCGCTGGCCGTTCACCACGATCTCGCCGCTTGTGGGCCGCTCCAGCAGGTTGATGCACCGCACCAGCGTGCTCTTGCCCGCGCCGGACATGCCGATGATGCCGTAGATGTCCCCATCCTCAATGGTAAGGGAGACATCCTTGAGCGCGTCTACCCCTCCGGCGGAGCCGGAATCAAACGTCTTGCTGACGTGTTTCAGTTCGATCATGGACGTCTCCCTCCTGAATCCTTACTTGCTGGCGCTCACAGCGTCCAGCGTGGTCTGCTTGCCGCCGTACAGGCCCATGGGCTCAACGTGGACAGCGGAGATGGACACGATGTGGGTGCCGTTCTGGGCGTTGAAGTCCTCCAGATAGGGCAGGTGCTGGAAGTAGTTGGCATCCACAGCGCCGTCCTCGACAGCGGTGTTGGGCTGCACGTAGTCGTTGAAAACCTGGATGTTCAGGGTGATACCCTTGTCGGCCAGGATGGTCTTGACGACCTCCAGGATCTCGGCGTGGGGAGCGGGAGTGGCAGCGATGGTGATGGTCTCGCCGTTCAGGGCGTCGTAATCCACGGTGGCGTCATAGCCGTCGGTGGGGTTCTCCACCACGGAGATCACGGAACCGTTGTAGGTCTCGTTGATGAAATCAACAACCTGCTGGCTCTCCAGAGCGGCCTTCAGGGCCAGGATCTTGGGCTCATTCTCGTTGCCTTCCTTCACGGTCAGGATGTTGGCGTAAGCGGAGGCGCTGCCCTCGATCAGCAGGGAGTCATTCACGGGGTTCAGACCGGCGCTGATGGCGTAGTTGCTGTTGATGACGGCGTAGTCCACATCCTGCAGCTGGTTGGGCAGCTGAGCGGCCTCGGCCTCGACGATCTCAACGTTGTAGGGATTTTCCTCGATGTCGTTCTTGGTGGCGGTGATGCCCACGCCGTCCTTCAGCTTAATGATGCCGTTCTCCTGCAGGAGCAGCAGTGCGCGGGCCTCGTTGGTGGTGTCGTTGGGAACTGCGATCTTGACGACGGGCTTCTGCTCGTCACCGGCGTTGTCGCCGCTGTTGTCGGTGTTGCTGCCGCCGCAGGCGGTCAGGCTCAGGGTCAGGACCAGCGCCAGTGCCAGCGCGGCCAGCTTCACAAAGTAGTTGTGCTTTTTCATGATGTTTGTCTCCTTTTTCCATCAATGTAGGTTTTGGGTGAAGAACAAAAATAAAACGGCGGCAGGTCAATCGACCTTCCACCGTTCATGACTGTTATTCATCCTGTTTCAGCAGGACGCCTTACCGTCAGGGAAAATCAGTTGACCAATTTGAGCGCGACGAAACATGCACATGCTGCACATGCACATCTCCATAGACATCATCATCACGCTCAGCTTCTTCATCACTGATTTTCTCCTTTCCTCGGTTCTCAATGGCGTGTCCGCCTTGGATGGTGGCATAGTAACGCTTTCCGCCGGATTTGTCAACCCCCTTTTTTACATTCCGGCCATTTGCAAGAAAATTCGACAGCAATCACCCGCCGTTTTTGTGTTTTTCGCCGCAAGAATTATTTTGTCATATCCTCCAAAGCATTCTCTCACCTGTTGTGCATTCACACAAAGGGGGATGAAAAAGAGCCATCAAGCAGCACTTGATGGCTCCCAGTCTGGCACAAAAGCTTCGCAGAATTCGCCGCCCGCTATGGCGGCGAACAATTTGGATCATTTTTTGCCGCGACATCTGCGTGGCAAAAAATACTTTGCGCGGAGAGAGTGTTTTTTCGCCCATTTATGGGCGAAAAAACACGGGTCGGAGCGATTCCCATTTTGTCCCAAAAGGCAATGCCTTTTGGGACAAAAATAAGAGCCATCGGGCGATGCCCGATGGCTCTTTTGAAAACGCAATTAGTCGATCATGCTCTTGAGATCCTCGGCCACGATGATGGGGCAGGCGGTAGCAGCCTTCACGTCATCCACAGTGAACTCGGGGTTGATCTCGGTCATCACCAGACCCTTGTCGGTGACTTCCATGACGCACATCTCGGTGATGATCTTGTTGACGCAGTGGGAAGCGGTCAGAGGCAGACGGCACTTCTCGAAGATCTTGGGGTTGCCCTTGGCGGTGTGCTCCATGCAGACGATGCACTTCTTGGCGCCCACGCACAGATCCATAGCGCCGCCCATACCGGGCATCTTCTTGCCGGGGATGATCCAGTTGGCCAGATTGCCCTCCTGGTCGACTTCCAGAGCGCCCAGGAAGCAGGCGTCCACATGGCCGCCGCGGATCAGGCCGAAGTTAGCAGCGGAATCAATAAAGCCGCCGCCGTAGGCCACGGAGGAGGGAGAACCACCGGCGTCCACAACGTGGTAGGGATCGTAGTTGGCGTCGCCCTCTTTGGGGGACTTGCCGGCGGAGACGATACCCAGCTCAGCATGGATGATCAGCTCAACGCCTTCGGGCAGGTAGTTGGGGATCATGGTGGGCAGGCCGATGCCCAGATTCACCACGTCGCCATCCTTCAGTTCTTTTGCGCAGCGCTTGGCGATAAAGCCTTTGATTTCGGACTTTTCCATTACTTTCTGTCTCCTTCCACGATGTAATCCACGCACATGCCATAGGTATGGACGTTCTCAGGCTCGATCTCGCCCACGGGGACGATGTACTCGCACTCAGCGATGACGGTATCGGCGGCGGTAGCCATGACCACGTTGAAGTTGCGCATGGTGCCCTTGTACCAGCAGTTGCCGAACTCGTCGCACTTGTAAGCGCCCAGCAGCGCGAAGTCAGCGTGGACGGGCTTCATCAGCAGATAGTCCTTGCCATCGATGGTCTGACGGCCCAGGCAGAAGGGGGACTCCTCCACCAGCGTGTCGATGCCCACGGGGGTCAGCACGCCGCCCAGACCGGCGCCGTCGGCACGGATGCACTCAGCCAGCGTGCCCTGAGGCAGCAGGCAGACCTCCAGCGTGCCGTCGGTGTTCTGCTGGCCCACCTCGGGCGTCATGCCCACGTGGGTGGCGATGACGCGCTTGACCTGATGGTTGTGGATCAGCTCGGCAATGCCGAAGAACTCCTCGCCCTTGGGGCCAACAGCGCGGCCCATGTCGTTGGCGATCAGGGTCAGATCCTTGGTGCCCAGCTTGACCAGCTCCTTGACGATGGCGCGGGCCTGGCCGCAGGCCAGAAAGCCGCCGCACATAATGGTAGCGCCGTCAGGAATCATTTTTGCTGCCTCAGCGGCAGTCAGTACAGGTTTCTTTGCCATTTCTGTTCCTCCTACTTTTTATGACAGCGGCCACTGAGCCACCTGCGTATGCAGAGCGCCCAGTGGCGCTGTATGCGTTTTACTTCATGCCGCGCTTGACCATCTCGGTCACAGCGAAGGAAGCCACGTCGTCGGCGTACTTGCCGGCGCCGAAACCAGCGTCGAAGCCCAGCTCCTTGGCCAGCTCATGGGTGATACGGGGACCGCCGCAGCAGACCACGAACTTATCACGCAGACCCTCGGCCTCCAGCAGCTCGATGAGGTTGGTCAGGTTCTGGATATGCACGTCCTTCTGGGTAACGGTCTGGGAAACCAGCAGAACGTCAGCCTTCAGCTCCAGCGCCTTCTTGATGAACTCCTCGTTGGGAACCTGAGAGCCCAGGTTATAGGCCTCGATCATCTCATAGCGCTCCAGGCCGTAGTGGCCGGCGAAGCCCTTGCGGTTCATGATGGCGTCGATGCCCACGGTGTGAGCGTCGGTGCCGGTGGAGGCGCCCACCATCACGACCTTGCGGCCGATATGCTCGCGGATGTAGTCGTTGGTGGCTTCCATGCTCATCACGTCGGACTCCACGGTGATGACGTGGATATCCTCATAGTTGACGGAATGGACACAGCTGCCGTAGACCACATAGAAGGTGAACTCTTTGTCCAACGGGGCGTGGTACGCCACGTTGGGTTCTTCCAGGCCCATCTTCTTGGCGATCTGACGGGCGGCTTCCTCGCCGCGCTCGTCGTCCTTGACGGGCAGGGTGAAGCTGGTCTGCACCTTGCCGTCGTTCATGGTGTCGCCGTAGGGCTTCAGACGGGTCAGATCCAGCGTGGTATCGAAATCGATTTTATGGGTATTATACAGTCCGCTGCTCATGCTCCCACCTTACCTTTCATCGCTTCAATGAAGGGATTGAAGTACTTGTCGTCCTTGACCACAACACCAGCCAGACCCTTGCCGCCGTCCTTGGGACGCTTGACATCGGCGAAGATGCCCTTCTCGATGGTGGTGAACAGACCCAGCTTCTCGATCTCCTTCAGCAGGTCGGTGGCCTTGGTCAGCACCTCGTTGGCGCGGTTGCGAATGATGCCGTTCTCTTTGTAGGTCAGCTCGTCGCCCAGATCCTTCATGGTGCGGAAGATGTACTGGGCGTTCTCGATGGACAGAGCACGGTCGGACATGAACGGGGTGTGGATGGCCTCGGTCATCATGCCCAGCAGATGCAGCTTCTGGTTGGTCAGGATGGTCACCATGTTGAACAGGGCGTCCTGAATGTGACCGCGGAAGATGTTGCCGGTCATGAACTTGGTGGGAGGCATGTACTTCAGGGGCGCGTTGGGGAAGATCTCGCGGGCCATCTGTGCCTGCGCCAGCTCATACAGGAAGGTGTTCTCCACGGAGGGATCCATCTCGAAGGCGTGGCCCAGACCCATCTGCTCCTCGCGCATACCGGCGGTCTTGGCGAAGGCCTCGTTGATGAACTGGGAGGCCAGCACGGTGTGGGCGGCGGTGATGGCATCGTCGGTGGTCAGGTAGTTATCCTCACCGGTGTTGATGATAACGCCGGCATAGCCGTTGATGACACGGGAGAAGTACTGGTCGACGATGGTACGCTGCATGTTGATATCGCGGAACAGGATGCCGTACAGAGCGTCGTTCAGCATCACGTCCAGACGCTCCAGAGCGCCCATGGCGGCGATCTCGGGCATGCACAGGCCGGAGCAATAGTTGCACAGGCGGATGTAGCGGTGCTGCTCCTCGCCCACCTCGTCCAGCGCAGCGCGCATCAGGCGGAAGTTCTCCTGGGTGGCGTAGGTGCCGCCGAAGCCCTCGGTGGTAGCGCCGTAAGGCACGTAGTCCAGCAGGGACTGGCCGGTGGTACGGATGACAGCGATGATGTCGGCACCCTGCTTGGCAGCGGCCTTGGCCTGGGTGATATCCTCGTAGATATTACCGGTGGCCACGATGACATACAGGTAGGGGCCTTCCTTGTCGCCCCAGTCGCTCAGGTACTCGTTGCGCTTGGCAACGTTCTTGTTGATGCGAGCCACAGTGGCGTCCACCACGGGCTGGATGGCGGCGCGAACTTCCGCATCGGTGTGAGCGGGGATCTTGCTGAGATCCAGCTCGCCGGCGCTGACAGCCTCTGCCACGCCCTGGGGATCCTTGCCGGTTTCCACCATAGCGTTGCCGATCGCCCAGGCGGCGCCCATAGGCAGGATGGAGTTGGCCATCAGGTGGTCAACGACCACGTTGGGCATGGGGACGTCCATATCGTTGACGCCATCGATGCCCAGCAGACGGCAAACCGCACGCTCCACCGTGACGGTGGTATGCTGATCGATAAAGCGCTGGGTGTCGTCCGCCACCTTAGCGGCAGAGGCACGCGCCTGATTGACCAGCTCAAAATTCAAGCCGAGTTTGCTTTCCATTATCGTTACCTCATTCAAAAATCATAGCAAATTCGGCAGCAGGCAGGCCTTGCCCGCCTGCTGCCGAAATAGGGTCTTTTGCGTTTGCTGCTTTCGCAGCCAAGTAAGCGAGGATTTGATCGACGAGAGTGATGCCCCGCCAAATCAAAAATCAGAGCTTACTTTTTAACATGGCGCTCGTTGCGCAGCAGCTTGGTGGGCTCCAGATAGCGCTGGGCAGTGCCCTCGGCGACCCAGGCCACACCGGTCTTCTCCACCTTCTTCTTGCCGGTGCAGACGTCGCAGTGGCAATCCTGAACATAATGCTCGGGCTGGGTGTAAGAAGTGATGACGCCCTCGAAGTTACGCAGGATAACCTTGCGGGGGGTCTCGGAAATCAGATAGTTGGGCATAACGGGAGTCTTGCCGCCGCCGCCGGGAGCGTCCACCACGAAGGTGGGGATGCAGTAGCCGGAGGTATGGCCGCGCAGCGCTTCCATGATCTCAATGCCCTTGGACACGGGAGTACGGAAGTGGCTCAGACCCAGGGAAGGATCGCAGGCATAGATGTAGTAGGGGCGGACACGCATCTTGACCAGACCGTGAACCAGCTCCATCATCACGTGAGAGCAATCGTTCACGCCGGCCAGCAGCACGGACTGGTTGCCCAGGGGGATACCGGCGTCAGCCAGCATGGCGCAGGCCTTGGCGGCTTCGGGAGTGAACTCCTTGGGGGTGTTGAAGTGGGTGTTCAGCCACACGGGGTGATACTTCTTCAGCATCTCGCACAGCTCGGGAGTAATACGCTGGGGGCACACCACGGGGGTGCGGGAGCCCAGACGGACGATCTCCACGTGAGGAATGGCGCGGACGCGCTTGATGATGTACTCCAGCACATCGTCGCTGACCATCAAGGAGTCACCGCCGGACAGCAGAACGTCGCGAACCTCGGGGTGAGCGGCCACATAGTCGATGCACTTGTCGATCTGCTGCATGGGCACTTCGCAGTCGTTCTGGCCGGCAAAACGGCGGCGGGTGCAGTGACGGCAGTACATGGAGCACTGGTCAGTGATGAGCAGCAGCACGCGGTCGGGATAGCGGTGGGTCAGGCCGGGGGTGGGAGAGTCGGTATCCTCGTGCAGGGGATCGGCGTCCTCGTAGTCGGCGTACTCCAGCTCCTCGGCGCGGGGGATGGCCATCTTGCGGATGGGATCAAAGGGATCGTCCAGATCGATCAGGGACAGATAATAGGGAGTGACCGCCATGCGCAGCTTGCCCAGAGTCTTGGCAATACCGGCTTCCTCGTCGGGAGTCAGGGTCATGTACTTCTTCAGATCTTCGACAGTCTCAGCGCGGTTAGCAACCTGCCAATGCCAGTCGTTCCACAGATTTTCAGGAACGTCAGCGAACAGACCATTGCGAGTTTTCATGTTCGTTTCTCCTTAAATTTTTGTTTCAGGATGATTTGGAAAGTTCGTACTGAGGGCAGGGGGCGCGCCCCCTGCCTCAGTGTCAGTTGCTATGGTAGTTTAGCAGTACTTCTCGTCGAACAGCTTGCGCAGCTTGGGGTTCTCGCGCAGAACGTTCAGGGTGATCTCGGCGTGGTTCTTGGTGTAGCCGTTACCCACGATCATGGTGACGTCCTTGCCGATACCCTCGGCGCCCAGAGCGGCCTTGGTGAAGGAGGTAGCCATGGAGAAGAAGTAAACCAGACCGTCGTCACGGACGGGCAGGATGGCGGACATCTCGCAGGACTCGATGTTCACGCAGCAGATGGAGATATCGTACTCCTTGCCGTCGTTGACACCCAGAGCGGCTTCCATAACGTCCACGGGCTTGGTGCAGTCGGCGACGATGACGTCGGTGTAAACGCCCAGCTCCATCAGATCGGCAACCTGGGAGGCCTTACGGACAACGCCCACGACCTTGCCCTTGGGGCCGACCTTCTTCATGGCCTCGTAGCCGCACAGAACGGCGGACTTGCCGTTGGCGCCCAGAATCAGAACGCTGTCGCCCTCGTGAGGCAGCTTGCGGGCCTGAGCGGGAGCGCCGGCCACGTCCAGAGCAGCCAGGGCCAGAGGCTCGGACATATCCTCGGGCATCTTGCAGTACAGAGCGGACTCGAACAGGATGGCCTTGCCGACGATGTCAACGCGGTCGATATCCTTGTGGATGGACAGGATCTTCTCGATCTTCAGCGGGGTCATGGACAGGGACACCAGAGAAACGATCTTGTCGCCTTCCTTCAGGTCGAAGCCGGGCTTGTTCTTCAGATCCTCGCCGATGTGAGCGACGACGCCCTTGAACATACCGCCGGAACCGGTGACGGGGTTCTGCTGCTTGCCGCGCTCAGCGACGATGCTCATAATCATCTCGCCGATCTTCTTCTCGTCGCCGCCGCAGGCCTCGGAGATCTGGGTGAAGGAAGCGGAGTCGATGTTCAGGGAGGTAACGTCGCAGACGATCTCGTTGGAGTAGACCTTGCTCATGTCGTTGTCGATCTTCCAAGCAGCCTGGGTCAGAACGCCCTTGGGCTCGATCACGCGATGGGTACCGTACTTGTTGCCTTTCAGTTCAGCCATTGTAAATATCCTCCTAAAATTTTGTTTATGATATATGGTATATGGTTTATATGATGTGGTTTATATATGGTAAGGTGGTTTATATGGTGATAGAAAATCTGAGTTACTTCAGGGGCTTCAGGCTCAGGATCTCGCGGGCCTCGGCAGGGGTAGCGATCTCGCGGCCCAGCTCCTTGGCGATGCGGACGACCTTGGCCACCAGCTCACCGTTGGACGCGGCCTTCTGGCCCTTGCCCAGATAGATGTTATCCTCGAAGCCTACGCGGACATTGCCGCCCATGGCGATAGCGGCAGCGGCCATGGTCCAGGCAGCGCGGCCCACGCCGGAGACAGTCCAGGTGGCGTCAGCGGGGATCTTGCTGGCGAAGAAGGCCAGATTCTCCACGGTGGCGGGGGTGCAGCCGTGCACGCCCAGCACGAAGTTGAACTGCATGGGGTGGCCGGGAACCTCGCCCTTCTTGGCCATACCCAGAACGGTGTCGATGTGACCCAGCTCGAAGCACTCGTACTCGGGCTTGATGCCGTTCTCGATCATGCGCTTGCCGAAGGCGCGCATGGTGGGCATGGTGTTGTCGAAGATCTCGTCGCCGAAGTTGCAGGTGCCGCAGTCCAGCGTGGCCATCTCGGGGAACAGCTCGGTGGGCTGCAGACGCTCCTCGGGGCTCATGCCGGTGGCGCCGCCGGTGGAGGGGATCATGATGACGTCAGGCAGTTCCTTGCGGATGGCATCCATGACGACCTTGAAGCGGTCACGATCCTGAGTGGGGGTGCCGTCGTCCTCGCGGACATGGATGTGCAGGATGGCAGCGCCGGCCTCGTAAGCGGACTTGGCCTCGCGCACCATTTCCTCGACGGTGTAGGGAACGGCCTCGTTCTGGGCCTTGGTGACTTCCGCGCCGCAGATGGCGGCGGTAATGATCAGCTTTTCCATCATTCTGCTCCCTTACTTCTTGATTTCCTTGCGCTGGCAGTCCTTGGGGGTGACGCAGGTGCCGTGAGCGCGGCAGACCACGATGGGCTCAGCCAGCACGTCAGCGGCGGAAGCGCTGATGTCGGGGCGGGAGACGATGACCTTGCGGGCCTCGAACTTCATGGTGCGGGAAGTGTTGCCGATCTTCTCGATCTCGCCGTAGGCCTCGATGTAGTCGCCGGCGTACACGGGAGCCAGGAACTCCACATTGTCGTAAGCGCAGAACAGGCCCTCGTCGCCGTCGCAGGCGATCAGCAGCTCGGTAGCCACGTCACCGAACAGGTGCACCATGTGTGCGCCGTCCACCAGGTTGCCGCCGTAGTGAGCGTCCTTCGCACTCATACGCAGGCGAAGCATAGAAGTGATCTTTTCCATAGATGTTTCCTCCTTCAAAATGATTCTTTCTTACGTTTTGTTCGTATTCCTCATTCAGCTGGCCGGGAACTCTCTTTTTTCTTATACCAGAAAAGAACAAAGAGCTTGTGGGCAAAGACGTTCCGAAGAAATCTCCGGATTGCTTTGACCGCAAGCTCCTAACGCGAAAAGAGCGCTGTCGGTCAAGCATTTTGACCAATAGCGCTCCATGTCGATAAGATCAACATGACAGCAACACCGTTTACGCGGCGCTGCCAAGGGAACAGAATAGGCAAACTGCTCCCTTTCGGCGAAAGATCCCTTCCCGTCCGGCCATCCAGGCCGCCCGCTCCGCTGCCGGACAGTACCCTATCTTTCGCGCCTCTATTGACTGATATTTGGAATATTACCAGTGTCAATTATGACAGGTATTTCAAGTATTGTCAAGAGGGTTTGTGATACAAATAACAAACTTATTTTTGTGCAACTTTCCAATTATTTGGGATAAAATTTCGCCCCGGGAAACCGGGGCAAAAAAATTACCTCAAATGGGCGTTGCCCATTTGAGGTAAGCAGGTTCTCGCTTCGACCCGCGCTCCTTCCCCCGCAGGGCGTGGGAAGGAACACTCTCTCCGCGCAGAGTGTTTTTCGCCACGCACATGTCGCGGCGAAAAACGATTCAAATGGTTCGCCGCCTGCGGGCGGCGAATTCTGCGAAGCTTTTTGTTCTGAGCCCGAAAGCCTCAATAGTTTTCCTCGATCAGCCGCATGATCTCCGGTTTCAGGGACAGCATGCGGCAGATGTTCAGGGCGTCACGGGGACAGTCGGACTTGCCCACCACCCGGTACAGGCCGTAGTTCATGTGGCGGGCGATGACGGCCACGCCGTCCTCATTGGTGGCGGCCAGCTCACGGCGGATCTGCTCAGGGTCAACGTCCCGCAGACCGATGATCTGATAGTGATCCTTGGCGCACTCGGCCACCTTGTCATAGTGGGTGGTCAGCAGCGAGATGGCGTTGACGCCGTTGAGGTACTTGGTGACGGCCTGCACGATCACCGCGCCCTCGTCGGGGTTGGTGCCACGGGCGAACTCGTCCAGCAGGAACAGGGAGTAGCCTTGCTCCACCTCGGAGAGCGCCTTCTGGAACTGGACGATCTCGGAGCCGAAGCCGGAAAGCCCCGACTGGATGGACTGCAGATCGTCAAACAGCATTTTCACGCTGTGGAACAGCGGCATTCTGGCGGACTTGGCGCACACCAGAAAGCCCGCCTGCAAGAGAAGCACATTCAGCGCCACGGTTTTCATGGCCACGGATTTGCCGCCCATGTTGGCGCCGGTGATGACGGTAGCGCCCCGATCCAGCGCGATGGACACGGGAACAAAGGCTCTCCCCTGCTCGGCCAGCAGGTCGACTAATTCCGGGTTCACCATATCCTCCAGCACCAGCTCGCCGTCGGTGATCTGGGGCAGCACGCCGCCGTAGCGGACGGCGAACAGCGCCTTCTGCACCATGAAGTCCAGACGGCCCAGTGTCTCTGCGTCGGTCAGCAGATCGTCCACCATGAGAGCCAGCTGGGCACCCATGGTGCGGCGCACCTTCATCTCCTCACTCTCCTCCTCGGCGCAGATACGGGTGCGTTGGAGCCGCAGGTCGTCCTTTTCCGCGTCGGTCTGGGCGTGGAACAGCCGCTCCTCCACATCCTTCTTGGCAGCGCGGATCTCCTTCAGCTTCTGGGTGGCGCTGTCGGGGATGTAAAAGCCCCGGCTGCCGGTGTGATTGGGGTCGAGGATATCCAGCGCTGCGGCGGGATCGTGGAGGGCCGTGTCCTTCAGACCCGCCGTTTCGTTGATGGTATCCAGCAGCGGGCGGATATCGCTGAGCCGCTGGAGGTAGCCCTTGATCTCGAACAGCTCCACATGATCCGGCACCTCGCCGTTCTGGCAGCGGCGCAGGGAGTTGCGGATGTCCTTGATCTGGCACAGCAGCGTCATCAGGCGGGTGAAGGTATCCTTCAGTTCCTCGTTATGGACAGCCAGCGCCTGCACATTGTACAGCTCCGTTTCCAGCGCGGGGCGCTCGTCAGGGGTATAGAACCGCAGGCGGCGGATGCGCTCCAGCCCAAAGGGGGAGCAGCCGTGCAGCGTCTCCAGCGCGTATTGCAGACCGATCTTGACCTTTTCGTCAAAGGATATGGCGATCATCGTAATTCCTCCTTCACATTGATGACGGGAGCGTCCACCGCGGCGGTCATGGCGGCCATGAACGCGTCCTTGTCAAAGCGCCAGCCATAGGCGGATACCGGGTTGATGGTGACGCACAGGGTGCGGGCGGCCTCCTCCGTTTCCAGCGTAACGCTGCGGGTAGCCAGCTTGTCCAGCGTGTCGGGCTTTAAGAGCACCTTGCTGGGATCCTTCACCACCAGGCGGCCATTGCGCAGTACGCCGCTGCGCAGCAACGGCAGCACCATGCTGTCGGTCAGTGCGCCGGTGATGAAGGCCGCGCCGTTGTCCCGCCAGCACTTCTCCAGACCCTCGGCAGCCTCCGGCGGCAGCGTCTCCGCCTTGGGCAGGTTCATTAGGTGGTAGATGTGGGCGGTGTCGGCCACCACCTTGTCCATGTTCATATCGTAGCTGGCGCCGGTGCAGAGGATAACGCCCTCGGCCACAGCGCGGGCGCCAAGACTCTTGCGGCCCAGCGCACCGTCGATGATGGAGATATCCGCGCCCAGGTCAAAAAACTCCTTGGACACGGTTTTCAGCTGCGTGGTGATGGACGGCCCGGCCAGCTGAACGTGTCCGGCGCTGCGTGCCCGGACGATCACCACCTCGCCCAAAGGCGTGGGGATGCCGGTGGTCATCAGTATTTCCTTGGTGATATCCCCCAGCCGCAGCATATCCTTGGCCGTGGCGATCAGGGTGCCCTCCCGGACGAAAATGCCGGGCTTTTCCGTGCCGGTCACAATGTCGGTGGACTCGCCGTCCCGGCCAATGGAGGTCAGACCCAGCACACCCTGCAATTTTCCCTGCTCCAGCAGCCAGTTGAGCATCGTCGTCTTTCCGGCATTCTTGCACATGCCCACGATGGACATGGTTTTCACGCTGTGCAGCTGCCGCAAAAGCTGTTCTTTCATATTGCCTCTCCTTCGGAGTGTAGTCATTCAACTAATTATTATAGCGGATAAGCTTTCAAAAAGGAACCCCCAATTTTTTTCTTATGAAAAAGGGCAACGCCCTTTTTCATAAATATGATTCGCTCCGATCCGCATTCATTTGCCCACCTTGTGTGCGAATGAACACTCTCTCCGCGCAGCGTATTTTTTGCCATGTACACGCCACGGCAAAAAATGATTCAACTTGTTCGTCGCCTATGGGCGGCGAATTCTGCGAAGCTTTTTACACCTTCACCAAAAATCCCACTGTTTACCCGTTTTGTTTCCTGTCAGTCGGTTGACAGAGGTGGTATAATAAGAAAAATTCCCGCAAAGGAGAACGCCGCTATGGAGATTACCCGCGCCTACGTGAAAAGCATTCTGCCCCACCGCGATCCGGAGGGGCACAAGGGCACCTTCGGCAAGGTGTACTGTCTGTGCGGCGCGGTGGGCTACACCGGCGCACCGGTGCTGGCGGCCTCCGCCGCTGTCCGCAGCGGCAGCGGGCTGGTGTTTCTGGGGGTGCCGAAGGATATCTGGCCCATCGTGGCGGTGAAATGCGACAGTGCCATGCCCTCTCCCCTGCCGTCCCAGCAGGGTAAGCTGGCGCTGGCGGCGGAGGACGCCGTCCGGGCACAGATCGACGGCTGCGACGCAGTGCTGATCGGCTGCGGCATGGGCCGCAGCGAGGAAAGCGACGCCCTGACCCGGCGGCTCATCGACATGGACAAGCCGCTGGTGCTGGACGCCGACGGCATAAACGCCTTTGAGCCGCATATACCTGAAATAAAGCGCCGTCAGGGCAAGGTCACGGTAATGACGCCCCACGAGGGAGAGTTCTTCCGCGCCGGCGGCGACCTGAGTCGGGGCCGGGAGAGCGGCGCACGGGCCTATGCGGCCCGTTGGGGCGTGTATCTGGTCCTGAAGGGCCACCGCACCATTGTGGCCGCCCCGGATGGCCGTCTGGCAGTGAACACCACCGGCAACAGCGGCATGGCGAAGGGCGGCAGTGGTGACATTCTCTCCGGCATGGTGGTGAGCCTGCTGGGACAGGGGATGGAACCGTTCGATGCCTGCTGCGCCGCCGTGTACTGCCACGGCCGGGCAGGCGACATGGCCGCGGCGGAGCTGGGAGAGCATGGCATGTCCCCGGCCGACCTGCTCTCCCGCCTGCCCTATGCGTTCAAAGAGACAGAACAGGGATAAGGAAAGCCTTCCGAATCAAGCTTTCGGAGGGAACACCATGAAACGTATCGTGATCCTGCCGTTGTGTCTGCTGCTTCTGTGCGGCGGCTGCGGCAAAAAGAGCAGCACGGCGGCAAATATTCAGGAGCAGTACAGCCGCGTAGCCACCGCCCAGATGGAGGCGGAAGTCACCTTCCACACCCCGCAGGAGGATCGCAGCTTCACGCTGCAATGTACCTTCACGCCGGAGGAGTCCACCGTCACCGTCACAGCGCCGGAAACCGTCAAGGGCGTGACCGCCACCGTGTCCGGTGAGGAGCTGACCATCGCCTATGACGGGGCGGTGCTGTCGGCGGGTAGCGTGGGGCGGTTCGGGCCTGTCAACGCCCTGCCCTGTCTGCTGCAGGCCATCGGCAGCGGCTATCTGCTGGAGGAGGGCCGGGAGACGCTGGAGGACGCCGACTGCTACCGCCTGACGCTGGACGCCACCGCTGGGGACACGCCGCTGAAATGCACGGTGTGGCTGGACGCGGAGACGCTGCTGCCCCGGTACGCGGAGTTTGCCGCCGACGACGCGGTGGTGGTATCGGCAAAGCTGCTGGCCTTCTCCTGTGCGCTACAAGAACCAGAACAATGACCTTGCAAGGAGGAAATACAGATGGAATCTACACTGCGGAGAACATGGGCCGAGATCGACCTTGACGCGCTGGCCCACAACTATAGGACGCTGCGCGCCCACGTGGGCCCGGCGGTCAAATTTCTGGGGGTGGTGAAGGCCGACGGCTACGGCCACGGCGCCATTCAGGTTTCCCGCACGCTGGAAGCGCTGGGCGCGGACTATCTGGCGGTGTCCAGCATCGACGAGGCCATGGAGCTGCGCCACAACGGCATCGCCATGCCCATCCTGATCCTGGGCCACACGCCGCGGGAGCAGGTGAAGAACCTGATCGACCTGCACATCACCCAGGCCGTGACCTGTGCCGCCAAGGCGGAGGAGTACAGCGCCGAGGCGGTAAAATGCGGCGGCACGCTGAAAGTCCACATCAAGGTGGACACCGGCATGTCCCGGCTGGGGTATCTGTGCGGCGGGGAGATGTTTGACACCGGCGTGGAGGGTATCTGCCACGCCTGCAACGCGCCGGGACTGGAGGCCGAGGGCATCTTCACCCACTTTGCCGTGGCGGATGAACCGGACGCGGACAGCCGCGCCTACACGCTGGCCCAGTTCGACCTGTTCCGCCGGGTCATCGACGCCGTGGAGCAGCGGCTGGGCAGGCGCTTCGCCATCCGGCACTGCGCCAACTCCGGCGCGGTGGCGGCGTATCCGGAGACGTATCTGGACATGGTGCGGCCCGGCATTCTGCTGTACGGCTGCACTGGGGCGGCCAAAGCGCTGGGGCTCGTACCGGTGATGACGCTGAAAACCACCATCAGCACCATCAAGACCTACGCGCCGGGGGTAGATATCAGCTACGGACGGCTGTTCACCACGCCGCGCACCACCCGCATAGGCGTGGTGCCCTACGGCTACGCCGACGGGTTTTTCCGGGTGCTGTCGGGCCGCTGCGCCATGATGACGGCGGACGGCCCGGCGCCCCAAAGGGGCCGCATCTGCATGGATATGTCCATGATCGACCTGACCGACCTGCCCGGCGTGCAGGTGGGGGACGAGGTGGAGATCTTCGGCTGCCGGGCACGGGTGGATGATCTGGCGGCGCTGGCGGGCACCATCCCCTATGAGCTGACCTGCGCCGTCAGCAAGCGGGTGCCAAGGGTGTACCTGCAGGGCGGCAAGGTGGTGGAAAAGGAACTACTGCTGCGGATGTAAAACATGAAAAAAGCACATAAAAATGCTCCCCGATGGGGAGCGTTCTTATTTCAGCCGCAGCTAGGAATTAGCCGCGCTTTTTCTTGGTGATGACCAGCGCGGAGCCGGTAGCAGACAGGACGGACAGACCGACGTACAGGGCGATGCCGCCGTCGAAGGTCTTACCGGACTGAACGGTCTTGCCGTTGTCCTTGGTAGTCGTGTCGCTGCTGCCGTTGCTGCCGCCGGAGGTCTTGGTGGCCCATCTGGCGACGAGGGTAATGTCACCGGTGATGGGGGTGCTGAAGTCGAACTTCTTGCCATCCAGATACCAACCCTTGAACGTATAGTCGTTTCTGTGGGGGTTTCCGGGCTTAGTAGCCGTGCTGCCGTGCTCGACGATCTGGGAATCCACCTTGGTGCCGCCCTTGGAATCGAAGCTCACGGTGTACTCCTTCAGCTTCCACTGAGCGGTGAACACCACATCGCCATCGACGGTAACGGTGTCACCAGCCTTGAGCAGCTTGTCATTCTCCGCGGGAACAGCCTTTACGCTCCAGCCCAGGAAGTCATAACCATAGCGTTCAGGGACAGCATCAGGGATAGTGATCGTCTCGCCATCGAGATAGTAATCATAGACGGCGACGGCATTATGCGTATATTCCGCATTGGGCATGCCGGTCACATGTTCACTATCTTCCGTTACGAACCGGGCGGAATAGAACACCAGATTGCCACTCAGGAAATTGGTGTCGTCCTCGTCGTCCAGCTCACCAACATGGAGGTATGTCCAGTTGGTCTTGCTCATGATGCCATCCGCCTTAGCTTCGTTAACACCAGCGGCGAAGCGGCGCTCGAGGCCATTCTTCAGATCCGCAACTGCCTTAACAACGAGCGGATCCGTGCCGGGGAAGTAATCACCAGCATCGGCGAGACCGGCGCTGGAAGCAAACGTCGCAAAGTGGATACGCACAGCGTCTTCATCCTCATAGCCCGGCAGGCCAACACGACCCAGCGTGGTGGTATTCAGCGCCATATCAAAGCCAGCTCCAACAAGCTGAGTGCCATCGGAGGTAATGGGAATGATATAAGCGTTGATGTTAACGATCTCCCACTTGGCGGTCAGGGTCATGGACTTGGTGATGGGGGTGCTGAAGTCGAACGCCTTACCATCCTCCGTGAACCAGCCGAGGAAACGATAGCCGGGTCTGTCGACCTTCTGAGGCTCGGTCGCCATGTTGCCGTACTCAACATTCTGGGTCGCCGTTGCAGTCTTATCATCCTTGTAATTGAAGGTCACAGCGTAGACGTTGGTGGCAAAGCCCCAGATGGGTGCGGTGTTCTTGTTGCCGGGATTCCAACCGCCGCCATCCTGACCGTAGGTCAGAATCGTGTCGTTAAACAACTTCTTGGCAGTGGCAGGGTAGTCGCCGGGGAAGCACAGGGTGACAACGGAATCGACAGGGCCGTTAGCCTCATCGACCTTCATCGCTCTGGTCTTCAGAGCATCGAACATCTCCGTATAGTCGATGGTCTCCTCGAACTTGCCGCCATAGCGGTAAGACCAGGGATAGGTCTTGCCGTCCGCCAGATTGGCATCGCCGCCGTTGATGCGCAGGTCAGAAGCGATGATGTAGGTCTTCTTCTCCCACTTGGCCGTCAGGGTGGTCTTGTGGGTGATCTCGGTGTTGTTGAAGTCGAACGGATTGCCGTCCGCGTCGAACCAGCCCAGGAAGTCATAACCCTTCAGCTCGGTCGTAGGCTCGGTGGCCAATTCGCCGTACTTTACGATCTGGGTGTCAACCTTGCTGCCGTCACCGGTGTTGAAGATCACCTCATAGGAGGTAGTGGCATGGCCCCAGATGTAAGCGGTGTTCTTGACACCGGGATTCCAGAACGCGCCATCCTGACCGTAGGTCAGAATCTTCTCGTTGAACAACTCCTCAGACTTGGGGAAGCACAGCTTGATCTCGGCATCATAAGGCTCGTTGGCCGCGTCGACTTTCATTGCTCTGGCCTTCAGCGCGTCGAGCATCGGCTGATAGTCGATGGTCTCCTCGAACTTGCCGCCATAGCGGTGCGTCCAGGCATAGGTCTTGCCGTCCGCCAGATTGGCGTCGCCGCCATTGATGCGCAGGTCAGAAGAAATGATATAGCTGTTGCGGGTGTAGTACAGCTTCAGCACAAGGCTGCCGTCACCGGCGATGATGCCGGATTCCACCGTGCCCTCTACCGTCTTATCCACAGTAAAGCCGGTGTAGCTCTTGGCTACGGCAGTAGCGCGGGTATCGGTAGTGCCGGTCAGCTCATCCGTATCAGCCTTCACATACGTGCCGTCCAGCTTCTGCTTATAGTGCTCCACCTTGTAGGGGGTATCGGTATTGGGCGTCCACGCGGCGTACAGGTTCGTCCAGCCGGACACGGTCTGGCCGGTCACATCCTGATACTGACCCTCGCGGCTCCAGTACTGGAAGGTGTAACCCTCGCGGGTGGCAGCGGGAGCGTCTGCGGTGGGCAGAGTCGTACCCCTGCGCACGGTGGTGGTGTACAGCAGGCCATCGTTCTTGCTGTGATCCTTTTGGTAAGCAGCCAGATCCTCAGCGGACTGGAAGTAGACAACCTTATCAAGGTCATAGACCATGCACTTCAGGTTCGTCCAGCCGTTGACGGTGATCCTCTCCAGACCGGCGGGAGGATTGGCAAGGTCCTTCGTGTACTCATTCCACTTGCCGTCGTTATACCAGCCGTAGAATTCAACGTCGCCCTGGTAATAGTCGCCGATCTTCAGCTTGGTCAGGTCGATGACCGTGCCGGGCAGCTCGGAATTCAGCGCGATATCAGCGTAAGCCTGGGAGGTATCGCCGTTGCGATAGATCACAACATGGACAGGGACGCGGTGAGCGGTCTGAATGATGTCGTCCACGCCAGCTTCCTTAGGCTTGCCGACCCACTTGCCGGATTCCTTATCAAAGGTCAGAACCCAGGTCAGGGTAGCGGCACTGACAAGCTCATGTGCCTGTTTCTGGGTTTGCGCGCCAGAAGAATAAGCCTTCACAAAGGGAGCAGCATTCAGCACGACATTATACGTGCCGTCCTTATTCTTCGTCAGCTGATAGCCATCGTTGCCGCCCAGTACCCCGTAGGCGCAAGAAGTGTGCTTGGTGCCGGGGTTGATGCACTTGACCGTCACAGTCACATTGCCCAGCGCGGCCTTCACGTCATCATCGGTGGGGCCATCCGTGGGAGGCTCGATCTCAGTCTTGCACTCGCACTTGATCACGGGGTTTTCGTCAAAGCCCTTAGTCCACTTTCCATTTTCCCAATTCCAAGTGAGCGTAATCACATCGTTGGGGGCCTTATCTGTGTGCGCAGTCTTGGTTTCCCCATTAAACTTGTCGATGTAGGTGGTTCTGTTCAGGGTGACGGTGTAAGTCCAAGTGGTATCAGTCGCCTGAGTAAGCGTACCCTTGTCCACGATGTCATACTGCGCAGACTTGGGAGTATGCTTGGCGTCCGCAGTCACGCACTCGACCGTCAGCAGCTCAGCCATGGTGGGCGTATCGTTCTCGCCGGGGCCCTCGGGCTGGGTGGCATCGCACTTAACGAAAATCTTAGCGGGCTCAGTATTAGTTCCCACAAAAATCCAATTCCCAGTATTCGCAAACCAGGTCGGGTATATCGCCATTGTGGTAGTCGCGTCTATATGATTCATATCGCGGGTATGACCGGTATGCTTGCTATTGTAAAGCGCAAAATACCCATCCAGGTCAATGGTGATCTTGCATTGCCAGTTGCCGTTCGCCAACTGCTTCTTATCACTCACACTGTAATAGTCGTTCTTCAGACCATAGCTGTCATTGTGCGTGTCGGTAGTCTCGCAAATGACCTTGACAATGTCCTTGCTAAAGTCAAAGTTCTCGCCCACTTTGGGATCATCAGGCGTAACAGGAGCCTTCTCCTCCCAAACCGCATACAGCGTGGTGGGATTATTGTTGTTATTCACAACGATCGTGTTGCCGGGCTGCTTGCTGGCCGTAGCAGCATTCTTGTCGGTGTTCCAACCCAAGAAGTTATAGCCCTCACGAGTCGGCGTCTGCGAGGAAATGGTGAAGGTATAGGACTTCTCATACTGAGAGGTCGCCTTGTAGGTCTGGCTGGCCGGTGCGCCGTTGCCGCCGTTGGCGTCATAGTTCAGCGTGAAAGTCAGCAGAACGGGTGCGCCTTTGAAATAGTAGTATGCCGTGTTCTTGCCGTTGGCAAGCAGGGCATTTCCACCTTCGCTGCGTTGGTTGCTGCCGCTTCCGGCCCAGGAGATGTAGTCAACCTTGTTATTGTCAACACCTTCCCAGATATCCTTTGCGTAGGGCAGTCTGAAAGTGCCGTTGTTGACGTTGTACTTGCCTAGATCAACGGTGATGTCGTAGCCGCTGATCTTCGTAATGGAATAACCATCGATCATATCGTTGACCTTGACCTTGACACCCGTCACAGTATTGTCGACGGACGGATGCAGCACAACGGTACTGTTGCTTGCCGCCCAGACGGTGGTGGGGATCAGGCTGAACACCATCACCAGGCAGAGCAGCAGCGCTGTGATTCTTTTCTTCATTAAGAATACCTCTTCCTTTCATTAAAATATTGCATCTGAAGACATGCTCTCCCCCTGCCGCGTTCCATCGCACACACGGCCCGTTTTCCACGCCAGAAGAAACACGGCCTATGGAACGCAGCACAGCGCGGGCAATACCCCATATGTATTGTCAGTATACCAATAGCCGACAGAAAAGTCAATGTTTGTATGTGCAAAAATGATGAGTTTTACGAAAGTTTTATTGTCGTATGGAAAAAGCTGGATGCTGTTCAACGGTAAGACGTGTGGAAAATCTGTCCTTGCGTGCCGGTTCGCACGATGTACGCAGCGGGTACGTTAAACGGCTGTGGGGCGGCCTGCCCTTGCCTCTCCCTTTGGGAGAGGTGGCAACGCGAAGCGTTGACGGAGAGGGTCGACACGTTAAGAAAATATGCCGGTGGCATATTCAGGCTGTCGAAAAAGCCTGTCATTGCGAGCCAGTCCGCAGACTGGCGTGGCAATCCGTTTCCAAAGCCTCCCCTGTGTAAGGGGAGGTGGCAAAAATCTCTGATTTTTGACGGAGGGGTTGTCCATTACGGGAACAATCCCCCAGTCAGCGCTTTGCGCTGACAGCCCCCTTTACACAAGGGGGCCGAGTTACGGATTCCCACGACAGTGACATCGGTCACTGTCTCGGAATGACAGAGCCGGGTTTCCCGTCGAGCCGTGAAAAAAAGACCGCCCCGCCGGGACGGTCTCTTTCACACCAGCCGGGACTGGGACAGGCCAAAGCTGACGGCTATGGCCGCGTCCACCCGCTCCATCACGTCGCTGTCCACCTGCCCCATCCGCTGGCGCAGACGCTGCTTATCCAGCGTGCGCACCTGCTCCAGCAGGATCACCGACTCCTTGGGCAGACCATACCGCATGGCCTGAAGCTCGATATGTGTGGGCAGCTTGGCCTTGCCCATCTGCGAGGTGATGGCCGCCGCGATCACCGTGGGGCTGTGGCGGTTTCCCGTGTCGTTCTGCACGATCAGTACCGGTCTGACGCCGCCCTGCTCGCTGCCCACCACCGGGCTGAGGTCGGCGTAATAGATCTCTCCGCGCTTGACAGTTGTATCCACAAAGTTCACACTCCGTATCGTCTCGCGCCGGGTCCAAAGGCCCGCCGCGCTGGAAGTACCCAACATGTATCAGGTCACTTCCATTGTCCCCGGCCTGCCGCCGGTTTATACGCCCCCGCGCCAATTGCCTGCGCAGGGGCTGTTCTATCCTATGCCCGTCCCCCGCCGCAAGTGCCGCCCCGCGCCGCAACACACAGGAAAAAAACGAAAAAAGGACTACCACATCTTGTATTTCTATGGTATACTATCTACGTGTGCAATGCCCCGGCGCAGCACGCCGGGAGAAACAGGAGGAGCAAAGAGATGAAATGCCCCTATTGCGGATATAAGGAAAGCAAGGTGGTGGACTCCCGCCCCGCTGACGAGAGCAGCAGCATCCGCCGCCGCCGGGAATGCCTGAAGTGCGAAAAGCGCTTTACCACCTATGAAACGGTGGAAAGTCTGCCCATGGTGGTCATCAAAAAGGACGGCAGCCGCCAGAGCTTCGACCGCAGCAAGGTGCTGCGGGGCATCCAGCGCTCCTGCGAAAAGCGGCCCGTCCCCGTGGCGGACATGGAGCGCATGGCCACCGAGATCGAGCAGGAGCTGCAAAACTCGCTGGAGCGGGAGACCAGCACCGAGGTCATCGGTGAAAAGGTCATGGAGAAGCTGAAAGCCGCCGACGAGGTGGCCTACGTCCGCTTCGCCAGCGTGTACCGCCAGTTCAAGGATATCAACACCTTTATGTCGGAGCTGAACAAGCTGCTGAACGAAAAGTAAGGAGGGCGCTTTGACATTTTGTAGGGGCGGACGACTCTGTCCGCCCCCAACGATGACTGCTGCATGACCGTTAGGGCGGACAGAGTCGTCCGCCCCTACGGATCTCTACCGGTGGTTCACCGCCTACAGCACATTCTTAATACTCAGCTGCTCCAGCTCCGCCAGACGGTCGAACTCCAGCGCCAGCTGTACCGCCGCGTCGGAGAGGGCGTCGTTATCCTGCTCCCTCACGTACAGGGCGCACTGGTGCAGCAGGGTATCGGCTTCGTTGATCTCCTCGTGCTGTAGAGTGATGTGGAGATAGCTCTGCTTCTCCCGCCAGTCGGCTTGGAGAGCGGCCATCTCCCGCCGCGCCGTGTCCCAGTCGCCGCTTTCGGCGGCAGAGGTCACGGCGTTCAGCCGGGCCGTCCAGTCATCGCACCGGGCGGTGAGATAGACGCTGTTGGCAAGCCCGGCAGCCATCAGCAGCACCAGCGTCAGAATGGCAACACGGAGCGCCTTCATTTCACCGACTCCTTCTTCGCCAGCACCACGCTGCCGCCCCGATCCACCGTCATCAGGAACACGTCCTGCACCCGATGGGCCTTGTGGGCTTTCAGTTGCTTTTGCAGCCACTTGTCGTCCAGCCCCATTTTTTGTAGGTTCTTCCCCATCAGCCGCCCGTTGTCGATGATGATGACCGGCAGGAACACGTCGTCGTCCACCTTCAGCCCCATCTGCTTGGGGGTGGCGGGCTGTACGTCGGCCCGGAGCAGCACGCTCAGCTGGCCGCTGGTCTCCAGCACGGCGTATTTCACGTCGGCAAGGGAGGATACGCCCTGCACCCGTAGTTCCTCCAGCACCTCGTCCAGCGTCAGGCGGCTGCGCTTCATGGCGGTCTGCTGCAAAACGCCGTCCCGGACGATGATGGTAGGCTCGCCGCAGATGAGGGAGCGAAACCGGACGCTCAGCAGACTGATGCCGCTGAGCAGCGTACTGAGCGCCAGCAGCGTGGCAATGGGGATGATGCCCTGCAACAGCGGCAGGCCGAAGTCCTGCATCGGTACCGACGCCAGGTCGCTGAGCAGCATCATCAGAACGAATTCAATGGGCTCCAGCTGGCCGATCTGCCGCTTTCCGGTGAGCCGCAGACCCACGATCAGCAGCGCGTACAGCAGCACCGTGCGAAAAAACGCGGTTATCATAAACGATCAACTCCTTTTGAATGGAGTATGGACGTTTTTTGAAAAAATATTGCCAAACGCAATAAAACTGGTCACATCCGTGGCCGCTTTTATATAAAATAAAGAAGGGGCGCTTCCACCGCCCCAGCGCAGAGCGAAAGGAGGACTTTCGGAACACCACATCCGACACAAAGCGCCAGCGCCTGCCCACAGGGCAGGACGACGAGGAGGAGAGAGTATCGAAGTATTCGGCGGGTGCTCTCCCGTACCGCCTTCGGGTACGTCAGGCAGCGGACAAATATGCGGGCGACCGCAAAACAAAGCCGCTGCCGCCGGAGAAGAAGTGACAGATCACTGCGCGTTTGTCCTTTTGATATTTTATATTGTATCAGGAGGTACGACACTATGTGTGGAATCGTAGGATATGTAGGAACGCAGCAGGCCGCGCCGCTGCTGCTGGAGGGACTGCGCCGGCTGGAATACCGGGGCTATGACTCCGCCGGTATGGCCGTGTGCGGCCCGGACGGTCTGCGTGTGCAGAAGGCCAAGGGCCGTTTGCAGGCGCTGGCCGACCTGACGGACGAGGGCAAGACCATGCCCGGCGTTATCGGCATCGGCCATACCCGCTGGGCCACCCACGGCGAGCCCAACGACACCAACGCCCACCCGCAGGTCAGCGAGAGCGGCCGCTTCGCCGTGGTGCACAACGGCATCATCGAAAACTACGCGGAGCTGAAAAAGAAGCTGCTGGAAAAGGGCTATACCTTCCGCTCCGAGACGGACACCGAGGTGGTGGCCCAGCTGCTGGACTGGTATTACCGGGACAGCCGCGACGTGTTCGAGGCCGTCACCAGTATGCTGTCGGCGGTGGAGGGCACCTATGCCTTGGGTATCCTGTGCACCGACACGCCGGATCGGCTCATTGCCGCCCGGAAGGATGCGCCGCTGCTGCTGGGCTACGGCGAGGGGGAGAACTTCATCGCCTCCGACGTGACGGCGCTGCTGCGGCACACCCGGGACGTGGTGTACATGGACGACGGCGAGTTGGCCGTGGTGACGGCCGGCAGCATCCGCATCTATGACGAGCGCCGCCGCCCGGTGGAAAAGGAGCGGCACTATATCGACTGGGACGTGGACGCGGCGGAAAAGGGCGGCTATGCCCACTTCATGCTGAAGGAGATCTTCGAGCAGCCCACCGCCATCTCCAAGGCCATCACCGGCCGCATTCAGGAGGGCCGGGTGGTGCTCAGCGACCTGACCATGACCGACCGGGAAATTCGGGATATCGGCCGCATCTTTATTGTGGCCTGCGGCTCCAGCTACCATGTGGGCATGGTGGGCAAGTACAATCTGGAGCGGATGCTGCGCCGCAGCGTGGAGGTGTGTCTGGCCTCCGAGTTCCGGTACAGCGATCCCATCATCGGCCCCGGTGATCTGGCAATCGTCATCAGCCAGTCCGGCGAGACGCTGGACTCCATGGCCGCATTGCGGGAAGCCAAGAAGCGGGGCGCCCGCATCCTCTCCATCGTCAACGTGGTTGGCTCCTCCATCGCACGGGAGTCCGACGACGTGCTGTACACTTGGGCAGGCCCGGAGATCGCCGTGGCCACCACCAAGGCCTACAGCACCCAGATGGTGGTGCTGAACCTGCTGGGATTGTACTTCGGCGACATTATGGGCACCATCGATCTGGAAACCTATACCGCCATGGTGCAGGGCATTCAGGCGCTCCCCCATCAGATGGAGGAAATTCTCTCCGACACCGGGTACATTCAGGCCGCCGCCAGAGAGCTGGCCGGACACGATCAGGTGTTTTTCATTGGACGGAACCTGGACTACGCCCTGTCGCTGGAGGGCAGCCTGAAGCTGAAGGAAATTTCCTATATCCACTCCGAGGCGTATGCCTCCGGCGAATTGAAGCACGGCACCATCTCTCTCATCGAGGAGGGCACGCCGGTGATCGCCGCCGCCACGTATATGCCCCTGTTTGACAAGGCCATGAGCAACGTGGTGGAGGTGCAGGCCCGGGGCGCCAACGTGCTGGCGCTGACCACCGCCGCCGGAACGGAGCGGATGCACAGCCGGGTGAAAAACGTGCTGACCGTGCCGGAGACGGAAGCCATGCTGCTGCCCCAGCTGGGCGTAGTGCCCCTGCAGCTGCTGGCCTACTACATCGCGCTGGAGCGGGGCTGCGATATCGACAAGCCCCGGAACCTCGCCAAGAGCGTCACGGTGGAGTAAGCATTCTGACAACGAGATAAAACAGGAAGCCGGCCAATAGCCGGCTTCCTGTTTTATATAGAATCCTTTACTTGGAGCGCAGCTCCGCGCCGAAGCGCTTCACCAGCTTGTTGATGACACCGTTAGCCACGTCCTCGATCTCGGCGGAGGTCAGGGTCTTTTCCTTGGAGCCGATGGCCAGGCGGACGGTGACGGACTTCTTGCCGTCGGGCACCTGCTTGCCCCGGTACTCGTCCACGAAGTGCGCGCCGTGGAACAGCTCGCTCTTGACGCCCCGGATGGTCTGGGCCACGTCCTCCCACTTCACCTCGCCGGGCAGCAGCACGGAGATATCGTACTCCGTCATGGGGTACTCCGGCAGGTGGGTGAAGCTGTTGGTGCGGGAGCGGAAGGGCTTCAGGCAATCCTGATCCAGCTCAAAGAGCATGACGTTCAGGTTCTTGATGCCGCACTCCATGGACACCTTCTTACTGAGCAGGGCCAGATCGCCGATGCGCTCCTCGCCCAGATAGACGTTCAGCCACACCACGTTGTCGGCCCACACGGGCTTTTCCACCTGCTTAAGGGTGAAGCCCTCCATGTGGGTGTAGCGGGGCATCATTTCCAGCACGCCCTTGGCCTTGCGGAACAGGGTGGTCACGTCCTTGCCGCCGCAGACGAAGGCACCGGCCACATGCTTGCGCTGGGAGGGCAGCTTCTCGCGGGGATCATAGGGAGTGGTGTAGTTCTCATCCCGGAACACCTGGGCGGTCTCGTAGATGGCGAACTCATCAAAGTAGCGCTCGTTCTTCACCACGGCCTTGCACAGATTGGGCAGCAGCGAGGAACGGACGAGCCGCTCGGCAGGAGAGGGCGGCGTGGACAGGGCCAGAATGCCGTCGGTGCTCTGCAGCACGGCGTTGACATACAGCTCGTCCATCCAGGGATAGGTGAAGATCTCCTGCATGCCGCAGCGGAAGGACAGATACTCCTTGATCTTCCGCTCCAGATCCTTGTCCAGCTGGTTGATAGCGCCGTCGAAGGAGGTGGTGATGGGCGCGGCCTCAAAGTTCTCGTAGCCGTACATGCGGGCCACTTCCTCCATGATGTCGGCCTTGATGCTGACGTCGCCGGTGGAGCGCCACGTGGGCACCACCACGTGCATATTGTCGCCGTCGAAGGTCACCTGATAGCCCAGCAGCTCCATCTTGTGCTTCACGTCGCCGGGGGTCAGGGACTTGCCCAGACGGCGCTCCAGCCAGCTGAGGGTCACGTCGATCTCCGCCTGCTTCAGGGGGACGGGATATGCATCCACAAAGCCAGTGACCTGCATCTCGGGATAAAGGTCGCCGAAGAGTTGCATCGATAGATCCAGCGCCTGATCGCAGCGCTCGGGGTCAATGGCCTTTTCATAGCGGGCGGAGGCCTCGGTGCGATTGTCGTACCGCAGAGCAGTACGGCGGATGCCGGCAGCTTGGAAGTTAGCAATTTCCAGAATGACTTTGTTGGTGGTGGGCAGGATGGAGTCCTTGGCGCCGCCCATGACGCCCGCCAGACCTACGATTCCCGCATCATCGGCGATGGTCAGATCGTCGGTGCTCAGGGGCAGCTCCTTGCCGTTCAGTAACGTCAGTGTTTCGCCCGGCTTGGCGCGTCGGACGATGATGTGACCGGCAATGTGGTCGGAGTCATAGGCGTGGGAGGGCTGACCGGTGGCCAACATGACGTAGTTGGTAATATCTACCAGTGCGTTGATGGGACGCATACCCGTCTTCCAGATGCGAACCTGCATCCAGTAGGGGGCGGGCTTGACGAATACGTTCTCAATCTGGGTGCCAGTCATGCGGGGGCAGCGCTCCGCATCCTCTACGGTGACATGGAAACCAGAAGTGTTCTCCACATTACGGTCGAAGTGGGGGAACTCTTTCATGGGCAGGTGATACAGCGCCGCCAGCTCACGGGCGATGCCGTAATGGCCCCACAGGTCGGGGCGGTTGGTCATGGACTTGTTGTCAATCTCCAGAATGATATCGTTCAGCTCCAGCGCGTCGGCCAGCGGCGTACCGGCAGGCGCGTCGAAGTCGCTCAAATCGAGGATGTGGGTCTCCTCCTTGGTGGGGAACAGGTCGGAAAGGCCGATCTCCACCGCGCCGCAGATCATGCCGTAGCTCTCCACGCCGCGGAGCTTGCTCTTCTTGATCTCCACCAGCTCGCCCTCGCCGTGCCACTTACACATGGCGCCGGGCAGCGCCACGGCCACCTTCATGCCTTCGGTCAGGTTGCTGCCGCCGCAGACGATATCCTTGACCTCGCCGCCGATATCGGTCTTGCAGACCTTCAGCTTGTCGGCGTTGGGATGCTGCTCGATGGTCTTGATCCGGCCCACCACCATGTGGTCGAACTGCTTGGCCAGCTCGATGGTGTCCTCCACCTCCACGGTGGACATGGTAAGATCATACGCCAGCCGCTTCAGATCCATATCCGCCGGTAGGTCGACGTAATCCTTGATCCAGTTCAGTGATACTTTCATGTGTCTTGCCCTCCCTTAGCGGAACTGATTCAGGAACCGCAGGTCAGCGCTGTGGAACAGACGCACATCGTCCACGCCGTAGCGCATCATGACCAGACGATCCAAGCCGATGTTGACATAGAAGCCGGTGTATTCGTCGGGGTCGAGACCGGCCGCCTTCAATACGTTGGGGTGGGGGGTGCCGCCGGGCATGACCTCGATCCAGCCCACGTGCTTGCACACGCTGCAGCCCTTGCCGCCGCACACCAGACAGCCCATGTCGATCTCAAAGCCCGGCTCCACGAAGGGGAAGAAGCCGGCACGCATACGCACCGGAACATCCCGGCCGAACACCTTGCTGAGAATGCTCTTGATCATCACCTTGCCGGAGGAGAAGGTGAAGTCCTTGTCCACGATCAGCGCCTCATACTGGAAGAAGGCGCGCTCGTGACGGGCGTCGGTGGTCTCGTTGCGGTACACCTTGCCGGGGTACACGAAGCGATAGGGAGCCTTGTGGGTCTGGAGATAGCGGACGGAGCCGCCGGTCAGGTGGGGACGCAGGCACAGCTTGTCCCAGCACTCGCCCTTGTCGTGGCCCTCCAGCCAATAGGTGTCCATGCTCTCACGGGCGGGATGGTTGGGGGGGAAGTTCAGGTTGTCGAAGCCGTACAGCTCGCTGGTGATATCGTCCTCCTCGAAAATTTCAAAGCCCATGGAGCGGAACGCGTCGTTCAGGTCGTAGCACATCTGGGTGATGGGGTGCAGACCGCCGCCAGAGGGCAGAATGCCCGGCACGGAGATATCGAAGTCGGGATCCACCTCCGACGCCTTCATCTTCAATTCATTGCGGCGGTTGTCCAGCAGCTCGGTCAGCTGGGCCTTGGCCTGGTTCACCGCCTTGCCCATCTCGGGACGCAGGGAAACGTCCAGCTTGGGCAGCTCCTTCAGCAGTCCCGTCAGCGTGCCCTGCTTGCCCAGCAGCAGCGCCTTGACCTCCTGCAGCTCCGGCTCGGTGCGGACGGCCTCGATCCTGGCCTTGCCCTCAGCCAGTAATTGTTCCAGTTTCTCTTTCATATTCAGCGCTTCCTCCTTTTGGTTGTGGGCGTCTGTCAGGCAGCTCCGCCTCGTCGTATGCCGAGCCTTTTCCGCCAATACTTCGTTGCAGAGATTTGAAATACACAAAGTATTCCTGCATCTCTGCGCCTTGTCTTGACGAAAAATTCTTCGCCATCCAATCAGGCGGCCTGCCCGCCAGCAGCCCATAGTTAAGAGTTTTCGTAAGTGAGTCTTTGGGAATATGGGTATAAAAAATGCCCCTCATCCCAGTCAAACAGGGACGAAAGGCAAAACTTCCGTGGTACCACCCAGCTTCGCGGACATGTCCGCGCACTCGTTTTCCCGTTAACGGAGGTTGACCCGTCCGCGCATTTCCTCGCGGCAGCTCCGGAGCGAACACCACATCACGGCACAGGACGGCTTTCAGCCGGTGACCGTCCCTCTCTTGGAGCCGTGTTCCCGTTGTGGAACTTCTCCCTCATGGCTTTTATGTCAGATTACCTATTATTTATAACACACCCTTTGCAAAGACGCAAGGGGGAATTTTGGCAAAAAAGCCACAAAAAGAGGAAAATTTTTCACTTTGTTTTTGACTTTATGAGAGAAACGCGAAAACGCAAACGACGCGGCCGCATAACATGCTTCACAGGGATCGGCAAAGCCGACCCCTGTGAAAAAGAAATCATATGCAGTGCCCGAAGGCGTTTCCGGCGGCAAAGCCGCGAGCGTTGTCCCGGCTTACTTCACGCTCTCCCGGATGAAATCCGCGAAGCGCTGGGCCGCCGCCGTCTGGGGCACGCCACGCAGGATACACATATCCACGCTGCGGGGCGGAATGTCAAAGGTGGTCTCCAGCTTCCGCAGACGGCCATTCTCCATATCCCGGCGGACGAATTCCTCCGTCACGCCCGCCACGCCGAAGCCGATGGCCGCCAGATCCACCAGCAGGCTCCGTGCACCCAGCTCGATCTCCGGGTTCAGCCGCAGGCCGTTCTGCAGGAAGTATTTCTCCAGATACAGGCGGGAGCTGGCCTTCCGCTCCAGCAGGATCAGCGGGAAATCCGCGATCTCCGCCAGCGTATAGATGTGATTGAAGTCACAGGGGTAGTCGGGGCTTGCCACAAAGATGGAGTGGGTGGCGAAGCAGGGGATCGTCTCGAAGCTGCCCTCGTTGGGAGTGCTGGCAAAGGCAATATCCACCTTGCCGGACTGCAGCAGGCCCAGCACCTTGTGGCTGCGGCCGGAGACGATCTGAATATGAATGGCGGGGTACTGCTTGTGGAAGCTGTCCAGATAGGGCAGCAGGAACTGGCTGGTGACGGTATCGGACGCGCCGATGGTCAGGTGTCCCATTTGCAGCTCGCGGGTCTGGCTCAGCTTGGCCTCGCCGGTTTCCAGCAGGCCGATGGCGCTGCGGACATATTCATACAGCAGCTTGCCGTCGGCGGTCAGGGTGACGCCGCGGCTGTTGCGGGCAAAAAGACGGGTCTGGAGATCGCCCTCCAGCTGCTTGATGGACTGGCTGACGGCGGATTGGCTGATATACAGCGCCTGCGCCGCGGCGGTGATGTTGCCAGCTTCCGCCACTTCCTTGAATACCTTGTAGAGTTCCAGTTTAACGGCCATTTCAACCATCCTTTCATAAGCTATGACGATATGTCAATAATCACACATCGAAAATAATTATACCAGATATGACGGCAAATGCAAGCCCCAATTTGACGTTTTTCCGAACCTGTGGTACAATGCTACGAGAAAATCATTCTTTTTTGAGGTGAGTCTATGCAGCAGATCAAGCGGGTCTGGAACAATCAGGATCTTGCCAACAAGGTGATCCTTGTCACCGGCATCATCATGGCCATCGTGTGTCTGGTGATGGGACAGGGCATGTATGGCGTGGTGTTTATCGTGCTGATGCTGGCCTTTGTGGCGGCCCACAGCACCCAGCGGGGCAAGCGCCTGCGCCGTCTGTACGGCGGCATGTATTTCCACATGCCGGACGGCGAGATCGTGCCCATGAGCTTTGAGCAGGTATCCACCGAGTACGTGAAGGGCCAACAGGGCAAGTACGCCGACCGCCTTGTGTCCCTGTGGTTCCCCTACTGGCGGATCAACGAGGACGGCATGCTGGATACCGGCTTCGGGCTGGAGATCGACCTGACGGGCTTTGACGATCCCAACGGCCTGCTGCCGCTGCTGAAAAAGGGCGACTTCATCTATGTGACGGGCCGGGTGCAGGCCGAGCGCCGGGATTACTTCCGCATCGACCGGGTGGAGGAGCTCCGCCGTCAGGAGACGCGGCCATGAAGCAGGAGCGGGGTGATCTGCTGGCCTTTGTCCACGGCGTGATCAATTTGATCTGGCCGGTGTTCGCCTACGATCTGGCGGAGCTGGCGTCGCTGATCATCGGGGGCTACAGCTGGGCCACTATGGTGCCGTCCACCATCATGCTGATCCTGCCCATCGTGTCCGACGTGGTGGGCATCGTGGTGGCGGGCGTGCGGTACTACCGGCGGCAGAGCGTGCTGGCGCTGATGGGATTGATCTTCTCCATCGCGGCGCTGGCGCTGTACTATATCCTGCGGGTGATGATGCAATTTTCACTGGGCTGGCTGGAACCGGCGATATGAACTGGCGCAAAATCTTCGATTTCATTGCGGCGGCATGTGGTCATGCCGCCCTACGGATATTCTATCGCTAGCGGTCGCAGGGCGGGGTGACCACACCCCGCCGTCCACCAAACACAACTTCAGGAGCTTTTACCATATGAAACAGGAACTCATCCATGTTGGCGCCATCGTCAACGCACACGGCATCCGGGGCGAGGTGAAGCTGAACCCCGTAGGCTTTGACCCGGAATTTCTGGCGGAATTTGACCGCTTCAACATCGGCGGAAAGGAGACGGAGGTGCGCTCCTCCCGCGTTCACAAATCCGTGCTGCTGCTGACGCTGCTGGGGGTGGAGGACATGGACGCGGCGCTGGCCCTGAAGGGCAAGAGCGTGTCCATCTACGCCGAGGACGTGGAACTGCCGGAGGGCGAATACTTCGATGTGGAGCTGGAGGGCTGCACGGTGCTGGACGACGCCACCGGAGAGGAGCTGGGCAAGCTGAAGCGTGTGCTGCACTACCCCGCCCACAAGGTCTATGAGGTGAAGGGCGCACGTGAGTATTTGATCCCCGCTGTGCCGGGGGTGTTCATCGCCTCGGTGGACATTGACGCGGGGGTGGTGCGCATCCACAACATGAAAGGACTGGCCATCGATGAGAATTGACATCATGACGCTGTTCCCCGACGCCATCCACGCCATGATGGATCAGTCCATCATCGGCCGGGCACAGGAGCGGGGATATATCACCATCGCCACCCACCAGATCCGGGACTACACCACCAACAAGCAGATGCAGGTGGACGACTATCCCTATGGCGGCGGCCGGGGCGCGGTGATGCAGGCCGATCCCCTGTACCGCTGCTGGCAGCACATCTGCGACGAGGCGGGACAGCGGGTGCACACCATCTACATGTCCCCTTGCGGCCGCACCTTTGACCAGCAGGTGGCCCGGGAATTGAAGGAACAGTATGACCATCTGATCTTGGTCTGCGGCCATTATGAGGGCGTGGACGAGCGGTTTCTGGAGGAATGCGTGGACGAGGAGCTGTCGCTGGGCGATTTTGTCCTGACCGGCGGCGAGATCCCCGCCATGGCGGTAGCGGACTGCCTGTGCCGCATGGTGCCCGGTGTACTGCCGGAGGAGAGCTGCTACACGGAGGAGAGCCACTGGGACGGCCTTTTGGAGTACCCCCAGTACTCCCGGCCTGAGGAGTGGCATGGCCGCAAGGTGCCTGCCGTGCTGCTGAGCGGCCATCACGGCAACGTGGCGGACTGGCGGAAAAAGGAGAGCTATAAGCGCACCATGCTGCGCCGTCCGGACATGTTCGCCAAGTTCGATGAAACGACGCTGACCACCAAGCATGACCGCAAGGTTCTGGCGGAGGCCAAGGCGGAGTTCGCTGCCATGCAGGCGGAAGCGGACAACAAAGCGGAATAAGCCGTCCCGGCGTTCCCCGCAATCATACTGTACACAAGCACCCCCGCTGCCCATCGGGCAGCGGGGGTGCTGTATCTCATGCCAGTTGTTAGATATACCGCTGCGTGGTCACGTCGAACACTCCTCTCGTGGTGATGCGCAGGGTGGGGATCACCGGCAGCGCCATGAAGCTCAGCGTCATGAACGGGTCGATGTTCCGGTTGACGCCGGCGGCAAAGGCCTTCTCCTTGGCCTCCTCCAGCTTGCGGTTCACCTCTACCAGCGGCTCGTCGCTCATGATACCAGCCACCGCCAACGGTACCTCACCGGTGACGGCGCCGTTCTGGGCCACCACGATGCCGCCGTTCAGCGCCACCACCTGATTGGCGGCAAAGGCCATATCCTCGTCGTTGGCGCCCACCACAATGATATTGTGGCTGTCGTGGCTGATGGAGGTGGCCACCGCGCCGTGCTTCAGGCCGTAGCCCTTGATGTAGCCCAGGCCGATGTGATGGGTGTTCTTGTGCCGCTCGATCACGGCGATCTTCAAAAAATCGTACTCCGCGTCGATGCGGTCGGTATAGCCGCAGTCGGTGGTGGTGATCTCCCCGTCCACCATGCCGATGACGGCGTGGGGCCGGTTGTCCACAAAGTCGGCGGCGGTCAGCTGGGACACATGGAAGGTGTGGTGTGCCCGCTCCACCAGATAGGGATCCACCTCCGGTACGGGGAAGTCCGCCACCTGACCGTTCTCACACATCAGCACGCCCCGCTTGTAGACCTTCTCAATGTTGAAATGCTCGAAGTCGTCGATGATGACGAAGTCGCCCAGATAGCCGGGCGCGATAGCGCCCCGGTTGTTCAGCAGGAAGTACCGTGCGGCGTTGTGGCAGGCGGCCTTGATGGCGGTGATGGGCTCCACGCCCAGCGAGATGGCTTTCTTCACGATGTAGTCGATGTGGCCCTTCTCCAGCAGGTCGTTGGGGTGCTTGTCGTCGGTGCAGAACATGCAGCGCTCCACATACTTGTCGCACAGCAGGGGAACCAGCGCCTCCAGATTGCGGGCGGCGGTGCCCTCGCGGATCATGATGAACTGACCCCGCTGCAGCTTGGCGATGGCGTCGTTGAGATCGTGGCACTCGTGGTCGGAGTACACGCCTGCCGCCACATAGGCGTTCAGGTCGTTGCCCACCAGATCAGGGGCGTGGCCGTCGATCTTCTTGTGGTGGGCCTGACTGGCCACGATCTTGGACACCACGTCCGGATCGCTGTGGATGACGCCGTAGGAGTTCATCATCTCGGCCAAGCCCTGTACGCGGGCATGGTCATAGAAGGAGTCGATGGCCCGGTAGTCCAGATTGGCACCGGACTCGTCCATGGGCGTGGCGGGTACGCAGGAGGGCAGCATGAACCGCACATCCACTGGCAGATCCTCGGTGGCTTGCAGCATGTACTCAATGCCGTCGGTGCCCATGACGTTGGCGATCTCGTGGGGGTCGGTGATGACGGTGGTGGTGCCGTGGGGCAGCACCGCACGGGCGAATTCGCTGGGGCTCACCAGCGAGCTTTCCAGATGGATGTGGGCGTCCACAAAGCCCGGCAGCACGATCTTGCCGGAAACGTCCACCTCCACGTCGCCATGGTACTCACCCATGCCCACGATCAGGCCCTCGGCCACGGCGATGTCCGCCTGACACAGCTCATTGGAAAACACGTTGACGTAGGTGGCGTTTTTCAGCACCAGATCGGCCGGGCGGCGGCCCGCCGCCACCTCGATGACGTGCAGCTTCTTGTTCAGCTTGCGGTTGATCTTGCCGGCATAGCTCTCTTTGACTGCCATAATATGACCTCCATCGCAATAAATTTTATTGATTCCTCATATTAGCACGATTTATCATAAATGTCCATTTCAAATTTGCGGCAGTAATTGGAAAAAGATAAGGAGGGATAATGACGGACGGCATCGCACGGGCAATGTCGGCGGGGTGCCAATCGCCCTTGGCCCCCTCTGACGAGGGGGCTGCCACCGAAGGTGACTGGGGGAGAGACATTCGTTTTGCCGGACCTCTTGTGTTTATCGTCTCTCCCTCCGTCGGGGTGTTAAGAAAACATGCCGGTGGCATGTTTTTACCCCCGATCTCGGCGGCTATGCCGCCGTAGCTGCCACCTCCCTCGTCAGAGGGAGGCAAAAAACCGTCCCGATGGATCGGGACGGTTTTCACAATGTATGATGTTATTTTATCCCTTGATGCTGCCGTCCGCGTTGAACACAGGCAGCTTGCCCAGGAACATAATGTCCTTGCGGTCTGCCGCACCGCCCTCGGCCAGCACGGCGATCTTGGCCACTACCTCGCCGCCGGCCTTATGCACCAGCGCTTCCATGGCCTTCAGGCTGCCGCCGGTGGAGATCACGTCGTCCATGATGACGATCTTCTTCCCCTTGATCAGCGCCGCGTCGTCGCTGCCCAGATACAGCATCTGCTGGGCCAGCGTGGTGATGGACTGGTCGGCCACAGAGATGGGGTCGGGCATGTAGACCTTGGGGCCCTTGCGGGCGATGAAGTACTTTTTCGCGCCGCTCTGGCGGGCCATCTCGTGGATGAGGGGGATGGACTTGGCCTCGGCGGTAAAGAGGTAATCGTATTCAATGCCCTCCAGCTTCTTGAGCATGGCGGCAGCGGCGGCCTCGGTCACTTCCGCGTCGCCGAAGCAGATGAACGCGCCGATATAAAGATCGTCATTCACCTTGCAGATGGGAAGCTCACGCTTCAACCCGGCAATGGTCATGGTATATGTCATTATCATAATCTCCTTTTTCCTGAATCGATCGCTTTCGGCTTCCAGCCAACAGTCTCATTATAAGGTATTGACGAAAAATGTCAAGATGCCATAAGTAAAAACCACCCCCTCTCCGTTAAAAATACTGCCTCCGTATTGCACTTTAAATGATGAAACGACATTTTGCACAAATTTTCCTCTTGAATTTTTACTATCGCTTACCGGAGAATTCGTCCGTTTCCTCTTGAGAAATCCCCGAATCCGTGTTATCATCAAAGGCGATGGAATAGGGTCCGTCAAACGTTCCCCAAAAAACTGAGGAATAAAATTTGAGGAGGCAAATTATTATGAATGCTTATCTGGCAAGCGTGCTGGAAAACGTCAAGACCAAGCACGGCAATGAGCCCGAATTCGTCCAGACCGTTGAGGAAGTTCTGTCCTCTCTGGAGCCTGTGATCGAGAAGCACCCCGAGTATGAGAAGGTCGATCTGCTGGGTCGTATGGTCGAGCCCGAGCGTATGTTCACCTTCCGCGTTGTGTGGTGCGACGATAATGGTCAGTGGCACACCAACCGCGGCTGGCGCTGCCAGTTCAACGGCGCGATTGGCCCCTACAAGGGCGGCCTGCGCTTCCAGAAGAACGTGTATGAGGGCATCATCAAGTTCCTGGGCTTCGAGCAGACCTTCAAGAACAGCCTGACCGGCCTGCCCATCGGCGGCGCCAAGGGCGGTTCCGACTTCGATCCCGCCGGCAAGTCCGACGCCGAGGTCATGCGTTTCTGCCAGAGCTTCATGACCGCTCTGTATCGTTACATCGGGCCCGACATCGACGTTCCCGCCGGTGACATGGGCGTGGGCGGCCGCGAGATCGGCTACCTGTATGGCCAGTACCGTCGCCTGAAGGGCGTGTGGGAGAACGGCGTTCTGACCGGTAAGGGCATGAGCTACGGCGGCTCCCTGATCCGTCCCGAGGCTACCGGCTACGGCGCTATGTACTATCTGCAGGAAGTGCTGAAGCACGAGAATGACACCATCGAGGGCAAGCGTATCGCTATCTCCGGCTACGGCAACGTGGGCTGGGGCATCATGAAGAAGGCCGCTCAGCTGGGCGCCAAGGTCACCTACTTCGCAGGTCCCGACGGTTACGTTCACGATCCCGACGGCGTCATCACCGACGAGAAGCTGAACTTCATCCTCGAGATGCGCGCCAAGGATCCTATGCACTGCAAGCCCTATGCTGACAAGTTCGGCTGCGAGTTCGTCGCTGGCGAGAAGTGCTGGGGCGTCAAGGATGTTGACGTGTACATGCCCGCCGCTATGCAGAACGACGTTAAGATGGAGTCCGCTGAGAAGATCGCTGCTTCCGGCGTGAAGTACTACATCGAGGTCGCCAATATGCCCACCACCAACGAGGCTCTGAACTATCTGCGTCAGCAGAAGGGCATCATCGTGGCTCCCTCCAAGGCTGTTAACGCCGGCGGCGTGGGCGTCTCCGCTCTGGAAATGTCCCAGAACTCCGAGCGTCTGGTCTGGACTGCCGACGAGGTCGACCATCAGCTGCACAAGATGATGGAGAACATCCACAAGGTGTCCGCCGAGGCCGCTGAGGAGTACGGTCTGGGTTACGATCTGGTTGCCGGTGCCAACATCGCTGGCTTCAAGAAGGTCGCCGAGGCTATGATGGAGCAGGGCTGCTTCTAAGCCGAACGCCATCATCTGTACCAAAGTACATAAAAAGTCCCGAGGCTCTGCCTCGGGACTTTTTTACTCTACTTGCGCAAAAGGGCAATCGCCCTTTTGCGCAAAATAAGGTTCACTCCGACCCGTATCTTTCGCATGCGAATTCTGCGAAGCTTTTTATTGCATGGGTCTGCATCTATATGGTACAATAAAGGCGATTTATGTACCCTATAACGCCCTTTATTGTACCTATTATTCTATCATTTTTGCAGGAGGACGCCGCTATGAAAGACATCCGCCGCGTTGCCATCGCCGGTGCCGGCACCATGGGTTACTCGCTGGCCCAGGCATTTTCCGCCGCCGGATACCCGGTGAAACTCTATGACCTGTTCCCCGCCGCGCTGGACAAGGCGCGGGACATGATCGCCCTGAACCAGCAGACCGAGGTGACCAGCGGCAAGCTGACGGCGGAGCAGTCCGCCGCCCTGATTGGGCGTATCTCCCTCACCTCACAGCTGGAGGATCTGGCAAACACCGATTTTCTGGTGGAGGCCATTCTGGAAAAGCTGGAGGTCAAGCACGATTTCTACCGCCAGCTGTGCGCCGTCGTGGCGGAGGACGCCATACTGTGCAGCAATACCTCCGGATTGAGCATCACCAAAATAGCCGAGGCCGTCACCCATCCGGAGCGGTTCGCCGGAATGCACTGGATGAATCCACCCCATATTATTCCCCTCATTGAAATCGTGGAGGGCGAAAAAACCGCGCCGGAGACAGCGGAATGCGTCCGTCAGGTGGCGCTGGGCATGAAGAAAAAGCCCGTTATCGTCAAGGACGCACCCAGCTTCGTGCTGAACCGCTTGCAGCAGGCCATTCTGCGGGAGTCCCTCCACATCGTGCAGCAGGGCATTGCCAGTCCCGAGGCGGTGGACGACGTGATGAAGTACGCGCTGGGTTTCCGGTACGCCTGCTTTGGCCCCTTCGAGACCTGCGATCTGGGCGGGCTGGACATTCACCACAACATCGCCAAGTACACCTTCGCCGACCTGTGCAACGCCACCGAGCCGTTTGGTCTCATCAGCGAGTGCATTGAGCACGACCGGCTGGGCGTGAAGAACGGCGCGGGGTTCTATGACTACTCCGACGGCAAGGACGTGGAGGTGATCCGCCACCGGGATCACATGTTCAATAAGCTGGCGCAATGCTTGTTTGAGGACGAGGAGTAAAGTATAAGAAAAAGGCAGCCCATGGGCTGCCTTTTTCTTATACTTTCAAATATTCACCAATCGCAGTTGTCGGCGCGGGAGATGCCGCCCAGCATACCGCAGGCCAGCGGGATATCGTTGATAAGAATACCATTGATCTCCATCTTATTCTCGCCGGTGATCTCCGCCAGCTTATCGCTCAGCGCCGTCATGATGGCGTTTTTCGCCTGCTGGGTACGATCCGGGATAGTCGTCCAGTCGATGCGCACGATGGGCGCGGTCTTGCGTACGTTCTCCGGATCCATCTCGTGAATGTAGACGTATACATTTTTCAAGGGCGTGCTGGTATTGGCGTGAATGGTGGCGACGGCAAAATCCATCAGATCCTGTTTCCACTCCCTGGTGTGCTTTCCGGTAACGGTAACATGAACATGGGCATGATGGTATCCTCCTGTGTATCGTTTTGCGGCAGCTGTGCCGGTGGTCACGCTTCGATGGCTTCGCGTACCTTTTTGATCTTCTCCGCCAGCTCCGCGAAGGCGGTGCAGCTGAGAGATTGTGCCGCGTCGCTCAGTGCGGCGGCGGGGCGGTCGTGTACCTCGATCAGCAGGCCGTCCGCTCCGGCTGCCACGGCAGCCAACGCCAGCGGCGGCACCAGCGCTGCCTCCCCTGCCGCGTGGCTGGGATCCACGATCACCGGCAGGTGGGTCATCCGCTTCAGCACCGGGATGGCGCTGACGTCCAGCGCCGCCCGGCTGGTCTTGGAAAAGCTGCGGACGCCCCGCTCGCACAGCACCACGTTGGGGTTGCCGCCCGCCAGAATGTACTCCGCCGATTGCAAAAGCTCCTCCACCGTGGCGCCCACGGCTCGCTTCAGCAGCACTGGCTTTGACTGCTGACCCAAGGCACGCAGCAGCTCGTAATTCTGCATGTTCCGCGCGCCCACCTGTAACATGTCCACCTGCTCAAACTGGGGCAGCTGGGCCGCGTCGGTGATCTCCGACACGGTGGGCAATCCCACTTCCCTTCCGGTCTGGGCCAGCAGCTCCAGCGCAGGCGCGCCGAAGCCCTGAAAAGCATAGGGCGATGTGCGGGGCTTGTAAGCACCGCCCCGCAGCACCAGCCCGCCGGCAGCCTTCACCGCCCGCGCCACACCCTGCATCTGCAAGGCGGATTCCACGGCACAGGGGCCTGCCATCAGGCAGAAGCCCTTACCGATCTGTGCGTCACCCACGGACACCACCGTGTCCTCCGGGTGGGTCTGGCGGGACGCCAGACGCCACACCGGCGTCAGCCGTTTGACCTCCGCCACATAGGGCAGCGCCAGCAGGCGCTGCTCGTCCAGCGTCCAGGTCTCCCCCACCAACGTCAGCATGGTTCGTCCGGCGCTGTCGGCGCGGGCTGTGCCGATGCCCTGACGGCTCAGCTGGATCACCAGCGACCGTATCGCCGCTTCCGGTGTGTCTTTTTTTACGAAAATCAGCATAGAAGCCTCCGAAAACCGCCGAAACGGCGGATGTTGTCGTACTGATATAGTATAGCACGTTTGAGGGTGGTTGGCAATATGGGGAAATCGCCTTCCTCCTAATGCACCACATTAGTTTTCTTAGCGTTGGGCATTATTGACAACGCCGCAAAACCTGCTATAATGTCGCTTAGGAGAAAGGAGAATCAACACTATGTCCGATAACTTCACATTAAGCTGCTGCTCGACGGTAGACGTCCCCTATCAATATCTGGAAAGCCGCCGCATTCCGGTGCTGTTTTACACCTATGTGGTGGAGGATGTGACCTATGTGGACGACATGGGGCGGGATCCTCAGGCGCTGCCCCGGTTTTACGAAATGCTGGCGGCGGGCAAGCTGCCCCAGACCAGCCAAATCAATGTGGCGGAGTATGTGGAATTTTTTGACGGCCTGTTGAAGCAAGGCGGCGACGTGCTGCATCTGGGCTTCACCTCCGGCCAGTCCGGCTCCATCCACAACGCATTTCTGGCGGCGGAAATGCTGCGGGAAAAGTACCCCCGGCAGAAGTTGCTGGTGGTGGACACCCTGTGCTCGTCCTCCGGCTATGGACTGCTGGTGGACACCGTGGCGGACATGCGGGACGCCGGCGCCACCATTGACGAGGCGTATCAGTGGGCCATGGACAACCGCAACAAGGTGCATCACCAGTTTTTCTCCACCGACATGACCCAGTTCCGGCGTACCGGCCGGGTGTCCGGCGCGGCAGCGGCCATCGCCACGGTGCTGAACATCTGCCCGCTGATGCGGCTGGACAACAAGGGCGCCATCAAGGCCTACGACAAGGTGCGGGGCAAGCACAAGGCCATCGAGGCCACGGTGAACGCCATGGAGCAGCACGCCCAGGGCGGCACGGAGTACGACCAGCGGTGCTGGATCTGCCACTCCCAGTGTCTCGATCTGGCGCGGCAACTGGCCGACGCGCTGGGTGAACGGTTCCCCCACGTGAAGGGTCACATCCGCATCTGCGATATCGGCACCATCATCGGCAGCCACGCAGGCCCCGGCACGGTGGCGGTGTTCTTCTACGGCGACGAACGACCGGAAATGACGTAATTGCTTGCATTCGATACGGATTGCCACGCCAGTGTACGCACTGGCTCGCAATGACAAAACGGCGGGTGGGGTAGAACCCCGCCCCTACGCAGCGTTTGTTGTAACCGGTGCAGTTATCGTTAGGGCGGACAGAGTCGTCCGCCCCTACAAAATGTTTGACGAACCCGATGCTGCTTCACCACGCCGCACATTTTTCCCGCCTGATGGCAAAAAAAGAGACGCTCTTATGAGCGTCTCTTTTTTATGGAATGAGGTTCTAACTTAGAACTCCTTCTTCTTGCCGATGACGACAGCGCCGCCGGCGACGGACAGCAGGCTCATGCCAACATACATGGCAACACCGGCGTCGAAGGTCTTGGCGGAAGGCACCTTGTTGGTGTCGTCAGTCTTGGTGTCATTGTCCTTATCGGTGGTCCAGTAGTAGGCCACGTCGCCCAGGATCACGCCGTCCTCCACGTTCACGAACTTGGCCTTGACCAGCTCATTGGCAAAGGTGGAGCTGTAGGTGTCGGCAGTCTCGGGGGTGCTGTAGGGGAAGTCGGAGCCGTAGAAGGTGCGGTTGCAGAAGTAGCACTTGTACTCGTTGACGTCCTTGACGATCTTGCCGTCGGCGGAGTTCTTGTACTCGACGTTCTTCTTCACCAGAACCATCAGGTGGCCGGAGGGAACGACCTCGGAGTTCCGATCCCAATTGCCATCCTTGCCGAACACGGTAGCGGCGCGAACGGCAACAACATTGTCATAGTCGCCATCGACGGTGACATAAGCGACAGCGTCATCGGCGTCGCTCTTGATCCAGTAATTGCTGTTCTTGACGTCCTTGTAGCAGTCCTTGGGAGCCTTGGCGTTGTTGTCGCCGCAGCCGACATACTTGTGCTCAGCAACAGCATCAGCCTTCAGCGCGTTGACCTTCAGGTCATCCTTCTCGACACGCAGCAGATAGACGATCTTGCCGTCCCGCTGATAGGTGACGATGAAGTTGCTGGCGCTGTCATAGACGTCGGGATCGGCGGTCTCAACGAACCACTCGCCATTGGCCTTGCCCTCATAGTGAGGCAGAACGGTATCGGTCTGTGCGACGGACTTCAGCTCGTCATACTTGGTGTGCTCGCCCTTCTTGGTGACTTCAATGTCGTAGCCATCCGCAAAGGCGACGGTGCACAGGCTCAGAGCCATAACAAGGCTGAGAACCAGAGCAACGATCTTTTTCATGTTTGGTTCCTCCAAAAGATAGATTTGCAAAACGTGCGCCTCGTTTTTACAGCCGCAAGTATAGCATAGAATTTTTCGCAGTCAATGCTTTTGGCGGAATTGTTGCCAATGTGTAATCATTTGTAGCAGTTTTGTCTCTATTATATGGACATATTTTCCAACGCAGCCAAGAAGCGGAAAAGGCAGCGGCATATCATAAGCAAATGTAAACCGTACACAATGCACAGTCTCCCCCATGTCATTCCGAAGCAACGGCAAAAAAATAGACGCTCTTGCGAGCGTCTATTTTTATGAATCAGAATGAGATTCTAAATTAGAACTCCTTCTTCTTGCCGATGACGACAGCGCCGCCAGCGACGGACAGCAGGCTCATGCCAACATACATGGCAACACCAGCGTCGAAGGTCTTGGCAGAGTTGACGCCCTTGTTGTCGTTAGCCTTGGTGCCGTTGTCCTTATCGGTGGTCCAGTAGTAAGCCACATCGCCCAGGATCACGCCGTCGGCAACATTGACGAAGCCGGCGTTGACCAGCTGACGAGCATACTCGGAGCTGTACACATCAGCGGTCTCGGGGGTGCTGTACTGATAGTTGGAGCCGTAGAAGGTGCGGTTGCAGAAGTAGCACTTGTACTCGTTGACGTCCTTGACGATCTTGCCATCGGTGGAGGTCTTGTACTCGACGTTCTTCTTCACCAGAACCATCAGGTGGCCAGCGGGAACGACCTCAGCGTCAGCGCCCCAATAGGTGCCGTACTCGCCATCAATGGTGTAATCCTCGCCGAACACCAGAGCGCAGTGAGCGAAGATAACATCGTCATACTTGCCGTTCAGGGTGATATAAGCGTGAGAATCATCGGACCAGAAGCACTCGCCAGCGTCAGCAGTGCACTTGACCCAATACATGTCATCGTAATCCTTGTAGCAGTTCTTGGGAGCCTTGTCGTTCTCATCGCCGCAGCCGACATACTTGTGCTCAGCAACAGCAGTGGACTTCAGAGCGTTGACCTTGGGATCGTTCTTCTCGACCTTCAGCAGATAAACGGGCTTGCCGTCCTTCTGATAGGTGACGATGAAGTTCTGGTCATTGTCATAGATGTCATCATCAGCGGTCTCAACGTACCAAGCGTTGTCCTTCTTGCCCTCGTAGTGAGCCAGGACGTTGTCCTTCTGCTCGACGAACTTCAGGTCGTCATACTTGGCGTGCTTGTCATTGCCGAACTTCTCAGTGACTTCCAGATCGTAGCCAGCTGCGAAGGCGACGGTGCACAGGCTCAGAGCCATGACCAGACTGAGAACCAGAGCAACAATCTTCTTCATGCTTGTTTCCTCCAAAAATTTTTTTGCAAAAACATATCTTTTGTTTTTACAGTTACCAATATACCATAAATTTTCCAGCCGTCAAGGTACTTTTCGCAATTGTTTCCAAAGTGTAACTTTTTTACCATTTTTTTTTGTAACTCACCGGTGGACAAAAACTTTTCGCGTCTTCTCATTATTTTCTTGACAAATGGAGGAAAAGTCCCTATACTGATTACATAGGTACGGGGCGGTTGTGGTTGATACGCTCCTTGCTAACCGGAAAAACCGCCATTCGACTCATGGCGGTTTTTCCATTTTTTGTTTTTGATAAAAGGAGACGGACAGGGTTGTCCGCCTCCTTGCTTTTTATGCTTTCTGTTTTTCCGGGAACTGGATTTGAGCCAGAATGACGGCGATGAACATGATGACGCAGCCGATGTACTCCCGGACGCTCATCTGCTGGTGCAGGATAATGGCGCCGGCGATGACGGCGAACACACTCTCCAGACTCAGCAGAATGGTGACCACAGTGGGGTTGGAGTCCTTCTGGGCCAGAATTTGCAGGGTGTAGCCCACGCCGGAGGAGAAAATACCCACATACAGGATGGGCAGTGTGCAGCCCAGAATGGCGTTCCAGTCGGGCACGGCGAAAATAGAGGTGAGAGAGGTCACGTCGCCGGTGCCGTTCATGCCCAGCAGTATGCACACCACCTTGGCGATGGTGGCCCACACCGCCGCCACAAGGAACTGGACGCAGCTGAGCTTCATGCCGTCCACTGTGGCGGTGAAGTGGTCGATGACCAGAATGTGTATGGCGAAGCACACGGCGCACACCAGCACCAGCAGGTCGCCGGGCGCCAGCGAGAAATCGCCCTTGATGCACAGCAGGTACAGTGCGATCACCGACAGCCCCACGGCGATCCACGTGGCAAGATTCACCTTCCGCTTGAACAGCAGGCCGAAGACGGGCACCAGCACCACGTACAGGGCGGTAAGGAAGCCCGCCTTACCGGCGTCCGTACCGGCGGCAAGGCCCGCCTGCTGGAAGTTGGAGGCGATGGCCAGCGCCGTACCGCAGCAGATACCGCCCAGCAGCAGCTCGCGGCGGTTCTGGCGCTTCTGCATTTTGGTGGGGGTGGGCTTATCCTTGTTGAACGCGCTGAAGATGGCGATGATGACCAACAGCACCACCACCGCGATGTAGGAGCGGGCGGCGTTGAAGGTAAAGGTGTCGATGACGTCGGCGCACAGATCCTGCGCCACGAAGGCCGTGCCCCAGATGAAGGCCGCCAGAATGGGGAACACCACCTGACGAAGTTGATTGTGTTTCATGGGAAGCTTCCTTTCTGTGTGTGGGGGATTGAGAGGAAATATTTCGTAGGGCGGGGTGACCACACCCCGCCGCCGGTGATGCGGCAGATATCGTGCGGCGGCATGTGGTCATGCCGCCCTACGCAAAAGTTTGGAGTTCCAGTGCATTATCGCCGCGGGCGACCACAAGGGTCGCCCCTACGAATTATTTCCGGTGCTTTTTCTTTACTCCTTCGGCGGGCCGGAGTGCCACTGGAACTTGCGCTCGGTGCCGTGAAGCAGGCGGTCGATATTCTCCCGGTGGCACCAGACCACCAGCACGGAGATGACAAACGCCAGCGCCGTATACAGCCAGTTATGGCCGTAGAACAGGAACACGGACACCGTCAGGCTGATACCGGCGAAGATGGAGCCCAGGGACACGTACTTGCTCAGCAACCACAACGCCGCGAACAGGCCCCATGCCACAAGTCCCACTTTCCAGCCCAGCATCCACGCCAGCGTGCCGCCGCAGAGGATGCCCTTGCCGCCCTTGAAGCCGTAGAACGCCGGGAACATGTGACCCAGCTCGCAGCCAATACCCGCCAGCAGCAGGCCCAGCGTCCAGTCCTGCCGCAAAAACCAGAAGAGATACCCCCCGATGAGGCCCGCCACCACCGTCTTGCCCATGTCCAGCGCGATCACGCCAAGGGCGTATTTCGCGCCGTAGGTGCGGTAGAAGTTGGTCAGGCCCGCGTTGCCGCTGCCGTGGGAGCGGACGTCGTCCTTTATAATAAAGTGGGAGATGACCACCGAGCCGTTGAAGCAGCCCAGCAGATACGACACCAGCAGCACCAGCACCACGCAGAATACATTAAAAATAATGTGGCTCATGCGTTCTCGTCCTCTCCCTTCTGGCGGATGGTCATGATAATGGGGGTGCCCTCCAGTCCGAACACGCTGCGGATCTGGTTCTCCAGATACCGGCGGTAGGAGAAGTGGAACAGCTTCTTATCGTTGCAGAACACCACGAAATGAGGCGGCTTGATACCCACCTGGGTCATATAGTAGATCTTCAGGCGGCGGCCCTTGTCAGTGGGGGGCTGGACGCGGGTCTGGGCGTCAGCCAGCACGCTGTTCAGCATGCCGGTGGTGATGCGCATAGAGGCCTGATCGTTGACATAGTTGATCAGCTCAAACAGGCGGCTGACCCGCTGACCCGTCAGGGCAGAGATGAACACGATGGGCGCGTAGGTCATGAAGCTCAGGTCACGGCGGATATCCTCCCGCATGCGATCCATGGTCTTGTCGTCCTTCTCCACGGCGTCCCACTTGTTCACCACGATGATGCAGGCCTTGCCCGCCTCGTGAGCCAAACCGGCCACCTTGGTGTCCTGTTCGGTAACGCCGTCGTTGGCGTCGATCATAATAAGGCAGACGTCGCTGCGCTCGATGGCCATGGTGGCCCGCAGGACGCTGTATTTCTCGATATTGTCGTCCACCTTGGACTTTTTCCGCATACCGGCGGTGTCGATGAAGTTGTATTTGCCCTGGGCGTTCTCGAAATAGCTGTCGATGGCATCGCGGGTGGTGCCCGCCACGTTGCTGACGATGACACGCTGCTCGCCCAGAATGCGGTTGGTCAGGCTGGACTTGCCCACGTTGGGCTTGCCGATGATGGCCACCTGAATCACGTCGGACTCGTCGTCCTCGTCCTCCTCGGTTGGGAAGTACTTCAGGCACTCGTCCAGCAGGTCACCGGTGCCGTGTCCGTGAACGGCGGACACCGCCACCGGGTCGCCTAGGCCAAGATTATAGAACTCGTAAAAATCCGGGTCCACCGTGCCGGTGGCGTCCATTTTGTTGACAGCCAGCACGATGGGCTTTTTGCTGCGCTGGAGCATCCCCGCCACCTCTTGATCGGCGGCGGTCATGCCGGTCTTGATATCGGTGACGAACACGATCACCGTGGCGTTGTCAATGGCGATCTGGGCCTGTTCCCGCATGAAGGACAGGATCTGATTGTCAGTGCTGGGCTCAATGCCGCCGGTGTCCACCAGACGGAACTTGCGGCCCAGCCACTCACTTTCGCCGTAGATGCGGTCGCGGGTGACGCCGGGCGTGTCCTCCACGATACTCAGGCGCTTGCCGATCAGCTTATTGAACAGCATGGACTTGCCCACATTGGGGCGGCCCACGATGGCGATCAAAGGTTTTGCCATAGTTATCCCTCCTCTTATCCCACGGTGGCTTCCAGCATGGCGTCCAGCAGCGAGCCGCCGTCGTCGTCCACGATCTGGACGGGGCTGCCCAGTTCCTGAGAAAGCCTGTCCACCGTATAGTCATCTAAAAATACCGTTTCGCCGTGGCGCAGCATATGCACCGTCAGCAGCACCCGGCGGCCAGTGACCCGGCCTTGCAGCTGCTTGGCGATGTCCTGCCCCGTCAGCAGCCCCGCCACGTCGATGGTGCGGCCGAAGAAGTCGTTCTCCACGGCCACCACCTCCGCGTCAAGCTTGGGGAAGTACGCTTTGGCGGCATCCACCAGCGTCTGCATAAAGGGCGCGGCGGCCACGCCGGTGGCAATGGTGAAGGGGCTGGGCGCGGCGTCCGGCTCTTCCAGCTTCATGGCGGACAGGAACTCCTGCTCCAGCGACCGCAGCATGCCCACGCCGTTTTCGATTTGGCGGTAGCCCTCGTAATACTCCTCCTCCGGCAGCGGCAATCCCGCCCGCAGGAACAGCTCGTCGGCGCAGAAGAACCGCCGGGTGCCGTAGCGCCGCAGATTCTCCTGCCCGTACTCCTCGGCAATGGCGATGATCTCCCGCGCGCATTCGCTGTCCACAGGCCGCAGCTTGGCAAGGCCCTTACGGTACTTGGTGATGCCTACCGGCACCAGCGAGCAGCTGGAAAACTGCCAGTCCGTCAGGTCACGCAGCGTGCGGCGCAGAGCGTCGCCGTCGTTCCAGCCTGGGCACACCACGATCTGGCCGTTCATGACGATGCCCGCCTTGCAGAAGCGCCGGATGTATTCCAGCGACCGCTCCGCTCCCTTGTTGCCCAGCAGCGTACAGTGGAGCTGCGGCTCCGTGGCGTGGACGGACACGTTAATGGGGCTGATGTGCAGGTCGATGATCCGCTGTGCCTCCCGCTCGCTGAGGTTGGTCAGGGTGGTGTAGTTGCCCAGCAGGAAGCTGAGCCGCTCGTCGTCGTCCTTGATGTACAGGGACGGCCGCATGTTGGGCGGCATCTGATCCACGAAGCAGAACAGGCAGTGGTTGGCGCACTGGTGCATCTCGTCCATTAAATAGGTATTGAAGTTCAGGCCCAGGTCACGGCCCTCCTCCTTGCGGATGGTGACGGTGCGGGTGTGGCCGTCCTTACTGAGACGCAGCACCGCCACAGGGTCATAGCCGTAGAACCGGTAGTCCAGCACGTCCACGATGTGGTGGCCGTTGATCTCCAGCAGCTGCTCCCCCACAACGATTCCGGCCTTTTCCGCCGGGGAATGGGGGTCGATAGACGTGATGACGGTGCTCATAGTGACGCTCTCCTTGCAAATACGCATACGGATGCATAATAACCATAGTATTATACCGTTTTTCCCACCATTACGCAAGATGAAAATGAGGGATATTCTGTTGTTTTCTCAGTATAGCGTGATTTTCGCCAAAAGTAAAACGCATGATTTTGATGTTTCTCATGAAAAATTATATGGGAACGACATTATTTTTTCGCTGAAATTTCCTCTTGCATTTTTCTGTCGTTTGTTGTATCATAATCGCGAACACAACTGGATCAATTGTCTTCGGGGCGGGGTGAAATTCCCCACCGGCGGTATAGTCCGCGAGCGAGCCTGACGGCGAGCAGGAACCGGTGCGATTCCGGTACCGACAGTATAGTCTGGATGAGAGAAGGCGTGTACGGCATTTTCGTGATGCTCTTTTTTGATGCGTGCACCTTGGGAGACAACCGTTTCCAAGGGTGTTACACCATTGAAAAGGAGCTTTTTTTCATGACGCAAAAGCAAAAACAAAGAACCCATCATCTGGCCGTGGCAGCCATGCTGACGGCGGTAGCCGCCGTGCTGCAATTCATCGAATTCGCCATTCCGCTGATGCCGGCCTTTATCAAGCTGGACATCTCCGACCTGCCCGCCCTGCTGGGCACCTTCTCTCTGGGCCCTGTATACGGCGTCGCTATTCAGCTGGTGAAGAACCTGCTGCACCTGCCCTTCGGCTCCAGCGCCGGTGTGGGCGAGCTGTCCAACTTCATTCTGGGCGCGATTTTCGTGTTCGCCGCCGGTATGATCTACAAGCGCAGCAAGAGCCGCAAGAGCGCGCTGATCGGCTCGCTGGTGGGGGCGGTGGCCATGGCTCTCATCAGCATCGTGGCCAACTATTTCATCGTCTACCCCGCCTATGTGGTGCTGTACAACCTGCCGCTGGAGGCAATCGTGGGCATGTACGAGGCGATCCTGGGCGGTGTGGCGCACGTACCCACCGGCAACGCCCTGTTCAACTGTCTGCTGGTATTCAACGTACCCTTTACGCTGGTGAAGGGTCTGCTGGATGTGGCGCTGTGCTTTCTGATCTACAAGCCCCTGAGTCCCCTGCTGCACAAGTAAACAGACGTACAACCCCGCTGCACCGATGGTGCAGCGGGGTTTGTTGTAAAACGAAGACTACGGATTGCCACGCCAGTGTGAGCATTGGCGCGCAATGACATAGATAGAAAAAAGCCTGTAGGGGCGGACGACTCTGTCCGCCCCTGCTTTCGCTTTGCGGATAAAAATCAAAAACCGCCACTCTGCCAAGTGACGGTTTTTCAGGTTTCTAAAAATCATTTCTGACAGGGATCAAACCGCTCTGCTTGATACCCTAACTTTTATTATACCCATTTTGCGCCGCTTGTCAAGGGGCAGCACGCTCACATATACCCGTACTTTTTCCGTTTGCCCAGCAGGAACGCCATGCCAAGACCGAAGGCGCAGATCTCCGCCGCCACCTCGGCCCACCAGATGCCGTCCAGCTCCCAGATCAGGGGCAGCAGCAGTACCGCCGACAGCTTGAATACGAAGGTGCGCAGGAAGGAAATGATGGCCGACACCACGCCGTCGTTCAGCGCCGTGAAGAAGGACGAGGCGAAAATGTTAAACCCCACCAGCACGAAGGACAATGTGGCAATGCGGAAGGCATGCACCGTCATCTGGCACAGGGTATCGTCATACCCCACGAACAGCCGTGCCATAGGTTCGGCCAGTCCCTGGGCCACGCCCACCATGGCAAGGCCGCCCACGCCCATCAGCAGAATACTTTTCCGCAGCAGGTTCTGCAGCTCGCCCCGGTTGCCCGCGCCGAAATGATAGCTGACGATGGGCGCGCAGCCGATGGCATAGCCGATGAACACGGCGGCGAAGATGAACTCCACGTACATCAGCACGCCGAAAGCCGCCACGCCGTTCTGCCCCGCCAGCCGCAGCAGCTGGAAGTTATACAGCATGCCCACCACCGAGGCGGTCACGTTGCTGACCAGCTCCGACGCGCCGTTGCCGCTGGCCTGCAAGATAGGCCGCAGCTCCAGCTTTGTCTTTGTCAGCTGCAGCAGGCTGCTGTTGGGCCGCAGGAAGTACACCAGCGGCAGCACGCCGCCCACGATCTGGCTGATGCCAGTGGCGATGGCAGCGCCCGCCACGCCCCAGTGGAACACCGCCATGAACAGGGCGTCCAGCGCCATGTTGGTAACGCCCGCCGCCACCGTGACCCACAGGCCCAGCTTGGGCTTTTCCGCCGCGATCAGGAAGCTCTGGAACACGTTTTGCAGCATATACGCCGTGTTGAAGGCCAGCACGATGCGGCCATACAGCACGCAATCCGGCAGCATTTCCGCGTCCGCACCCAGAAAGACGGAGATAGGCTCCATAAAGATCACGCCCAGCGTGGAGATGATAACGCCGCAGATGAGGGTGGCGGCGATCATCATGGTGAAGTACTGATTGGCGCGGTGCTTGTCGCCCTCGCCCATGGTTTTGGCCACCAGTGCGCTGCCGCCGGTGCCGAACATGAAGCCGATGCCGCCAAAGACCATGATGAAGGGCATCACCAGATTCACGGCGGCGAAGGGGGTCTTGCCCACGAAATTGGACACAAACAGCCCGTCCACCACGCCGTAGATGGAGGTGAACACCATCATGATGATGGACGGCAGCACGAACCGCAGCAGCATTTTATAGGTAAAGTGATCGGATAACTGTATTTTCATGGTTTACTCCTTTTTCTCCTCGATGGCCGTGGACAGCGACTGCCGCAGCGCGGCGTTGTAGCGGCGGCACAGCGCCAGAAACTGCGCCCGTTCCGCCGCCGTCAGGGTGTCCATGGCCGTTTCCTCCGCCGCCGTCACCCGGTCGACGGTGCGCGCCATCAGCGTCTCCCCCGCCGCCGTCAGGGTCAGGTACTTGCTGCGGCGGTCACGGCCCTCCGTCAATTGCAGATAGCCCTCCCCCGCCAGCTTTTTCAGGGCCGAGTGTACCGTCTGCTTGGGCTGGTACACGGCGGCGCACACGTCGCTCTGGGTCATGGGGCGGCCGGACTCCCGCAGGGCGTACAGCACCCAGAAGGCACAGTCCGACAGTCCGCACTGCCGGGCCACCGCCCGGTACAGGTCATCCTGCTCCTTATAGGCATCGTTATACGCGGCCAAAGCTTCACGGCGTTCCATGGCATGTCCTCCTGTCCGTCCGAAATCAGACTTTTCGTAGTATAGTCCGATTTCAGACATTTGTCAAGTGCATTTTTTCTGAGAAAGGCCGCAAAAACGGGGACTGGATTTTTCACCGGCGGCGCGGTATAATAGCGCTAACAATGGCAAGGAGGACGATCATATGAAAGCATTGCTGATCAACGGCAGCCCCCACGAGAAGGGCTGCACCTATACGGCGCTGGAGGAGCTGGCCAAAACGCTGGAGGCCGAGGGCATCGAAACGGAGATCGTGCAGGCAGGCCACACGGCTCACAGCTGCAACGCCTGCGCGTCCTGCAAGAAAACCTTCCGCTGCGTATACGACGATCTGGTGAACGAGACGGCTCCCAAGCTGGCCGAGGCGGACGCGCTGGTGATCGGCGCGCCGGTGTACTTCGCGTCCCCGGCAGGCGGCGCCATCGCCTTTATGGATCGGCTGTTTTACAGCACGCCCCACATCAACAAGACCATGAAGGTGGGCGCGGCGGTGGTGTCCTGCCGCCGTGGCGGCAACACTGCCTCCTTCGACGTGCTGAACAAGTACTTCACCATCACCGGAATGCCCATCGCCAGCAGCCAGTACTGGAACATGGTGTACGGCAACACCCCGGAGGAGGTGCGCAAGGACGGAGAGGGGCTGCAAACCATGCGGACGCTGGGCCGCAACATGGCCTTTCTGATGAAAAGCATTCAGCTGGGCCGGGAGCAGTTCGGCATTCCGGAGAAGGAGCCTGCCATCGTCACCAGTTTTCATCATGAGTAAGCGCAAAACGCTTGAGCTTGTCGAGAAATGCATTTCTGTCATTCCGAACCAAAGCCTCCCTCTGTGAGGGAGGTGGCGCGAAGCGCCGGAGGGAGAGAATAAAAGACTTAAATTCTCTCCCCCAGTCTCGCTTGCGCTCGCCAGCCCCCTCACAGAGGGGGCCAAGCACGGATTGTCACGCCAGTGTGAGCAAAAAGAGAGCGCCCCTGTGGGCGCTCTCTTTTTGCGTTGTTTTCTTATTTGACCCGTGCCAGCTTGTCGTTGCACTTCTGCAGGAAACGGGCATTGTCGATGACGGCGCGGGTATGAGTGCCCTCGCCGATCAGGCCCTCCTCATCGCTGGCGGTTACCTTGAAGGTGATCATCTTGCCGTTGGCGCTGACGCCGGTGACTTCGGCGGTGGCGGACACCTTCATGCCCACGGGGGTAGGAGCCAGATGGCTGGAGCTGATCTCCACGCCCACGGTGCCCTTACCCTCCGGCAGCTCCGGCTGGACGCACTGCATGGCGGCGTTCTCCATCAGGCCCATCATAAAGGGGGTACCGAACACCTCCAGCCCGCCGGAGCCAACGGCCTTGGCGGTCATGTTGGGGGTGACGGTGGCTTCCACGGTATAGGTCATGCCGATCTCGATCATTGAAAATACCTCCATCAAATTCCTAGTCTCGTCCAAAGGTCATTATAGAACTTCAGCGTCTCCTGGGGCAGATTGATGTACAGCTCACAGCGCTCCAGCACCTCGGGCGGGGCGGCCATGATGTTGTAGATCTCCTCGTCCAGCGGCTCCTCGTACTCGGCCTCATAGTAGGCGGGGTACTCAGCCAGCGCCTCGGCGTTGGGGGACGCGTACCAGATGTAGTCCATGTTGGCCAGGTTGGACTCGGTGGACGCGATGAAGTTGATCCACTCCATGGCTTCGGACTGGTGCTGGCTGGATTTCAGCACGCACATGGCGTCCACGAACCAGTTGGAGCCTTCCTCCGGCACCACAAAGGCCAGATCCTCGTTATTCTCCAGCATGGTCAGATAGTCGCCGGCGTAGTACATGGCGATGGCGGCGTTGCCGCCCTCCATCTTGCCGAAGATCTCGTCCATGACGAAGGCCTGATACACGCCCTTGTTCTTGGCATCGTAGATCAGCTGGAAGGCTTCCTCCAGCTGGGCCTCGTCGGTGGTATTGATGTCGTAGCCCAGATAGCACAGGGCGACCATCAGGGCGTCGCGGGAGTTGTTGATCATCAGCACCTGCCCGGCGTACTTCTCGTCGAACATGGCGCCCCAGCTGGTGATGGGCTCGTCCACCATGGTGGTGTTGTAGATGATGCCCACGGTGCCCCAGGTGTAGGGAACGGTGTACTTGTTCTCCGGGTCGAAGCTGAGGGACTTGTACTGATCGTCGATCAGGTCATAGTTTGGGATGGCGCTGTAGTCCAGCTCTGCCAGCATGTCCTCCTCAATGAGCCGTCCGATCATGTAGTCGGAGGGCACGATCACGTCGAAGTCCGCGCCGCCCATCTTGATGAGGGAGTAGAGAGCCTCGTTGCTCTCGGCGGTCTGATAGTTGACGCGGATGCCGGTCCTTTCCTCGAACTCCGTGATAAGAGCCTCGTCGATATACTCGCCCCAGGAGCAGACGTTCACCACCCGGTCAGACCGGGCGGCGCTGCCGGTAAAGATCAGCACGGCCACCAGCACACAGGCCAGCACGCCCGCCGTGACCTTCTTCCACACGCCGTTATCGCGCCGCCTGGGAGCAGGCGCGTTGGCTGCCGCGCCCTCCCGGTGATGGTGCTGGGCGTGGTGCTGGACGTGGTTCTCCCGGATGTTGATGATGGCCAGCAGCAATATCACCGTCACGAACAGCAGCGTGGAGATGGCGTTGATCTCCGGGCTGACACGCTTCTTGGTCATGCCGTAGATGGTCATGGCCAGCGTGGAGGCGCTGGTGCCGGCGGTAAAGTAGCTGATGATGAAGTCGTCGATGGACATGGTGAAAGCCGTCAGCGCGCCGGACACGATGCCGGGCTTGATCTCCGGAATGATGACCTTCCAGAAGGCCTGCATCCAAGTGCAGCCCAGATCCTGGGCCGCGTCCACCAGATTGCGGTCCATCTGCCGCAGCTTGGGGCCGACGGACAGGATGACGTAGGGGATGTTGAAGCAGATGTGGGCGATCAGCAGCGTGCCGAAGCCCATGGTCAGCCGCTCCGGCAGGACGATGGCGCTCTGCCAGCTATTCACCCATCCGGCAAAGGCGCCCCAGCCGTTGAAGAACACCACGAACAGCAGGCACAGGCTGACGCCGGTGACGATATCGGCGTTCATCATGGGGATGTTGTTGACGGCCATGAGGCTATTCCGTGCCTTGCGGCGCATGCCGTAAAAGCCGATGGCGGCAAAGGTGCCCGCAATGGTGGCGATGACCGTGGCCAGCAGGGACACCAGCAGCGTGATATACACGCTGTGCATGATCAGCCGGTTCTGGAACAGCTGCTGATACCAGTGGAGGGAAAAGCCCTTCCACACGCTGGAGCTATTTCCGGCATTGAAGGAAAATACGATCAGGATGATGATGGGCGCGTACAGGAACAGGCCCGTCAGGATCATCAGCAGGCGGTCGCCTACGGAGTTTGCCCGTCTCTGTCTCATAGCATCACCGCCTGTTCTTCACCCTCGCCGAAGCGGTTCATCACCAGCATGCAGATGACCACGATGATCATCATCACCAGCGAGATAGCCGCGCCCAGCTGGGGGTTATACGCGCCGCCCAGAAACTGCCGCTCGATCAGGTCGCCCAGCAGCAGCTCCGTGCCGCCGCCCAGCATGCGGCTGATGGCGAAGGTAGACACCGAGGGGACGAACACCATGGTGATGCCGGACAGCACGCCCGGCAGGCTCAGGGGCAGAATCACCTTGCGGAACACGGTGACGTTGTTGGCGCCCAGATCGCGGGCCGCCTCCAGAAGCGAATAATCCAGCTTCACGATGACGGAATAGATGGGCAGGATCATAAAGGGCAGGTAGTTATACACCATGCCCAGCACCACCGCGCCCTGGGTGTTCATCATGGAGAAGTACTCCAGATTGCTGCCGGTGATGCTGTTATACAGTGCGATGATGCCCAGCTTCTGGAACAGCTGGTTCAAAAGGCCGTTGTTCTCCAGAATGGTCATCCACGAGTAGGTGCGCAGCAGGAAGTTCATCCACATGGGCAGCATGATCAGCACCATGGCGATCTTCTGGAAGGACGCACCCTCGCGGCTGAGAAAATAGGACACGGGATAGCCGATCAGCAGGCAGATTGCCGTGGCGATGATGGCCAGCTTGAAGGAGCGGCCGAACACCGCCGCGTAGCCGCCCATCTGGACAAAGTTGTCCAGCGTCGCGCCGCCGTCGGCGTTGGAGAAGGCGTATACCACCATAATAAGGATGGGAGCCACCACGAAAATGGCCATCCACACCACATAAGGCACGGCGAAACGGGAGAGCTTATTCTTCATCCTCGCTCTCCTCCTCTTCCAGCTTTGCGCTGGCGTCCGCCAATTCCTCGTACTCCTCGGAGTAGGAGGAGTAATCACCGAACATACCGGAGTATTCGCTCTTCTTCATGATGTGGAAGCCCTCCGGGTCGATCTTCACGCCGATCCGGGCACCCACCGGCGAATGGTCGGTGGTCTGGATCAGCCATTTGAAGCCGCGGAAGTCCACGATAATATCGTACTGCATCCCCTTGAAGGTCACGTTGGTGACAGTGCCCACCAGCTGGCCCTGCTCCACGGGCACGATGTCGATGTCCTCCGGCCGGATGACCACGTCCACCGGCTCATTTTCGGCAAAGCCGCCGTCCACGCAGGGGAACTCCTTGCCGTACATCTTCACCACGTTGTCCCGCACCATGGTGCCGTTGAGGATGTTGCTTTCGCCGATAAAGTCCGCCACAAAGGCGTTTTTCGGCTCGTTATATATATCTTCCGGCGTTCCGATCTGCTGGATGCGGCCCTTGTCCATCACCACCACGGTGTCGGACATGGTCAGGGCTTCCTCCTGATCGTGGGTCACGTAGATAAACGTGATGCCCATCTGCTGCTGGATACGCTTCAGCTCGTTCTGCATATCCTTCCGCAGCCGGAGATCCAGCGCGCCCAGCGGCTCGTCCAGAAGCAGCACCTTGGGACGGTTCACCAGCGCACGGGCAATGGCCACACGCTGCTGCTGTCCGCCGGAAAGCTGGTCAACGCGGCGCTGCTCAAAGCCCTTCAGGCTGACCACCTCCAGCATTTCCGTCACACGCTGCTCCACCTCGTCCTGCGGCACCTTGGCGATGCGCAGGCCGAAGGCGATGTTCTCGAATACGTCCAGATGGGGAAACAGGGCGTATTTCTGGAACACGGTGTTGATCTGCCGCTTATGCGGCGGAACGTCATTGATCCTCACACCGTCAAAGGTCACATCACCGGAAGTGGGCGTGGTAAACCCACCGATGATGCGCAGCGTCGTGGTTTTGCCACAGCCGCTGGGTCCAAGCAGTGTGAGGAATTCGGAATCGTTGATGTAAAGATTGATGTTGTCGAGAACCAGCTCGTCGTCAAACGCCATGCAGAGATCCCGCAGGCGAATCAACTCTTTGGACATTTATCCTCCCCCGTTCATAAAGAAATTTTCGCCTCTTCTCTCTGTATTCACCGAGGGCCGGAACCGGCCTGTATGTCTCTTTGAAATTTGGCAAGTACACTATATAGAAAAAGGGGAGAAATGTCAATAAGAATCGAAAAAAGTTCCGGGAGAAAGCGCGATAGCGGCGGTCTTCCGCTGCGCTTTCCCCCGGAAATGGGTACAAGTGTGGGTTATTTCCCCTCAATATCCGCGTTGGCGTCGATGGCGGACTGCCGCTGTTCGGCCTCGCGCTGCTGCTGGGCGGCGTTTGCCGCACGGTTGGCGGCGCGGTTGGCGTTCTTCTCCGCCGTGCGGCGGCGGTTCACCGCCAGAAAGCCCCGGGCGATCAGCCATACATTGAAGATCACCACAACGCCGATCCCCACCCAGCCGGGGGTACGGATGGCATAGAAGTCCTGAATGGTGAAGTAGCCCGCACCCATGCCTACGAAGTACAGCGCCACGCCGCCCGCCGCGCAGACGATGCACAGCACCAGATCCATCACGGCGCGGACATGGTGCTCCCGCCGCCGGGCGAAGTAAAACAGCAGCAGCATCAGCGCCGCCAGAAACAGACCCGGCGACTGGGTGCAGAGGATATAGCCAAGGGTTTTGTCCATGGTGATACTGTCCTTTCTTTATTATAAGGGGAGTTTCGTCCCTACGGGGACATGGAAGATCAAATGGGAAAACCGCCACTCGGCCAAGTGACGGTTTTTTTAAACCTAAACAAACTGGGCTAAAACCGCTTTGCGGTAATATCTTTGCCTTTATTATATCTATTTCGTTTCGCTTGTCAAGGGCTTCTTAATTTCGCATGGGACAGGCGCAAATCCGCCGCCCCATCAACTTTAACTTGAAAAATACACACTTTTCTGATACACTATCCTAGTTAAAGTATGCCAATGTAAAATGAGGTGGACTATTTGTACTTAAAAGCGCTTGAAATTCAGGGCTTCAAATCATTTCCCGATAAGACCGTCCTGAATTTCGGAGAGGATATCACCGCCATCGTAGGCCCCAACGGCTCCGGCAAGTCCAATATCTCCGACGCCATCCGTTGGGTCATGGGCGAGCAGAACAGCCGCCAGCTCCGCGGCGCCAAGATGGAGGACGTGATCTTCGGCGGCACGGAGAAGCGCAGCCAGATGGGCTTTGCGCAGGTGACGCTGGTCATTGATAACACCGAGCATATCTTTCCCCGTGACGAGGCGGAGGTGGCCGTTACCCGCCGGTACTACCGCAGCGGCGAATCGGAATATTACATCAATAAGCAGTCGGTGCGGCTGAAGGACGTGAACGAGCTGTTCATGGACACCGGCATGGGCCGGGAGGGCTACTCCATCATCGGGCAAGGCAAGATCGACGAGATCCTGTCCGTCAAATCCGGTGAGCGCCGGGAGGTGTTTGAGGAGGCGGCGGGCATCAGCAAGTACCGCCACCGCAAGGAGGAGGCCGAGCGGAAGCTGGAGCGCACACAGGAGAATCTGGTGCGCATCAACGACAAGATCGCGGAGCTGGAATTGCAGGTGGAGCCGCTGCGCAAGCAGGCGGAGGTGGCCAAAAAGTATCTGGTGCTGCGGGATGAGCTGCGGGTGCTGGAGATCAGCGTGTGGCTGGAACAGCTGCAGGACTTGAAAACCGCCAAATTCAAATTGCAGACCGACGTAGAGAGCGCCCGTGCCGACAAGGAGCGGGCGGAAGCGGCGCTGGAGGCCGCCTACGCCGCCGCCGAGGAACTGAGCGAGCAGGTGCGGCGCAATGATCTGGAGGCGGAGACGCTCCGGGGACAGGTGAGCCAGCTGGAAGCCGCCGGCGGCGAGCATGACAGCGCCATCGCCGTGCTGCACACCTCGGTGGAGCACAATAACGAGAGCATCGCGCGCATTCAGCGGGAGATGGAGGACACGGAGAACCGGGCGGGCAGCCTGCAATCTCAGGTGGACGCCCAGCTGGAGCGCATCGGCCAGATCGATCAGGAGAGCGCCGCACTGGCACAGGAGCTGGACGGCCTGCTGGCAAAGGCACGGGAGCTGACCGACACCGCGGCGGGCGCTGCCCGCACGGCGGAGTCCCTGCGGGCGGAGGAGGCGCTGCTGCTGTCCGCCGCCGCCGACGGCAAGGCGGAGCTGTCCGCCCTGCGCTCCGGTATGAGCCAGATGGACGAGCGCCGGGAGCACACGGCGGGCGAGCTGACCGCCGCACGGGAAAAGCTGGAGCAGAGCGGCAAGGAATCCAGAGAGAACCGGAAGCTTCTCAACGCGGCCAGGGAGGAGGCGCAGGCCGTCAGCAACATCATTCAGGGACACAGCCTGAAAATGGAAGGACGCAAAAAGCGCTCCGCCGACGCAGAAGCGGAGAAATTACAGCTGACCATGGACGCGGCGGCGCTGGAAAACCGCATCCGCCTGCTGACGGAGATGGAGAAGGAGTACGAGGGCTTCTCCAACGCGGTGAAGCTGGTGATGCAGGCGGCGGAGAAGAAGGCCCTGCGGGGCATTCACGGCCCGGTGGCCAGCCTGATCAAGACACAGGAAAAGTACACGGTGGCGCTGGAGATCGCGCTGGGCGCGGGTATGCAGAACATCGTGGTAGACCGGGAGGAGGACGGCAAGGCCGCCATCGGCTACCTGAAGCAGCGCAATGGCGGGCGGGCCACCTTCCTGCCTATGACCGCCGTCCGGGGCGACACGCTGCGGGAGAACGTCAGCAGCGAATACGGCTTTGTGGGGCTGGCCGTCGACCTGATCGAATATGACCGGCAGTATGACGGCATCTTCAAGAGCCTGCTGGGCCGTACCGTGGTGGTGGAGGATCTGGACTGCGGCATCGCCATGGCGCGGAAGTACCGCAACAGCTTCCGCATCGTCACGCTGGACGGACAGGTGATGAACCGGGGCGGCTCCATGACCGGCGGCAGCGTCAGCCGCAGCGCCGGTGTACTGAGCCGCGCCAACGAGCTGGAGAAACTGAACGGCCAGCTGGGCGGCATGCGGGACAGGCTGTCCGCCGCCAAACAGAAGGCCGAGGACGCCCAGCGCGAGCTGCAAAAAGCCCAGTATGAGCTGGAGGTGGCTTCTGCCCAGCAGCGCAAGGCGGAGGATCTGGTGCTGCAATATCAGGCGAAGCAGGAGCATTACGACATTCTGAACAACACGCTGGAGCAGAACTGTGAGGACCTGCAGGCCGAGCTGGATACACTGGCCCAACGCACCGAGGCCGACCGGCAGCGCTGCGCCGCCGTGGAGGCCGACGTGGCGGAGAAGGAAGCCAGGGCCGCCGAGTTGCGCCGCCGTGCGGAGGAGAGCCAGAGCGGCCAGAGCGATCTGCTGGAAAAGACCAACGCCCTGTCCCAGCAGGTCAGCGAGAAGAAGGCCGCTCAGGCGGCTCTGGCCGCCGAGCGGGACGCGGGTGAGCGCAGCATCGCCGACCTGAAGCGGCTGCGGCTGGATATGGTGACCGACCGGGATCAGCGGCAGGCGCTGATGGAGCAGTTCTCCGCCGCCAACCGGCAGGCCGAAAGCGATATCGCTGCCCATCAGGCCCAGCTGGACAGCCTGCGGCAGCAGGGAACTCAGCTGCGGGAAAAGCTCTCGGAGCTGTCGGCCCAGAAGCTGCAATTGGAGGGCCAGCGGGACGCCAAAAACCGCGAGAGCCGCGAGTGCAACGATGCGGTGATCGCCACCACGCAGGAGCTGTCCCGCATGGAGCAGAAGCTGCAAAGCAACGCCATGGAGGAAGCGGCCCTGCTGGACAAGCTGTGGGAGCGCTATGAGCTGAGCCACAGCGCCGCGCTGGAGCAGCGGGTCGAGCTGGAGAGCGTGCCCAAGGCCACCCGCCGCATTGCGGAGCTGAACCGGGAGATCAAGGGACTGGGCACCCCCAACATCGGCGCTATCGACGAATACGAGCGGGTCAACACCCGGTATACCTACCTGTCCGAGCAGCGTGCCGACGTGGAAAAGGCCCGTGAGGAGCTGTTGGGCGTCATCGAGGAGCTGACCAAGCAGATGACGGCCATCTTCGCCCAGCAGTTCAAGCTGCTGAACGAGAGCTTTCAGGAGACGTTTCTGGAGCTGTTCGGCGGCGGCAAGGCCCAGCTGGAGCTGGAGGACGAGAAGGATATCCTCAACTGCGGCATTGAAATTCGGGTGCAGCCGCCCGGAAAGCAGCTGAAAACCATCACGCTGCTGTCCGGCGGCGAAAAGGCCTTTGTGGCCATCGCCCTGTACTTCGCCATTCTGAAGGTGCACCCCACGCCGTTCTGCGTCATGGACGAGATCGAGGCGGCGCTGGACGAGTCCAACGTGGTGCGCTACGCCCGTTACATGCGGCGCATCGCCGGAAAGACCCAGTTCATCGTCATTACCCATCGCCGGGGCACCATGGAGGAGGCCGACGTGCTGTACGGCGTCACCATGCAGGAGCGGGGCGTCAGCCGCATTCTGACCATCAATATGAACGACATGGCAAAGGAACTAAATATCAAATAAGGAGGACGCTATGGGATTTTTCAAGCAGCTCAAGGAGGCATGGCTGGCCTCTGTGACATTTGATAAGCTGGACGACGAGTTTTATGACCAGCTGGAGGAAGCGCTGATCCTGGCCGATATGGGCGTGGAGTCCGCCACCGACGCGGTGGCGAAGCTGCGCAAAAAGGTAAAGGAGCGGCTGCTGACCCGCGCCGACGAGGTGAAGGACGCGCTGCGGGCCATTCTGGCGGAAAAGCTGGAGGTGGGCGACGCGGCACTGAACCTGTCCACCACCCCCAGCATCGTGCTGTTCATCGGCGTCAACGGTGTGGGCAAGACCACGTCCATCGGCAAGCTGGCCGCCCAGCTGAAGGCGGAGGGCAAAAAGGTGCTGCTGTGCGCCGGCGATACCTTCCGTGCCGCCGCCGCCGACCAGCTGGAGATCTGGGCTGACCGCGCCGGTGTGGATATCATCCGCCAGAACGAGGGCGCCGACCCCGGCTCCGTGCTGTTCGACGCCCTACAGGCCGCCAAGGCCCGCGGCGTGGACGTGGTGCTGTGCGACACGGCAGGCCGCCTGCACAACAAGCAGAATCTGATGAACGAACTGGCAAAGCTGCGGAAGATCATCGCCCGGGAATGCCCGGATTCCGTGTGCGAGACGCTGCTGGTGCTGGACGCCACCACCGGCCAGAACGGCCTGGTGCAGGCCCGCACCTTCAAGGAGACGGCGGGTCTGACCGGCATCATCCTCACCAAGCTGGACGGCACCGCCAAGGGCGGTATCGTGGTGGCCATCGCCCAGGAATTGCAGGTGCCGGTGAAGTTTGTGGGCGTGGGCGAGGGCATCAACGACCTGAAGCCCTTTGACGCAAAGGAATTCACCGCAGACCTGTTCTGATTTGAAAAACCACCGAAAGGGGAATGATATCCGTGACCAGAGCCGACGGAAGACAGTATAACGAATTGCGTGATGTGACCATCACGCCTAATTTCAACAAATTTGCCGAGGGCAGCGTGCTGATCCGCTGCGGCGACACGGTGGTGCTGTGCACCGCCTCAGTGGAGGAGCGTGTGCCGCCCCACGTGAAGCCCGGCTGCGGCTGGGTCACGGCGGAGTACTCCATGCTGCCCCGCGCCAACCGCCAGCGCAGCCGCCGTGATGTGGACAAGCTGAAGCTCAGCAGCCGCAGCGCGGAAATTCAGCGGCTCATTGGCCGCAGCCTTCGGGCGGCGGTGGATATGCAGCTGCTGGGCGAGCGCACCGTCACCATCGACTGTGATGTTCTGCAGGGCGACGGCGGTACCCGTACCGCCAGCGTCACCGGCGGCTTCGTGGCGCTGGCGCTGGCCTGCCAGTGGCTGGTAAAGGAGGGCTATATCGGCCGTATGCCCATCAAGCATTACGTGGCGGGCGTCAGCGCCGGTATCGTGGACAATACGGCGGTGCTGGATCTGCCCTACAGCGAGGACAGCCGGGCGCAGGTGGATCTGAACTGCATCATGAACGAGCAGGGCGAGATCATTGAGATTCAGGGCACCGGCGAGGGCCGGGCCTTCACCGTGACGGAGCAGCAGGAGCTGGTGGCGCTGTGCGCCAAGGGCAACCGTGAGCTGATCGCCAAACAGAAAGAGATAGTGGGGGATATTCTGAGATGAAATTTGTATTGGCCTCCCACAACCGTGGGAAATTAAAAGAGATGCAGGAGATCTTGTCCCGGCTGGGCGTGGAAGTGGTGCTGGAGTCCGATTTAGGGCTTGCGCTGGACGTGGAGGAGACGGGTACTACCTTTGCCGAGAACGCCGCGCTGAAGGCAAAAGCCGTCATGGAAGCCAGCGGCCTGCCCGCCATCGGCGACGACTCCGGATTGTGCGTGGACTGGTTACAGGGCGCGCCGGGCATCTACTCCGCCCGGTACGGCAATCTGGACAGTGATCCGGCCCGCTGCGCTCTGCTGCTGCAGAACATGCGGGGCGCGACGAACCGCGCCGCCCATTTCCATACGTCCATCTGCTGCGCTTTCCCCAACGGCGATGTGCTGACCGCCGACGGCGACTGCCACGGCACCATCGCCTTTGCCCCCATGGGGGAACGGGGCTTCGGCTACGATCCGGTGTTCTTCGTGCCGGAGAAGCGCCGTACCTTCGCTCAGCTGACGGCGGAGGAGAAAAACGAGATATCCCACCGGGGCAACGCTTTGCGCGTTTTTGCCGCGGAATTGAAAGAGTATTTGGAGAAGCATTGATATGGAACTGACAAGTAAGCAGCGTGCCCAGCTGCGGGGGATGGCCGCCACCATGGACACCATCCTCCATGTGGGCAAGGACGGCATCGGCGACAATCTGGTGAAGCAGGCCAACGATGCGCTGGAGGCCCGTGAGCTCATCAAGGGCCGTGTGCTGGAAAACAGCATGTACACCGCCCGTGAGGCGGCGGAGGAGCTGGCCGTGGCCACCCGCAGCGAGGTGGTGCAGGTCATCGGCAGCAAGTTCGTGCTGTACCGCTATCAGCACAACAAGGAAAAGCGGAAAATACAGCTGGTCAAGGCGAAGCAGGCATGAGGATCGGCATGTTCGGCGGGACGTTCAACCCGCCCCATAACGGCCATGTGACCATGGCCCGTGCCGCCGTGAACCAGTTGGGACTGGATAAGCTGCTGATCGTCCCGGACTGCGTGCCGCCCCACAAGCCGCTGCCGTCCGGCGTGACGGCCCGGCAGCGGTACGACATGGCGGCGCTGATGGCGGCCTCGGTGGGCCGTATGGCCGAGGCCAGCGATATCGAGCTGCACCACACCGGCAAAAGCTACACCAGCGACACCCTGCGCATGCTGCATCAGCAGTACCCCGACGCGGAGCTGTGGCTGCTGATGGGATCGGACATGTTTCTGTCCCTCCACACGTGGCATGAGCCGGAGGTCATCTGTGAATTGGCGCACATTGCCGCTTTCCGCCGGGTGGAGGAGGATATCCACGCCGCCATGGAGCAGCAGAAGACTCAACTGGAGCGGCAGTATCAGGCTCATGTGGCGCTGCTGGACAATCCGGAGCTCATCGAGCTGTCCTCCACCGACGTCCGCGCCGCGCTGGCGGCGGGACAGGGGAGCGACCTGGTACCGGAAGCGGTGTGGGGCTACATCCGGCGGGAGCATCTGTACGGCACCACCGCCGACTTGAAGCACCTGACGGTGGACGAGCTGCGGCCCATCGCTATGAGCTATCTCAAGCCCAAGCGGATGCCCCATGTGCTGGGTACCGAGGGTGAGGCGGCGAAGCTTGCCCGACGCTTCGGTGCGGACGAGACGAAGGCCCGCGTGGCGGGACTGCTTCACGACTGCACCAAGAAGCTGGGCATGGCGGAGCAGCTGGCGCTGTGTAAACAGTACGGCATCCGGCTTGACCCGCTGGAGCAAAAGGTGCTGAAGCTGCTGCACGCCAAGACCGGCGCAGCCATCGCACGCCATGTGTACGGCGTGGACGACGAGGTGTATCAGGCCATTTTGTACCACACCACCGGCCGGGCCAACATGACGCTGCTGGAAAAAATATTGTATCTGGCCGACTATATCGAGCCCAGCCGGGAGTTTGCCAACGACCCCGATGTGGTGCGCCTGCGGGAAACGGTCTATGAGGATCTTGACCGGGGACTGCTGCTGGGCCTGACCATGACCGTTACGGAAATGGAGGGCATGGGCAATCCGGTACATCACGATACATTGGACGCGAGAAATGATCTCATTGAAAAAGGAGTGACGTTATGAAAGAACCCAAGGAAATGGCCCTGCTGGCGGCCAAAGCGCTGAGCGACAAGAAGGGCCGGGAGATTCAGGTGCTGGAGATCGGCGAGCTGACCACGCTGGCGGATTACTTCGTCATCGCCACCGGCTCCAGCAACACCCAGATCAACGCGCTGGTGGACAACGTGGAAAAGGTCATGGCGGAGGAAGCGGAGGAGCAGCCGCTCCACCGGGAGGGCTATCGCGGCGGCACGTGGGTGCTGCTGGACTACGGCTGCATCGCCGTGCACGTTTTCAACGCCGAGGCCCGTGAGTTCTACGGTCTGGAGCGCCTGTGGCGGGACGGCAAGCCCGTGGACATCTCCGGCGTGGTAACGCCAAACGAGTAAATAAAAAAGGTCTCCGGCATTCGCCGGAGACCTGAATTTGTCGAGAGACCATCTCTGTCATTCCGAACCAGTGACCGATGTCACTGGTGTGGGAATCCGTAACCAAAGCCTCCCCTGTGTAAGGGGAGGTGTCAAAAATCTTTGATTTTTGACGGAGGGGTTGTCTGATGGACGACAATCCCCCAGTCAGCGCAGGACGCTGACAGCCCCCTTTACACAAGGGGGCCAGAAACGGATTGCCACGCCAGTGTGAGCACTGGCTCGCAATGACAGACTCTTTCGACAGTTTGGGGTCTCCGGCATTCGCTGGAGACCTTTTTCTATCCGTCTTACAGCGCGCACTTGCCGCGCTTGAGGTATTCGCCCGTTACGTCGCGGACGATGCCGTTTTCCACGGCGGGCATGCCCCGCAGGTACACGGCGGCGATGCTGCCGGAGGTTCGGAAGCCCTCGAAGGGCGTATAGTCACAGCGGGACACCATGTCGGCGGCGTGGAGGGTGTGATCCGCCGCCGGATCGTACACCACGATATCGGCGTCAGCGCCGGGCGCGATGCAGCCCTTGCGGGGATAGAGACCGTACAGCTTGGCGGGATTCTCGCTGAGTGCCCGGCACAAGGTGGGCAGGTCGATGCGGCCCGCCGCCACGCCGGTGGTGTACACCACCTCGCCCCGGGTCTCTACGCCGGGAAGGCCGCCGGGAATGGTGGTGAAGTCGCCCTGCCCCGCCAGCTTCTGCTGCGTGGTGAAGGAGCAGTGGTCGGTGGAGACGGTGTTCACCCGGCCCTCCTTCAGGCCCGCCCACAGCGCGTCCTGATCCGCCTTTTTGCGGATGGGAGGGGAGCACACGAACTTGGCAGAGGACAGCCAGTCCTCCTGATAGTACACGCTGTCGTCCAGCGCCAGATACTGGGGACACGTCTCGGAATAGACGACCTGACCCCGTGCGCGGGCCTGATCGATCTCGCTGAGCGCGGCGGCGTTGGTGGTGTGAACGATCACCACGGGAGCCTCCGCCGCCTGGGCGATCCGCAGGATGCGGCCCACCGCCTCTGCCTCCAGATAGTCGGGGCGGGTCTGGGGATGGCAGGAGACGGCGTTCTCGCCCTTTGCCTTCTTCTCCGCCACCAGTGCGTCGATGACGCCGCTGTTCTCACAGTGGACGCCGCAGATGCCGCCCCGGGCCTTCAGCGCCTTCAGCGCCCGGTACAGGTCGCCGTCCGGCAGCATCATGGCGGGATAGGTCATGTACATCTTGAAGGAGGTGATGCCGGCGGCAAACATGTCGTCCAGCTCCGCCTCGATGCCCTCGTTCCAATCGTCGATGGTCATGTGGAAGCCGTAGTCACAGTGGCAGTTTGCCGCCTTTTTGTGCCACAGCTCCAAGCCGTAGGCCAGCGTCTCGCCCTTGTTGGGGCAGGCAAAGTCGATGACGGTGGTGGTGCCGCCCCGGAGAGCGGAGCGGCCGCCGCTCTCGAAATCGTCGGCGGTGGTGGTGTTGCACACGTCCAGATCGAAGTGGGTGTGGGCGTCGATGAACCCCGGCAGCAGCAGCTTGCCGGTCACGTCCACCACCTCCGCGTCGGGCGCGTCGATATGGGGCGCCACGGACACGATCTTCTCGCCGTCCACCAGCACGTCGGCTGCCACAACGGCGCTACCGCTGACCACGCGGCCGCCGGTAAAGAGTCGTTTCATAGGAAAGTACCTCCTTAATTGCTCAATTTCTCTTATTATAGCACCATGCTTCCGGCATGGATACAAAAATTTTTTGTTTTTTGAAAAAATTCGTTGAAAAAAAGAGGGTATCCGAAAGTTATCCCGTATAATAAAGCGAGGAAAAATTTCAGTGCGGCACGGAAAGGAGGGATTGCCATGTTTTCACAGAGCTTTTTGGACGAGCTGATCGCCCGCAACGACATTGTGGACGTGGTGGGCTCCTACGTGGCGCTGACGCCGAAGGGCGGCAGCTATTGGGGCTGCTGTCCCTTCCACAATGAGAAAACGCCCTCCTTCCATGTTTTGCAGGACAAGCAGTTCTATCACTGCTTCGGCTGCAAAAAGGGCGGCGGCGTCATCAATTTCATCATGGAGATCGAGAACCTCTCCTATCCCGATGCCATCCGCTTTCTGGCCAAGCGGGTCAACATGGAGGTGCCGGAGGATCGGGAATCCGCCGACGCCGACCGGCTGCGTAAGCGACTGCTGGCGCTGAACCGTGACGCGGCCCGGTGGTACTACGACGTGCTGCAAAGCCCCGACGGCGCGGCGGTGCGGGCATACCTCGACAAGCGCGCCATCTCCCGGAAGATCGCTGTGCGGTTCGGTATGGGCGCGTCGCCGGACAGCTGGGACGCGCTGCTGCGCACCATGACCGGCAGGGGCTACACCAAGCAGGAGCTGCTGACCGCCGGACTGATCGTGGCCAACAAGAGCGGCGGCTTTTACGATAAGTTCCGCAACCGGCTGATGCTGCCGGTCATCGACGTGCGGGGCGATGTGGTGGGCTTCGGCAGCCGCGTCATCGACAAGTCGGAGCCGAAATACATGAACAGCACCGAAACGCCGGTGTACAGCAAGCGCCGGGTGCTGTACGGCCTGAATCTGGCGAAAAAGACCAAGCGTCCCAACATGATCCTGTGCGAAGGCAACCTTGATGTGGTGACGCTGCATCAGGCGGGCTTTGACAACGCGGTGGCCTCCATGGGCACGGCGCTGACGACGGAGCAGATTCGATTGCTGGGACGGTACACCAAGGAGCTGGTGCTGTGCTACGACAACGACAACGCCGGTCAGCTGGCCACCCAGCGGGCGCTGGAGATGCTGAACAACACCGAGTTCACCGTCCGGGTACTGAAGCTGCCCCGGCGGCTGGTGGACGGCGAATATGTGAAGCAGGATGCCGACGATTTCATCAAGTTTCAGGGCGCTCCCGCCTTCGAGCGGCTGCTGTCCGGCAGCGAGAACGGCGTGGAGTTCCGTATGTCGCAGGTGGCCGCCAAGTACGACCTGCGCAGCGATCAGGGCCGCATCGACTACACCGCCGAGATCAGTCAGGTGCTTGCCGAGCTGGACAACGCCGTGGAGCGGGAGGTATACGCCAATCGTGCCGCCGAGACGGCAGGACTTTCGCCCGACGCCATGCGGCAGGAGGTGGAGCGGGCCGCCCGCAAGCGCCGCTACAGCGACCGCAAAAAGCGGGAGCGGCAGGAACTGAACCCCGCCCTGACCGTACAGCCCGCCCAGCGGGGCAGCCGCTATACCAATCTCCGCAGTGCCATGGCGGAGGAGGGCGTGATCCGGCTGCTGCACCTTGACCCCACGCTGTTCGGGGACACGCCGCCCCTGACGCCGGAGGAGTTCTCCTCGCCGCTGTTGGGAAAAATTTACGGCGCCATGTGGCACCAGCGCGGCAACCGCAGCGGCCTGTCGGCGCTGACGGGGGAGCTGTCCGGCGACGAGATGAGCCACCTGACCACGCTGCTGCAAAAACCGGAATCCACCGCCAACGCGTCTCAGGCGCTGGCGGACTACATACGGGTGATCCGCGAAGAGCAGACCAAACGGGACGACTCCGGGGTGGATCCCCTGCTGTTGGCAATGGAAACATTTAAAGATAAGAAACGATATGGAGGAAAGCGCACATGACCGATAAGACGTACACCAAGCAGGAGCTGGAGGAAATGACCAACGCCCTGCTGGCCGAGGACAACAAGAAGAAAAAGGCGGAGGCCAAGGCGGCCGAGCAGTCTCAGGCCGAGGCGGAGACCAAGGAGGACGATAAGAGCAAGGAAAAGGGCAAGCTGGACGACAAGACCATCGCGTCTCTGCCCGCTGCGGCGCTGATCATGGCCAACGAGAAGCTGCGGGACATGCTGGTCAAGGGCAAAAAGAAGGGCAAGCTGGACTCCAGCGAGGTCAGCGACGTGCTGGACGAGATGGATCTGGAGAGCGAGCAGATGGATCGCATCTATGACTCTCTGGAAGCGCTGGGCATCGAGGTGGGCAGCGAGGAGTTCATCACCAGCATTGACGACGATATCGAGCCGCCGCTGGAGGAGATCGCCGAGATCGAGGAAGAGGAGCTTGTCGACCCCAACACGCTGGTGGACAGCTTCAACATCGACGATCCCGTCCGCATGTACCTGAAGGAGATCGGCCGCGTGCCGCTGCTGAACGCCGATGAAGAGGTGGTGCTGGCCACCGCCATGTCCGCAGGCCGTGCCGCTCAGGAGCGGATCGACGAGGCCGCCGAGAACGGCGAGACCATCCCCGACGAGGAACTGGCCCAGCTGAAGAAGGACATCAAGGAGGGCAGCAAGGCCAAGCAGAAGCTGGCCGAGGCCAACCTCCGTCTGGTGGTGTCCATCGCCAAGCGCTACGTGGGCCGCGGCATGCTGTTCCTCGACCTGATCCAGGAGGGCAATCTGGGTCTGATCAAGGCCGTGGAGAAGTTCGACTACACCAAGGGCTACAAGTTCTCCACCTACGCCACATGGTGGATCCGTCAGGCCATCACCCGCGCCATCGCCGATCAGGCCCGTACCATCCGCATCCCCGTACATATGGTGGAGACCATCAACAAGGTCATCCGCGTCAGCCGACAGCTGCTGCAGCAGCTGGGCCACGATCCTTCTCCCGAGGAGATCTCCGCCGAGATGGGCATGCCCGTGGACAAGGTGCGGGAGATTCTGAAAATCGCCCAGGAGCCGGTCTCTCTGGAGACCCCCATCGGCGAGGAGGAGGACAGCCATCTGGGCGACTTCATCCCCGACGAGGGCGCGTCCGAGCCCAGCGAGGCCGCCAGCTTCACGCTGCTGAAGGAGCAGCTGGTGGACGTGCTGTCCACCCTGACCCCCCGCGAGGAGAAGGTGCTGAAGCTGCGCTTCGGCATCGAGGACGGCCGCACCCGCACGCTGGAGGAAGTGGGCAAGGAGTTCAACGTCACCCGTGAGCGTATTCGCCAGATCGAGGCCAAGGCTCTCCGCAAGCTGCGCCATCCCAGCCGCAGCAAGAAGCTGAAGGACTTTTTGAACTAAAGGAGAACCTCCCATGATCCTTGATTTCAACAACCTCCCCGCCAACGCCGTGCCCCATTTCAAGGGCGGTGAGGGCGAGGCCATCGTCCGTAAATTTGACGATCCCCGTATGGGCGCGGTGGTGCGCCTGACGCTGCCGGTGGGCTCGTCCATTGGTCTGCATACCCATACCGGCAACTGCGAGGTCATCTATATCCTGTCCGGCAGCGGACAGTGCATCGACGATGATACCCAGTATCCTGTTGCCGCCGGTATGTGCCACTACTGCCCGGAGGGACACACTCACAGCATCGTCAACACCGGCGATACACCGCTGGAGCTGCTGGGTGTGCTGCCCCATGTGAAATAAAAGCCGTCCGTCAAAGGGGCAGCACCAGTGGAGGGAATCGTAGTCCCTCCCTGGTTCCGGAAAAATTTTAAGGCGAGGGGGACTCCCCCTCGCCTTACTCCGTTTTCAGCTGTAAGGGCGCTTTTTACCCCGCTCTCCCCTTCTCCACCATTTTATACAGTGCGTCCAGCGCGTCGCCCAGCGAGCCGATGCGGTCGATGATACCCAGCGCCACCGCCTCCTGTCCGTAGATGACGCTGCCCACGTCGTTGGCCATGTCCCCCACCGACAGCATCAGTTCCCGGAACTTCTCGGCGCTGATGCGGGAGTTGCGGGCCACAAAGTCGATGATCCGCTCCTGAATGCGCTCAAAATACCGGTAGGTGGCGGGCGCGGCGATGACCTGCCCCGACATGCGAACGGGATGGATGGTCATAGACGCGCTGGGCACGATGAAGGTCGCCTTGCCGCACACCGCCAGCGGCACGCCGATGGAGTGGCCGCCGCCCAGCACCAGCGTGGCGGTGGGCTTGGTCATGCCCGCCACCAGCTCCGCGATGCCAAGGCCCGCCTCGATATCGCCGCCCACCGTGTTCAGCAGCAGCAAAAGGCCGTCCACATCGTCCTTCTCCTCCACCGAGGTCAGCAGCGGCAGCACGTGCTCATATTTGGTGGTCTTCACGTTGGGCGGCAGGGTAGTGTGGCCCTCCACCTGTCCGATGATGGTGAGACAGTGGATGGTGCCCCGCTTGTTTTTCACCACCGTGGAGCCCATTTCGATGATCTGCTGCTGGGGTGTGTCCCGGTTCTCGTTTTCGCTGCTTTCGCAGCTGTTGGCGCTGTAGTTCATGTGTGCGCTCCCTCCTTTTTGCCCTAGTGTTTTCCATTTCCGCGCAAACTATGCAGCCGCCGCAAAGCCGCCCATTTTTGCCATGACTTGACAATTTGCCACTATTTCTATACAATACACAAGGTTATTGCCGCGATTATAGGTGCAAAAACCGCCCTATAACCGCCGAAATAAGGAGGAAATCAAATGAAAAAGCTACTGGCTCTGCTGCTGGCTCTGCTGATGCTTCTGTCCCTTGCCGGGTGCGGCAAGCAGGCGCAGAAGGATGAGGAGCCCGCCGTGATCGAGCTGACGCTGTGGACGTTCCCCGCAGGCGACTGGGGCGATCCGGCCGCCGTGGAGACGCTGCTGACCCAGTTCAACAGCGTATACCCCGACATTCACGTGACGGTACAGTGTCTGGACGAGGCCACCGGCGACGACAAGCTCAGCACCGCCGTGGACGGCGGCGTGTCCCCCGACATTCTGCTGGCCCAGCCGGACCGTCTCATCAAAGCATGGGGCGCAGAGGGCATGCTGGCCGATCTGTCTGACATGTGGGACGACGCCGACAAGCAGGAGGTCAACGCCGCCTGCCAGAGCGTCTGCTTCACCCGGGACGGCAAGTGCTACGCCTATCCCTTTGCCATGAACGTGCAGTGCATGGCCATCAACTATGACGCCTTCGTCACCGCAGGCGCCGACCAGTACATCGATCTGGAGACACGCACCTGGACCACCGAGCAGTTCACCCAGGCCGTCAAGGCGCTGCAAAGCAAGTACGGCGAAACGGTGGCCGCCGTGTACTGCTCCGGCCAGAACGGCGATCAGGGTACCCGCGCGCTGGTGACGAACCTGTACGGCGGCCAGTTCGCCAACGACTCCTACACCGGCTACGTCGCCAACTCCGAGGCCAACCAGCAGGCGCTGACCCTGCTGCGGGACACCAAGGGCATCGAATTTGACGACGCCATCAATGGGCAGGAGGAGGCCGCGCTGTTCTATCACGAATCCCTGAAAATGTCCTTCTGCTGGAGTCTTGCCCAGCAGCTGGCCGAGACGGTGGACGAGCCCACCGAGGAGGGCGGCGAGCCGGTGGTGCATCCGGCGGGCAAGACCGTCAACGGCCAGACCATCGAGTTCATGGCCTTCCCCACCGATCCCGAGATCAGCCAGCCCCGGCTTCAGGGCGATATCTGGGGCTTCGGCGTGTTTGACAACGGCGATCAGGAGCGGATCGAGGCCGCCAAGCTGCTGATCCGTTTCTTCGCCGACGGGCAGGGCGCCAGCGCCGCCGTGAAGGCCGCCGGGTGCTTCCCCGTCCGCGACACGGTGGACGGCGCCGACCTGCGGAACATCTGGGCGGGCAGCGACGTGATGACGGAATACGCCAAGCTGACGGACTTCCTGTCCGGCTATGACGCGCTGACGCCCGGCTGGGCCACCGCCCGTACCGAGTGGTGGAACATGCTCCAGCGGGTGGGCAACGGCGGCGACGTGGTGCTGGAAACCGACACCCTCGTGGAAAACGCCAACGCCGCAGCGAAGGAGTAATTGTGATGAAAAGGCAGGCCGGACGGCCTGCCTTCTTTTTGCGGATATCTGAGGTTGCACATCGGGAGAACCTGTGTTATACTTCAGATATTACCAGAACGGAGGACGCTATGGCGAACTTTACGAAGCAGGCGATCAAGGCCTCGTTTTTGAAGCTGCTGAACCAGCAGCCCCTGAACAAGATCAGCGTGCGGGACATTGTGGAGGACTGCGGCATCAACCGCAACTCCTTTTACTATCACTTCCGCGATATCCCCTCCCTGCTGGGCGAGATCGTTGCCGATCAGACGGAGCAGCTGATCCGCGCCTACCCCTCCATCTCCTCGCTGGACGAGTGCTTCCACGTGGCCTTCCGGTTCGCGCTGGAGAATAAGCGGGCGGTGATGCACATTTATCTTTCGGTAAACCGGGATGTGTTCACCCAGAGCATGCTGAAGCTGTGCGAATACGTGGTGACGACCTACATTACCACCGCGTTCCCCGACGATCTCATCAGCGAGAGCGACCGCAGCGTTGTGATCCGGTTCATGAAGTGCCAGCTGCTGGGCATGTGCTTCGACTGGATCGACCGGGGTATGACCGACGCCGCCTATGACGACCTGCACCGGATGCTGCAGCTGATCCAGGGCGTGCCGGAGCTGATCATCCGCCGCAGCCAGGAAACCAACGGGTAAATTTAGGCAAAACGCGCCTTTTGCCCAAAATACAGGCAATATTGACCCGCTGTCCAAATCTTGGACAGCGGGTCTTTTTCTGTCCATTTTCCTTTTTGCGCCCGGATGCTATACTCCGTTTCGTTGAGAAAAAACAACGGTGAAAGGGGATATGGATATGCGTTCTGTCGCGCCAATGAAAACGGCCAAGATCGGCTATATCGTGATGTCCGTTCTGTTCTGTGTGCTGGGTGTGGTGCTGCTGTTCACGCCGGGCGTCTCCGCCCTGTGGATTGGGCGGCTGCTGGGCATCGGACTGATCCTGTTCGGCGCCATCAAGCTGGTGGGGTACTTCTCCCGCGACCTGTTCCGGCTGGCCTTTCAGTACGATCTGGCCTTCGGCCTGCTGCTGATGGTGCTGGGCATCGTCACGCTGAGCCACCCCGGCGACGCGCTGAGCTTTCTGTGCGTCATGTTCGGCATTCCGGTGCTGGCGGACGGCCTGTTCAAGATCCAGATCGCCATGGACTCCCGCCAGTTCGGCATCCGGAACTGGTGGCTGGTGCTGGTGCTGGCGGCGCTGACCTGTGTGGTGGGCGTGGTGCTGGTGTTCCGGCCGATGACCGGCGTTCGGGCGCTGACGGCGCTGATGGGCCTGTCGCTGCTGTGCGACGGCGTGCTGAATCTCAGCGTGGCGCTGTGCACGGTGAAGATCGTGGATTACCAGCGGCCCGATGTGATCGAAACCGATGATTATGAGATAGGAAAGGACGAGTGAGAGACATGCAGGCTGCAAAAGCCATCGTCAAAAACCGCGTGCTGATATTGATCGTCGCCCTGGCGCTGATGATCCCCGCCACCCTCGGCATGCTGGGAACGCGCATCAACTACGATATGCTCAACTACCTGCCGGACGACATGGACACCGTCATCGGGCAGGACACCCTGAAGGACGACTTCGGCAAGGGTGCTTTCTCCTTCATCATTGTAGAGGACATGCCGGAGAAGGACGTGGCGGCCCTGAAGGAAAAGATCGAGGCCGTGGATCATGTGGACACCGTACTGTGGTACGATTCGCTGGCCGATCTGTCCGTCCCCATGGAGCTGCTGCCGGATAAGCTGTACAGCGCTTTCAATCAGGGGAACGCCACCATGATGGCGGTGTTCTTCGACTCGGCCACCAGCGAGGACGTGACCATGGACGCCATCCGCGAGATCCGCGCCATCGCGGGAAAGCAGTGCTTCGTCTCCGGTATGTCGGCGCTGGTGACAGACCTGAAGGACCTGTGTGAGCAGGAGGAGCCGGTGTATGTGGCGCTGGCTGTGGCCTGTGCCTGCGCCGCCATGATGATCCTGCTGGACGGCTGGCTGGTGCCCTTCGTGTTCCTGGCCAGCATCGGCATGTGCATCCTGTTCAATCTGGGCAGCAACTACTTCTTCGGCGAGATATCCTACATCACCAAGGCGCTGTCCGCCGTGCTGCAGCTGGCCGTCACCATGGACTACTCCATCTTCCTGTGGCACAGCTATAACGAGCAGCTGGAGCACACCACTGACCACAAGGAGGCCATGGCGGCAGCTATTCACGAGACGTTCGCCTCGGTGCTGGGCAGCTCCATCACCACAGTGGCAGGCTTTATCGCGCTGTGCTTCATGAGCTTCACGCTGGGCCGCGACCTTGGCATCGTGATGGCAAAGGGCGTGGTGCTGGGCGTGATCGGGTGCGTGACCATCCTGCCCAGTATGATCCTGCTGCTGGATAAGCCTTTGCAGAAGACCCGCCACAAGTCCCTGATCCCGGATATGAGCGGCTTCTCCAAGGGTGTGTGCAAGCGCTTCCCCGTGTTCCTCGTCATCTTCGCGCTGCTGATCGGCCCCGCCTACTACGGCTACAGCAAGACCAACAGCGAGGTCTATTACGACATGGGACAGTGCCTGCCGGAGGATATCGACTACGTCATCGCCAACTCCAAGCTGGCGGAGGACTTCGACATCTCCTCCACCCACATGCTGCTGATCGACGCCGACCTGCCCACCCGTGACGTACGGGACATGATCGACGAGATGGAGCAGGTGGACGGCGTGAAATACGTGCTGGGACTTGAAAGCGTGGTGGGCCCGCTGGTGCCGGAGGAAATTCTGCCGGACTCCGTTCGCTCTATGCTGGAGAACGACCAGTGGGAGCTGCTGCTCATTAACTCGGAATACAAGGTGGCCAGCGACGCGGTCAGCGACCAGCTGGACAGCCTGAACGCCATTTTGAAGAAATATGACGACACCGGCATGCTGATCGGCGAGGCACCCTGCATGAAGGATATGATCGACACCACCGGCCACGACTTCCAGGTGGTCAACGCCGTGTCCATCGTGGCCATCTTCGTAATCATCGCACTGGTGGAAAAGAGCCTGTCGCTGCCCTTCGTGCTGATCGCCGTCATCGAGCTGGCCGTGTTCATCAATCTGGGCCTGCCCCACTATCTGGGCCAGTCGCTGCCCTTCATCGCACCTATCTGCATCAGTACCATTCAGCTGGGCGCTACGGTGGACTACGCCATCCTGATGACCACCCGCTATAAATCCGAACGTCTGAACGGCAACGACCGCAAGGCCGCCGTGTACACCGCCCTGCGGACCTCCGCTCCGTCTGTCATCGTCAGCGGTCTGGGTCTGTTCGCCGCCACCTTCGGCGTGGCCGTGTACTCCAATATTGATATCGTCGCTTCCATGTGTATGCTGATGGCCCGCGGCGCTATCATCAGCGTGGTGCTGGTGCTGCTGGTGCTGCCCGCACTGCTGATCCTGTGCGACGGCGTGATCTGCAAGACCACCCACGGCATGCGCCATCTTTCGGGAATGAAAAAACAGGAGGTAAGCTTATGAAAAAGAACAGGATCATCGCCATTGTGCTGGCTGTGGCGCTGGTAGGCAGTCTGGCAGGCGTGTCTGCCTTTGCCGCTTCCGGGAACACCCAGAGCACCCCTGCGGCGGACACCGCCGCCCAGAAGAAGGACGTGCAGGAGACCGCCGCCTCCCACACCAGCAGCGAGACCGTATACGTCATCGCCAACGCCGACGGCAGCGCCCAGAAGGTCATCGTCAGCCAGAAGTATGACGTGGACGATACCAACGCCGCACAGGAGGCCCAGTCCACCCTGACCGATCCCCAGAACGTGAAGGGCGACAACTGCTGGCAGGGCACCACCGACAAGGCGCTGCCCGTGACCGTGGCCATTACCTACACGCTGGACGGCAAGACCGTCACCGCCGAGGAGCTGGCGGGTAAGAGCGGCCACGTGACCATGCGGTTTGATTACACCAACACCCAGTATGAGACCAAGACCATCGGCGGCAAGCAGGAGAAAATTTACGTGCCCTTCGCCGTGCTGACCGGTGCGCTGCTGGACAGCGACCACTTCACTAATGTGAGCGTCACCAACGGCAAGCTGGTGGACGACGGCGACCACACTGTCGTGGTGGGCATGGCCTTCCCCGGCTTGCAGGAAACGCTGGCGCTGGACACCGACACGCTGGAGATCCCCACCTATGTGGAGGTCGAAGCAGACGTGACCGGTTTCACGCTGGACACCACTCTGACGGTGGTTTCCAACTCCCTGCTGAACGACATGGACGATGACAAGCTGGACGACAGCGCACTGGATGATCTGTCCGCCGACATGGATAAGCTGACCGACGCCATGACCCAGCTGATGGACGGCTCCGATGAGCTGTATGACGGTCTGGATACCCTGCTGGACAGCTCCAAGGAGCTGTCTGACGGCGTGGGCAAGCTGACCAGCGGCCTAAAAACGCTAGACTCCAACAGCGCCCAGCTGAACGCCGGCGCCGAGACCGTGTTCAACACTCTGCTGGACACCGTCAACACCCAGCTTCAGGCCAACGAAGAGCTGAAGGAAGCCGTGGGCAAGGAGCTGCCCACCCTGACCATCAGCAACTATTATGACGAGCTGAACGCGCTGATCCGTATTTTTGACAAGGACAACATTCGTGAAAAGGTCGATCAGGTCCTCCGTGAGCAGGTAACGGCCGCTGTGGAGGCCAAGGACGCGGAATTCCGCGCCGGTGTTACCGCGGCGGTAAAGGCGTCCGTCACCGAGGAAGTCACCGCCGCCGTGGAAAAGCAGGTGCAGGAAACTTTGCGTCCCCAGGTGTGGGCCGGTGTGCTGCAGCAGGCCGGTATCACCCAGGAGCAGTATGACGCGCTGCCGGAGGGCAGCGAGACGAAGGCGCAGCTGGACGCCGCGCTGGAGTCCACTTTGGCCCAGCAGATGGCCAGCGAAACCGTGCAGCAGCAGATCAGCGCTCTGGTGGAGCAGAACGTAGCCGCCCAGATGGAGACCGACAAGGTCAAGGCCATCATTGAGGAGAACGTCATGGCCCAGAAGGCCCAGAAGGTGGAGGAAACGCTGGTCTCCCCCGAGATTCAGGCCAAGCGTCAGGAGGCGCTTGACAAGGCGCTGGGCAGCGCGGAATCCGCCGGCAGCCAGCTGCTGGCCGTGCGGCAGCAGCTGGACAGCTACAACGTGTTCTATCAGGGTCTGAAGTCCTACACCGCCGGTGTGGCGGAGGCCAAGGACGGCGCGGTGAAGCTGAACAGCAACATGCCCGACCTGATCGACGGCGTGAAGAAGCTGCGGGACGGCGCCGGTGAGCTGGCCGACGGCCTGAAGGAGCTGAACGAGGAGGGCATCCAGAAGCTGGTAGACGCATTCGACGGCGATCTGGAGCTGCTGAGCGATCGGCTGCGTGCCGCCCGTGATGTATCCCGGAGCTATCAGGGCTTCACCACCAGCAGCAGCGACGGCGTGAAGTTCATCTTCCGCACCGAGGCCATTGAGACCGAGGAATAACATACGTAAAAAGGATACCCGCCTGATGGGGCGGGTATCCTTTTTTACATGCAGCGGCCGATGCCCGCAACAAAACTGTCATTGCGAGCCAGTGCTCACACTGGCGTGGGGAGGAGAGCCGTGCGCCGCCAGTGGCAGATGAAGCACGGCGAACGAGTGGCAGCGGTCAAAATTTCGGTGGCTTTAATACCGCTGCGAAATTTGGGGCACCGCAACAGGAAATCCGTTTCTGGCCCCCTTGTGTAAAGGGGGCTGTCAGCTACGGCGGCATAGCCGCCGAGATCGGGGCTAAAAACATGCCCCCGGCATGTTTTCTTAACGCCCCGACTGGGGGATTGTCGGTCATACGACAACCCCTCCGTCAAAAATCAAAGATTTTTGCCACCTCCCCTTACACAGGGGAGGCTTTGGTTACGGATTCCCACGTCGCTTCGCTCCTCGGAATGACACTTATAGGGGTGGCCCTTCCTCTCTTTCACCCCAGCAGCTCCCCTGTGATATCCGCCACCTCCGGCAGCATGAAAAAGCCCTCACGGATGCCGCGGTTCTCCGCCATGTCCGCCTTCTTCCGCAGGGTCTGGGCGTCATCGAACAGCACATAGTGGTTCTCGCTGCCGGAGCGGTAGGTGAAGTACCGGGCGCAGAGATCGTCAGAGAAGTAGACGCTCTTTCCCTCCCGCAGCCGCCGCAGCTCCTCTGCCGTTAGGGGACGGCGGACATTCATGGTGTGGGGCAGGGTGAAATCCAGCCGCATCCGCTCCAGATCCAGCGCCAGACGGGATGCGCCGAACCGGCGTACCCCCTCGTCCAGACAGCTTTTCAGCGTGCCGCCGGACACGGCGGTGTTCAGCAGCACCGTGGCATGGGGCGCATGGGACGCGTACCGCTCCGGTACGAACAGACGGCGCTCATATTGGGTGCATAACTGCCCCATCTGGGCTGTTAAAGCCCCTCTGTCGGTACTGTTATGATACCAGTCCAGCACCACGCCGTCATAGTTCCGCCGCAGGCACTCCCGCAGGATATCACGGGCCAGCACCTCCGCCGGGCCACACTCCCGGCTGTCGCGCACCAGCATCAGCCCGCCCTGCACCGGCGCGTTGCCCGCTGCCGACAGCAGCCGCGGCCCCAGCCGGTAGACCGCCCGCACCGGACGGAACCGCCCACGGGGCAGCGTGTCGCCCGCCCCTGCCGCCAGATAGAACTGCATGACCCCGCCCCCTTGTTTTTTCCGGTAAAAACTGGTATACTACGTTTAAATTTATGAGAAAAGGAGTATGGATATGCGCGTTTCCCTGCGGCCTGACCGCTTATTCAGTGACTACAGCGGCATTACGCCGGAGCTGCTGCATGAAAAAGGCATCAAGCTGCTGCTGTGCGATCTGGACTACACGCTGGCACCCAAGGCGGTAAAGACCCCGCCGGAGGGTGTGAAAGCGTGGATCGACGGATTGAAGGCGGCGGGCATCACGGTGATGATTCTGTCCAACAACCGCAGCGGCAAGCGGGTGAACGACTTCTGCCGCACACTGGGCATCGACTATGTGGGCCACGCCCAGAAGCCCTCACCCAAAGGACTGCGGCGGGCCATGGCCAGGGCAGGCGTCACAGAACGCGAGACCGCCATGCTGGGAGACAAGCTGCTGACGGACGTGCTGGCGGCCAACCTGTCCGGCGTCACTGCCCTGATGGTGGAGCCGGTAGGCGGCGCGGTAACGCCCTGGCAGAAGGTACTGCACGCCATGCAGGCTCCTTTCAAGGACATGGCGCGGGAACGGTAAAGGAGGAAGCCATATGAACCATCTGGAACGGATCGCCGCCCATCTGGGCGAGCTGGACGCGGTGCTGCTGACGGGTGAGTCCAACTGCTATTACGCCACCGGCTTCATGGGCGAGGGTGCGGCGCTCATCACCCGCAAGGGCAGCTGGTATTTTACCGACAGCCGCTACACCGAAGCGGCGGAAAAGGCCATCGGCGGTGCGGCCGTCATCGGCGAGATCAGCCGGGAGAAGCCCTTCTCCGCTCTGATCAATGACGCGCTGGCCCAGACCGGCGCGAAAAACGCGGGCTTTGAGGACGAGAGCATGACCGTGGCGGAGCACACCGCCTATACGAAGAAGCTCAGCGCCGCGCTGACCCCCGCCTCGGCCCTGATGACGGAGCTGCGGGGCAGCAAGGACGTGGAGGAAATCGAAACCATGATCGCCGCCCAGCGGATCGCCGAGGGCGCGCTGGAGCAGATTTTGAAAGAGATCCGCCCCGGCATGACGGAAAAGGCCATTGCCGCCCGGCTCAACTACCTGATGGTGTCCGCCGGAGCGGAAAAGACCTCCTTTGACACCATCATCGCCTCCGGCCCCAACGGCTCCATGCCCCACGCGGTGCCGGGCATGCGGCAGGTGCGGGAGGGCGACTTCATCACCATGGACTTCGGCTGCGTCTACAAGGGCTATTGCAGCGACATGACCCGTACCGTGGCGCTGGGCCAGCCCTCCGACGAGATGCGGCAGGTCTACGACATTGTTTTGCAGGCCCAGCTGGCGGGTATCGCCGCTGCAAAGGCGGGCGTTACCGGTGCGGCCATCGACGGTGCAGCCCGCCAGGTCATCGCCGACGCCGGGTACGGCGCTTACTTCGGCCACAGCTTCGGCCACAGTCTGGGCATCGACATTCATGAGTCCCCCAACGCCTCGCCCGCCAACGAAAAGCCCATGCCGGAGAACGCGGTGGTCAGCGCCGAGCCGGGCATTTATCTGCCGGGCAAATTCGGCGTCCGCATCGAGGATGTGATGGTGCTGCGGTCTGACGGCGCGGAGATCATCACCAGAGCCCCCAAGGCGCTGCTGGTGCTATAAGAAATATTTTCGCTTTTTTGGCAAAAAATACGGCAAAGCTCTTGCCAAACAGGTAAGCATCATGTAAAATAGATACGGCTTTTTGCGGCCAGAATTATTTTATTCGAGGGAATCGTGATATTCCCTCATCACATGGGAGGAATATCAATATGGCAACTATCACTGCCGGCGATTTCAGAAACGGTAAGACTTTCGAGTATGATGGCAAGATCATGCAGGTCATCGAGTTCCAGCACGTGAAGCCCGGTAAGGGCGCTGCTTTCGTGCGCACCAAGATGAAGAACATCGTGACCGGCGGCGTCACCGAAACGTCCTTCAACCCCACCGCCAAGTTCGAGGAAGCTTTCATTGAGCGCAAGGACATGGCCTACAGCTACAACGACGGCGACCTGTACTACTTCATGGATCAGGAGACCTTCGACATGGTGCCTCTGGGCAAGGATCTGCTGGGCGACGCGTTCCGCTTCATCACCGAGAACACCGTGTGCAAGGTGCTGAGCTATAAGGGCAACGTGTTCGGTCTGGAGTGCCCCAACTTCATGGATCTGGAGGTCACCGAGACCGAGCCCGGTCTGGCCGGCAACACCGCCACCAATACCCTGAAGCCCGCCACCGTGGAGACCGGCGCCGAGGTGAAGGTGCCCCTGTTCATCAACATCGGCGACAAGATCACCATCGACACCCGCACCGGCGAATATCTGGGCCGCGCCAAGTAAAAAGCAGTCGTTAAACAATCAACCAACCGTACAGAAAGGAGCCGAAAATGGGTATTTCTGAAAAGGTAGCGTATCTGAAGGGTCTGGCCGAGGGTCTGAAGCTGGACGCCGAGAGCAACGAGGGCAAGCTGTTTGCCGCCATCATCGATGTGCTGGAGGACATGGCCGACGAGATCGCCGACATGCAGGACGAGATGGTGGATCTGGAAGACGGTCTGGATGCCGTCAGCGACGACCTGAGCGAAGTGGAGGAATCCCTCTACGAGCTGGAGGACGAGGATGAGGACGAGTGGGACGATGATGAGGACGAAGAGGACTGCTTCATGACCACCTGCCCCGAGTGCGAGGAGGAGGTCTACTTCGACGAGTCCATTCTGGAGGACGGCGAAGTGGTGTGCCCCAACTGCGGCACCAAGCTGGAGTTCGACCTCAGCGATCTGGCCAACGCCTTGAACGAAGCCGCCGAAGAGGACGACGAATAATGAAAAAAATAGAGAGCCGCAAGGCTCTCTATTTTTTTAGCGAATAACGAACAGAGAAGCGTGAAGAGTTGGGGTATGCCGCCATTGGAGGCATGATGGAAAAGAGAGAGCCGAATGGCTCTCTCTTCAGCCTGTCAAAGAACGCCAGTTCTCGTTATGCGAGAGCTGGCGTTTTAGTCGTATCAAAGAAGAAATAGGGCAGAAAAACAAAGAAATCAGAGCGGCTCCACTTCCAGAGGGCCAGTTTTTTGAGATTCATAGCAGCATATTTAAGCCTCACCCATGCCGAGACACGGGCCAGACCTCGGTGGTGTGTATAGCGCATGGCATGTTTTTCTTTTGCATCCGCAAAAACACGCTCAATGGTTTGTTTTCTCAAGGCATAGATTTCTTTGCCGCGTTCCGTTTTCCGCAGCTGTTCAACCAAGTCGAGAAATTCCTGCCAGATATGGGTTGTGAGCATCCGCTGTCCGTTTTCATTTGCACCACAAACGCTTCTGCAGGG
>CDZG01005878.1_pt1 | contig 93311 bp, 70 predicted proteins | sample 557741 | NCBI WGS metagenome assembly CDZG01 (sample SAMEA3182086, study PRJEB8094) | gut metagenome | biome: human; feature: gut; material: Stool; isolation source: human stools | place: Canada | collected 2013-01-21
GGATACTGACGGTCAAAACAAAGGTTTTGACCCATAAAATCGAGATTTTAACTCGATTTTATATAATTGCATTTGCTAATGTAATTATTCAGTAAACATTATATTATCATATTTTCCGAAAAATTGAAATAACCTAAATGGCGGGATTGACAAACAAAAGCGTTGAGTATATAATATATAAGTTAAATTATGTTTATTTAAGGATGTATATTTATGGAGTGGACTTCGCTTAACGACCTGCGCGAAAAATATCTTTCATTTTTTGAGTCAAAGGGGCATATGCGGCTGAAAAGCTTTTCGTTAGTACCTAATAACGATAAGTCTTTGCTGCTTATAAATTCGGGCATGGCGCCTATGAAAAAATACTTCACGGGCGAGGTAACGCCGCCCTCAAAGCGGGTTACAACCTGCCAGAAGTGCATAAGAACGCCCGACCTTGAGCGTGTTGGGCACACCGCGCGCCACGGCACATATTTTGAAATGCTCGGTAATTTCTCTTTCGGGGATTATTTTAAGGAGCAGGCAATAGAGTGGGCGTGGGAGTTTTTAACCAAGGTGCTGGAAATTCCGTCGGATTTATTGTGGCCCTCGGTTTATGAGGAGGACGACGAAGCCTACACTATCTGGCGCGATAAAATAGGCGTACCCGAAAGCCACATTGTAAGACTCGGTAAAGAGGATAACTTTTGGGAGCATGGGACAGGACCCTGCGGACCTTGCAGCGAAATATACTTTGACCGCGGCGAAAAATACGGCTGCGGCAGCCCCGACTGCAAGCCGGGGTGCGACTGCGACCGCTATATGGAAATATGGAATAACGTTTTCTCCCAGTTTAACAATATGGGTGACGGCACTTATACAGAGCTTGAGCATAAGAATATAGATACCGGAATGGGTCTTGAGCGCCTTGCCTGCGTTATGCAGGGGGTTGACAATATGTTCGAGGTTGATACCATACGCAACATATTAAATAAGGTCTGCGAAATGTCGGGCAAGGAGTACGGAAAGGACGATAATACCGATATTTCTATCCGTGCTGTAACCGACCACATAAGAGCCTCGGTATTTATGATAAGCGACGGTATTATACCGTCCAACGAGGGCAGAGGTTATGTTCTTCGCCGTATAATCCGCCGCGCGGCAAGGCACGGCAAGCTTATAGGCATAAACAAGCCGTTTTTAACCGAGCTTTCAAACGCCGTCATTGCCGAAAACAAGGCGGGCTACCCCGAGCTTGTGGAAAAAGAGCAGCTTATTAAAAAGGTTATTTCCAATGAGGAAAGCAACTTTAACAAGACTATTGACCAAGGCTTGAATTTGCTTAAAGACCTGATAAAGGCGGGCGGCGTGCTCTCGGGTGAGGACGCATTCAAGCTTTATGATACCTACGGTTTCCCGCTTGACCTTACAAAGGATATTTTAGCCGAAAACAATATGACCGTGGATGAGGAAAAATTCCGCGAGCTTATGGAAAATCAGCGCCAAATGGCGCGTTCCTCCCGCAAATCTGCCGATGCGGAAAGCTGGAAGAGCGACGGCATAAGCTTTGATAATATTCCCGCTACCGAATTTACGGGATATACCGAGAATAAGTGCGGTGCGCGCGTGCTTGATATTGTGGCGGACGGCGAGCAAACCTCTTATGCCGCAGAGGGCGCAAAGGCAATTATAGTGCTTGATAAAACCGCATTTTACGCCGAAAGCGGCGGTCAGGTGGGCGATACGGGCGTTATTTATACCGATGATGCCGTGTTTAAGGTTACCGATACAAAGAAGACCGCGGGCGGCGTGTTTACCCACTTCGGCACGGTTGAAAAGGGCGCTTTAAGCGTGGATGATACCGTTACGGCGGAAATTGATGCAGAACGCCGCAGCGCCATTCGCCGCAACCACACCGCGGCGCACCTTTTGCAGGCGGGTCTGCGCGCGGTTTTGGGCACGCACGTTGAGCAGGCAGGTCAGCTTGTAAACGAAAACGCGGTGCGCTTTGACTTTACGCATTTTTCGGCTTTAACCGCCGAAGAGACCGAAAAGGTTGAAAGCTTTGTAAACACCGCCATACTTGAGGGCATTGCGGTTGAAAACAACGAAATGCCCATAGCCGAGGCTCGTAAATTGGGAGCAATGGCGCTTTTCGGCGAGAAATACGGCGAGATAGTGCGGGTTGTAAATATTAAGGATAAGTCGATAGAGTTCTGCGGCGGCACACATATTGATAACACCGCTAAAATAGGGCTTTTCAAAATTATTTCCGAATCAAGCGTTGCGGCGGGCGTTCGCCGTATTGAGGCGGTAACGGGGCTTAACGTTATATCCCTTATAAATGCCGATAAAGCGCTTATAGCAAGCACTGCCGATACCTTAAAATGCTCTGCGGGTGATATTTCAAAGCGCGCTGTGCAGTTAACAAACGAGCTGCGAGACATAAAAAAACAGCTTGAAAAAACCGAGGCAAAACTGGCTGCGGGCAAAATAACCGAGATAGTAAACAGCGCAAAGGAAATAGGCGGCGTTAAGATTGCAGTGGCACGGCTTGACAGCACCGCCCCCGATGAGCTTAAAAAGACCGCCGAGACCGTAAAGGCAAATTATGCCGACGCGGTTGTGGTACTGGCTGCGGTAAACGGCGAAAAGCTTACCTTCTGCGCCGCTTGCGGTAAGGAAGCGCTTAATAAAGGCGCGCACGCGGGCAATTTGGTGCGCGAGGTTGCAAAGGCAGCCGGCGGCAACGGTGGCGGCAAGCCCGACCTTGCAATGGCGGGCGGTAAGGATATTTCGGCGGCGGATAAGGCGCTCGGCACTGCCGAGCAGGTAATCGCTGCTCAAATAGGAGTGTGAAAAATGGCAGACTGTTTATTTTGCAAAATAGCGGCGGGGGAGATACCCAGCACCAAGGTGTATGAGGACGAATATGTGTATGCCTTTAAGGATATTGCCCCACAAGCGCCGTTTCACGCGGTGGTAATTCCGAAAAAGCATATTGCCTCGGCTGATGAAATAGATTCATCAAACAGCATAGAGGTTGCGCGCGTTTTTGAGGCGATTGCGAAAATCGCAAAGCAGGAAAACCTCGAAAACGGCTACCGCGTTGTGAATAACTGCGGTGAGGACGGCGGTCAGACCGTTCACCATATGCATTTTCACCTGCTGGCACGCAGAAACCTTGCGTGGCCTCCCGGTTGATACGGCGGTATTTAATATTTTTAAAGGGGAATAAAAAATGGCTGAATATTACACTATGAAAATAGCCGGACTTGAAAGACGGCTTGAAAAATTTCCTGTAAACGAGAAAATGGACATCGCCGCATTTATAATTTTCGGCGATGTGGAGCTGACTATTGCAGGCTGCGAGGAGCTGCGCAAAAAGCTGCCCGAGTTTGATGTTATTTTAACGCCCGAGGCAAAGAGTATTCCTATAGCCTACGAAATGGCGCGCCAGACGGGTAAGCCCTATATAATCGCCCGCAAGGGTATGAAGGTGTATATGCGCCACCCGCTTGAGGTAAATGTAACCTCAATTACAACGCAGCACGAGCAGCACCTGTTTTTGGGCGAGAGCGAAACTAACCTGATAAAAGGTAAAAGAGTGCTTATTATAGACGATGTTATAAGCACCGGTGAATCGCTTGCCGCAGTGCGCGAGCTTGTTAAAGAGGCGGGCGGAACAGAAGCCGCTGCATGCGCGTTTTTGGCAGAGGGCGATGCCGCCGACCGCAAGGATATTATATTCCTTGAAAAGCTTCCGCTTTTCTTTAAGGACTGAAAAAATTCAGGCTCTATAATAAATGTTGGGGTAGCAAAATAGAGTTTGCAGAAAAAAGATAAAAAAGTAGAGCATATTTAGCTGAAATCCGTTAAAATGGAATTGCTTAAAACACCATGAACGGAGTCTGAATATGCTCTGCAATCATTTTACAGAAAAACTTATTGGATTGCAAGACTTAATTGTAACAAAGGTTGAAAGCTGCATTCTACAACAAAAAGGCTCTTTGTCAATAGTTGGGGTAAAGAGTTAAAATGAGAAATTGAGTGCAAGCAGTTTGCTAATATTCAGCTGCTTGTTCTTTGTTTTGTTGCATATGAGAAAATATATGTAAAATACGGTTTCTGAATCTTCTGAAATTTTTGTAACCGTATGCGTTTCTTTTAAGAACTTTAATTTTATTATTACAGCCTTCGGTAAAACCGTTAGTATAGTGTGACAGGACTCGAACCTGTCGCGCCTACGAAACAAAATTTTGCATAATACATTGCCTCAAAACTTGAAATACGGCAGTATTCCTGCGTTTAGTCGGCTTCGTCTTATAACAAAATTTTTTGTTTCGGTAGGTTAAAAGTTTCTGCCGCCGAATTTTTTATTCGGCGAAGCGAGAAATTTGCAGCAAGGCTAACGCCTTGCAAAAATGAACGCAAAGCCGCAATCTAAAAGGCGGCGAGCGAAACCGCGGCAGTTTCGAGTCCTGTCACACTAAGGTGATGAAAAAGAATTCAGTATACCGGTGAACCGATTTTGCATAGAGTCAGCACATTTCTCAAACTGCGGTATACCGCAGTTTGAGGCATTATAAATCCATTCCTGCATTTTTTCTTTGGCGGTTTCACGGTCGTTGCAGTCAAGTATTTCAAGGAACTTTTCCTTGTACCAATGAGACCTGCTAAGGTTCACGGAAGTTTCTAACATAACCAAAACTTGCTATTGCAATTTGCGACTATTTATATGTTTATGATTGTGTGGTGAAAATTTTTGATTAAAAATTTAAAAAAATTAATATTCGGAATAATAATATATTTTTTAGCAGCATTGTTTCAGATTACAGCTATTGTTATTCATCAAATGGGTATTATTTCTTCTGACCGCAGAGTTGTTTTCTTATTTTTAAGTATAGTTATAGCCTCTATAGCAGACATAATTATAATAAAATCCATTTCTAATAAAATAATACAAACCATATTATTTATACATGCTGCTGTTGCACTAATTGGAAGTGTGATATTTTTTACTGTATCTGCTATTAAATTACTGTGAATGGTAAATCAATCAGGATTTAGGGATAATCAACCCTGCAAGTCTTCACACGATGGGAGTCTCCTGAATTATCCGACTGTCAACTAATGTGCTCAGATTCCAGTGGTCACTCAATCATACCGGCGTGTATTATCGTTGGTGCTGTTATTGGAGGAATTGTTGGCGGAGGTGTCCTCGGGGGTCTTGTTGGTTGGGGAATAGGTGCTGCCATTACAACTATCGGCGCAGCAGCAACAGGTGCAGCCGGTACAGTAGCAGCTCCTATCGTAGAAAAGGCGGCAGAGAAGGCATCAACAGCACTACAAACTTATTATCCTCCTAACAATGGTTTTTCTGGAGCAATCGAAAAAATATCATTGGATGTTGGAACGATTATCCAACGAACATGGGATCTTGCGGGGAGATTTACAGCTCCCGCCGACACCCCAAATCAGATGCTTTCTCTTCCTTATGACAAAATATGGCAAGCGATCACATATTTGCAAACAACACAGCCTATACAAGCGTTAAGTGGTACAGTTGCACCTTGGTTTGGCCAAATTGGCGGGGGCACACAGTACTTGTTACTGGACGGTAGAGTTGATCAACTACTTGCAGAAGGTATATTAAAAATATTTGGAGAGTGAGATATGAACAGAAATGAGTTTATTGCACGCCTAAAAGAAAACGGAATATCACCAGGAATCGTTTCTTTTGATAGTAGTATAAACGATGGCTATAACATACGAAAAAACAAATTTTGCTGGGAAACATTCATAAGGGAAAGAGGAAAAGAGTATGATTGCATTGGATTTCCTTCGGAAAGCGATGCATTGCAGCATATGTTTGATGAACTCATCGCTATATATGCAGGGGATATTTTAAACTCTTAAAGGATTCAGGAGTACTACTTACAAGTTTTGCCTTTGTGGTATTGCGGTTTATCAAGTTCCATCAAATCGGAGGATAGGGTTTATGGATAAGAAAATAAAATTCACTCCCGAACAATTAACTGAACTTCAATCATTTTTTCAGCAAAGTGATTTTACAGCTAATATGACGCTTGATCGCGAATACGATTTTGACGGCGAACAGTCTGAGATTTTTGTCCGCGCCAAAAGGATTTTCGGAGAATATTGGCTCGGGAATTTGCGTCCGCTCGGTGTAAACCGAAAGATGAAAAACTTTTCAAAGGACTATCCGGTAAACTTTTTGGAGAACGCCGACGCGGACTATTTTTCCGAAGAGCTTTCTAAAATCTATACAGATCCCGATATGCTGAACGAGTACATAGACCGATTTTTTGAGATGTACGAGGAACCGGTTATGCTGGGGCTTGATTGTTATGCAAAATCTGTCGGCAAAGAGGTTGACAGTCTTACGGATGGGGAAATACATAATGTTGTGGAAAAGGTCGCCGGAGTGATTGACGAGACGCTGATTGAAACGGTTATGCAAGGCCAACGGGTTTCGGAAATTTTCGGCATCTCAAAAAAGATTCCGCAGCACGAAGATTTTTCGGAGTAGTTAAACCAAGATAAAATTAACTTCTACAACAAGTGGACCCATTGCAAAACCAAGCTTGGCGCGCCGCTCTTTTTCAGCGAGTTGTCGGAGGATGAATCTACAAACATTGAGGGGGTAAAAAACTTTTTCGCAAATGATCCTGCTGAAGAACAGCGGTATATTTTCCTGCGTGATGAGTTTGCAAAAACCTTAAACAGCACCGATAAAGAGATATATTATCTTTCGGAAAAAGGACTTACTCAAAAAGAAATTGCCGATCGGCTCGGTTACAAAACCCACAGCGCGGTCAGCAAGCGAATGAAAATAATGAATAAGGATTTTAAAAAATTCATAGGCTTTGAAAACTGAATAAGTAAAAATCTACGGCGGTGTTCCCCCAAAAGGAGCACCGCCGTTTTTTATATCCGAAAATATTTTTAAAAAGCCTAAAAAATTTTTTCAAAACTCAGGAACAATTTTCGTTTTTCGCTTTGTACTGTATATGGATAGAAAGAAAAATATTTTAACCGGGAGGAAATCAAATTGAACGGAACCAGACAAAGCACAGAAAAAAGATTTTCGGAAGCCGCTTCCGAAAACAAGAAGAAACGCGGAAGACCTACCGTTTACAAGCGTGACCACATGGAAGGCATAGGCAGAGATTTAGAAATATTTGACGGGCGCACGCACAGAACTCATGTCAACCAATACTACCGTGCCGCTGTATTCGGAATTTTAGAGGAACACAAAGAAATACCCTATCTTGAAGAAATTTTTAAGATAGGTCAGTGCTTATGTATTCAAAAGGATGAAATTATAGAGCAGCTCGGACGAATGTATGCACAGGACGGATATAGCGAAGAAACCATCGTGGAGGCGGCAACGCTGGCAGCAAGATTTTATCACAACGGCAACACCGTGAAAGAAATAGCGGCATATTTACGGCGCGTCAAAAAAGCAAAAAGCTGGGATGTTTAATGTATTTCGGAAACCGCTTCCGAAAAGGAATAATATCGGATCGGCTGAAAAGTCGGTCTTTTATTATACAAAATTTCAGAAAAGAGGTAATGCCTATGAGGGTATAAAAAGCAAAACTGTCATTAAAGATTAAGGTGTGTCTCACACCTTAGCAAGCAGGGACTTTGTGTGCCGCGAAAGTCCCAATCACAGCCGAAATCGGCTGACTCTTTGGGGGCGCAGCCCCCAATCCCCGTGAGAAAGGAGCTGATACTATACGGGAAAAGATACACGAATATCCGTAAGAGTTACGGATAAAGAAAAGCAAAAAATCACGGCAAAAGCAAAAAAGTGCGGGATATCCACAACCGAGTATGTCAAACAAAGAGCGTTAGGCTACGAACCGAAAACGGTTCCGCCGGATGCTCTTTTTGTTTTGCTTGAAAAAGTCGGCCGATTGGAGGATAAAACCACTTCTTCAAAACTAAATAACCAAATTTACAATCTACTAAAAGAAATATCTGAAACTTTGCTGTTGCCCGGAAAGGAACGTGATGAAATATGGCTGTCACCGGATTCTGGCCGGTTTACGGAAACTTAAAGGCTACGCTGGACTACGCCGATAATCCCGATAAAACCACACCGAAAGAATGTCTTGACAAGGATTTATATTCCGCCTTACGCTACGCAGAAAACGATAATAAAACGGACAGACGGGTTTTTGTCGGTGGTATCAACTGCTCAAAGCAAAACGCCTATACTGAGACGATAGCCGTACAGCGGCGGTTTGGTATGAAAGGTAAGGTTGTTGCCTATCACGGAATACAGAGCTTTAAGTCGGACGAAGTCACACCTGAAGAAGCGTTTGAAATCGGCAAGGAAACCGCAAGAAAGATGTGGGGAGATAGATACCAAGTACTTGTGACTGTCCACTTGAACACGGATAACCTGCATTGTCACTTCGTCGTAAACCCCTGTTCATTCAAGTACGGCTCAAAGTTCAAGTAAGGAATTAGAAAAATTGGGTATTTGCCCTTACGGTTTTATACCCGAAGAATGGGGCATCAGTAAAATGGATAACCCAATTAAATTAATTTTAAATAAAGACAAAGTATTGCAACCGAGCGGTACGGAAAGGAAAAAAATATGACAAACAATTATATAAAAACACCCAGAATGAGGACTATACCAAAGGCATATAAGGAGATTAAAAAGCTCGACAGCGAAACTTCGTTTTCAATGCGTGCATTACGCCGTATGTGTGCCGATAAGGAAATACCGACAATTAAGGTAGGAAATAAAACATTACTTAATCTCGATGTGTTAATTCAAACACTTTCCGGTGAAAATATTTATATGCAGTAAAGGGACGAAAATATGGCTACCATATTAAAAAGACCCGGTAAATGCGGATCAATGTCGTTTTTGATAAGGGTTTCTTTAGGGTACGACAGTCAAAACAGGCAGATAATTAAATCGAAAACCTTCAAGACTGATAAAAGTCTGACAGAAAAGCAAGCCCTTAAAGCGGCAAACAAAGAGGCAATATTGTTTGAGGAAGAATGTAAGGCTTTCGGTTTGAATAACAGGCGCGTTAAGTTTCAGATATTGGCTGATGAATGGCTGGAGTTAGTGGAACGAACACAAGAGGTTAAGCCTGCTACGATTGTGAGATTTAAAACATTGAAAAAGCGTACATATGATGCAATAGGTAATATTTATGTGGATAAATTGACATATAAGCAAATTCAAAATTTTATACTCACCTTATCGGGTGACGGCGTTAATCAAAAAACAGGTAAGGGGTTATCTCAAAAAGTCAGAAGCAATACCTATCCTTTATAAGTAATGTTATGAAATACGCTTTAAAATGCGTATTGATTTCTTTAAATCCCTGCAAAGACATTGCAACGGTTAAATCCGAAACGAAAGAAAAACAGATTTATTCATTAGATGAAGTTAAATATATCCTATCCGAAATAGACGAAAAGGCAAGCACGGATTATAAGGTGTTTTTCAATTTGCTTGCATACTGCGGCTTAAGGCGTGGCGAGGCTCTCGGTATAGAATACAAGGATATTGATTTTAAAACGGGAATGTTATTCATAAACAGAACTTCAAATTATAATTCGGAAAAGGGAGTTTATACGGGAACACCCAAAACAAAATCAAGCTGCCGCTGCCTTTATCTTCAACCGAATATACTCAATATGATAAAGCAATTAAAAATGGAGCAGGAAGAAACGGCAGCAATGCTCGGAGATTTATGGGTAGAAAGCGACCGACTTTTTATAACTTGGTACGGCAGCCCCATGCACCCTAACACACCGTATAATTGGTTAAAACGGTTTTGCGGCAGTGAAGGTATTGAATTTAAAGGCTTACACAGCTTCAGAAATACCGTAGCAACCGAGGCAATAGCAAACGGTGTGGATATTAAAACTGTTTCTTCGATATTAGGGCACAGCCAAACAAGCACAACATTAAATATTTATGCTCATACGGTGCAAAGAGCAAATACAAAGGCGCTTAATCTAATGGCCGATTTACTTGGATAATACCAAAATAAAGAACAACATAAAGATCAAAGAGCCGAAAGCATAAAAATAAAACCTTACAAACCGCTTAGTAGAGCCATTTGTAAGGTTTTTAAGGTGGTGCGAGTGACGAGACTTGAACTCGTACGTCATTGACACACGCCCCTCAAACGTGCCTGTCTGCCTATTCCAGCACACTCGCATTAAACATCGCACTGTAATTATCGCGCTTGATTATTATATCAAAACAAGAGAGAGTTGTCAATATTTTTTTTAATTTTCCCCGATAATTTTTTCTGAGAGTAAATTCTCAAAGTAAATGCAACAGTAGAATTTACGATTGCATTTAGTGAGAGAAAGATTTTGTGGTAGCATTAAGTCTGAGAAAAGGAGGTCTCAGACAATGAGCAAAAACAAACATTTAACCCTTGATGACAGAATAGAAATTCAAGAGTGCTTAGCCAAAGGAATGACATTCAAAGCGATAGCCAATCGGATTGGTAAAAATCAAACAACCGTTTCCCGAGAGGTTAAAGCACACGCTCAATCTCATTCAAACGGGTATACACGAACAGAAGAATACTGTCCGAAGCTTCTGAAAGCACCGTTTGTTTGTAATGGGTGTGAAATGAAAAGCCGTGCGAAGTGTCCGTATATTCGCCGAATTTATGTTGCAAAAACCGCTCAAAGCTCTTACGAGGAAACTTTGGTGGAATCTCGAAGCGGTATACCCTTAAATAAAGAAAGTTTTTATGAAACCGAGCAGATTATTTCAAATGCAGTCAAACAGGGACAACATGTTTACCATGCTATTAAAGCAAATAATCTTCCGATTTCAACCGCTACTGTATACAGGCACATTAACAAGCAATATTATTCCATCGGAAGAATTGATTTACCTCGTGCCGTAAAATTCAAGCCGAGAAAGACAACCGTACCCGAACATATACCTGCTTGCGCGAAAAAAGGGCGTACCTACCAAGATTTTATCGGTTTTATGGAGGATAACGATGCCTTGCCATTGGCTCAATTAGACACTGTAATAGGTCGAGTAGGCGGCAAAACTATTATGACTGTTCATTTTGTTAATTGTGATTTTATGATAGCTTTGCTCCTTGAAAACAAGACCGCTGCAGAAGCCGCACAAAAAATTCAAGGATTAAAAAAGAAGCTGAAAGATAACAATTTTTCTTTCGGTGATATTATTCCTGTATTGCTTACAGATAACGGCGGTGAATTCAGTATTGTTTCCGCTTTTGAAGATGACGAATTTGGAAACAGGGAAACCAATTTGTTCTTTTGTGAGCCATCTTCACCTAACGAAAAGCCGGAAATCGAAAAAAACCACACATTGTTTCGTGATATTGTTCCGGCAGGACATTCTTTCGATGCTTTTACGCAACAAGATGTTAATTTGATTTTTTCGCACATAAATGCTGTAAAGCGAAAACAATTCGGCGGTAAAAGTGCTTATGATTTGTTTACATTTTTCAATTCAGTAGAATTAGCACAAATTTTAGGCATTTCGGGGGTACAGACATAGTCTTGGATTAGCTGTTTAAACAGTCCAAGAATATGCCCGCACCCCCGTCTCAACAAAAAGTCTAACTTTTTGGGGTTACATCAGTTTGCAGTCTCTTTTTTTGGCTGGTTTTTTACAGCATCATAGCTTTTATTATGAGTTATTTTCTCATTTGCGTCAAAGTTTTTGCGACTCTTTCAGATATGCTGACCGTACCTACTCCGAAGATTGATGTTTGCAGCTTATCTTTTATAGGCCTTTGCCAATATTCGGGAATACTTTCAATACCATGAGCCATTCCGAAAATGGAACCGACTGTTGCGCCGTTGCAATCTGTATCAAATCCGGTTTCCACTGCCATACATATTGATTTTCCGTAATTGCCTTCACCGTATAATAGGGAAGCTACGGTTATTATTGCATTGGGATTGGTGTGACACCATCCGTAACCGGTATATTCATCGTATTTTTCGTGAATGTTTTCAAAACATTCTTTACAGGAAATTCCGTTTTTATATCCGTTTACTACTTGCATAACATCCTCATAAAACCGTGAGGTGTGCGGTACATGGGCAAGCCCGGAAAGTATAATATCCTCAATATTGTCCGTAATCGCAGCGGTGGAGAGAGCGGCGGCAACAAACATAGCTCCGTATATTCCGTTTTTTATGTGTGAGATTGAAGCATCACGCCATGCCATATCGGCGGCAGCCTCAGGGTTGCCGGGATTTATGTATCCGTAATAATCCGTCCTTATTTGCGCGCCTATCCATTCTCTGTAAGGATTTTTGTAAATTGCCGAACAGGGTGGCTCATAGCCTTTTATAAAATTGCAGAATGCCACGCGCTCCGCAGTACAATAAGCTTCTTTCGGTTGATATTTTACCCAGGCCTCCAAAACATTTAACGGTGTGAAGTCAAAGCCGTAATCATCTATTATCTGTTGCGCAAGCACAGTATAGTTTGTGTCATCGTCCGGTGGCATACCGTCTATTGTATCCGCATACGGTCTGTTGATTAAATCGTATTTAAATTTACTTGCATCAACCGCATCAATGTCGCTTTTGAGTATATATCTGTGCATAGGATAATTGCCGCTGTTTTTCAAAAGCGGTATAAGCTCGTCGGTATGTATACCCTCTACACTTTTTCCGAGCATACAGCCACACACCCTTCCGACCCAGGCACCGTTGATTTTGCTTTCAAGGCGATCGGTATCGATTTTTTTCCCAATATTGTAAGGCTTGCTTAATGCTTTGATTTCTTCAAGAGTAGACGGTTCATTATATTTGTAGTTTTCCCTTTTTTTTGCCTCGGTTATTATTTCAAATATAACGTCGCCGAATTTTTTCTTTATAGCGCCCTGCGGAAGCTTAGATATGTCAAAAAATATATCTTTGTACTCCTCAATATCAAGGCCTTCATCGACAGACTGGCGGTATTCGTCAATAATTGCCGATGAATAGGATTCCCAAAAATGCATATTTGAATAATTCGGGCTGATAGTTTTTTTACCGTAATTACCTTTGAATTCTTCTATCATTCGCATATTTCTGTCTAAGATCAGAGAATCCAAAGAAATGTCAAACCGCCGCGAAATATCAATGAGCTTTGAAAGCTCCGGATAGGATGTTCCGTTTTCCCACTTCAATATGGTTTGCCTTGAAACTCCGAATTCCTCGGCAAATTGCTCCCTTGTCATTTTGACAGCTGTTCTCAGTTTAAAAATCCTGTCGTTAAGCGGCATAATAATACCTCCTGATATTTTTATTCTATATTACCGTATTACGCCGTGCCTCGTCAAGCAACTGAAAGAGATAATTTTGACAACTACAGGTTACCGAATTACTTACCGCGAAATTATCGGTTATTTATATGTGTGTTACAATATTTATTCCTGAAAACGGTAGGTGTGATTTTTTCATGATAAACAAAGAATTTGATAAACAGATTTTCTTCGTGAAAACCCAACTCTTTTGAAATCTGCTTAATGCTCATATCGGTAGTCAGCAAAAGGTCCTTTGCAAGTTTTAAGCGCTGAGAATATAAATGTTCTTTAAGACCGATGCCGAAATTCTTTTTGAAATATTTTCCGAGATAGTCTGCATTATATCCGAAATGATTTGCTATATTTGAAACCGAGATTCCGTCTTTAATATTATTTCTTATATATTCTGAAATTTGAACTGACAATATTCGGTTCGACCTACCTTTTTCGCAGGAGATCCTTTTCAGTTCCTCTAAAATAAGCAGTCCGACGGAGTCGGCGGCATACGGAGAGCAGACTGAGGAATTCGTTATATGGAGAAGCTTTTTAAAAAGCTGTTTAATTTCATAAACATCAGCTTCCGTGAGAATTTTGACCGGAATTTCAATATCGGTATAAAAATGCAGCCAAAAAAAAGAAACAGGCTCCGATATAAACTCATATCCGTAATGCTCCTTTGCAGGCTCAAGCAGGAGCAGTTGATTTTTTTTTAATGTATATTTTTGTTTTTCCTCTGCAATATAAAGCATACCTTCAATCACAAGTATAATCTCAAAGCTGTCAATCGTGCGTCGAGGGTGAATCCATTTTCCCGAAGAATGAAATTCCCCGATCATATCGTATGAAAAATATTTATTGTTTTCTAATTTTATCATATCTGTTTTTCTCATCTTTTTACTGTATTTAGGTATTGAAAGGATAACTTAATCACATTATAATTGAAAAAAGGGGCTAAATCAACACTATTTTAAAAAAGGATGATTCTTATGAATAATATCGAGTTTTCGGATGTCAAAATAACAGGCGGTTATTGGAAAGCACGACAGGATATAAACCGTTCGGTTACACTTAAAGCGGTTTACGATCGTTTCAATGAAACAGGCAGATTCGAAGCGTTGAAATGCGACCTTAGGGACGGCGACACAAACATACCGCATATTTTTTGGGATTCGGATGTTGCAAAATGGATTGAAGGAGCATCGTATATTTTGCATTCGGAAAAAAATGATCAAGCGGTGGAAATAATTGAAAACGCTATTGATCTCATTATTAAGAACAGCGATGAAAACGGGTATTTTAACAGTCATTTTCTCGTGGCGGAAAAGGAGAACAGATTCCGCTTAAGAGAATGTCATGAGCTTTACTGTGCGGGACATCTTATAGAAGCTGCCGTCGCTTATTATGAGCTTACCGGTAAAGACCGATTTTTAAATGCTGTAAAAAAATATGCGGATTACATTGAGCGAGCTTTTAAAATTGATAATACAGCTGCTTTTATAACTCCCGGTCATCCGGAAATAGAGCTTGCTTTGGTACGGCTTTATAAGGCAACCGGCGAAAAGCGTTACATTGAGCTTGCAAAATATTTTATTGATAAACGCGGAAACTGTGACGAACCCGGTATTTATACCGATTGGGCAAACGAGTATTACAGCCAGGATGAGATTCCCGTGAGAGAGCGTAAAACAGCAGAGGGACACTGTGTCAGGGCACTTTATCTCATGTGTGCCGCTGCGGATATAGCCTATATTTACAAAGACAACGATTTGAAAACGGCGTGCGAACGCTTTTTTGACAGTATTGTTAATAAACGAATGTATATTACAGGCGGAGTAGGTTCTTCAAATATAGGCGAATCATTTACGATCGACTACGATTTGCCGAACAGGACGGCTTATGCCGAAACCTGCGCCGCAATATCACTTGCTATGTTTGCCGAGCGTATGCTTAAATTCGGTGCCGATTCAAGATATTCGGATATTATCGAAAGAACGATGTATAACGGTATAATGTCGGGAATTTCATTGGACGGTAAATCTTTCTTCTATGAAAATCCGCTTGAAATCGACCCCGATTTTAACAATATAAATACTTCAACCAAGGTGAAAGAGCGTTTTCCGATTACTCAAAGAGTAGAGGTGTTTGATTGCTCCTGCTGTCCGCCGAATATAATGCGCTTTGTGGCATCAATATCGGGACTTATATACGGATTTGATGACAATACGGTTTATATAAATCAATATATGAATTCTGAAGGCGATGTAAACGGAATTAAAATCAGTCAAAAAACCGACTACCCGAATAACGGAAAAATAACCGTAAGGTGCAACTCGAATAAAAAACAAATTGCTTTCAGAATACCTTGTTGGTGCAAATCATTTAATATAAACAAAAAGTATTCAATTAAGAACGGCTATGCATATGTTGACCTTGATTCCGAAGAAAATATTGAGCTTGAGCTTGATATGCCGGTAAGAATCATTTCCGCAAACAGGCGTATTCATTCCGATGCAGGCAGAATTGCGGTTATGCGAGGCCCTGTGGTTTATTGTGCGGAGGGCATCGATAACGGCGCTGATATAAAAAGCATTGCCTTGCCGGCTGAATCTGTTTTTGAGCTTGCAGAAAGCGAATTTTTACTTCCGATACTTAAAACCGAAGCATACCGTCCGTTTGAGAGCGACAGTCTTTATTATGAAGCAGTGGACGATTACGAGAAAATCCCTCTTACACTTATTCCGTATTATGCTTTTGCAAATCGCGGTGAAAGCGAAATGCAGGTTTGGCTGTTAAGAAAATAACGGTATGCAGGGATTATGGGAATCCGTCTGAATTTGCGGGATGATATCATGAACCGGAATGTTTTTTTCTATATTCAAAAGGAGTAAGATGCTCATGATATTTGAAGAATTTATAAAAAAGGCGAACATCGGTTATCCCGATATTTTCACCAACCTTTTGCAAAGAAAGTTCAGAGGAGGCAAGCAATCGTTTTGCGGCAGCAAGGCGCACCCTTGTGATATAGGTCTTTGCGTTTATTCCGTAATAGCTTTTAAAGTTTTTGGATATATAGTCCGGACTGTAATTAAATCTTTCACCTAAATCTTCAACATTTATCGGGGCTGATAGATTTTTGTAAATATAGCCGATGATCTTTTCAAAAGGAAAATCCGCTTTAACAGGATTGCTTTGTAATATTTCAATTTCGTTAATCGCTGCAATAAAAAGAAGACTCAAATAATCATTTTTTAACAAAATCGGGTTATAAACAGACAGCATGGTTTTGAATAATTCAAGTAAAAAAGACGAATTCCCGGAAACAGACCAAACATGATTTGCCATATGATTTACAGGTTCATAATCTGTTGTGAAAGCTACGGAATAAAAACTGCAGCATGACCGGTTTTGAATAGAGGCATAAAATTTGCTGAAAGGCGGCATTATAAGATAGGAATTTGCACCGATGCTGTGGCTTGCGTTTTCAAATGTAAATTTAAGAAAGCCGCTTTCAACAAAAAACATTTCATAGGTGTGAGAAAACTTTTGATTATAATTCCAATCTCCGTTGATACTTAAATAGCTTATACTTTCTGCCGTTATGCTTTCGAGAGAAATCTTTTTATTATAAAGCTTTTGATTTGAACAAACAAACATTTCGGATATTCTCCACTTTTACGGGTTTTTTTCTATTGCGCAAAAGTTAGCGCAGCATTATAATATTATTGCAATAATGCAAAAAATAAGGGAAACAAATGTGATAAAATATGCAGATCGAATCAGCAATATTATGATTGAATTATAGCACTGTTTCGGAAAATGTCAATATTAACTGTCACATTTCGGAGGTCGAGAAATGGTTATCACAAAGAAATATCTTGTTTTTCCGGTGAGCGATTTTGTAAAGGTAAGAGAAATTGATTTTTACAGTAAAGACAAGCTTTTAGACGATATTTATATCAAATTAGATTATATTAATCCTAAATATAACATATATTATCCGGTTGAGAAATATAAAGGATTGAATATAGATGTTATAATACATCCGGATATAAACTTCCGTTGGGATCAAACAGATGAGCCGGACTATACGTTTGTATACAATTGTCCTTTCAGACCGAAATTGCATTTTACAGCTGCTTTCGGGTGGCTTAATGACCCAAACGGACTGTTTGAATATACATCAAAAGTTACCGGAGAAAAAGTGTATAATATGTATTTTCAATATAATCCTTACGGTAATATATGGGGCAATATTCATTGGGGTCATGCAGTCAGTAAAGATTTGCTGCATTGGGAACAAAAAAGCTCGGTTCTGGCACCCGATGAGCTTGGAATGATTTTCTCGGGAAGTGCCGTTGTGGACAGTGAAAACCGTTCGGGACTAAAGTCCGGAGAAGAAGATGTAATACTGATTTATTATACCGCAGCAGGCGGAACAAACAAGCTGTCTGAAAATAAAAAGTTTACACAGTGCATAGCATATTCCAATGATTGCGGAAGAACCTTTGTAAAGTATAAAGAAAACCCGATAATACAGAATGTCGGCAACGATAACCGGGATCCGAAGGTTGCTTGGTGTGAGGAAATGCAATGTTATGTTATGGCGTTGTACTTAAAGGAGGGAACTTCTTCATTCGGAATTTTTACTTCAAGGGATTTATTGCATTGGGAATTTCTGCAGGAAATGGTAATCGACGGTGATGCCGAATGCCCGGATCTTTACCCGATATATGTTCAAGACGGGGAAAGGGAACGCAAATGGGTCATAACAGCCGCATCGGGGAAATATATAATTTGTGAATGCTCTGAAAACGGTTTTCAAATAATTCAACAAGCCATGCCGCTTAATTATACGCTGTACTCTTACGCTGCACAGACATTTTATAATGTTTCGGATGACAGGATAATACGTATGTCGTGGAACAGAGATGTATTCTTTCCGGAATCTCCGTTCAGCCAGCAAATGAGTATTCCGTACGACATTGTTTTGAAGAAAAAAGATAATTTGTATATTCTTTGTGCGAAACCGATCAAGGAGCTTGAAAAGCTTATATGCGACAAGTATGAAATCAAAAATATTTCTATATCTGAAAATAAAGAATTTAAAATTCCGTTGAAAAAAAGTGCATATATAATTTCCGTCGGCATTGCAAGAGAAAAATTCGAAAATCTTACTATAAGTTTCTTTGATTGTGCCGTAAATATGGATTCGGCAAACAATCAGGCCGTATGCGGTGACAAAAAAATTCCGCTCTGCGTATATAAAAACACCGCTGATTTGTCTTTGATTGTTGATAAGTGCAGTATAGAAATAAGCAGTGACGGTGCGGCAACCATGACGATTCCCGCAATCTGTGATTATAATATAGATTCACTTGTTATAAGCTCATCAAGCTCCGCCGAACTGGATTACTTGACTGTTTCGGAGTTGGAATCCGTGTATAATGCTTAACAGTGCAATATTAATGTATAAATCACATAAAAACCCTGATAAGAATGTTTTTTATCCGTCGCTTGAAATGGGAAAAATATACAGTGAAAAAATTTGATGTAGTGAGCTTGGGTGAAATTCTTATCGATTTCACGCAAAAAAGCGTTAATGATTTGGAATTTACCGCAAATCCGGGCGGTGCGCCGTGTAATGTTTTGGCACAATTATCAAGGCTTGGGAAAAAAACCGCATTTTTAGGTAAAGTCGGGCACGACCAATTTGGTTCTTTTCTTGAAAACACCCTAATATGCCATAATATTAATACCGACGGTGTGGTTGCAACAGACGAAGCATTCACAACACTGGCATTTGTGGGACTTGATTCGCAGGGGAATCGCAGTTTCTCGTTTGTAAGAAATAATTCGGCAGATGTTTTACTTTCGAAGGATGAGGTCAAGTACGATATTATTGCCGAAGGTAAAATTTTTCATTGCGGAAGTCTTTCATTGACTCACAGCTGTTCGGCTGCAGCGACCGTAAGCGCACTTGAATTTGCCGCTTCGCTCGGACTCCTAATATCCGTAGACCCCAATATACGGCTAAAGCTTTGGAAAAATCCGAACGATGCTGCAAAGGCGGTTGACTATTTGTTTAAAATGGCGGATATAATTAAATTATCAGACTATGAAATTTCATTTTTATACGGACAAGAAGACATTTTAACCTCAATAAAACATATATTCAGCGACTACCGTCCAAAGATTCTGTTTTTAACTTGCGGAAGTAATGGGGCATATATTTCAACCGACAGGAACACATACCATATACCATGCCTTAAAAACATCAACACCGTTGATACAACGGGAGCCGGTGATTCGTTCTGCGGTGCAGCACTTTCAAAGCTTTTGGATTACTCACTTGATTTCAATTCATTAAATGAGGATTCCTATGTTGACATTTTGCGATTTGCAAATGCCGCTGCGAATATTTCCACTACATGCTACGGAGCAGTTCCTTCTATGCCGGAGTCGGAAACAATCGAGTCTGTCTTAATGAATAATTCAATCAAAGTGGCAAAAATCGTTTAATTCGAAATCTTTCGGCATGATTCAGGCTTGATATGCGCATATGACCTCTTTAACCGTTCCGCAGCCAATTTGCTTAATCCATTTATCAACTGTTTTTCCGCTTGGTACAGGTATATCGGCGACCTCTCTGCCGAGCGCCGAATATTTGCTTTCGCCGAGCGGGTGGAACGGCTCGATTTCTATATGCTCAATTCCGATGAATTTTTCAGCTGTTTCGCTTATTCCTTTAAAATGCTCCGCACGGTCGTTAAAGCCCGGAATTATGGGACAACGCAGAATAATTTTACTGCCAGCGTCGCTTAACGCTTTTAAATTATCAAGAATTATTTTGTTATCAAAACCGGTATATTCTTTGTGCAGCTCTTGGTCGGTTTCCTTACAGTCAAACAGGAATAAATCAACATATTTTGCAATTTCAAGTATTTTGGATTTTTCCGCATAGCCGCAGGTCTCAACCGCGGTGTGTATTCCGTTTTCTTTTGCTTTTTTCAAAAGCTCCAGCGAAAAGTCATATTGAGCCAGCGGCTCACCGCCCGATAAGGTCACGCCGCCGCCCGAATTTTCATAAAACGGCTTATCCTTTAGCACTTCCGCTGTTACCTCATTCGCCGAAACGGTTTTTCCGCAAATTTCTTTTGCGTCGTTAAAGCATACAAAATCCCTATCGGCGGCGGTAATGCCCCTACACCTGCCGCAGCCTGTGCATTTATCCTTATAAAAAAGTATCTCCGGCTCAAAGCGTTGACTTTCGGGGTTGTGACACCATACGCAGGAAAGCGGGCAGCCCTTTAAAAACACCGCTGTTCTTATTCCCGGTCCGTCGTTCACGCAAAAGCGTTGAATATTAAAAACAGTTCCCTTTACACTCAATTTTCCTTTTGCACCGTCCTGTTCAATATCATTTTTTTCAATTCGTCGGATAGTCTGCAAAAATATTCCGAATACCCGCCAACCCTAACAACGAGATTTCTATGTGATTCGGGGTTTTCATACGCCTCTTTAAGCATTTTTTCCGAAATACAGGTGATCTGCATTTGTATACCGCCCATTTGCATATATGTCAGTATCATCGCCTTTAAAACATCGTTGCTCCAGCTTTCGTCAATATTAAAATTCAAGATTGGTGTTCCCAATACTTTTTTAAGTGCTAACGAGGTAACACTTTTTAAAAGCGCAGTGGGTCCCTTGCAGTCCTTCCCGAATATTGCCGCCAGCGAATCGCAAAGCGGTGCTCCTGCCTTTCTGCCATCGGGTGTAGCGCCTATATTTCTGCCTGCATCAACCTGCGACATAAACTGAATTGACGCAGGAATAAACCCTCTGCCGATATACGGCTTTTTATTATTAAGCATTGAAAAAATTTCGGTTGACAACATATTTGCCAATTTATCCGCATTTCCGTTATCAGCACCGAAGGAATTTTTATTTTTCCTGCAAAGGCTTAAAAATGCTTCATCATTATTTTTAAGCCTTGTAAGGAGCTCATCCGCGCTTACAGCTTTACCGTCAAACACAATATCCCTTATCACAAGCAATGAATCTATAACATTTATAAGCCCCGCAAAATTTATAATGCTCCAGTTATATCTTGCGCCGCCGTTGTTGTATTCTGCCCCCGTATCTATGCAATCATCTATTAAAAATGTTCTCATAGGCAGCGGCTCAAAAAGCGACCGTTCCTTTTGCGAAAGGCTTATTTTTTCGGTAATGTCATTTACTGTATTGCGAACCTCGGTCATATAAATTCCGTAAAATTCATCGAAGCTTTTGCAGTCCGCAAGGAACTTATACATTGTGTTTTCCAAAATGAGTAAAAGATTTATTCCCGCGTCGAGCGAACCAACATTGGAATATCCCGCAATCATACTTTCGGTACATCCGCCGCCGCAGAAATTTTTTATATCATCATCGTTTATGTTAAATCTTTGTTTTAACATTTCGGGAAGTAACGGATTATAAAAAGCAGGTTGACCGCCGTGGCTGCGCATAGTTTCAAAGGCTTCGTTCCATATGTCGTCGGCCGTGTTTTTGTCAACAAAAAGTTCTATCATAGGTCTGCGCTTTCCGCGCGCCGCCTTTAAGCACTGTATTGTAAGCTCGTTATAATCGGTGCCGAGCGCCATAGAATAGCCGTCGTTAGCATCCAGGTTATCAAAAAGATTTTCAAGCAGCGGCACTATATCCTCGCCGTTATAAAATTCGTACAAATCCTTTGCAAGGCAGCCTATGTTATCGCAGTTATCAAGGTACATAACGAAATTTCGGCACACCAAAGCCTCATAAATGTTATCCGCCTTTTTAAGCGGCACCTTTTTCAGCGCACGGATAAGCTCGGGGTCGGCATTAACCGACTCAAGATACTCTGCGCACCGTTCGGCATAGCGTTTTATACCCTCGTATATATGCAAGAGCCCCTCTCTGAAATCTTTGTCGGCGTTATTTTTAATTCTCTCGGCATAAGAATTCAAGCCCTCTTTTGCAATCCTTGCGTAATTCGGGAATGAATGGCAATACATATTCCCCGCAACCGCGTGTTCTGCGGGAACCTTTGAGGTATATCGGCAAAAATCTTTTTTAAATATTTCAATCAATTCTCGGTTGTTTTCGTTCACCTTGGAATAATTTATACCGAGACCGTTTAAATAATAGGGGTATATTGCCGAACCCGAGTAGAAAACTCCCGACGGGTAAAGCCGTTCGCCGCGGTATTCGCAAAGCGGACAGTTTTCGTAAAATCTTCTTATTCCGAGCGCCTTGCGGTAGAAAAGACTTCTTTCGGGTTCTTCAAACGCCCCACTCGCTGCATATTCGCCTATTTTCAAAAATTTCTCATATACCATAGTTCAAAACCTCCGTTTTTTCAATATTAACGAATCTTTTGCAAAATGTCTATTGAAAAAACATAATAATATATGGTAAAATCATAACAAAGGAGACTGTTATGCGTTATCAGATTTTTTCTTCGGGCAAATGTGAAATTCTTAATATTTGTTCGATAGGTTATGGTGAAAGTCCGGAGATTACGCACTTCGGACCGGGTAAAAGAAATCTTTATATAATTCATTTTGTTATTTCCGGAAGGGGATATTTTAATACCAAATCTGTTGCTGCAGGACAGGGCTTTATAATATATCCCAAAGCATTGGAACACTACTATCCGGAGCTCAGTGCTCCGTGGTCGTTTTTGTGGGTCATATCAGATGACATTAGGATAAAGCATTATTTCGAAAAATATAATGCCGATAGTAACGGTATTTTTGAATACAATATATCATCGGTGCGGTCAGCTAAAGAGTTGGTAGTGAAAAATCATAACAAAATTTTAAATCCGGACGAGATGCTCGAATTGTTTTTACATATTTTTAACAACCGCCTTTATCTGAAAAACAGTATGCCTAAAAATGCCGACATATACCTTGATTATGCGGAGCATTATATTAAAACCAACATTTTTTCTAATGTGCGCATTAACGATTTGACCAAACAACTCGGCATAACGCAACCGTATCTTTATAAACTTTTTATGAACAGATACGGAATCTCAACTGCTGCCTATATTCGCAAATGCAAGCTTGATGAAGCTAAAAGATTGCTTATTGAAACAAATCTTACAATAACACAGATTGCAAATTCAGTGGGGTATGACAGCGTCATGGATTTTTCCAAGTTTTTTAAAAAACAAACCGGAAGATCGCCGAGTGATTTCAGAAAGACCGATTAAGGCTTCTGCTTTAACGATTTTTAATCATTTTTACACGATTTCCGTAAATAAGCATTGCTTTATTTAAATGGAGCATAAAAGAAGTAAAGCGGCAGACAGTTTCAATTTTACACTAATCGAAAGGCTTTAAATGCCTTGAATTAAAAGGAAAGGGAAGATAAATCTTACTCTTGATCCGGGGTTTTCGAAAATCAAAATTACAGCCACATTTTAATATCATAAATAAGGTATAATGTTTCTTACGATGAATATTTGTTTTCCGCAGAATAAGCGCAGGAACATGACAAGAATTTCTGATTAGGCAAGCGAGAATAATCCGAACCCGTTTTTTGAGTACGAATTTCCCGCATTGCTGTGTTAAAATACTCGTTAATCCGTTAGGATTAACTGCGTTTTGTGCCTTGCACTGCAAAAAATCCGCTACTTAAAAAATCTGCGACCTAAAACGAGCGCATTTTTGAGTGGATTTTTATGCGGAGGATGCAGTAAGGCTGACGCCTTACAAAGACGACAAGTGAAAATATGCCGAAAATTCGCCGTTTTAGGCGGGTTCGGATTATTCTCGCTTGCCTAACCGGAGGTTAAAATTGAAAAAAATACCTATTATTGATATTACGGATTTATACCATCCGTACCAGGATCCGGGAGATAATTTTGATATATTAACCGCATATGCACTTCCGGAAATTGATTTGAAGGCGGTTTTATTGGATGTTACCGAAGAATACCGACATCAAAGGCAGCCTGATACATCAAACGGTTCGGAAATCGAATTGAGGGAGCCGGGCATTATTCCCGTTGCGCAATGCAATTATATATTCGGGAAATCGGTTAAGTATGGTATAGGGGCATTCGAAAGAATGAAAACCGAGTATGACAGGCTTGAAAAATGCTCGAAATTTATGAATGCATCCGATGTGCTTATTGAGGTTTTGAGGGAAACAAATGAGCCGGTACACATTTTGTGCTTCGGCTCGCTTCGTATTCTTGCGGCGGCATATAACAGAGAACCTGAACTTTTGAAGAAAAAGATAGCTCGGATACATGTTTCGGCAGGTTCATCCGGAAATTATCTTGAGTGGAATGTTTTGCTTGATCCGCTTGCTTTTGTCAGGATAATGCGTTCGGATCTTCCGATATATTTTTATCCGTGTGCAACCGAAAACGGTCCGTTCGATATAGGCGCAAACAACACCTATTGGAAATTGGACGATATTTCTTTTGTTCACAAAATGCACCCGCAGCTGCGCAGGTATATGACATATGTTTTCTCAAGAAGTAAACGCCCGGATTTTTTAAATTGTCTGGAAAATGATATTATATCGGAAAAAATAATAGATACTGTAAAAAAACACAATGTTTGGGAAACTGCGATATGGATGAATGTCGCCGGCAGGGCTTTGGTAAAAACAAAAGACGGCTACCGGTATTTGCCGAAGGATATGGCTGATAAATCCGAAATTGCCTTAAGGGAAGAAATATTACCGTGCAGGCTTTCCGTTAATGATGAGGGATATGTTGAATTCTGTTTGACATCTTCTGAAACCAACATCGGAATTTACAGCAGAGGCATACCGGATAATCTCAATTATATGCTGGGAGATGCACTTGCGGCTTTATATACCGATTACACTTTGAATTAATTGCGATTGACTGAATCCGGGATAAAATATTTCGGTTTCAAAACAATCCCAAAAGCCATTTTTCAAAATTTTCAGAATAAATTCTAAAAAGATTCAATTATTATTCCGATATCTTTAATGATGTATTTTCAAATAAAAAAACTTGAATTATTTTATCGGTTATTGTATAATTTAGTAATAAGATACAAAAACAACATATATGAAATCATTTATAAAGTGTGATGCGCTTATCTGCTGAATGCGGGAGGAAGTCGGAGGATGAAGTGTAATTTAATCGAATATAACAGCTGCCTGCATGAGAAAGGTCATTATGTTTTGCCTCAATCACACAGCGGCATAGAAATAGTTTATTATCTTGAGGGGAGCGGACTCACGACAATCAACGGAGATTCGTATTCCTTTGCTCCGGGTGATGTTGCGGTTATTCCGCCCGATACAAAGCATGATGAATTGTTTCAGGAAGATGGCTGTGTGCTGTTTTGTATTGTAGAATGTGAAAGCTATGATTCATCGCTTATAACCGAAAGGGTTATTTCTGCCAAGACACATTCCACAAAGATGATTTATGAAACTATGAACCGTATCATTTTGGAAAATCTTTTGGATGATAAAAAGTATATTGAACTTATTGAAACGATGCTGTATGAATTACTGCTTCAGATTTACCGCCTTTGCGAGGAAAGTGACAGCGAAAATGAAATTGCGGATCGAGTTAAAAAATATTTAAAAATGATGTATTCACACCCGATTAATTTCCTTTTGCTCAGCGAAAGAATGGGATACAGCTATGACAGATTAAGACATATATTTAATGAAAATGTCGGAATTTCAATGAAGCAATACCTTACCAATGTCAGAATCAGCCACGCGCAAAGGCTCCTGCTTGAAAGCGATTATTCTATTGAACAGATTTCAAAAATGTGCGGATACGGCAATGTGTCAAATTTTATTGTCGCCTTTAAAAAGAAAATTCAAATTACACCCATGCAATATAAAAAGAAGGTTTCTTCTAATTACGAAAAAACCACGCTTTTTGATATGAAGACTTGATTTATTTCCGTACTCCCGTCAACTGTTACAAAAAATCAGTAACAAAATATAAGTACAGCCACAAATCGATATTGTGATATGTTACAATAATCACACGGTAGGTGGCTGTATTTTTATTGAATAAAGGAGTAAAAGAAATGAAAAAGAAAATTTCCTTGGTTTTGGCATTGGTTATTATGGTAATTCCGACTTTTGGCTTTCAGATGATGCAGGCTTCGGCTGCTGCTCCGAAGTATGAAGAATACGAAACATTTGAAAATGCGAGCAATCTGTTTGACGATACGGCTTTTTGGTCGGACGCTGTCGTTCAGGAAATCAAATCGGACAATCCTATAAGCGGAAACAAATCCCTGTATATTGAATCCACCGCCGATTGGTGCAATTTGTTCGGCACTTCTCTGTATGAGCTTGCTCTTAAAGCGAATACTTACTACCGTTTTTCTGTTGCTTATAAAATGGTAAGTACGGAAGACAGCAATATTCAATTTGTTTTGAGTAACGGCAAATATGCCCGTTTCAACACGCATGCCGGGAATATTTGGGCAGGCACTCCCGGATTTTTTGAATCCGGAATATACACCTCAATTGAGGATAAAGGCGATATAAAAACCTTTAATATTGTATTTATGTATAACGAAGCCGATGACGGCTGGTTAAAGCTTCAGTCCTGCGATAACAGTCCGATAAAAATGTATATTGACGATGTCAGGCTTACAGCTCTTAAGCCTGCCGAAACATATGAAAAATTTGATGCCGCCGCTTCCATATCCGATACAATTTTTACTTCAAAGGCTACCGGTAAAGAAATAACCGAAAATAATGCCGCTTCGGGAAAGGGTCTTCGCATAACAAACGCAAAGGAAGACTGGCTTGAATTGGTGAGAACCGATTTGAATAAAATAGCTTTGGTTCCCGATACCGATTACAACATCAGCTTTTCCTATAAAACTCCCGACATACAGCTGAATAATGATGCTTACAACCTTTGTAATTTCCAGGTGCGCACAACAGGCGGACAGTATGCGCGCTTTAACGGCTACATCCCTAATTATCTGGAAGGCACAAACACAATTAAATACAATGCGAAGCGCGAAGCAGACGGCACGGTGGTTATCGGATTAAGGATGCATACAAAAGCCGATGGCAGCGATACAGGTTTCTTTATTGAGGGCGGAATTTGGCAACATCTCGAACAGTTCGGCAACCTTGATGTTACCTTTGACGATTTTCATATAGCTCCCGCAGATACTATTGAATGCGAAACCTTTGAAAACATCAGCAGAATTGAGGAAATTGCTTATACGACCTCGATGGCGCATAATGAAATTGCTTATAACGAGCATTTCGGCGGCAAAGCAATTCATCTTTATAACGATAAAGTAAACGCCTGGAATTCAATTTTGGGCTTAAATACATCATTCTGCACTCTTGAAGCCGATACGCTTTATCAATTGAGCTTTAAATATTACCTTGAAGATTGCAATAATATGCGCAATATTCAGTTAGAGATTCAGAACGCTTCTAACAGTGTTGTGCGCCATGCGAGATTTGACACGCTTGATTATTCGTTTAACAACAGCGTATCGGAGCTGCAGAATAATACGCATTTTTATATTGATCCCGAAACCGGAGTCGTAACGGTATATATGACGTTCCGCACAGCAGCCGACGGCTCCGAAACACGAATTAATCTGACAGGTGATTGTTGGGCTATAGGAGTATGCAATATTTGGATCGATGATATTTCTCTCACAAAATCCTATGTTAACTACGGCGGAGTTCAAAACGGCTGCGCTTTGGTAAGTGTAAGCGATCTTGATGATGTTGCGGAAATAGGTTATGAAATAAAAAATGCTTCCGGAACCGCGAAGGCTTCAACCGATTATGTTAATCCGTTGGTCTCCGATAATTCATATTTCATTGCGGTTGAAAGCGGAGTTTATTACGGAGACTTGAATATGGATGGGCATTTTGATGCTGTAGATCTTGCTTATCTGCGTAAGCTTTTGATCAATGCTTCCGCGAGCGAACACGCCTATTGGGATATAAACGGGGATAACAGTTTTGATATTCGGGATCTTGTGCGCTGCAAAAATGTGCTTTCCCAAACAGCTTTAACATTTAATTTTGATGATTTCGGAATTGATTTTGTTTATCCGTTTGCTTTGAACGATACCGTATCAGACGGAACGGTTACTCCATATACTGTGAGAAATGGTATGAAGATTTACGGTCTTTCGGAGACGATAGCTTCTTAAAAAAATAATGTATAATTCGGGCGGGTAAATTGATTTAAATATATTATTTAGACCGATTTATCTCGCCTGTTTTACGGAGGAAGAAATGAAAAAAATAACTGCATTGCTTTCAGTAATTATTGTTGTCTCGCTTTTCGCGGCAGTCATACCGGCCGTTGCGGATACTGATACGGTTTTTCCGATAACAGAGGGCTTTGAAAATGCCGCAACACTGGCGGATACCTTTTTCACATCCGGAGCGCAGGTAAAGAAAATAACGGAATCCAGGACGATCATCGGTAAGAAGAGCCTTCTGGTTCAAAATCGTTCTGCCGATAATATAACATTATTGCAGTTGAATTCCTCAAAAGCCACTCTCAAGCCCGATACGGACTATATACTTTCTTTTTATTACCGAATTGATAAACCTGCCGATATGAATCAAATGAAGCTGTTCATAGGCGACCGCTTTCTTCATTGGAACAGCAGCTCTTTAGAGGTGCTTAGCGGAGATAAAGACCTTAAAAACGGATTGCAGCTTAAAAGCAATTCGTCTTACAAAGAACTCACCTTGGAATTTCATACCGATTCAAACGGCGGAGAAACAGGCTTTAAGCTGGTAGGAGCCATTAAATCGGCAGGACCGCTTAAAATCATGCTTGATCAAATTATTATCCGCAAAAAATCCGTGGCTGTCTTAGATCCGAATGTTGATTTTGAAAATGACATATATGATTTGAGCACCGATACGGTTTATTATTCTAATGCCGCAATACAAACCGTGGTGAGCAGCAATGCAATTAACGGTAAAAAATCGCTTTATGTTCAAAACCAGCCGAGTCAGTTTTTATGCTTGCTGGCATTAAATCAGAGTAAGCTTGCGCTCGAGGCGGATACGCGCTATGCTTTAAGCTTTAATTATCGTCTTGATAAACCAGAAGATATGCCGGGCCTACAGATTATTATAGGCGAAGGTGATAAAAAGCGTTATGTTCGTTTTGACTGTCTGAAAAATACTGCTTATGAGGGTAATACGGAGCTTGTCAGCGCAGCAGCAATTCAAAGCAGTAAGGACGGTCGCTATGTTCATGTTAAGCTTCGTTTCCGTACCGCGGCAGACGGAAGCGAGAAATGCTTCTCCTTGGAAGGGGATATACTGGGGCAAACGGAAATTAAAGTAACCCTTGACGACATTGCCCTTGAGACAATTCCCGACGGTATTGTTTATAATAAAAACGAAAACTTTGAAAAATCCGATTCTCTCGATAATACGATATACGAATCGGCAATGTCTGAACAAAAAATCACCGGGAATAATACAATAGCCGGAAGCAAATCGCTTTTACTCGAAAATGAACCTGCGGCTTGGGCAGTTATTCTAAAGCTTGATGCCTTGAAATATTCATTAAAGCCAAATACAAAATATAATTTTTCCTTTTCATACAGGCTGGAAAAGAGTGCGGATATGATCGCGATGCAATTTTGTACGGCAAACAGGTATTCGCGTTGGAGCAACGAAACCCTGGCGGTTTATGAGGGAAACGAGGAAATAGCGGCATCAACTGTTATACGCCGTGATGATAAGAAAGGAATTTATTATTTCAGCGTGAATTTTACCACTGCCTCTTCCGGCGAAGATTCTTTTTGGCTGCAGGGAGATACGGTGGGGGAAAATCCTCTGAAAATGATGATAGACGACATTTCGCTTTCAGAGCTTGATCCGAATGCGGTCTATTCCGCAAATGAAAAATTTGAAGATGAAAACTGTTTGTCGCAAATGGCATATTATACATTTTTGCCGAACAGACTTGTAAGCGGGGAAAATGCGATTTCCGGTAACGGTTCACTTGAAATATCTAACGAGGAAGGCGGATGGGAGGAAGCGCTTGCGCTTTCAACCGATAAATTCAAGCTTCGCCCGGGCAGCACATACTTATTCAGCTTTATTTGTAAAACGGAAAATATCAAATATTTGCAATTCCAGCTCGAAGGAATATATTCTGCAAGCTATTTACGGATTAAGCCTTCAAAGATGGGTGTCTCTTCCGGCGATATGTATTCCTTTAACTATGCCGTTTCCGAAATCAACGGCGGCGCTTCAAAGGTGGAATTTACATTCAGGGCCACCGAGCATAACAATATGCTTAAGCTTTATATGAAAACTGATAAAAATAAAAATGCAGTCCTTGTTATTGATGATATAAATCTTAAAACAACAGCCGATGAAATTACGGGAGCTGTTAAAAAACTGTCCGCTTCGTCAGGAAATTCCGATACGGATTCAAATATAAATGCAACGTCTCCGCCTATGGGAGATAACTCTCGCACCGTATTTTTGACATTTATAATTATCATATCTTCAGGATTACTTATAATATTAAAAAAACAGATAAAATATGACGGAGAAAAAACATGAAAAGGCTTGAATCCTCACGCTTAAATGTTATATTTAACGAAAATAACGGACTTTCCGTAATAACCGATAACAAAACGAAAACCGAATGGAGGCAATTTTATCCGATACCGCCCGCCGACGCAACGGTTTGGGATTGCAACCTTTCGGATTCCACAATTTGGGAAACCGATTTCAGTCAATCGGGAGACGGTTTAAAAGGGATTTTCGAGGAAGAACCGTTTAAGTTGAATATGAAACGCAATTTCCCGATTCCGGGAATATCAATTTTCCCGGGGAATTATGAAGTCTGTATTGAATCCGAAAAACCGAACAGCTTGAGTATTGCGGCAGATGTTGAATACTATACGACAATTTTAAACAGAACGGGCGAGTTTTTACTTAAAACCGTCCCGCTGAATTTCAAAAAAACCGGATTCGGATACAGTGCAAGACTTTACAGTGATGATATGGATGATTGCACCGACGCTTTTATTTTGAATATGTCGTTTTCGGCAAATCCGAAAACCGAGTTTTCGGTGAAAAAGGTGTATTTAAAGCATTGCACAACAGAATGCGACCCCATTTCAATCAAAGAAGTAAGAGAAGAAAACAATTCTGTTTTATTCACTTTGACCTCCGGCAAGACGCAATCGGTACAATGCCGGATTTCGGTTGAAGATGATACGGTGACCTACGAGCTTGAAGCGGATGAAAATGAGCCCTTTCAGGAGAGGCTTACCTATCCGCCTATGCCGCATACCGGAGGTGAGCTTAACTGGATTGTCCCGAAGGATTCCGGCTTGAGGCTTTCGGCCTGCGATATAAAGCATGAGGCAAATTTTAAAATTCCTTTTGGCGAGTTTTATGTTGTGCCGGGTCTGAATATGGCGTTTTTGGGAGCCGATGCCGCCGAAGCGGGCGGATGTATGATGATTGTAGATACACCTTTGTGCGCACGGGTAGGCTATACCGTGGCAAATGCGGGTGGCACGCCCTCATATCTGCCTCATCTTCAGTTTTTCGGAGATAAAGGCATTTGGGCGCAGAACAGAAAAGTACGTTTTAAATTTCTTGAAAACGGAAATTATGTGGAAATGGCAAAGCAGTACCGCAAAATTGCTTTTGAAAAAGGCTTTCTTGATACATTTCTTGAAAAGGAAAAGCGTGATGAAACCTTCAAAAAAAGCGTAGGTACACACAGAATAGATTCCGGAATGGATTACAGGGATATGCCTAAGCTATGCGATGCTCTGTATAAAGCAGGAACCAAAAATGTTCTTTTAAAATTTACCGCTTCAAGAAACAACGGTGCCTATTTAAACGGTACAGAGCTGTTTGAGGATGGAATTTTGAAGGAGTATTCCGAAAGGTACAGCGATATTACGCTCTATGAATATGAAAACACACGTGATCTTTATCTTTCGGCGGGAGAGTTTGCTTTAGATAAAGAATATGCTGATTTTGCCAAAGATTACAGGGTTAAGAGCATAAAAGGAAAATATCTTTGCGGCTGGGTAGATATTATGGGCAATGCGGCTTATATACTTTGTCCGCATTTTGCAAAAAAATATCTTGATTTCAGGCTTAAGCGTTATCCGCTTAAGGATTACCCTTATAAAGCAAGACTTTTTGATGTTCTTGCAACAACCAGCCTTACCGAAGGCGAATGCTATGACACTGCCCATGAATGCTCACGGCTTGAAACGGCAGAAATACGCAAGGAGATTTTAGATTACGCAAGAAAGAATTACCGTTTAGATGTTCATACGGAGGGGACGGCAGAATATTTGATTCCGTATTGCAACACCTTTGAGGGTTCGCTTTCAATAATGAATTATCCCGGAATCAGCCATATGCAGGACAGATATGAAATAGATTTCAATTGCCGGATTCCGTTTTGGCAGTTGGTTTATCACGATTGTGCCTCCACCTATTTTCATTGGGAGCACGGAGATTTAACTCATCCGACAATTCCGTATGACGATGCATTGGTTATGCTTTACGGAGAAAGAGGAATGTTTTTGCCGTTTTATTCGTTCGATCCGCTGAATACCGGACTAATAGACAGAATGACAGATCGGATTAAAACTCTGAATATAGTTCTTGAACGCGTAAAATACGATTCAATGGAGGAGCACTCGTTCTTAACACCGGACGGAGCGGTTCAGAGAACAAGGTTTTCATCCGGGGTTACCGTTACGGCAAATCTCGAAAAAAATAAATCTTATCAGATTGAAGGACGTCTTATTGAACCGTGGTCGGTTTTGGTTGAACAAGACGGTGAAATTATTTTTAAAACCGAAAATGAGTCAGGAGGAAATATAAAATGAAATTCAAATTTTTAAAATCCGCGGTTTTATTCGGAACGATTATTTCTCTTTTACTTTCCGGCTGCGGTTCCGGAAAAGGCGGTAATTCGGGTAATATTGCTAACGATGTCAACCTAAAAGGCGACGGACTTGCCGCATATGATAAAACCGTGAAAATTACATATCCGTCGGTAACATGGAGCGGTGTTAACTATGCCGAGGGTGAAAGCATATCGGATAACCTTGTTACCAGAGTTATTAAAGAAAAACTTAATATTTCGTGGGAACCTGCCTTCAATACAGACACCTCAGGTATAACATCTCAGCTGAACCTGAGCTTAACCACGGATAATCTCCCGGATGTTTTTTATACCGATAATTCCGTTCTCATCAAGCAGCTTATTTCAACAAATGCCGTTGAGCCGCTGAATGATGTAATAGACCGTTATGCTACCGAAAACCTTAAGGCGATTATGGGATTTAATAACGGCAGGCAGTACGATCCTGTAACCGTTGACGGTAAAATATATGCCTGCCCTGCACCCGAGGATGCGCTGAACCGCGTACCCGTAGTTTATATTCGTACCGATTGGATGAATAAGCTCGGTCTTAAGGCGCCGGAAACACTTGACGATATTTTAAATATTGCGTATGCCTTTGTTAATAACGATCCTGACGGTAACGGAAAAAAGGATACCTACGGTATTCCGATGGACAGCTATTTCGGCTTTGTTGGTACAACAATGTATACATTCGCAAATCCGAACGGCGCTTATTGGGATCAATGGGTTGAAAAGGATGGCAGACTGGTTTACGGCAGCATTCAGCCCGAAATGAAAAATACACTTTCAATGCTCGCCAATGCGTACAGCAAGGGACTTATAAATCCGAAATTTGAAAAGGCTTCCTTAAAGGATGATCTTGCAAACGGAAAATACGGAATTTTTACCGGCGTTTTCCATTCGCCTACAAACTACCTTAAAACTCATTACGCAAAATACGGCGCGGATTGGTCGGTGTATCCTATTCCGAAGCAGTCAAACGGAAAATACAGCGTTCAGATCGATTTGGCTTCACGCAACTATATATTTGTAAAGAAGGGCTTTAAAAATCCTGAAGCACTTATCAAAACACTGAACCTCTACGCAGAGCTTAATGACGGTTCTATGTCGGAATGGTGGATAAAGCAGCAGAACGATCCGAAGTACAGCAAGGTGTACGACAGCTTCCATATGTATCTTGTTCCTTGTCAGTTTGCTTCTCCTATGGGGAATTACGATTTGGGAATCAAAATGAGCAAGGCCCTGAAAGAAAACGATACATCCGTATTAACTTCGCCTTTGGAAAAAGATATTTACGAAAAAATCAAAGCCGGCGGCGAGTGGGGCTGGAGCTACAAAAAGTACACCGCAGATGTAATGCCGGTTATAAGCAATTACATAGATAATTTCCATTACAGCGCATATTCGGGACCGATTACACAAACTGAAATGAATAAACGGTCATCGCTTGAAAACTATGAAAAGAGTATCTTCCTTGATATCGTTTCGGGAAGAAAAGCGATAAGCAGCTTTGATACCTTTGTTGAGCAATGGAATAAGCTCGGCGGAGCCGACTGGACTAAAGAAGTAAACGATTGGTATCAATCAAAGAAGTAAACCCGGACTGACCCTTGTTGACCGATGTATAAATAACTGGAGGAAATAATGAAAAAGAGATTTAACAGATACTTAACGGGCATTTTATCTATAATAATTATCATTTCCTCCGTTTTTCCGGGGCGTGTGCTTGCGGAGGATATTTCTGAACTTCCTATGAGGGAGCGTTATAATACAGGCTTTCTTGAGGAAAAATTCGAAACCGAAAAAACACCTTATTATTCCGATTATTCAAAGGGCTACGGAAATTCTTCGCTGACCGAATCGGAAAATAATGCTGTTTCGGTTACGCTTTTGAATTCGCAAAAAATAAAATTTGAAAAACAGCTTAATAAAGACTGTATATATTTTGACAGCAATCTCGCTACGGTCGACTGGGAAGTGACCGTGCCGCAGGATGGTATGTATAATTTTTCGCTCGAATATATTTTTGACGGCAAAGAAATCAGAGACGCCCAAAGAATGCTTAAGATAGACGGCAAAATGCCGTTTCGCGAAGCTGAAAATTTCACATTTTCACATCTTTGGCGCGATAAAGACGATATCCGAATAAATTTAATAGGTGACGAGGTGCGTCCGACCACATACGAGGATGTTAAATGGCAAACCTTTGATTTCAGCGACAGCGAGGGCTTATATGCTTTACCGCTGAAGTTCAGGCTTACCGCGGGCAAGCATACCGTAAGCCTTTCTTATATGAGCGGAAGCTTTTACATAGGAGAATTCAGGGTCGGGATTAAGTCGGATCCGGTTAATTATACGGAATATGTTAAATCAACAGCCCGTAACGGAAAGGCTTCAAATTTCAGTGAAGTTTTTCAAAGTGAAAAAATACTGATCGACAAAAACTCAACCACTCTTATTTTGGAAAGTGACGGGGACCCCTCTACTAAACCGTCGGGAATAACCAATAAAAAGCTTAATGTGACAGGCGGTTGGCGTTGGAGAAACGGCAATCAAAGCATGACATGGCGCTTTTCGGTGAACGAAGACGGTTGGTATAAGCTAGGAATGCGTTGTCTTCAAAATTGGAATGACGGTTTGGCATCGTATCGCAGCATTAAGATAGACGGCGAAATACCATTTGCCGAAATGGCGGCATACCGTTTCGATTATCTTGACAAATGGAGATTTACAACCCTGGCGGATTCAAATTCAAAACCATATTTGTTTTATCTGACAAAGGGTGAACACACATTGACGATGGGTGTGAAAATTTCCGGTCTCACAGAAGTCATTAATGCCTTAAATGACGATATAGATCTGTTCTCGGAAATTCTTTCGGATATAACAAAGCTTACGGGCAGCGAGCCCGATCCTTATTACGATTATGATTTTTTCACGAAAATACCTACGCTTCAGCCGCGATTATCCGCGCTTTATAACAGTCTTGACAGACAGGTTGAATTTTATAAGGCTAATTTCAAAAAACTGCCTGCTATTGCAAACAATTTGAAAAGTATAATGAAGCAGTTGGATACGCTCATCAATAATCCGTTTAAAATAGCGGCAAGTATTTCGGAGCTTGAAAATGCGCAAAGCAGTCTCGGTACATATTTCAGCAGCTTAAAATACAGTCCGTTTGAAATTGATTGGTTCTGCATATCCTCTGAAGATGTAAATCCGAGAATAGAAAAGGAATCCGGATTTTTCAGCAAGCTATATGCAACAATTCTTAATTTTGTATCGTCCTTTTTCAAAGATTACGATAACATAAGCGGCTTTGTTTCCGAAAACACGAAAATAAAGGAAACGGTGGACATTTGGATTTCCCGCGGTACGGAATGGTCGGAAATAATCAAGCAAACAGCAGATAAGGAGTTTACCGAGCAAACGGGCATAGCTATCCGTATGAATATTTTGCCTACGGCGCAGCTGTCTGCCGGAAGCATAAACGCGCTTATGCTTGCCATTTCATCGGGAAGAGCGCCTGATATTGCAATGGGCGTTGATTCGGCTTCGCCGGCAGAATTTGCTTTTCGTAATTCTGTTTGCAATCTCAAAGAGTTTTCTGATTACGACGAAATTTCGGAGCGATTTCTTAAGAATATAACAGTTCCGTTTCAATATCGCGGCGGAGTATACGCTATACCCGAAACGATGAATTTTACGGCGCTTTTCTACCGCAAGGATATAATGAATGAACTGAGTCTTAAGCTTCCGGAAACATGGAACGATTTATACAGTCAAACACTTCCGACTCTTTATCAGAACGGATATGAGTTTTTTTACCCGACAGGCGGATATGCGCCGTTTCTTTTTCAGAACGGCGGCAATTATTATTCCGAAGACGGTTTGAAGTGTATTCTCGGAACCACAACAGCATATCAGGCGTTTAAAAAGTATTGTGAATTGTTTACAAACTATTCTGTTCCTGTTTCGGCAAATTTTTTCAATCGTTTTCGATCCGGCGTTATGCCTTTGGGAATAGGTGATTACAGCACTTATATGACATTCTGGGCGGCAGCACCGGAGTTGAGAGGAAAATGGGGAATTGCTCTGCTGCCGGGAACAGAAAAGGAAGACGGCACTATTGACAGATCGCACAGCGGAATCACCGCAGAATGCGATATTATAATGCAGCAAAGCAAGCATAAAAATGCTTCTTGGGAATTTTTGAAATGGTGGACCTCCGAAAAGACACAACGCACCTATGCTAATGAATTGGAGGCGACCGTCGGAACTGAAGCAAGATGGAATTCGGCAAATATCAAGGCGTTTTGCGATCTTCCGTGGCAGGCTGAGGATCTTGGAGTTATATCGGAGCATTGGCGCTGGGAAAAAGAAGTTCCGATTGTGCTCGGAAGCTATTATACAGCACGTTATATCGGAAATGCTTGGAATAATACCGTAGTTGGCGGAATGAACTATAAGGACGCATTTTCCGATGCGATAGAGGAAATCGAAAAAGAAATGCGCGCAAAGCAGGAAGAATACGGAGTCAGGGGATAGATTATGCATTTGAAAAATTTTTGGAAACGGTATCGCTCCGGCATATTGTTTTTTGCACCTTTTTTCATTCTTTTCACCGTATTTATTTTAATTCCGATTTTTGTTGCGTTTGCTATAAGCTTTACAAACTATAATATGCTTGAATCGCCTGACTTTATAGGTATTAAAAATTATGTTCATTTAATTATGGACGATGATATTTTCCTTACAGCCATGAAGAATACAATGGTTTTTGCCGTTGTTACCGGACCGCTCGGATATATTTTTTCATTTTTGGCAGCATGGCTTATAGATACATTGCCGTGTAAGCGGCTTTTCGCTTTGGCTTTTTATGTTCCGTCTATCACAAGCGGGGTTGCCATGTCTGCGGTTTGGCTTTACTTTTTTTCAGGTGACAGATACGGTTTGATAAACAATTTTTTAATTAATAACGGCATAATAACCGAGCCGATATTATGGACGACCGATCCGAAATATATTTTGGGAGTTGTAATTATAGTTCAGCTCTGGATGAGTTTGGGAACAGGATTTTTGGTGTTTATGGCAGGACTGCAAAATGTTGATTCTTCTTATTATGAGGCGGCCGCAATAGACGGAATTCGCTCAAAGCTTCAGGAGCTGTGGTATATAACGCTTCCCATGATGAAGCCGCAATTACTGTTCGGCGCAATAAATGCGGTTGTGGGGGCTTTCGGTGTTTTTGATGTTGCCGTTTCGATTGCCGGTATGCCAAGCCCGAATTACGCGGCGCATACAATTGTTGCACATTTGTATGATTATGCATTTATTCGCTTTAACATGGGCTATGCTTCGGCTATTGCGATGATTTTGTTCTTAATAACATTTGTTGCCGGAAGATTACTGATTAGATTTTTCTCCGAAAAGAATTGAGGAGGTTAACTTAATGAAATTGTTCAAAACAAGAAAAAGAGCCTCTTCAAGAATGGTCGGAAGCGGTGTGGGTGTCAAGCGTTCTGTTGTAACTGTCTTTATGATTTTTCTTGTTGCATTTACGGCTTTACCTTTGATTTACATAGTAAACGCGGCATTTAAACCACTTGATGAATTATTTCTTTTTCCGCCCACATTTTTTGTCAAGCATCCCACGGGCAAAAATTTTCGTGATCTGGTAATATCTTTAGGAAGCTCAACAGTTCCGTTTTTGAGGTATGTATTTAACAGTGCTTTTGTCAGTCTGTGCGTTGTTGTCGGAACGGTTATAATTTCTTCAACAGCCGCATTTGCTCTTTCAAAGCTGGAATTGCCGTTTAAGGCTTTTTGGTTTAATCTGATAATTTCGGCACTGATGTTTTCCAATCATGTTACAACCATTCCGAGATACCTTGTGATCGAATCAATGGGCTTGTATAACAGCTATACTGCGCTCATTCTGCCTCAAATAGCGGTTGCTTATAATGTGTTTCTGATGAAGCAGTTTTTGGATCAATATCCCGATCAGATTATGGAGGCGGCTCATATTGATGGGGCGGGTGATTTTTTAACCTTTATTAAAATTGTTTTTCCCGGACAAAAGCCTGTTGTTGCAACAATGGTTGTACTGACCTTTGTCAGCTGCTGGAATGATTTTTTTTCTCCGCTTGTTTATACCTCATCCCAAACCATGAAAACTTTACCGCTTGCGTTGCAAACAATTTCCGGAGGTGCCGGCGCCAGCAGCGTCAGCCGGGCCGGAGCGGTTTCAGCGGCTTCTTTACTCATGATATTACCCGTAATTATTATATTTACTTTAATGCAGGGTAAGGTTATGGAAACAATGACTCAATCCGGAATCAAGGGTTAAGATTATATTTGCACTAGGAGGAATGTTCTTGAAACGGATTAAAACTGCCTTAATAATACTTCTGCTCTTGCTGGTCGTCACCGTTCCCTGCAGTGCAGAGGAAAGTAATTATATAATATCCGGAAAAGATAAAATACCGGTTTCCACCTCATATATAAATGAAGCTGCGATCTCGGATTTTCAGGGAACGCTTAACTCTGCCCAGGATATTTTTATTGACGAAAATGACAAAATGTATATAGCGGATACCGGAAATAACCGTGTTGTCGTTGCGAAAACCGACGGCACTGTTCTTTCGGTAATTACCTCTGCGGACGGAATAGAGCTTAAAGGTCCGGAGGGAGTATATGCCGACAATTTCGGAAGTATTTTTGTTGCGGATACCGGAAATGAAAGAATTCTTCATTTTTCTTCAGGCGGGAAATATATAGAAAGTTTCTTGCGGCCGGAAAGCGATTATCTGGGAGAAACATACCTTTTTAATCCTTCAAAAATCGTCGTTAATTCCACCGGTTATATATATACCTTGAAATCACAAACAATTATGACAGTTGATGCAAATAATCGTTTCAGAGGTTATTTAGGTCAGCCTGATGTCGGATTTAATCTTTCAGAAACCTTGATCCGTATGTTTGCTTCTGCAGAACAGATAAAAGCCATAAAAAAACGTGAAGCAGAGCCATACATAAACATCGATATCGGCAAGGACGGACTTATATATGCAACCTCCCGCGAAATCGGAAGCGAAATCAAGGTCTTGAATTCTGTCGGCGAAAATCTGTATAGAACTTCAACCGCATCTTCCCGGAATATATTCCAAAAAATAACAGGAACCTTTTTTTCACTGTTTAATATAGGGAATTATGCCGCAAAAGGTTTTCAGTTCGGCGAAAATACAATTGTAGGAGGAAAACAAACCGCACCGTCGTTTGCGGATATTGCGGTTGACAACAACGGCATTATAACCGTTATAAATTCAATAAATAATATTCTTTATCAGTATGATTCCGAAGGAAATCTTTTATTCGCTTTCGGAAAGGAAGAAGCGGATTCAGGCAAAACAGAGCTGCCGTCTTCTATTGCGGTAGACAGCAATGGCAAAATTTATCTTGTTGACGCGGTACAAAATCATATACTGGTTTACAAACCTACGGAATTTGCCGAAGAGGTACATAAGGCTGTTACATTATATAACGACGGCGATTATAATGCCGCATACGATTTGTGGGCTTCGGTTTTGGAAAAAAGCGAAAATTATGAGCTTGCGCAAATCGGTATGGGTAAAGCATTATATAAAGAAAAACGTTATTACGAAGCTATGCAGCAATACAAAAATGCAAATGAGCGCTCATTGTATTCTCAGGCCTTTGCAAAATATCGACACAGCATTTTCAGAAAAAATTTCGGTTTTGCAATTCCCGTAATTCTTGCGATTATTCTACTGCTTTTCTTTGTATTTAAATTGTTCGGCAAATTCGGTAAAAAAGGAGAGCGTCGTTTCGGAGCTGATTTCGCTGCCGAGAAAAAGTCTTTAGGTGAAATGAATTTATTGAGCTTCAACATGATTTTTCACCCGATTGATACAATTCACGCTGTAAAGGAAAATCGCAACAGACTGAATATTCTTTATTGCGGATTTGCATTTTTGATAATTATTCTTCTGCGCATCGGTTCCCTTTATTTCACATCATATCCTCTTATGACCGCGGATACCGGAAACATCAGCATCGGATTGGAATTTTTAAAGTTGGGTCTTCCGGTTGCAACATGGGGTATATCTGTTTTTTTTGTAACATCCGTTATGGACGGAGAGTCAAAGCTGAATGAGGTGTATACATGCTGCATATATTCAATGATGCCGTTTGTAATATTTACTCCTGTTTATACTGCCATGTCCTATGTTTTATCACAAAATGAGGCAGGCTTTTACAATGCGTTGCAGGCATTCATGTGGATATGGATAATTGTCTTGCTTGTATTATGCGTAAATATGCTGAATAATTATTCATTTGGAAAAACGATCGGTGTATGTATAATTTCTTTACTTGTTATGGCATTGATATGGGCAATAGGCTTCTTGTTTATCGCGATTGTCAGTGAGGTATGGAAGTTTGTATCCGAAATAGGAACCGAATTGCGTATGCTTGTATGATTATATATTTCAACTTACTATAACCCTTAAAGGATGGTTGGATGAAAAACAAAAAATTTCTTATGAAGGTGCTGGGCATAATCCTTCCGATCGCTGTTGTTGCTGTCGCGATAATTTCAGCTTTGTCTGAACAGGGAAGCGCTTATCATACCGAAAACACCGGCTATACCGAATACAGCTTTGAATGCAAAAACGGAAGCTCGGCAAAATTTAATGAAGACGGAAGCTTTGAAATTTCCGCTCCCGAAGGATATACATGGAAGAGCGGGATAAGTGACGACAGAGCATTGCAATTATCCCAAAACTCGGATTGGCAGGCCTACATGAAATCATTAATTGCCGTCTCATATTATGATTCTGCACTTTCCGTTTATCAACTCAAAACTGTGTATTCGTCAAGCAATTCGGCAAATATTATTACGGAAACAAGAGCTGACGGTTGTCATTATAAAATAGTTTTCCCTGATATCATGATTTCTGTCGAGGTTGACATAACATGGAGGAACGGATTTTTATCGGTTAAGATACCGTATGAAAAGATTATCGAAAACGGAAGCTTTAAGCTTCAGACAATAGAAATACTTCCTTTTTTCGGCGCGGAAGACAGCAAAACGGACGGTTACATAGTTTATCCCGACGGGTGCGGTGCTTTGATGAATTACGCAATGCTTCAAAACAGAGCCGCAAATTTGCGTAAAGGAACGCTTAAGATATACGGATCCTCGGGAATTGATTCGGATTCCGGTGCCGCCTTGCCCGTTTTCGGAATCAAAAACGGCAACAGTGCTGTTTTAGCGGCAGTCACAACGGGAGCAGCCGAGTGTGATATTAACATATCTCCCGAAGGAACTGTCGTTGCCCTTAACAGAATAGCTTTTTCAATGAATTACAGATATTGTTACGATATTCCCGAATCGGACATTTCTTCTGCCGATACGGAGGGAACCGCAACAAAAGCTGATAAAATAATCACAAATCAGGATTTTGAAGCCGTTTATTTGTTTCTTGAAAACGAAAAGGCTAATTATTCGGGAATGGCGGGGATTTATCGCGAGTTTTTACAAAAAAACCAAATGCTGAAAAGATCCGAGCAAAATTCGGCTTTATCGCTTGCCTTGATTATGGGCGAAAGCGAAAAACAGGCATTTGCATCAAAATCTATTCTTGCCACAACATTTTCGCAAGCGGAAAATATATTAAACGATTTGAAGAATACCGGTATTTCGGACATTAACTTTTTACTTATCGGCTGTGAAAAGGGAGGAGCTTCATATAATAATCACGGCTTTGCCCCTTGGTCAAAATTAGGCGGAAAGAAAAACCTAAACAAGCTTTTAGGCAGTGCAGTCGCTTCTGACTTTACTGTATCTGTCCAAAAGAATTTTTACAGCGTAAAAAAGGGTGAAAACGGATTTTACGCGAAAAAAGACGCCGTTTACGGCGGCAACGGTTTTATTGTGAGCAATGAAACTAACGACAGGTATATTCTTAATGCTGCAGCAGCAGATAAATGGTATTCTGTTTATGAAAAAGCATCGAAAAAATATAATATCGGCACATATTTTTCTGAAATGGGAGAATATCTTTCAGGTGATTATTCCGAAATATCTCCATACAGCAGAAGTATGCGAACGGTAAGTGCGGCGAACCTTTTAAGTAAAGCGGCTGAAAAGAATACGGTTGAGGTTGAGGGAGCTAATTTATATACGCTTAAATATGCCGATATTATTCGTAATCTCCCGAATTCACAAAAAACTCTTTCGGCATTTTGCGATAAATCAATTCCGTTTTGTCAAATGGTTTTACACGGCAGTATTCAATATACCGGAGACCCGATAAATCTTTATCACGATGAAGGCGTACAATTGCTTAATATGATTGAATACGGCTACACACCGTACTATAAATTAACTGCATCCGGTTCAATGCAGCTTAAATATACCGAAAACAATGAGATTTTTTCTTCTAAATATTCTTTGTGGAAAAAAAGTATAGCGAATGCTTATAAAATTTCTCAAATGCTGTCATCTGTTCAAGGAGAAACCATGAGCAGCCATGAAAGTGATGGAATACATTCGGTTGTAGTATACGGAAACGGAGCAAAGCTTTATGTGAATTATTCTTCATCGGAATGGACGGTTGATGAAAAGAATGTATCCGCAGGCGGTTTTTTGTTTGTCGATTTCAATGGAACGAAAACTGAGAAATGGGGAAGTGAAAAATGAAAAATCCTTTAAGGAAAAAGAAATACACTAAAGCGCAATTGAGAAATTGTGCCGAAGCATATACCTTTATGGCTCCTTTTATTATCGGTGTTGCGATTTTTCTGGCTTTCCCGCTTTTTATTTCCTTGAAATTGAGCTTCGGAACCGTAATATCGGTTAAGGGCTTCAAAATTGAGTGGAGCGGACTTGAACATTATATAAACGCATTTGTGATGGATACAAATTTTATACCGCGATTTCTTTTGGTTCTTCGCGATACACTCACCCGCGTTCCGTTAATAATGATTTTTTCGCTCATTCTTGCAATTTTACTTAATCAAAACATTAAATACCGCGGTTTTTTCAGAGTAGTTATGTTTTTACCGTTTCTTTTAGGATCGGGTTATATAATGACTCTCTTGAAAACCGAGGGAATAACAACATCGGCGTTATCATTAACTGACAGCCCGCTTTTTCCGACAGCTTTTTTAAACTATATGGGAGCTTCGGTCCAAAAGCTGATTAACGGTTTTTTTGAAGTTATCGTTTCGGTGCTTTGGGCTTCGGGAGTGCAGATATTACTGTTTTTATCGGGTCTTCAAGGCATACCGCGTTCGCTTTATGAATCTGCGCATGTTGACGGAGCAACCGGGATAGAGGTTTTTTTCAAAATCACCGTACCCATGATGATGCCGATCATTGCGCTTAATATGATTTACACAATAGTCAATCAGTTTACATCTGCCGATAATCTGATCTTGGAGTACATCGAACAGGTAGGCTTTTGGAATTATCAGTGGGAAAACGCTTCCGCGTTTGCGTGGATATATTTTTCGTTTATTATGTGTCTGATCGGCTTAATACTTTTTATTATGCGTAAAACCGGTCAAAATTCCTTTGGGGGCGAAGAATAAATATGATAAATAAGGAAAAATTTATTCGGAAAATCCGTATAGGAAGACTCAGAACATTTGGCGGACGCCTGTTGATTTACGCTTTTCTTACCGGAATATCATATCTGTTGCTGTTTCCGTTTTTGTATATGGTGGTAACATCGGTAAAAAATTATTCGGATTTATATGATTTTACCGTTAAGTGGGTGCCGCACGAGTTTCATTGGCAAAACTATGCTATTGCTTATAATTTGCTTAATTACTGGAATCACTTTGGCAATTCATTAATGCTTACGACCGTATGCACATTAGGGCATTTGCTTTCGGCATCGTTTATTGCTTACGGTTTTGCAAGATATAGTTTTCCGGGTAAAAAAATTCTGTTTTTTATTTTGCTGCTCTTAATAATTATACCGCCTCAGGTAATTATTGTACCTTCGTATATGCTTTTTTCAAATATAAATTGGGAAAGGTCGTATTTACCTCTTATAGTACCGTGCTTTTTCGGTGCGGGACTTAAAGGCGGATTGTTTATTTACATTTTCAGACAGTTTTATTTAAATCTTCCGAAGGATATTGAAAATGCGGCAAAAATAGACGGCTGTAATTATTTACAAACCTATTTGAAAATTGTTTTACCGATGGGTAAGTCGTCACTTTTGGTTGCTTTAATATTATCGGCAGTGTGGCATTGGAACGATTATTATGAACCGTCTATATATGCGACGGGCAGCTCGATGATACTTTTGCCGCAAAAAACATATATGTTGACAGAGCTTGTAAGTAATCCTCCGTTTGAATTGATTTCGCAATTTGTTACCGGCGAAGGAAATCCGATAAACACAGCAACCTTAATGGCGGGCACCGTAATGTGTCTGGCGCCGTTGATATTACTGTTTTCGGTATTGCAAACAAGGTTTATGGAAGGCATAGAACGCACAGGATTAGTGGAATGAGGAGATATGGCGTGAAAAGAATTTTTGTTGATACGGACTTGGGCTCGGACTGCGATGATGGCGGCGCTTTGGCATTGCTGCACGCTTTGGCGGGATTGGGCTTATGTGATATAATCGGAATTACATATTGCATTTCTTGTGAAAGCGGTCCGGCGGCTATTGACGCTATTAACCGTTATTACGGAAGGCAGGATATACCCATCGGCTCTTTACAAATGGGCGGATATCCCGCAAATTCAAAGCATCCGTTTACGGATGTAATAAAAGAGGAATATAAAAACAGCTATCCCGACAGATCGTTTTGTGATGACGCAACCGATGTTTTCAGAAGGGTATTATCGGAACAGCCTGATAAAAGCGTAACTTTAATCGCAATAGGACCTGCTACTAATTTAAAACTGTTTTTGGAATCAAAGCCGGATTGCTTTTCATCGCTTGACGGAAAGGCTTTGTTTTCGCAAAAGGTTGAAAATGTTTGTATAATGGGCGGAAATTTTACGGTTAACGACGGAAAACGCATTCCGGAGTTTAATATTGAAAGTGATTCGGAAGCTGCAAGGACATTCTTTGATATGTGTGAATCCGATATTTTTATGCTTCCGTTTGAAATGGCATATGATATTTTAACAGGGAAAAAATTATTTGAATGCTTCGGTAATGAAAATCCTGTCAGGCGTTGCTATGAGGTATACTGCGGCGGACCGAGGAGCTCATGGGATCCCTGCACGGTATTGTTTTCTGTTATGCCGCAGCTTCCGTGTTGGTCGCTGTCCGAAAGAGGAGATTTATCTATTGATGTGGCGAATATTACGAATTTTACGGAAAATATCAACGGTAAAACGAGAATTGTTTCGGCAAATGACAAACAATATATCGTGGATGTTATAGAAAAGCTTTTTGCGTTAAAACCCGAATTTGTCGAAAATTCCTACAGTGAGAAAATATTCAGGGAGGAAGCTTTAAATGAATGTTAAATGTAAAATAACAGCTGTTTTTCTTTCGCTGATTCTGTTGCTGCCGGCTTTTATTGTCAAGGCTGACGAAGAAGACGCAATGAAACCATCAAAGCCGGTGCCTTATGCATATTGGGATATGACCGGTCCCGGGGCATCAAAAAAAATGTGGCATGATGATTCCGTAGTTAAGGAGAATGTTGACGACGGAGTTAAGCTGTCCTCCGAAAAACCTCTCGGCTTTGATACGGTATTCGGAACTAATCCGTTCAACCTGAAATTCGAAAAGCACAACGACTATACGGTAATGGTCAAGTTTAAGATTCTTAATAACAGTATTGATAATATGCAGTTTGTCGTAAATGCCTCAAAGAATAAAAAAGAGGCCGGCGTATATGCTTACAGATTTGATACAAGTGATTACCGATGCCTGTATAGCTATTCTTACAATCCGAAAATCGGAGAATACAGAGAGTGGCTGGGTGATTTTCAAAAAATAAATTCCCGGGATGAAGGGTATGTTATCGCCGCGTTCCATTTATATATAGACAGCGATCTTGAGGATGCTTATATAAAGCTTCAGGCAGGCGACAAGCAAAAGGACAAGCCGTTTGAAATCATTTTGAATTCAGTCTCGATTTTTAAAGGCTATGCCGAGCTTAAAAACGATTCTTCGGTCTTTACCGACTCACCGGTATTTTACGAAAAAAATATCGACACCTCAAAAGCGGTACAGCCTTCAGAACCTATGCTTATTAAAGCTGTTGATTTCCGTGATGAGAAAACGGCAAAAAAATTCTGGAGTGATTCGGAGCTTAACATTACAATTAAAAACGGCGGCTACCGTGCTTATAAGAAAATCGGATCGGATTTCGCAACACTTATCGGTACTTCAACTGCGGTTTTGGCGCTTGATTCCGACAGTGATTATACTATAATGATGCGGTATAAAACCAATCAGAGCGTCCCGGTGTTTCAGTTTGTTGTGAATTGCAGCTTTGATTATGAAGAAAAATCACTTTATACCATGCGTTACAGTAACTCTGATTTTTCACGGTTAATGACATACGGATATAATTATAAAACCAATAGATTCACAAGTGAGCTCGCTGATTTCCAGGCAATAGACGATGACGGATATACAACGGTGTCATTTCATTTCTATGTTCCCGACGGTCATGAAGGTACATATTTTAAATTTCAAACCTCAGAAGGACAGGCTCCGAAGGAAATAGATTTTCAATTAGATAAAATCAGTGTATTTAAAGGATATGCGGATTTAAGCAAAGCCTCGGATATAGACGGTAAAAACCCAACAATGCATATTCCGGAGGTTCCGCCCGGAAGACGCAGTCATCTCGAAGGTGTAAGTATCGTAATAAACGGCAAAAAGAACACTTCGCTTGCCGAAGGTGATAAAAAGGCTGCAAGCTCCGCAAAATATATAATTGACGGAATTTGGTGCATTGTTGCCGGAATTGTCTTGGCAGTTGCCGGAGCCGCGCTATTCACCGTATTGCTGATAAAAGCCAAAAAACCGTCAAGAAAAAGAAGCCGTGACACACGGGATTAAGAATTTATCGTTACAAAACATGATAAACGGAGGAAAAAACAGTGAAGCGATTAGCATTGACGCTATTATCGGTATTCCTATGCATAGGAACAGTTGCGCCGTTTTTGATAAGCGCAGAAAAGCCTGATGTCATTCCCGAGACATTCAATAACCTCATTACAGTATCAAGCGGAGGCAAGACCTTCGGAATTGATGCAAAAACAGGCTTGGGAAAGCTTTACGACAGCAGTACATCAACGGTATGGTCACAATATTATGCCTCCCCGACGGTCGGCAGGGAGAACATTCCGATTCGATTTGACGACGATTCGGCATGGACGGTAAGTGAGGGAAGCGTTGAAATCGGCGGGGAAAACGAAGCGGTATTTCTTCTTGACTGGATGGAAAAGGACGGAGGTATTTCCTCGGTTTTTCCCGGCGAAAAGGTTTATGCGGGACATTATCGCTTGGAGGTGGAATATTACACCGAAAAGGCGAAAGGATTTGATTTCGGAGCCAATTTTACCGTATGGCGCACAAATATAAATCCGGAGTTTAACGGAGATTGGGGATTGGCGAGCATTGCCGGCGAAAAGCTCAAATATGCTTCCGGAATTGCCGACGGAACTCATAAATACACAGTAGATATTCCCAGAAGCACATTTCCGGATTTTACGGGAACCTGCTCTGTTTATCTCTATCTTAAACGCTATGAAAATGCCTCCGGTAAGGTTATTATAAAGTCTGTAAAGCTTATCGGGCTTTCTGACAATAAGAATTCTACATATGTTTCAAATGTCAGAAAGAACGGCGAAACCATTGAGCTGAAGGTAAACAGCTTGACAAGAAAAGCTCAAAATTTGCCGCCGGTTGACTGCGTTATATCATTTGATAAAAGCGGTGCCTTAAGATACGATTTGAAGGCAAACGCAGAATCTGAATTTAAAGGTGAAATTCACTATCCGCCTACTTTTTATAACGACAGTGAAAGTCTGAAATGGATATTGCCTAAAGATTCCGGACTTTTGCTTTCGGCGCTTGATATGAACAGCTATATAAACAAACGAATGAGATTGGGCGAGTTTTACTGTGCCGGCGGTCTTGACATGGCGTTTTTCGGCGGAGTAGACACTGCGTCAAATTCTGGATATTACGCTGTGATTGATACGCCTGTTAACGGAGGTGTACTTTACCCTCAGTCACAAATCGGCGAAAAGCAAGGCTATTTGCCGACAATATACTTCTTCGGCGATAAGGATAAATGGGAGGAGGATCGCAGTGTACGATTTTTCTTTGAAAACACCGGAAGCTATGTTGATATTGCAAAAAAATACAGAGAAATCGCAAAAGAAAAGGGTTATGTGAAAACATATAAAGAAAAATCTGCCGAAAACCCGTTGTGCCTGAAAACGGCAGACGCTCACAGAGTCGATCTTGCAATAGATGTAAGAGCGATAATGAATTATTTCGATAAGCTGTCGGAAGCGGGAATAAGTAATGTCATGACACGTGTCGCCGATGTGCGCGATACCGCGCAGGGCGCAAGCTATGTTGATTTACAAAGTCTCATTGATACCGGAATATTCAAGAAAATTAAAGAACGCTATCCTGAAGCGCTGCTTTACGAATACCTTAATCCGCGCGATATTTTTTTAGAGCCCGGCGAGGATGATTTAGATGAAGATTTTGCCGCCTTTGCAGAGCCTTATTTATTAGAGGGACGCACCGGTAAAAACTTTACCGGGTGGACAGATATTACCGGTGTTACGGCTTATATAGCATGCCCCGAATTTTACCTTAAATATCTTCAGTACAGAATGAAAAAATATCCGCTTACGGCGTATCCCACTACGGTTAAGTTTATAGATATACTGGGCACCTGTTCGTTGGGTGAGGGAGTTTGCTATAATAAAAATCATCCCTCCGACAGAAAAAAACTTTACAATATTAAAAAAGAAATGCTAAAAGCAGTCATTGATTTAGGAGCGGATATTCATACCGAAGGCGCTGCAGAATATATGGTTCCGTATGCCACCAGCTTTGAAGGCTCACTCGGATTTATGAATATACCCGGCACATATCCGTCTTCCGTGGATATGCTGGATTCGGATCACGGCACTGCAAATATCAACGAACGTATACCGCTGTGGCAGCTGGTGTTTCATGATTGCGCAGGAACATACTGGCATTGGGAGTTTGGAAATCTCGACCTTGAAAAACGCAATGAGCATTGCGATTTATATAGCCTCCTTTACGGCGAAAAGGGTATGTTTCTCCCGAATTATAACACTACTTTCCCGGGTACGGGATTCTTTTCGACCATGCTTGAGCGAATGAAAAAATTGAATACCGTTTACAAAAATGTTGCAACCGATGAAATGACCAATCATGAATTCTTAACAAACGACGGAACAGTCCAGAAAACAACCTTTTCATCGGGAATGAGTGTTGTGGTTAATTTTTCCGAGGAGAAGGAATATACAAGCGATTCAATTTCGGTAAAACCGTGGGATTATACAATTTTGGATAAGGACGGAAAAATGACTGCAAAGAACGGAAATATTACCGATAGCAGTAAAACAAAAACTGAAATTATGCCGAAATGGGGATTGGCAGCGGTTTTGGCGGGAATGTTTGCTTTGATAGGATTTACAGTTGCCGGAGCAATAGTTTACATAAAAAGGAGAAAAAAGATATGATAGTTAATAAACCGCCTATGGGCTGGAACACATGGAATACATTTATGGAAGACATTGATGAAGAAAAGGTAAAGGCCAGTGCCGATGCTTTAGCAGCAAGCGGACTTGACAAGGCAGGATATAATTATTTGGTAATAGATGACGGCTGGAGTGAAAAACGCAGAGATTCTAACGGAAGGTTGGTTCCGGACAAAAAACGTTTTCCCAATGGGATGAAAAGCCTTTCGGATTATGTTCACTCAAAGGGATTAAAGTTCGGTATGTATTCCGATGTCGGAAATTGGACCTGCGCACTTTATCCCGGAAGCTATCAGTTTGAGTATATTGATGCGCAGACTTTTGCCGAATGGGGCGTAGATTTCCTGAAATATGATTACGGCAACAAGCCTATGGGGACTCACGGCAAGCTTTTATACAGAAGAATGGGAGCGGCACTTGCCACATGCGGCAGAGATATTCTTTTCAGTGCATGCAGCTGGGGTACCGATGAAACTCATGAATGGATAAAGACTACCGGCGCTCATATGTGGCGTTCGACACATGATCTTTTTAATTCATGGGAGTCGCTTAACGATATTGCGCGCTCTCAGGTTGCGCTTCAGCCTTATAACGGCCAGGGCTGCTTTAATGATATGGATATGCTCATAGTAGGTCTTCACGATACAAAATTACCGGGTGACGGTTGTAACGACACGGAATATAAAACACATTTCGCTCTTTGGTGCGTGCTCGGTTCGCCATTGATGATCGGCGGAGATATAAGGGATATGAAAAAAGAGCATATTGAGCTTTTATCCAACAAAGAGCTGATCAAAATAGATCAGGATGAAGCATACAGGCAGGCATTCCTGGCAAGCTACGGTCCGGATATTCCGGTTTGGGTCCGTATGCTTTCAAACGGCGATTACGCAATCGGGCTTTTCAATTTGACCGACGAAGAGGGCAGAGCACAGTTTTGCCTTCCGGATTTGGGAATAGATCGCAGCACAGGAAAAACCCTTCAACTGAAAAATGTATTCACCGGCGAAGAAAAAACAGTTTATAACGGCATTTATGCGGAATTTTTAAAGCCGCATGATTGTACTGTTTTCAGAGCAAAAATAGTACCGGAATCGTTTTAATTTTACTTAAAACGGGCGAAAGAATAAGGTTAACTTTTCTCTCGCCCTTATTTTGTTTTTCAAAAATATACGAGTGGAGAATTTTATGAGCGAAAACATAATACAAGAGCTGCATGATGAAATGGAAGCTGAATATAAAATAATACAGTCCTCGAAAAAAAAGGCAGATGACCCTGCATGCTGGAAACCTGTAGAATATAAAACCTTTATGCCGCAAACAGGCGTAAAACTTATGGGCGGTATTTTTCAAAAAATGTTTTTTCAAAACAAGGCGTATATAAAAGAATCGTATAGGTACAAGGATTATTGCAAAGATAAAACCTGGATAGAAGCGCTTGCGGATTTGGAGGGGAACGGTTGGTATCCGTGGCTGCCTGCCTCAAATGACGGCAGAATGCTCGGCGGTGCAGCAAATATATTGCGTTGGGAAAATGATCCTGAACTTAAAAAAATTGTCGAGGACATTTTATCCCGTATTGAAAGTCAAATGCGCGAAGACGGTTATTATAATTATTATTCGGAGAATGATTCGTATGATTGCAGAAATTTACCGAATGATACCGAAAAGAAAAAGCTGTTCAGCGAAAGAAAGAATTACGATCGTGTGTTTTGGACTCGGGGAATGATAGCGGCGGGTATGGCAGGTTATACCGACGCTTATGCTGTGCTTCGCCGTATGTACGATTGGTTTAACGGCGCGGAAAAATATCTTCCGGATATGCTTATGGGCTATAATGCCACCAACGGATTGCCGGGCGGTCCTTTGGTTTATCATACCCCGATTGGCAGGACTGAGGATATGACCGTTACGCAGCGCTTTTACGATCAGGATTATCTGATAAATGCGTTTATAAAGCGTATTCCCGAAAGTTTTAGTCATTACCCGGGAGAAAGACCCCACTGTTATGAATTATTGGCGGTTGAAGCAATGCTCGATGAGTACCGGGCTACAGGGGAAAAGCGATACTTAGACGCCGCTTTAGGTGCTTGGGAAATTTTCAACGGCGGATATGAACAAATAGGCGGCAGCGTTGCCATTTGCGAGGGTGGAGGGCCATATCCGTACGGCTCGCTTTATATAACAACTGGGCATGTCGGCGAAACCTGCGGCAGCGTATTTTGGATTTTTATAAATCAGCACTTGCTGCAATTATTTCCTGACGAAGAGAAATATGCTTTTGAAATCGAACAATCCCTTTACAATGTTTTAGCCGCCTGCAGAACACCGGAAAACCGATGCAGATATCATAACAAAATGCACGGGAAAAAGGAAAAGGGCGATTTTGCAGGCTCATGCTGCGAGGTATCAAGCACTTTGCTGCTTTCGGATTTGCCAAGCTATATTTATACCGTATCCGAAAACAGCGTGACGGTTAATACCTTTGCGGCTTCAATATTGGAAAACGACATAGCCTTAATTAAAACCGAAACCGATTTTCCGTATTCAAACGAAGTAAAAATCACTGCGTCGGCAAAAAAAGGAAAAAACATCTTTTTGCGTATTCGTATTCCCGGTTGGAACGCCGGAAATCTTGATATTTATGAAGACGGCAATTTAATCGCGAGCGGATTACCGAGCAGCTATTTGACTATTGGCGGCAATTTTGAAAATGAGAGAATTTTCACATTTAAGCTTTCGGCAAGGCTTGAAAAACACGATTATCACGGCTGGGATCAGGTTGAAGGCAAAAAACGTTTCGCTGTTATGTACGGACCTGTGCTTATGGCATTTCGCGGCAATTTTGACGAAAAAACGGTGCCGGCGGTTGCTGTTGATACTAACGATAAATATTTGGGCTTTAAAAAAACATCCGAATTACATTTTACCATGCCATCGGAAATACCGCTTGAGGCTGTGCCGTATTTTGAAATACAGCGTGAAACCTTTACCTGCTTTCCCGTGACGGAAAAATGACAATATTAAAAAACAGCTTACGGAGGTCTGTATTGTATGAAAATACTGAGTTTTGGTTCGATGAATATAGATAATACTTATTCGGTAGATGAATTCGTTCAACCCGGAGAAACTATAACTGCTAAAAATCTTTCAAAGTTTTGCGGCGGCAAGGGACTTAATCAATCGATTGCACTGGCTTCTGCCGGAGCGGACGTTGCTCATTTCGGCTGCGTCGGTGAGGACGGTGATATACTTTTAGATATGCTTAAAAGCCGCGGTGTCAATACCGATTCAGTAATAAAAATTGACAATATTACAAGCGGTCACGCTATAATACAGGTTGACAGTCACGGACAAAATTCAATTTTGCTTTATCCGGGTGCCAATCGCCGAATGACTCCGGAGCTAATAGACAGAGAACTTGAAAAATACAGTTGCGGCGATTGGCTTTTGATACAAAACGAAACAAATTGTCTTGAATATATTATGCGTGCCGCAAATAAAAAAGGGATGAAGATAGCCTTTAATCCTTCCCCGATGGATGGAACGGTTTCCACACTGCCGCTGGAGTTTGTTGATTTGTTTTTGGTAAACGAAATTGAAGGTGCGGCCGTTACAGGAAAAGAAATTACAGAGGAAATAACGGCAGAGTTTGAAAAACTGTTTCCGAATGCAGCGGTTATTTTGACATTGGGCAAAAAAGGCAGTATTTTTAAAAGCGAAAAGGATATGTTGTTCCAGCCGAGCTATTGCGGCACAGTAAAGGATACTACCGGTGCGGGAGATACTTATACGGGATTTTTCATTGCAAATTACATTAACGGCGTTTCACCGCAGGAATGTATGCGAATTGCCGCAATGGCATCTACCGTTCAGATATCCCGTGATGGTGCCGCTATAGCAATACCGACGAAGCAAGAGGTATTAAATGCTTTAAAGAATCACTGCCGCTGATATGTGAAATTATTTTTTGCAAATTGCATTGGTAATACGGAGCAAAATTAAAGTGAAAATGACAAATGTCTCTAAAGAATTTTGTGAAAGTGGGTTTTAATTATGATGAAGATGTCTGAACGGTGCATCAGATTACGTGAAGAAGCGGTCAATAAAAAGAGTTATACAAATAAATATTGCTTGCAACGGGCGGTATATTTCAGTCTCGGTGCAGCAAAGGCGGCAGAGAAGTCATCTGATATGGCGGAAATATACGGTGCGGGAATAGCTAATGTTATAGATAAGTTTACACCGTTTATAGCTCCCGATGAACTGATAACAGGCTTTAATTTCGGAAATAAGAATCTTGCACCGGCGGATGTTGACTGCGATATTGCATTAACATACGGTGATTGCTATATTGCGAGAAACACGGTGCACGACAGAGAATTGATGAGGGAAAATTCAATTTCCGATACGGATATTGACGAGTATTTTAAAATAGACGGGTTTTACAGGGATGAATGGTATTTGTACGGTGTGGCACTATGGAACGATAAATTTGAGCTGACGGAGACAGAGAATGCAGCAAGAAAAGATATGTCTGCTCTCGGAAAATGTATATCACACAATCATTCCGTTGTGGGATATGACAAGGTTTTAACCTTTGGATTTGAAGGTTTGTTGAAGGAAGTGGAAGCTTACGAAGAAAAGAACGGAGCGTCTGCCTTTTACAGCGGTATAAAAACGGTTTGCAAATCTGCCCTGCATATCGGAGAAAAGTACGCCGAAAGTGCCGAAGAATTACTGAATACTAAAAACCCGGCATATAATCCGGAAGACCTCAAAACAATAATTGCAACCTGCAGAAGAGTTCCGAGGTATCCGGCAAGAAGCTTTATTGAAGCCGTCCAGTCACTTTGGTTTGCCCACATAATAAACACATGGGAGGATACAATAAATGCGAATTCCTTGGGACGGCTTGATCAGCTGCTGTATCCTTACTATAAAAAGGACATGGATAAAGGTATTATAACCGAGGAACAGGCATTTGAAATTATTTGTTGCCTCTGGATTAAGCTTTATAGAGATTATGATGTTCAGCAATCGTGTGTGGGCGGAACAAATATCGATGGAACAAGCGCGGTAAACGAGCTTTCGTATTTTATGCTTGACGCAACTGAGCAGCTTGATTTTATAAGATGTTTATCCGTTCGTTATTCAGGCAATACTGATAAACGCTTCATAAAACGTGCATTGCAGGTGGTTGGTCATGTTCAAAAAGGCGTTCCGTTTTTCTTTAACGATGATGTAATGATACCTGCACTTATAAGCAAGGGAATAAAAAGAGAAGATGCGTACGATTACACTCAACTCGGATGTGTTGAAACCGTCATACCGGGGAAAACCAATCCTCATGCGGTTACCGGCGAAACAAATCTGCTTAAAGCAATTGAATATGTTTTATGTAACGGTCACAGTATGTATTATCCGGATATTGCTCCGGGAGTAAAAACCGGTGATTTAAGTGATTTCAACACATATGATTGTTTTTATTCGGCGGTAAAGAAACAAATAAAAACAATACTCGAGCTCACCTGCTCAATGGTTGTAAAATATTGCGATGCCTGTGTTGCCCCAAAACCTGTAAAATCTCTTTTAACGGACGGGTGTCTCGAAAAAGCGAGGGATTACAATCAGAAGGGAGCTCTGTATGATTATTATCAAATAATGCTCGGCGGAATACCCAATCTTGCCGATTCGCTTATGGTTATAAAGAAATTTGTGTATCAGGATAAAAAATATTCTTTGGAAGAAGTAAAGACAATATTAGAAAATAATTATCCTGATGACAGTGTGAGACTGAAGTTTCTTAATAAGGCACCAAAGTTCGGTAACGACATAGATGAGGTAGATAGCATAGCAGTTGACATAACAAATTACTGTTGTGATTTGCTTGATAAATTATCCGTTGAGACAAGTCATTGCTTTCATGCACAACCGTTTACATTTTTTTGGATGATTGATCACGGAAGAGTCTCGGCAGCATCACCCGATGGGCGAAAATCGGGCGAACCTATAGCCTACAGCGCCTCGCCTATGCAGGGAAGGGATATAAACGGCCTTACCGCTGTTTTGAATTCTATTGCAAAATTTCCGACAAAGCGAACTCCGGGCACAACATCTGCAATAGTTGAAATCGATCCCAAGCTATTCGCCGATAAGAACATCGATATTATTACAGATATTGTTATTGCGGCTGCAAAAAACGGACTCAGCAATTTACAACTTAATACCATTGACGCTAAAACCCTTGAAAATGCAAAGAAATATCCCGAAAAATATAATAATCTCGCAGTCAGAGTTTCCGGGTTCAGTCAGAAATTCAATTTGCTTACACCGGAGCTGCAGGATCATATTATTGCAAGGACTAAGCACGAATGTCTGTAACAGGTGTTATTTCAAATATTTCAAGGTGTTCTGTGAATGATGGACCGGGAGTGCGCACTGTGGTGTATTTCAAGGGTTGTAATTTAAGGTGTAAGTGGTGTCATAATCCCGAGTTGATTTCTTTTCATAGAGAATTGGCTTATTTTCCGCAAAAATGCATATTCTGCGGCAGATGTGTGATGGTGTGTCCAAAGGTGCATATTATTGAAAATAACTTAGTCAAACTGAAAAGGGAATGCTGTACAGCATGCGGAAAATGTGCTGATGAATGCCCGGCAAATGCTTTGGAATTGATTGGAAAAGAGATGTCGGCAGATGAAGTTTTTACAGAGGTGCTTAAGGACAGACATTTTTTTAATGAAAGCGGGGGCGGCGTGACATTTTCCGGCGGAGAATGCCTTTTGCAGGCAGACTTTTCAGCATCACTTGCGGAGCGGTGTAAAAAAGAAGGAATACATACTGCTGTTGAAACGTCCGCTTTTTGTCTATGGTCAAATATTGAAAAGATGTTGCCGTTTACAGATTTATTTTTCACCGATTTAAAAATCGCAAATTCAGAAAAGCACCGCAGTTACACATCGGCCGGCAACGAGCTTATCATAGAAAATATTCGCAGACTGTCAAGTAAAAATAAAAATATAATAATCAGAATACCGGTGATACCGAATGTAAACGATTCGGCAGAAGATTTTGATGCATTAGGAGAGGTTATCAAAACATTTGACTCCGGTATACATCATATTGAACTTTTAAAATATAATAACTTGGCAAAGCCGAAATATGATGCAATATCTGCCGATTACACGGATTTTGCGGCATTTCCGCAGCATGAAAAACAAATGAAAGCTTTTGCCGAAAAAATAACAGATATAACTGGCGTAAAGTGTATTTTTTAAAACCTTAAGCTCCTATAAAAAACAAAAGCATATGATTTCATAGGCAGTGTAAAGTTAAAATGAAAAGACAGCTCACGAAATCATAGAAAAGCTTCACGCAACGAGCAAAAACTCCCGTTTTCTTTGTTTCGACAAATTTAAATCGGCGACCTGAGCCGGGGCAAGACCGTTTAAGGCAGAATGGGGGGCGAACAAAGTTGAAGAAAAAGACGAACAAGGAAATCAAGTTATTGGCACTTTCAAAAGAGGTAAAGCCCTGTTTGGTTTTGTACCAAGCCTTGAATTGCTTATAATAAATAAGATAGCCAAAAAAGACGATTTTATTTCTGTATAATAACAAAACAAAAGCAAACGATTCCGTGGGATTCAAAGAGGAAGCAATAATGAATCATAAGATAACAGCAGCCTTCGCCGTTATTTGTGTCGTTTCGTCTGTTTTATCGGGTTGTTCTATTAAAATCGGAGAAGTAACTGACGAAAAAACAATGATTTCACAGCCTGAGAACTTTACGGAAGATATTACCGTAAACACACCCGATTTTACGGCATCGAGCACCACAGAGCATCCGCGTTATCTTATACCGGAATGGAGATTTGAAGCTTTGATTGATAAAACCGCATCTTCAAATAATTCCGTTTCCTCAAATATCAACGGAGAGAAAGAAAATCTTGTAAATCACGAAACGGTCAGTGTTTACGGAAAACATTCGGTTTTATTAAATGAAATACCCAATGTTGCGAAAATTCTCGGGAGAACGGTTTCCACTCCTAAGGGCTTTGTTTGCGAAATGTCGGCATCCGGATTTGAGATCGAAGGAATACTGGAGGGCGATATAGCAGTCGATATACAACAGAGGCCGTTCATTCCGAAATAACAGAAAACACCTTATTCGGAGGGAAAGCTCTGCATGTTAACAATGAAGAGATTTCGCCTTGGACAGCTTCCCTGAAGAGCAATCCCGCCCGCTTTAAAATGGAGAGCAACACCGTGTATCAGCTGAGCTTCCGTTACCGTATTTCCAACCGGCTCGATATGGTGAATATACAGCTTGAGTTAACCGATAATAACGGTGTTATGCATAGATATACACGTTTTGAACCCGATACATATAAATTCGGCGAAAACAACGATTATTGGTTGGGCGGAAATTCACATTTTACGGCTGATGAAAACGGTGTTGTTACGACAAGATTTGTTTTTAAAACATCAGGAGATGAGAAGGAAACGCAGTTTAAGCTGATCGGCGACTGCTGGGGACTCGGTGTAGACAATATTTGGCTCGATGACATTTCGATTTGTAAATCGCCTCTAAGCTTCGGCAAGGTTCAGGATTCTTTTGTAATTACAACAGCCGAATCTTTAAAGGATGTTGAAGCAGTAGGATGCGAAATCGCCGGAAACGGGAATTTGGTTTGCAGCGAAACCGATTATGTAAACGAATTTGTTCAAAGCAACGATTATTTTATACTTTCAAAAGGAAATGTTTATTATGCCGATTTCAATTCAGACGGAACGGTAGATTCATCGGATCTGATTTATTTCAGGAAGTTGCTTTTGGAAATCGAAGTATTAAATAAGAATTTCAAGGATATAAACGGTGACCGAAACTTTGATATCTGCGATTTAATAGTTTTTAAAAAATCGTTGGCGGATAAAACCGTTATAGACCTTGATGAATACGGAATAGATTATGTTTATCCTTTTTCAATAGGAAGCGCAACCGGCGGAGATCAGATAATCGTTTCTCCGTATGCAGTAATAAAAGGAATAAAGGTTTACGGTTTGGTTGGTTTAGCATAATTCTTTGTTTTAAATACAGGTTATAAAAAGAGACTCTTTGTCAATAGTTGGGATAAAGAGTTAAAATGAGAAATTGAGTGCAAGCAGTTGCTATTAGGCAGCTGCTTGTTCTTTGTTTAGTTGTTTATGAAAAAATATTTCGCAACGGAATATGTAAGTCAGCATTTCAAACGTTTGCTTGAATGGAATAACTTACCGCATATTCGCTTTCACGATTTACGGCACAGTTGCGCAAGTATTCTTTTATCGAGTGGGTTTACGCTCAAAGATGTGCAGGAACGGCTCGTTCATTCGGATATTACTTTGACGGCAAATATATACGGTCATTTTGATATTGAGCGAAAAAAGCTGTTGCGGATACTATGGCAAATATACTTGCTTAATCTGTTAGAAAAAGCGTTAGACACAGTATTTTTTTATTCTGCATTTAGAGGAATAAAAAAGAAGAACCCCGCTTAAAAAGCGAGGCTCTTGCTGGTGATCCATCGGGGATTCGAACCCCGGACACCTTGATTAAAAGTCAAGTGCTCTGCCAACTGAGCTAATGAATCGTTTGAACAGCTTTATTATTATATCAATATTCGCATGACTTGTCAAGAAAAAAATCGGGGCAATTTGAAATACTTTATGAATTTTTAAAATTAACAGTAGAAATCACGCGTGTAATGAGTTATAATAATGGCATGATTGCTTGAAAACGGAGAAGAAAAAATGCGAATTGTAATAAAAATAGGAACATCTACGCTGGCGCACCCCTCGGGACTGCTTAATATAAAGCGGGTAGAGGAGCTTTGCAAAATCATGAGCGACCTTAAAAACGCGGGAAATGAAATAATACTGGTGTCATCGGGCGCTATTGCCATGGGCGTGGGCAAGCTGTCGCTCCACGAAAAGCCGCACGATATACCCACACGTCAGGCAGCGGCGGCGGTAGGGCAGTGCGAGCTGATGTATACCTATGATAAGCTGTTTTCAGAGTATAACCACACGGTGGCGCAGATACTTATAACCGGCGACGACGTGGAGCACGAAAACCGCAGGCATAATTTTGAAAACACAATATTAAGGCTTTTGCAGTTGGGCGTGCTGCCTATTATAAACGAGAACGATACCATTTCGACCGACGAAATAGTTATAGGCGATAACGATACCTTGGGCGCAATAGTGGCAAAGGCGGTAAATGCCAACCTATTTATACTGCTTTCGGATATAGACGGGCTTTTCACCGCAGATCCGCACAAGGATGAAAACGCGCAGCTTATAAGCGTGGTCGAGGAGATAACTCCCGAAATAGAAAAAATGACAGGCGGGGCGGGTTCTAAGCTCGGCACAGGCGGCATGACCACAAAAATAAAGGCTGCCGTAACCGCAAACGCCGCGGGAATAGATATGGTAATAGCAAACGGTAAGAACCCGAAGCTGCTTTATGATATTTTGGACGGCAAAAGCGTGGGAACAAAATTTTTGGCAAAAAAGGCGTGAGAAAAAATGACAACTCTCGAAATACTTAAAAAAGCAAAGGCATTGGAGCTTTCCTCCGCTCCGCTTACAACCGAGCAAAAAAACACGGCGATTATGCTTTGCGCCGACGCTTTGTGCGAAAACGCGGCGGAAATTTTAAAAGCTAACGCAAAGGACGTTGAAAACGCCCGCGGCAAAATAAGCGAGGTTATGATAGACCGCTTAAGGCTTGACGAAACGCGAATTGCCGCCATGGCGGACGGTATGCGCGCGGTGGCGCAGCTGCCCGACCCCGTGGGCAGGGTGCTTGAGGATATTAAGCGGGCTGACGGGCTGGACATTAAAAAAATATCAGTGCCTATGGGCGTGGTGGCTATAATTTACGAGAGCCGCCCGAACGTTACGTCCGACGCGGCGGCGCTTTGCTTTAAATCGGGCAATATTTGCATATTGCGCAGCGGTAAAGAAGCATACGGCAGCGCTCGCGCAATAGTTACGGCGCTTAAAAAAGGACTTATAACCGCCGGACTTTCCGAGGATTATGTAAACCTTATTGAAGACACCACGCGCGCCAGCGCAAACGAGCTTATGACGGCGGAGGGGTATGTAGACCTGCTTATTCCGCGCGGCGGCAAGGGGCTTATTAAAGCCTGTGTTGAAAACGCCACCGTGCCCTGCATTGAAACGGGAACGGGAATTTGCCATATTTACATTGATAAATCGGCAAATATTGAAAAGGCGCTTAAAATAGTGAATAACGCTAAAACCTCCCGCCCGTCGGTTTGCAATGCGGCTGAAGTGTGCCTTGTGCATAAGGATATTGCGGCGGAATTTTTGCCGAGGCTGGCGGAAATATTTAAGGACCATGTGGAAATTCGCGGGGATAAAGCGGTTTGCAAAATTATAAGCGCCGTTCCCGCCGCTGAGGAAGATTTTGACACCGAGTTTTTGGATTATATAATGGCGGTAGGGGTAGTAGCAAGCCTTGAAGATGCCGAGCGGCACATAGCCCTGCACTCCACCCACCACAGCGACTGCATTGTAACCGAGGATATGTCGGCAGCGGCGCACTTTACCGCGCGGGTTGATTCGGCGGCGGTTTATGTAAACGCGTCCACTCGGTTTACCGACGGCGGCGAGTTCGGGCTGGGCTGCGAAATGGGAATATCCACCCAAAAGCTGCACGCAAGAGGACCTATGGGGCTTTGCGAGCTTAATACTTATAAATATGTTATAAACGGAAACGGACACATAAGATAAAATCGGGGGGAATTAAAAATGTCAGAGGTTAAATTCGGATTTATAGGCACGGGAAATATGGGCTCGGCAATAGCACGGGCGGTAAGAAAATCGCTGCCCGGGCACGAGATACTTTTATCGGATAAAAACGAGGCTAAGGCGCAGTCCATAGCAGACGAATTCGGCTGCCGCACAGCCGACACAAAAACCGTGGCGCGAGAGGCGCAATATGTGGTTTTAGGCGTAAAGCCGCAGGTTTTGCCCGCGGCGCTTGCAGAGCTTAAAGAGGAGCTTGCCGCGCGGCGCGACCGCTTTGTTATAGTAACAATGGTTGCGGGCGTACCCATAGCGCGCTACAGCGAGCTTTTGGGGCAGGAGTACCCCGTAATAAGAATAATGCCGAACACGCCCGTGTCGGTCGGCGAGGGCGTTGTGGCTTTCGCTGCGTCCGATAGGGTCTTTATGGATGAAATAACCGAGTTCTGCAACTGCATGCGCCACGCGGGAACGGTTGACCGAACCGATGAAAAGCTGATAGACGCGGTCTGTGCGCTGTCGGGCTGCGGACCTGCGTTTGTTTATATGTTTGCCGACGCGTTAGCCTCAGCCGGCGTTGAGTGCGGACTTGCGCGTGACAAGGCAGAGGAATACGCCGTGCAGACCGTAATCGGTGCCGCGCGTTTAATGCAGGGCAGCGAGAAGCACCCCGATAAATTAAAGGACGAGGTCTGCAGCCCCGCGGGTGCTACAATAGCAGGCGTTCATTCGCTTGAAAGGGCGGCGTTCAGGGGCAGCGTTATGGACGCGATAATCGCCGCCTTCAATAAAACAAAAGGACTGTAATTAGGCTTGAAGATACTTGCAATAGGCGATGCTTGCGGCAGCCTCGGCGGCGAGGCGGTAAGAAAATGGCTGCCCACACTTAAAAAGGAAAAAAGGATTGATTTCACTGTTATTAACGGCGAAAATTCAGCAGACGGCAACGGTATAACGCGCGAGAGCGCGGAAATGCTTTTCGCCTGCGGAGCGGATGTTATAACCGGCGGCAATCACTCAATGAGAAGAAAATCGGCGTTCAGCCTGCTTGATGAAAACGACTGCGTGCTGCGTCCCGCAAATTTGGAGGGGGAGGCTGCAGGCAAGGGATATTGCCTTGCGGACCTCGGTTATACCTCGGTTGCGGTTATAAATCTTTTGGGCAGAATCTACCTTGAACGCGTTGCTGCATCCAATCCGTTTATTGCGGCGGATGAGCTGATACAAAAAGCAAGGGCTGACGGCGCTGAAATTATTATTGTGGATTTTCACGCCGAAGCAACCAGCGAAAAAAGGGCGCTCGGGTTTTATCTTGACGGTAAAATATCCGCCCTGTTCGGAACGCACACCCATGTTCAGACGGCGGATGATCAGATACTGAAAAACGGCACGGGGTATATAACAGACCTCGGAATGACAGGACCTGTCGATTCCTGTTTAGGGGTTAAAAACGAAATTATTATTGACAGACTTAAAAACGGGGGCGCGGCGCGGTTTGAGCAGGCAGACGGCAGAAAGATGCTTAACGGCTGCATTTTTGAAATTGACCGCGCAAGCGGCAAAACCGTATATACAGAGCGGATATATATTGAAGAAAGGAATTGAGGCGTTTGAAAGGGTTTAAAGCGGCGGCGATTATTTTATCGGCTTTAATACTGCTGTGCGGCTGCCGCGCAAGGGACGAGAATACCTCCTCGTTTTCGGAGATTACGGGAACGGCCTCGTCGTCATCGGTAGGCAGGGGATATTTAACGCTTCTTTATTCCTCGGCGGACACCTTTAATCCCTACACCGCCGCGACCGATATTAACCGCCAGTTATGCCGCCTTTTATACGAGCCGCTTTTGAAGACGGATAATTCCTATAATATAAGCTATTCTTTGGCACAAAGCGCCGAGGTAAAGGGCAAGGAGTGCACCGTGAGCCTTAAAAGCCGATATTTTTCGGACGGTACGGCTCTCACTGCGGAGGATGTGGTTTATTCCTTTAATCTTGCGAAAAAGTCGAATACCGAATATGCTTACAAGCTTTATGAGGCACTTTCCGCTGCGGCGAGAGACAGCAAAACGGTGGTGATAAAGCTTGACCGTGCGGACCCGTATTTTGCAAATGTGCTTGATTTTCCTATTATTAAAAGGAATTCTGATAAGATAACCGATTCCGACGGCGTTACACACCCGCCGATAGGCTGCGGCAGATTTAAGCTTAACGAAAATTCAGACAGGCTTGTCGTAAACGAGCATGATCCCGGCAAAAACCGCGCAATCGGCGAAATAAGGCTTATAAACGCGCCCGACAGCGAGGCTGTGGGTCATTATGTGGAAATAGGCGCGGCGGATATGTATTACAGCGATATATCCGACGGCAATATTCTCCGCATGAGCGGAAAAAAGGTGAATATTAATTTGAATCACCTGATATATATGGGCGTAAACCTATCAAACGAGCAGCTTTCTCTTAATGCTTTGCGGCAGGCAATTTCATCGGGACTTGACCGAAAGGAGATATGCCGTGACGGATATTACAACAATGCTTTGCCCGCAAACGGCTTCTTCAACCCCGCTTGGGAAGCGGTAAAATCGGTTCAAAATATAAATTTACAGGCAAATAAAGAAATAACTGTTGAGAATTTAGAAGAAATAGGATATAATAAGTTAGATAGCGAGGGTGTGCGCACAAACAACGCAGGCAAAAAGCTTAAATTCGAGCTGTTGGTCAACAAGGAAAACCGCCTTCGCGTATCTGCCGCTAAAATTATTGCAAGCAGACTTTCCGAGTATGGAATTTCCGTGAGGGTGGCGGAGAAATCCTTTGCGGATTATACCGCGGCGCTCTCGTCGGGCAATTTTCAGCTTTATCTGGCAGAGGTTGCAATAACGCCGAATATGGATATTTCAAGCCTTGTAACCGAGGGCGGCAGCGCCGCTTACGGAATAAAAACGGCGAATAAAAACAATGCGGACGGGAAAACGGAGCCGGCTGCGGATACCTCAGGCAATCAGCAGACGGAGGAAAAAAGTCTTACTGCGGCAGAGCTTGTGAACGGCTTCTACGCCGGAACAAACACCTTGGCGGATCTGGCTTCCGTTTTGCAGACCGAAATGCCGGTAATACCTATTTGCTACAGAACCGGCGTGCTTTTCTACAATGATAAGATTGAAAATGTAAATAATTCTTCATGCAGTGATATTTATTTTTCAATTGATTCATACAGTGTGGTGAGCTGAAAGCGCGTCACACAAAATCAAAGTAATACAGGAGGATATGTTATGATAGCTTATGAAACAAGACTGGGAAAGATAGATATAACCGAGGCGTATCTTTCCAAGCTCATAGGTCATGAGGTGACATCCTGCTTCGGTGTTGTGGGCATGATACCCAGCAACAGCCGACAGAAAGTTTTGGGAATGCTTTCAAAGGCAAAAAGAGCCGATACCGGAATTCGCGTTACGGGCAATGCCGAAACGATTTCGGTTGAACTGCATATCGTTGTGACCTACGGTATGAATATCAACGCAATTGCGGCAAGCATTACCGAAAAGGTAAAATATGCCGTTAAGGAAATCGCGGGCATAACCGTTGACCGCGTTACCATTAAGATTGACGGCATTAAGGAATAAGCCTTAAGGCTGTAAGGAGTGTTTACATTTGTTTAACGGCGATACTTTACGCGACGCTATAATTTCCGCCGCGAATAATCTTACCAACAACCGCAAGCAGATTGACGATTTGAATGTTTTCCCGGTGCCTGACGGCGATACGGGAACGAATATGTCCATGACTCTTGCGAATTCCGCAAGGGAGCTTGAAAAGCTCGCGGGCGTTTCGGCGGGAAAAGTGGCTTCGGTCAACGCCTCTGCGCTGCTTCGCGGTGCAAGAGGCAACTCGGGCGTTATTACTTCACTGCTCTTCAGAGGCTTTGCAAAGGGTCTTGACGGTGCGGAATACGCCACCGCCGAGAATATTGCGGCTGCCTTTGCCTTGGGCGTTGAAGCGGCTTACAAGGCAGTTATGAAGCCCACCGAGGGAACTATACTTACCGTGGCGCGTATTGCAAGCGAATATGCCGCCGCCGCACTGAATGAGGGAAAGGACGCACTCGGCGTTTTTGAAGCGGCCATCGAGGGTGCAAAAAAGGCGCTTGCCGAAACCCCCGAGCTTTTACCCACGCTTAAAAAAGCAGGCGTGGTAGACGCGGGCGGCAAGGGCTTTGTAACTATACTTGAGGGGATGCTCTCGGTATTTAAGGATGGGGTAATAATCCGCTCTGAGACAACCGCAGAGGCAGAACCTGCGTCTGACAGCGGCTCTGTAAACGCCGCAGGCGAATACGAAACCGAAATAACCTTTACCTACTGCACCGAGTTTATAGTAAACCGCGATCCCGAGTGCGAAAAAGAGCCGCACGAATTAAGGACTTACCTTGAGTCGATAGGTGACTGCGTAGTGGTGGTGGATGACGAAGAGATTATTAAGGTGCACGTTCACACCGACCACCCCGGCAACGCTATTGAAAACGGTCTTACCTTCGGTCAGCTGGTTCATCTTAAAATAGAGAATATGCGCGACCAGCACGAAAGGGCAAAGCATGACGCGGAAAACGCACGCAAAAAGCCGCCGAAGAGCGCCGACCTTACCGAGACCTTTGAGCCTGTAGAGCCGACCAAGCCCGTAGGCTTCGTATCGGTTTGCGCAGGTGACGGCATTGCGGATCTGTTCAGAGATCTGGGTGTTGATACAATAGTTTCGGGCGGTCAGACAATGAACCCCAGCACCGATGATATTTTAAAAGCTATTGAGGCAACCCCCGCGGAAACGGTGTATGTTCTGCCGAACAATAAAAATATTATTATGGCAGCGGAGCAGGCTATTCCGATAAGCACCCGCAAGGTAATAGTTATTCACACCCGCACAATTCCGCAGGGTATTACCGCAATGCTTTCTTACGACCCCGAAACGGACGACGAGGCAAACGCCATAGAAATGCAGAAGGCGACCGAGCGCGTTGCGACCGGTCAGATTACCTTTGCCGCACGCGATTCCGATTTTGACGGTCATAAGATAAAGCAGGGCGAGCTGCTTTGCATGATCGGCGGTAAAATAGCATTTACCGATACCGAGCTTGACCGCAGCGTTATGAGGCTTTTAAAGCAGATGATAAAACGCGACAGCGCTTTCCTTACCGTTATGTACGGTGAGGATGTGACCGATGAGCAGGCGGCAGCGCTTGAAGAGGAAATACGGAATAAATACGGCGCAAAGACCGAAATAACCTTTATAAAGGGCGGTCAGCCGGTTTATTACTACATTATTTCCGTTGAATAAAGGAGAAAGACTATGCTGACGGCTTCCACCGATATCAGGTTCTTAAAGGGCGTGGGTGAAAAGCGGGCAGAATTATTGCGAAAAAAGGGCATCGATACAGTCGGTGCTCTTTTGCGCTTTTATCCGCGCGCATATCTTGATTGGCAGAATATCACACCTATTTCCGAATGTCATGAGGGCGAAAATGTGTGTGTGAGAGCGGAAATTACCTCGCCCGTTAAAACGGCAAATATCCGCCGCGGCATGACCCTTTATAAATTCTCCGCCGCAGATGACAGCGGCGTGATTGAGGTCACCCTTTTTAACCGGAAGTATCTTGCCGAAAATTTAAGAGAGGGCCGCAGCTATCTGTTTTACGGGAAATTGGGCTATGGCATAACGCTCAGGCAAATGTCATCCCCCGAAATAATGCCTGCGGAATATATGGGCATAGAGCCGGTTTATGCCGCAGCCGAGGGCTTAAGCTCCAAAACGATTGAAAAAATAATGAAAAACGCGCTTGTATATACCGACAGCATGCAGGACGCCATACCCGACGGTATAAGACAGAAAAACGGACTATGCGATTTTAAAACAGCACTTAAAAGCATACATTTTCCGCTTGAAAGGCAGGCACTTGAAAGCGCAAAGCGCCGTCTTGTTTTTGAGGAGCTTTTTGTTCTGCAAACGGGGCTTTTGTTTTTAAAGCGCCGCAGAAGGGCCCTTGCGGGCTGCACCGTTAAAAAAAATCTGCTTGAAGAATTTAAAAAGACCCTCTCCTTTAAGCTGACAGGCGCGCAGGAAAGGGTTATAAACGAATGTCTGTCGGATATGATGTCGCCGCGTCCCATGAACAGGCTGATACAGGGAGATGTGGGCAGCGGAAAGACCGCGGTTGCCGCCGCGCTTATGTATATATCTGCCGGTAACGGATTTCAGTCGGCATTAATGGCGCCGACAGAGCTGCTTGCCGAGCAGCACTTTAAAACGCTTTGCAAAATTACCGAAAACAGCGGCATTAAATGCGCACTGCTTACAGGCTCGCTTACCAAAAAGCAAAAGGAAGAGGTAAAGGCGGGGCTTAAAAGCGGCGAAATAAAAGTAGCCGTGGGCACCCATGCGCTGCTGACCGACGATGTGGAGTTTGAAAGCTTAGGGCTTGTTGTAACAGATGAGCAGCACCGCTTCGGCGTGGGTCAGCGCGGCAGGCTTTCATCAAAGGGCAATAACCCGCACACGCTTGTTATGTCCGCCACACCCATACCGCGCACACTGGGACTTATAATTTACGGCGACCTCGATATAAGCATAATAGACGAATACCCTGCGGGCAGGCAGAAAATCGCAACCTACTGCGTTGACTCCTCATATAACGCGCGAGTCTATAACTATATAAAAAAATTCATCGCCGAGGGGCGGCAGGCGTACATAGTCTGCCCTCTCGTAGATGAAAACGAGGCTTTGGGTATAAAATCGGCAAGCGAATATTATAAGGAATTAAGCGAAAATCAGTTTAAAGACTATACCTTAGGGCTGCTGCACGGCAAAATGAAGCCGAAGGATAAGGAAAGCGTTATGCGGCGGTTCGCCGCGGGAGAAATACAGCTGCTTATTTCAACCACCGTAATAGAGGTGGGCATAGACGTGCCTAACGCCGCCTTAATGGTAATAGAAAACGCCGAGCGTTTCGGGCTTTCGCAGCTGCACCAGCTGCGCGGCAGAATAGGCAGGGGAGAGTACAGCTCCGCCTGTATACTTATTTCGGACGTTAAATCCGGCGATACAAAGCGGCGGCTGGATGTTATTAAAAACAATACAGACGGCTTTAAAATTGCCGATGAGGATTTAAAGCTGCGCGGCCCCGGTGACTTTTTGGGCTCACGCCAGCATGGGCTGCCGGATATGAAAATTGCCGATATTTTCGCCGACCGCGAAACCCTGCACTCGGCGGGCAAGGAAGCAGAGGAGCTTTTAAGGCGAGACCCAATGCTTCACGAAGCAGAAAACGCAGGACTGCGCTCTGAAATAACCGAGCTTTTTTGCAGGCTTAACGGAAATTAAGAGCTTGTTTTTCACTTATTTTTTAGATTTAACCTCCGAAAGCGGGTTTGCGTCGATTGCAGCTTTGATTTGCGTATCGGAAACGTGGGTGTAAATTTGGGTCGTGCCGAGGTTTGCGTGACCCAAAATATCTTTAAGCACCCTTATATCCACATGCCCGTGCTGATACATAAGCGTGGCGGCGGTATGGCGCAGCTTGTGGGTGGAAAGTCCCTTGCCGTCAAGCCCCGCTTTTTTTATATATGAGGTTACTATGTGTTCAACCGTGCGCGGGCTTATGCGCTTATGGTTGCGGCTTATAAAAAGCGCGTTTTTGCTTTCCGCCGTAAGTCCCTCGTGCGGGCGCACCTCAAGGTAGCGCTTTATCGCCGTTTTGCAGGAATCGTTAAGGTAGACCATACGCTCCTTGTTGCCCTTACCTGTTACGGTCATAGTGCCGTCGGACGATATATCGGATAAATTAAGCCCGCAAAGCTCGGAAAGGCGCAAGCCGCAGTTTAAAAATATTGTTAAAATGCAGTAGTCGCGCCGCTCGTTTTCGCCGTCCACCGAGTTTAAAAGCTCAAGCGAATCTTCAAGCGATAAATATTTGGGCAGCGATTGCTTTATTTTCGGCGCTTCCAAAAGGTCGGCGGGGTTATTTTCCAGCCTATGCGTCTGTACCGACATATATTTAAAAAACAGGCGCAGCGTTGAGGTCTTTCTGGCACGGGTGGCGGTGTTGTTACGAAGCTCCTCTTTGCAGTATACCATAAAGCCGTAAAGGTCGGAAACGGTGACCGAGCGCACAAGCTCTATATCCGCGCCCGATATATCAATTTTATTAAACGGAATACCCGGCTGTGCTTTACCGCGCACAAGCAGAATATACCTGAAAAATATGCGCAGATCGGAATAATACTGCTCTACCGATTTTGAGGATTTTCCCTTGATGGTTTCGTTGTAGGTTAAAAAATCACGGATAAAATCGGGGCACGCACTTAAAATTTCCAGCCGCATATGTATCACCGCCTGTTTTGCATTATATTCTTAATATATCATTTATTTAAGGGCGTTTCAAGTATTCTTAAAGAAATCTTAATAATTTTGTGACTTTATTCTTAATAGTTTATCTGTTACAATAGGTGTGAAAGGTCGGGAGAGAATGTATAACATTTTAATTTGCGACGACGAACGCGATATTGTATCCGCTCTGAAAATTTATTTGGAGGCGGAGGGCTACGCTACCGTTGCGGCGTACAACGGCAACGAGGCGGTAGAGGCGGTAAAAAATAACGCGGTGCATTTGGCGCTTATGGATATTATGATGCCGGAATGCGACGGAATCAGCGCTATGACCCAAATACGTGAAATTTCAAATATACCCGTAATTCTGCTTACTGCCAAGGGCGAGGATACCGATAAAATTTTAGGGCTTAACGTGGGCGCGGACGATTATATCACAAAGCCTTTCAACCCCGTTGAGGTTATAGCGCGGGTGCGTTCGCAGCTGCGGCGGTATATGCAGTTAGGCGGCGGCAGCCCCAAAAAAGAGGACGGCTACACCGTGGGCGGAATAGAGCTTAACGATAAAACAAAGCAGGTTTTTGCAGAGGGCGAGGAAGTGCCGCTTACTCCCACCGAGTTTGAAATTTTAAAGCTGCTTATGAAAAACGCGGGAGCGGTGCTATCCCCCAAGGAAATATATGAAAATGTGTGGGGCGGCGACGCCTTCGGCGCGGAAAGCACGGTTGCGGTACATATTCGCCATTTGCGCGAAAAAATAGAAATAAATCCGTCCGACCCGAAATATTTAAAGGTGGTCTGGGCGCACGGCTACAAGCTTGAAAAGGGTGATAAAAAATGAAAAAGCCGATCTGCAGCCTTGCAGCGAAAACCGCGGCGGTAATTCTTTCGTTTGTGTTTGCGGTATTAACGGCGGGCTGCGTTTTTGCGGGGGCGTTTATGTATTCCGAGCGGTTTTACACCAAAAGCCCCGAGCAAATTGAGGAAGAAAAGTACGCCGGTATTCTTTGCAAAACCGCCGCACAGATATCGGAATATTACGGCGAAAAAAACACCGAGGAATTGAAGAATTTTTCAACCTCTTATTTTACGGTACAGGACGGCGAGACCGGCGAAACGCTTATTAACACATATGAAAACCAAAAATATATAGGCAAAGCGGTTTTCAAAAATATGAGCATTCATAAAACCGTTGAAAGCCCCGGTGAGGTTTATGTTGAGGAATACCTGGGCGATGTGGATATTACCGTTTACGCGGCGGAAAATTACCCGCTTTCCTACAGCAACCTTTTATATCTTAAAGCAACGGACTTTTTATACCCGTTAAGGTACAGCATTATATTTATCGGTCTTTTATTCCTGCTTTTATTTGTTTTAACTATGGTGTTTATTTATGCCGCGGCGGGCAGACAGGCGGACGGAAGCATAAAGCTATCGTTTTTTGATAAAATACCTTTTGATCTGCTTACCGCCTGCATAATAGTTATAGGGATGCTGAACATTGCGATTGCGGAAAATCTTTACGCCGGCGCCGAATTTCAGCTTATTGCTTTATCGGCAATGTTCTCGCTTGATTACTTTATCGCCCTGCTTTACACCGTAAGCTTTGCGGTGCGCATTAAAGCGGGAACATTTGTTAAAAACAATGTTATATATAAACTGCTGCGAATATTGCTGCGCAGCCTAAAAAAAATTCTCGGTTTTTTGGGATTTTTTTTCAAAAATCTTTCACTTGTAAAAAAAGCCGTGTTTATCTGCATTACGGTGCTTATTTTTGATTTTTTTGCGGCTGCTGTTTGCCTGTCTGCCGGGGCAGCTGCATTTTCAGCGTTTCTTGCGGGCTTGAATGCGGTTGTAATAGCGGTGCTTATAATATTTGCCGCCGTGCAGCTGCAAAGAATTAAAAACGGCGGCGAAAAAATAGCCGAGGGGGATATTGATTATAAAATCGACACCTCGTATATGTTCCCCGAATTCCGCGATTTTTGCGACAGCCTTAACAACATAAGCGCGGGTATGCAAAACGCGGTGGACGAAAAAATGAAAAGCGAACGCATGCGCACCGAGCTTATAACCAACGTTTCGCACGATATTAAAACTCCGCTTACCTCAATTATAAATTACGTTGATTTAATTAAAAAGGAGCAACCCGAAAACGAGAAAATAAAGGAATATGTGGCTGTGCTCGACCGTCAATCGAGCCGCCTTAAAAAGCTGATTGAGGACTTGGTGGAGGCTTCAAAGGCGTCAAGCGGCAGCTTAAAGGTGGAGCTTTCGGAGTGCGACGCGGGCGTTTTGCTCTCGCAAACGGTGGGCGAATTTGACGAACGGCTCAAAAAAGCGGAGCTTACCCCCGTGCTTACCGTTCCCGATATGCCGGTTAAAATTATGGCGGACGGGCGGCATTTGTGGCGCGTGCTTGAAAACCTTACGAGTAATGTGTGCAAGTATTCGCTGCCCGGCACGCGGGTGTATATGGATCTGACCGTAAGGGACGGAGAAGCCGTTATAACCTTTAAAAATATATCGAAATATCCGCTTAATATTTCGGGCGATGAGCTCATGGAGCGTTTTGTACGGGGCGACACCTCACGCAACACCGAGGGCAGCGGCTTGGGGCTTTCCATAGCCCGCAGTCTTACCGAATTGCAGGGCGGAGATATGAAAATAGATATTGACGGCGATCTGTTTAAAGCCACACTTAAATTTGATTTGATAAATGACCTTGAGGTTTCGGGCACAGCGTAATATAATGTATAAGATGGGGATAGGATGTACGAGGAAAATTACGGAAAACGCCGCGCATATTATGAACGGCGCAAAAAACGCAGGAGAAAAATAATAGCGAGAAGATTTTTATGCACGGCGCTTGTTGCCGCCTGCATAGTGGGAACGGGCATAGGAATAAAGCGACTCTTTACACGGAGCGGCGGCACGGCGGCTTTCCCGACGGCGAAGAAGACGACAGCAGCCGGAAAACTGCAAAAAATTGAAATACCCGATTTTGTAGACCCGCAGCTTATCCATGTTCACACGACTGCCAGAACAGGCATACAGCTTGAGGATATAAAGGATATTGTAATTCACTATGTGGGCAACCCCGGCACCACGGCGCAGAACAACCGCGATTTTTTCGATAAGGATGATACCGAGGTAAGCTCCCACTTTGTGGTGGGGCTTAAAGGCGAAATTATACAGTGCCTGCCGCTTTGGGAACGCTCGGCGGCGAGCAACGACCGCAATAAGGATACTATTTCCATTGAGGTGTGCCACCCTGACGGTACAGGCAAGTTTAACGACGCGACCTATACGTCAGTGGTAAAGCTTACAGCCTGGCTTTTAAAGGAAACGGGGCTTTCGGGGGATAATGTTATTCGTCACTACGATGTTACGGGTAAGCTTTGCCCCATTTACTATGTAAACAACCCAGATAAATGGGACGCTTTAAAAAAGGATGTGAAAACAAGCCTTGCTGAACTTAAAGAAAAATGAATCCGCACTGACCGAAAAACAAAAGAAGATAATAAGTATAGCCGTAATAATAGCATTGATTGTTTTTTCGGCGGCGGTAACCTGGTTTATAGGCAAGCCTATGATAAAGCTCGTATCCTCAAAGGGCGCGTTTTCCGAGTGGGTGGATTCCCACGGGATATGGAGCCGCTTTATATTCATAGGTATGGTTATTTTTCAGGTGGTAATAGCCTTAGTGCCCGGCGAGCCGCTTGAAATAGGCGCGGGCTACGCCTTCGGCGCGGTTGAGGGCACAATACTTGTGGTTGCGGGCATAACGCTCGGCAGCGTTATGGTTTTGGGGCTTGTGCGCAAATTCGGCATAAAGCTGGTAGAAGTGTTTTTTGATATTGAAAAAATAAAAAAGCTTAAATTTCTACAGGATGAAAAACGGCTCGATTTTATTACCGCCGTCGTCTTCTTTCTGCCGGGCACGCCGAAGGATCTGCTGACCTATGCCGTGGGGCTTACCGATATTAAGCTTTCAAGATTTCTGCTTATTGTGTCGGTTGCGCGGTTTCCGTCGGTCATAACGTCCACTATCGGGGGCAGCGCTCTGGGAATGGCAAATTATAAGTTCGCAATTATTGTTTTCGTGCTTACGGCGGTTATAAGTCTTGCGGGTATTGCAATATATAATTATATCTGCCGAAAAAAAGAAAAAAACGAATAGGTTAAAAAATTGTAATAAATATTGACAAAAGGGGAAACCCGTGGTATGATACAGCTGTACTGTTCAAATTAGTACAGTTGGTACGATAAAAACAGGAGGCTATTATGCTAGAAACAAAAGAGCTTGTTAAAATTTATAAACCGAAAAAAGGCGTGCCGGTTACGGCGCTTAATAAAATAAGCCTTAAGTTTCCCGAAAAGGGTATGGTTTTCCTGCTCGGTAAATCGGGCAGCGGTAAATCCACACTGCTTAACGTGCTTGGCGGACTTGATAAATACGACGGCGGCGAGATAATAATTAAGGGCGTTTCCTCAAAGAATTTCAGGCAACAGCATTTCGACTCATACAGAAACACCTATGTCGGCTTTATTTTTCAGGAATACAATGTGCTTGATGAATTTTCGGTGGGCGCAAACATAGCCCTTGCAATAGAGCTGCAGGGAAGACGGGCGTCCGACAGTGAAATAAACGATATTTTAAAGCAGGTTGATTTAGAGGGCTTCGGCGCAAGAAAGCCCAACGAATTATCGGGCGGACAAAAGCAGCGTGTAGCAATAGCCCGCGCCCTTGTTAAAAAGCCCGAAATAATAATGGCTGATGAGCCCACGGGCGCGCTTGACTCGGCTACGGGCAAGCAGGTATTTGATACGCTTAAAAAGTTGTCCGAAACAAAGCTTGTAATAGTTGTATCGCACGACCGCGAATTTGCCGAGCAATACGCCGACAGAATAATAGAGCTTTCCGACGGGCAGGTTATAAGCGATGTGGAGCTTGACGGCGAGGCGGAACACGCCGAAACACCCGACGGCATTGAGTTTTGCGGCAATACGGTAGAGGTGCCCGCCGGCTACCACCTCACAGAGGAAGACCGAGCAGCCATAAACGACTATATAGATAAGCTGAAATCGGGCGATTTAAAGCTTACGGTGGGTGAAAAGTCAAAAACCGCCGCGCGCTTTAAAAAGACCGATGTATCAAAAATTAAGACGGCCGACGGCTCGGGCTTTAAGCTTATAAAATCAAAGCTGCCCATGTCCAACGCTTTTAAAATAGGCGCAAGCGGACTTAAACACAAGAAGATAAGGCTTGTAATAACAATTTTGCTTTCCTGCATTGCGTTCGGGCTTTTCGGGCTTTCCGATACCTTCGGCTCTTACAACCATGTTAGGACCTGCACAAATTCGCTTGTTGATTCTGGCGTTAAATCGGTTGCGGTTGCAAAATCGAAAAAGACAGGCGACTACTGGCGTGATTACGGCTACCGTTTTTCGGAAAAGGAGCTTTCCGATATATCGGCGGGCATGAATGTTAAAATGCACGGTATTTATCAGCCGCTTAAATTTAACGGAGATATATCGAGCTATACAAACCCCGAAATAAAGCTTACGGAAACCGACTACAATATTTATTGCCCGGTTATAAACGGCTTTGCCACCGTAAACGACGCGGTTTTAAAGGAAATGGGCTATAAGGTACTGGCGGGTAATTTGCCCGACGGCACTAAAAACGAAATTGCCGTGAGCGATTATATTTACGAGGTGTTTAAAAAGGCGCAGTATTTTGATAATAAAACCTACAACACCGCAAAGGACGGTACCAAAACCCCCGTTTACACCAAAATCAGTACCGGCACCGATTTAATAGGCAAAAAGCTCACATTAGACGGTAAGGAATATACTGTTACCGCCGTTATAGATACAGGTTTTGATATGTCGCGTTATGCGTCGCTTACCGAGAAAAAGGACCACAAAAGCAGGGCTGAACAACTGATAGATATGATTCTTTTGAATGAATTCGACACGGAGGTGAGCTACAGCTACGCGGAAATTGCAATGGTGGGCGATGGCTGTTTGGATAAAATGATTGCCGAAAGACCTGCAATGACACCGATAACCGAAGGATATATTTCCTACTACGGCGATAATTTTAACGCTGACTCAAATTACCTTGCCCGTATTTCGGATATAACAAACGAAAAGATAATTTGGATAGACGGCGAGAAAAAGACCCTCGGCGATAAGGAAATTATAGTAACCGCCGATTCGCTTTCAAACCTTTCCAATGAGTCGGATATGCGCGCCGAAACAGACGCGGAAAATGAGACAGATACTACCGATTACGCAAAGCTGCTTAAAAATAAAAACACCGTTTCAATGTGGAAAAATGTATTCGGCAAGGAAAACAGCAATGAGAATATAAGTGGCTGCAAGATAGTAGGCGTTATAGATAATGTGACCGAGGGTAATAAATCAAAGCTTAAATCCACCGTTGTCTGCTCCGACGGTATTTATAACGAGCTTACCGAGGGAACGGATAAAATATACGGCTTTGCCGTGGGCACAATGCCCGAGGAAAAGAGCGCGGTACACTCGCTTGTGGCTTACTGCTACAATGAGGACAGCGGCGTGCGCTACGCAATACAAAACTCGGTAACCTTCCAGCTTGATTCCATAAACGACGGACTTAAAACCCTTTCAAAATACTTCTTCTGGATAGGCGTGGGCTTTGCCTTGTTTGCCGCTGTAATGCTTTCCAACTTTATAGGCACCAGCATTTCCTACAAAAAGCAGGAAATAGGAATTTTGCGCGCCATAGGCTCCCGCAGCAACGATGTTTTCAGAATCTTCTTCTCGGAAAGCTTTATTATTGCTATGATAAACTTTGTTTTATCGGCAATCGGCGTATTTGCAGCTACGGTTATAATAAACAGCATTATCCGCAATGAGATGGGCGTGCTTGTAACGGTGCTGAGCTTCGGTGTCCGTCAGGTGGCTTTGCTCTTGATTGTGAGTATTTTTGTGGCGTTTGCGGCAAGCTTTTTGCCTGTTAAACGCATAGCGTCAAAACGTCCTATAGACGCCATAAGGGGCAGATAATGAAAAATATTCTTGAAATGCTTGAACATTCGGCAGATCGCTTTCCCGAAAAAACCGTTTTTGCCGATGAAAACAAAAGCGTTACCTACGGCGAGTTTTTAAAAACGGCGCAGAGTATCGGCAGTAAAATAACCGCTGCGGGGGTGTATAAAGCCCCCGTTGCGGTAATCGCCGAGCGCTCGGTTGAAAATTTAACCGCCATGTTCGGGGTATTATATGCCGGCTGCTTTTACACGGTAATAGACGCGGATATGCCCGCCGAGCGCATAAAGGCGATATTTGAAACATTGAATCCCGCCGCGGTTTTGGTGACCGCTGCCTGCAAATCCAAAATTTGTGAGCTTGATTTCGGCGGTACGGTAATGTATTATAATGAGGCTGCGGCACATGCGCCGAATAAAGAGGCTCTCAGGAAAATACGGGATAATACGGTAGATACCGACCCCGCGTATGTGCTTTTTACCTCGGGTTCAACGGGTGTGCCTAAGGGCGCTGTTGTAAATCACAGCAGCGTGCTTGCATATATTAAGTGGTTTGCCGATACATTCGGGATAACCGAAAGCACGGTTTTCGGAAGTCAGACCCCGTTTTATTTCAGTATGTCGGTATCCGATGTGTTCAGCACCGTATACGCGGGAGCGGAACTTCATATAATACCGAAAACGCTCTTTTCCTTCCCCTTAAACTTAATAAAGTTTATGAACGAAAGAAAAGTCAACACAATTTACTGGGTGCCATCGGCGCTTTCAATAGTTGCGAATTTAAAGGTGCTTGATTATATTGCGCCGGAGTATCTTGAAAAGGTGCTTTTCGCGGGCGAGGTTATGCCGGTAAAGCCGCTTAATTACTGGCGTGAAAGGCTGCCTAACGCGCTTTTCGCAAACCTTTTCGGGCCTACCGAAACTACTGATATTTGCACCTATTATATAGTTGACCGCAATTTTTCCGACGGCGAGACCCTGCCGATAGGCAGAGCGTGCGATAACTGCGATGTGTTTGCAGTAAAAGAGGACGGAACGGCGGCAAATATCGGTGAAGAAGGCGAGCTCTACGCCCGCGGCTCGTTTTTGGCAATGGGATATTACAATAATCCCGAAAAGACTGCGGCGGCGTTTGTGCAAAACCCGCTGAACACCGCCTACCCCGAAACGGTTTATAAAACGGGTGATCTTGTAAAGCTGAACGAAAACGGAGAACTCATATACATTTCACGCAAGGATTTTCAAATAAAGCATATGGGTTATCGAATAGAGCTCGGCGAAATTGAGGCGGCGGCATATGCGTCTGATGGTCTTTCCTCCGCAGCGGTCATATACGACAAGCAAGAGGATAAAATAATCCTTATTTACACAGGCAGGCAAAAGGACGTATCGGAGATAATGAACGCATTAAAAAGCCGACTGCCCGATTATATGCTGCCGCAAAAAATAATACGCATTAAAGCAATGCCGATAAACGCAAACGGCAAGACCGACCGTAAATGGCTTACGGCTAATTACAAAAATATCCGATAGGGGAGTAATATTAAATGGAGCAGGTTATAAAAATACTGGAAGAAATAAAACCGGGAGTCGATTATTCGGTCGAGACCGACCTTATAGGGGATAAAATTCTGGATTCACTTAAAATTGTGCAGCTGGTCAGCGAGCTTAATGATGAATTTGATATCGAAATAACCCCTATTGACATTGTGCCCGAGAACTTTAAAAGTGCCGAGGCAATTTACGCAATGGTTAAAAGATTAGAGGACGAATAATCGCTATGAGCTATACCTCGTACAGTTATCTTCTGCTTTTTTTGGGCAGCGTGTTTTTATGCTACACGCTGTCGCCGAAAAAATATAAGTGGGTAGTGCTGCTTGTTTCAAGCTATATTTTTTACATGATAAACAGCGGCAAGCTGGCGGTTTTTCTTGTTATTACTACTGCGGCGGTGTATTTTGCCGGAGTGTTTATAAACAAGATAAACGATGGCTTTGCCATTGCTAAAAAAGGGCTTGAAAAGGAAGACCGAAAAAAACTGAAAGCGAATATCGCATGGCAGAAGAAAGCAGTTGTGGTATCGGCGGTGCTTTTTGTTTTCGGTATACTGCTGGTTTTAAAATATTCGGGCTTTTTCCTGCACACGGCGAAATTTTTGGCTCATCTTGTGCATATTAGGGCGCAGCTGCCGAAATTAAAGTTTATACTGCCGCTCGGAATATCCTACTACACTCTGCAGGCGGCGGGGTATATTATAGACGTATACCGCGGCAAATACCGCGCTACCGAAAATTTCGGAAAATTAGCCCTGTTTTTAAGCTTTTTCCCGCAGATAGTGGAGGGTCCGATAGGCAGGTACGATCTGCTTGCCGATAATCTTTACGAGGGGCACCCGTTTGACTATGACCGCACCGCCTTTGCCCTGCAGCGCATAGTGTGGGGACTTTTCAAAAAAATGGTCATAGCCGACCGCGCAAACATACTGGTTTCTGAGGTGTTCGGCAGCGCGGGCAAATATTCGGGCAGCGTAATACTTTTGGCGGGCGTGCTTTACACCCTGCAAATTTATGCCGAGTTTTCGGGCTGTATGGATATTGTAATTGGCAGCGGGCAGCTGTTCGGCGTTACAATGTCGGAAAACTTTTGCCGCCCGTTTTTCTCAAAATCGGTAAACGAATTTTGGCGGCGGTGGCACATAACCCTTGGTGCGTGGCTTAAGGACTATGTTTTCTATTCCGTCTCGCTTTCAAAGCCGTTTATGAAGCTCTCGCGCTTTGCAAAGGAGCATCTGAATGAATTTTTGGGATCACTCGTTCCTGCGTCCTTCGCCCTGTTTTTCACCTGGTTCGGCATAGGCTTTTGGCACGGCGCAGGCTGGAAATATATTATTTACGGGCTTTATTATTACATAATAATGATGCTCGGAATGTACGCAGAGCCGCTTATAGCAAAATTCTTTTCCGCGCTTAAAATAAAGCGTGAGTCGGCACCTTTAAATATATTCAGAATATTCAGGACTTTAATTTTGGTAATAGGCGGAATGATGCTTTTCCGTGCAGACACCGTGTGCGACTGGCTCTTTATGATAAAGCGCATAGTTACCGATTTCGGCGGCGGCACATTTTTAAAGGACGCGTTGCTGTGCGGTATGGATAAGGCGGATTTCCTTATAACCGCCATAGGCGCGGCGGTAATTTTCACCGTCAGTCTTTTGCAGGAAAAGGGCATTGAAATAAGGGAAAGCATAGCGCAGTGGGCATTACCCGCACGCTGGGCGGTATATTTGGCGCTCGTGCTTTCGGTTATAATCTTCGGTGCTTACGGCATAGGCTATGAGGCTGTGGACTTTATTTACGGACAGTTTTGAGATATTTTTCGCTTATACAAGGTGTTTTTCCGCCGCACGTGTCAGCGGAAAAACATAAATGCGGCGTGAACGCCGCGAAAGTTAAATTTAAAGTTATTCGACAGATTGAGTTTTAAGAGGTGATTTTTATGAAAAAGGGTGCTGAAAACCTTATACGCGCGGTAAGCTTTTTTGCCGTGCTTATACTTTCGGTGGTGTCGTTTTCATATATGCTTGCCCCTAAGGATAACACAAAGGAGGCAGGCATAGTAAATCCGAGTGCCCACGGCTTTTACTCCGAACCGAAAAATACAATTGACGTTGCCGTTATAGGCAATTCCGACGCATACAGCGGCTTTTCACCTATGGAACTTTGGAAAAATTACGGCTACACGTCATATGTAAGCGGCGAGGGTCGGCAGACCGTGGCGCAGGCGTATGTTATGCTGAACGATATTTTAAAATGCCACAAGCCTAAGGTGGTAATTTTAGAGACCGACGGCTTTTTTACAAAATCAAAGGTGGTGGAAAGCGCCGCGAAAATTATAAACACCTCGCTCGGCTCCTGCTTTTCGGTTTTTCAGTACCATGACCGCTGGAAAAAGGTCAAGCCCGATGAGCTTTTGAAAAAGCCGCGTTTTACCGCGCACTGCGCACCCAAGGGTCAGTGGCTCAGCAATGATGTTAAGGGCTATATGGGCGGGGAGTATATGGTTAAAAGCAAAGATAAAGCGGAAATACCGCTTGCCGCAAAAACCGCGGCTAACGCCTTTATTAAAGCCTGCCGCGCAAACGGCATTAAGGTAATACTGTTAGAGCTGCCTTCGCAAAGCTCATGGAGCTATCGAAAGCACAACGCGGTAAAGGAATTTGCCGCCGCTTACGATATTCCTTTTATCGATATGAACATAGACCGCGCGCGGTTTGATTTTAACTGGAAGACCGACACGCGCGACGGCGGCAACCACCTCAACAACCGCGGCGCGAGAAAATGCACACTGTTTTTAGGAGATTATTTGAGTCGCAATTACGAGCTCACCGACCGTCGCACCGACAAGAGCTTTTCTCTTTGGAACAGGGATTATGATGAATACCGTAAAAAGGTTAAAATATGATTTGAAATAAAGCAACCGCGCCGCATCCGATCAAACGGGTGCGGCGTGATGTTTTGCTGCTTAAAATTATTCCTTTGTTAAAAGCTCTATTATTTTGGAATATATACTGCTGTCGTTTAAAAAACGGTTTTTAATAAACAGCGCTTGCTCCTCGTCTCCAACAAGCAGCTTTACCGTCATAAACGGTTGACCGTTATCGATTGCCGAGCAGGTTATAAATGTTCTGCCGTCTTCCTTTGAAATTTTAATGTCGTTTTCCTTTGCATTCTTAAAGCGCGCGACCATTTTGAGCGCGGCGGTATACGCCCTGTCCCTTACACTTATTGCAAGTGAGGTTTTGAGTGTTTCGGCGATGCTTTTACCGCTTTCGGTGGCAATGTAGGTATCGTCACACTCGTCGACAAGCGAGAGCTGACCGTTTTTCAAAAGCGCGGCTATGGAATCGTTAACCTCAAAACAGTTGGCAATACCTTCATAATGCAAAATATCGGCTAACAGTCTGCCGGGAACAGGCTCGCCTATGGATGAAATTATATAGCAGATAAGTATTCGTATATCCGCCGTGCCGAAAAGACCGCCTATGCGGGAAACTCCGGCGGCAAGTGCATCGTTTTCCATATTCGCGCCTCCTTATTTCATTCTATATCATTATAATATTATTATAGCCCCGAATCGGCAAATTTTCAAGGGAAAATTGAAAATATCCGAAAAGCGCGATAAATCTTGTAAAACGAAAATCTTGACTTTTTGCGGTTATATGGTATAATAATCATTGCGTTTACGGATATGCGTATATGCGCCGGCAGCTCAGCCGGATAGAGCGACTGCCTCCTAAGAATATGTTATGGCGACCGTCTTTTAAGCAAAAGTGATTGACAATGAGTTAATTTAAGCCTAAAATTGAATAGATTTTAAAGATGTTTCCGTAGCTCAGCTGGATAGAGCGACCGCCTCCTAAGCGGCAGATTGTTCGATTCCTTCGAGCAGTGAAAATTGCATAAATCTTAAAAATGTCTCAGTAGCTCAGCTGGATAGAGCACACGCCTCCTAAGAATATGTTATAACGACCGCCTTTCGGGCAAAGGCGATTGACATTGAGTAAGTTTAAGACTAAAATTGAATAGATTTTAAAGATGTTTCCGTAGCTCAGCTGGATAGAGCGACCGCCTCCTAAGCGGCAGATTGTTCGATTCCTTCGAGCAGTAAAAATTGCATAAATCTTAAAAATGTCTCAGTAGCTCAGCTGGATAGAGCACACGCCTCCTAAGCGTGGGGTCGGAGGTTCAAATCCTCTCTGGGACGCCAGAAAGCACCGCTGCAAGCCTTTTTTTGGGGTTTGCAGCGTTTTTTTGTTCCTCCTTCTCCCGGTAATTTCACTTCCGTTACCGGGAGATTTGTATACGCCGCATGATGTATATTTGCTAATTGGACTCGAACGCTTTTCAGAAATTTGCTAAGAAAATTCTGCGTTTTGCTAATTCGATTTTTCGGATCACTTTGCCGGGGCTTGCGCCGCTATCAGGGCTGCGAGCGCACTCGCCAGCTCCGGCGACTTCTGAAGCTGCTCCACAAGGCTTTCAAGGTCCAGGGTCGCAGGTTCCGATTTTGCCGGTTCCTCCGGCGGACGGACATTGCGGAGATCAGGCTTGGCATAGAAGGCAGTCTCGAATTTCTGAGCATTGACCTTTCTATCCTCGTCCAGAATATGAGCATAGATACTGGTTATCATGTCGATCTCGGCATGGCCCGTATCGCCCTGGGTAGCTTTCAGATCGCCGTGGTTCAGTTTCAGTTTGTAGGTGGTACTGGAATGACGGAGAGAATGGAAGACCACCTTCGGCAGCCCTGCGTCCTCACGGAGCTTTGCAAACTCTTTGAGGATGATCCGATCCTCGCAGGGCCGTCCATTGGGAAGTGCCACCACCAGATCGAAATCCTGATACTCGTCGCCCAGGAAGCCTTTCAGCTCGTCCTGGGACTTCTTCCATTCCCGCAGGATGTAAGCCAGCGTTTTCGGCAGCCACACCTTACGGATACTGGAATCGGTTTTCGGCTTTTTCAGAACAATTCTTGTGCTGGTGTTCGGCATGAGCGGAGTGAAGATGTAATAGATATCCTTCTCACCCAGCGTTTCAATCGCCCGTTTGGAAGCCCTCGTCAGCTCCTTGTCGATGTAGACATAGGCATTATCCGCCGCAATATCTTCATCGGAAATATGGACGTTCTCCCAGGTCAGCCCCAGGATTTCACCCATACGCAGAGAGCAGGCAAAGGAAAGGTTCATTGCTACATAGAGCTTGCTGTCCGTGCATTTGTCCAGGGCAAGACGGATCATATCCGCTGTCCAGATATCCCGTTTCGCATACTCCGTTTTCGGGAGGATCACATTGTCAAAGGGATTTCTTGCAATGATTTCCCATCGTACCGCCTGCTTAAACGCACACCGCAGGAGCTTGATGATCTTTTCAATGGTCTTGTCGCTGACATAGGTAGTAACAGCCTTTCGGGTCTTGGTAGACACCGACTTGGTTTTCTGCAAGGTCTGAATATAACCGTCAACCGCACGGGGAGTAACCGCCTGTACCTCCATATCACCGATGATCGGATTGATATAGTTCGCAATCAGCGCCGTTTGGCTGTCATACATAGACACGCCCCATTTCTTTTCTCCGTAAAGAGATACGAAGTCATAAAGGAACTCGGTGATCGTCTGATTGCTTGGCGGGAGAAAAGTTCCCGTGTGCTGCTGATTTTCGATTTCTGCCTTGCGCTTCAAGGCCTCTTTGTGGGTATGCCAGGTTTCCCACTTCTGTTTGGTTTCTCCGTTTTCGTCCACATAGTTGTAAACAACGGAATAGTTTTTCTTTCGCTTGATTATAGATGCCATATCGTTCTTCCTTTCTTGGATCACAGGTCGAGGGAGTCAAGCCACTCGTCAAATGACCGCTTGGAAATGCGTATGGCGTTACCAATTCGCACGATTTTGAAGTGCCCTTCTTTTACAAGGATATATGCGGAAGTTCTTCCGATGCCCAGAATTTGAGCAATATCGTCAACCGTATACGTCCTTCTTTCAGGGGTTTCTTTCTTCGTGCCGTTCCATGTTTGAGACATGAGAACCCCCTTTCAGTTATGAAAAGGAACAGCACGAATATGTGTGGGTAATATAACTTCCACCATCATTTTACCGTGCTGCTCCGTGTTTGTCTGCTGCTAATTGAAAAGTTTACGATCTATCCATAAACTTTCAAAAAAGAAAAGTAGGCTTACGGACGGCTGCTGGCACAGCTCCACGGGAGTCTAACCCCGGCCCATGCTGATGGGTGCGGCGCACAATGCTTTGTGGGCGTTCAATGCGCGAGTATCTTTAACCCTGCCCGTGTGTCATCGCCCGCAAGCCGCCACGCTTGCTTTGCGGCCTGGTGCTGTTCGCTCGCCCGTTACAGTGGTCCCGTCCTGCGGACTTGAAACGAGGTCATGGCGCACCGGCCGTATGGCTCGGCACAAACAGGAATGTATCCGTTTGCCTTATACTGCGGCGTTGGCCTCCCAACGGGCTTTCTTTGTCAAGGTGCTGCCTTCGGCCACGAAAGAGAGAAACAGGGAAAGGGTAAGCTGTTTCCGCTTTCAGACCGGGCTTGTCAGCTCATACTGACAATGGAATGAATGAGCTTGATCTCCAATCGGCGCTTCATGTACTCGTCCACCCGAACATGGGGCTGGCCGTCAGGATCGTAAAGCGTCCGGGTGCAGAGCTTATTGATATAGCCCTCATAATACCGGAGTACCTGATCCACAGCCTGAGAGTTCCCGTCACGGGCGGCGTCGATCACCGAAAGAGGAAGAAGCTCCTTGCCCTTGTAAGTGGGTTTCTTCATACATTCAACCTCCCTTCGGCATGAGTGCGGCCAACTTGATCCGCAGCTCGGTCAATGATTTTGCCCTTCGCCGCTGAACAGCACTGCGAGACATTCCAACAAGGCGGCCAACCTCCTGATCCGGCAGGTCCAGAACAAAATGCAGGATCAAAATACTCTGCTCCTGAACGGACAAACCGGCGAAGGCATCAGCCACAAGCTCGTTTTCAATATGTAGGTCATACCCATGGGACGAGAATGTAAATCTGTCACTGGGGTAATGATCTACAACGCAGAGCTTGTCTATCTCCATTTGCGGAAGGTCGCTGAATGACAGTTCCCTGTCACGGCGCCTCTGCATTTCCCGGAGGTAGTCGATTGCCTCATGGTACAGTACCAGCTTGCAGTAAGCATCGAACTGGCACCGCTCGCCATAGTCATTGCGGGGGATCATATCCATCTTTTCACCCCCTTTCCTGGGGGAATGAGGTGGGTTTCTCCCTTTCCGCTAACAAGGCGAACGCAAAGCCGCTCGCTACCCGCTAAAAGCCTCCTTTTTGAAAATTTTTCAAAAAATTTTTTCGAGGCGGGCTTGTCCTCGGAAAACAGCAAAAAGCGCCCAGCAAGTCGCAACGGACCTGCAGGGCGCAGAAATGTTTTATAAAGAAGATTGCTTACATGGTATAGTTCATATCCAAAGCCGGACTGCCTCGATGGAGGGGCTATGCTTTTTTTAACTGGTGCAGATCATGGATACTGCGAAAAAGAGAAAAGGACACGGCAAAATAACCTCCAATCGGCTACCGTGTCCCTGCAAGTCGTCATTGGTTTGTGTAGACGCAAAGAAACGGCGGCTCTGAAAATCAAAGCCGCCGTTTCAAATGGGCGTGTCAAATTGTCTGCTCTACGACGGCTTTTTTTCTTTTGCCGTCGTGCGGCAGATCATTTCAATATTCGGTTGAAGTATCGTTATTCGGTGTTAAGTTCTACTAATACAACCTCTGGACGATTATTAAATCGGAATGGAATAATACTATTTCCAAGGCCGCGGCTAACAACCATATTTGTCTTTCCGTCTGTATAAAGGCCGGAATCATATTTAGGAAACAGCCCTTGATTGGGGGCAACGAGCCCCCCAATAAAAGGTAATCGAAACTGCCCTCCGTGTGCATGACCACATAAAACCAAATCAACACCACAGCATACATAGGTTTCAAATAACTCTGGCCGATGTGATAGCAGTATAGTGTAACTGTTTTCGTCATCAATAAGGCTATTCAATTTTGTGTTGACCATGGCTGGCGCTTCATTAAACATATCGCCCTTAATCGTAAAGTCAGAATCAGAAAGCCCGATAAGGGTAATCATTTCGTTGTTATGCACTAACTGTATTGCTTCATCTTCAAGGACAGTTACGCCAGACGCTTCAAGCCCTGTTTTGAATTGATCATAATGTGAGAAGTTAGCTTCGTGGTTTCCAGTTACAAAGTAGACAGGGGCTATTTGAACAGCTTGTTTTATAAAATCAAACGCAATCTCAATGTCTGTATGTCCAGCATCGATTAAATCTCCAGTTATCACAATAATATCCGGTTCGTGTTCAGACAGCAATTCTATCAATTCTGTATTGCTTTCTCCAAATTCAGCATTATGCAAGTCGGACACTTGTGCAATCCGAAAATTAGAAAAGGCAGATGGTATGCGATCGCTGGAGATATTAACCATACTTACCATCAATGCTGAATTGCCCCATATAGTATAGATTATCAAAACCAGCAGTATAGTTGTTAATACACAAATCTTCACCAATACTCTGGTGGAAAGGATTTTTTTCATTTTTTCCTCTCTTTCATCAACTTAATTATAAAAAAATCAGCTTACAAACAGGTGAATTTCAACTTACGAATTTGTAAGACAAAAGTGGGCGGCTTCTAAAGCCACCCGCTTCAAAAGTAGAATTACTGTGCGCTGATTGTATCAACAATGGACATATTGCGTATTCTCTTGATTGGCCCATGCACAGCCAGAATTACAGAGCTTACGACAATTAACAGAATAACAGCTACCTCTGGTAATGGAGGAGTCCAAGCATCCCCCCATCTATAACTTATCAACATTCCAAACAATAGCTTGTTACAAAACAGTCCCAACACCGTACCAACTACACCGCCGATTATGGTATAGGTGAAGGCTTCTGCAACAATCATTTTACTTAGCTGTCCCATGCTAACGCCGATGGCACGGAAAGCGCCATACTGTTTCAACCGTGCAGACACACTCATGGAAATACTATTGATTATGTTAAAAATTGTAATCATTGCAATTAGGACGAGGAATCCATAGATGAACAGCCAAAAACAATAGTAAGTTCCCATGGTACTGCTGTTACCCATGCGTTCATCAGCGAAAGTAAATGAGGAATCTACCATTTGGCGGATCACATAAACATCTTCGTCTGTTGTGCCTTTCACTAACTGCACATCAATAACCGTATATTTCGACTCGCCAGTAATTTGTTCAAATGTATCCTCTGAACAAATAATTGTTCCAACACCGGCGGCACTGTAAAACGGACAGTCGGACAACATTCCCACGATTTGGATTTCTTTACTTTGTCCGTTTGTATTCAACGATACAGTATCGCCTATTTGTATTGTGTTCTGCGAATTATAAACAATTAAGCCCGTCCCTAAATCAGTTTGCACAGATTCCAGAGAACCCTCTAATAAATAGTCCTTTGCCCAATCAAATTGATACTGCTCATAAGAGATTAAATCCATCTTTTTTTCAATACCGTTTGTGACAGACGGAACCTCGTATGCAAATTTTCTTCCATACGCTAAATCCACAACAGGATTTTCCTTTAGATCATCAAGTAATGCTTTGTCAATAGCACAGACGTTATCAGGGCTTATGATAGATAAATCTGCTGTCCAAGGTTGGAGCGGTGTTAAGGTATGCTGCATGAACTCAACTGTTACAGAGAATGAAAGGAAAAGGATAATACTGAGAGCAAATGAGCTTGTCATCAAAAACAGATTTTTCCGATTTGCTTTTGCATGATAAATTCCAAGTGCTGTATCAATCTTAAGCAGTTGTGTATTAGCAGCATTTCTTGCAGGCTCCAAGTCGTTTGCATTACCGGAAACCGCTGCCAACGGAGATACTTTTGCTGCTTTCTTTGCCGGAGAATAGGCAGCGAACAAAACCGTTACCAAGCCCACAACGATTCCTGCAAGAATACTTGGTACGCTAAATCCGAATGTAGGCATCGCTTTGAAAAATTCCGGACTTAGGAAACGCAAAATCGCACATAAGACCCAAATGACAACTATACCGATGGAAATACCCACAGGGATTGCCAAACGGCACCAACTAAGCGCCTCTTTCCGTACTAAGCGCATAACCTGTTTTGGTGTTGCACCGATACAGCGCATAAGGCCGAAAAATTCGGTACGCTGGGCTACATTGCTGTTCAGGCTGCTTGCAATCATCATAATACCAGCTAACATTACCAGTACAAACAATACAGCCGCAGCCAAGTAAACCTGTAACAAAAAGGGAACGCGGCTTTGTCCAAGCAATCCAAGCAGATTGTTGTTGGAAGATATTTGTTCATTCGATAAATTGCATTGTTCTTTCAAATCTGCAATTTTCCCTTGTATATTTCTTGTGTTTGCAAATTGAGTAAAAAACATAATGCCGTAATCATTCGGCTCCCCGTCTGATACATTCGGATAAATCGCGCAGTAATCCTCTGTGTTCAAAATGATGCCGTAGGAGTCGCCACTCATGATCGAGGCGGTATTATTCATAAATCCTGATATGGTAAAATTCAGTTTATCGCCATCAGGAGTTTCTACGGCAATGGGATCACCAATCGCAACACCCATTATCTGCTTTGCATTTTCAGTCACCAACGCTTCATTACTTGTCTGTGGAAAAACACCTTCTTCAATTTGGTCAGTCCAGATTTCAGTTATATAGCTTTCATCACAACCGCATATCGCTACATCTTTTCCACCCAAAGTGTAGCCTAAATCTCCACGATAATTGAGTACGCCATACGGTGAAAATACTTCAATATCAGGGCGTGAAGCAATAATTGCTGCTTCTTCATTGCTGATATTCTTAATGGCAATATGCCAATTCCCAGACTCCTGCTGTGCCTGCAAAATCTGGCTGCGGATGAACATATCTGCCATTCCAAAAATAGTTGTAACCAGAAATACCGCCAGCACAATGCAGAAAATAGACATTCTGCTTTGCTTCTTGTGGATTTTTGCGGATATGGGAACAAGGTCAAGATAATGCTTCATTTGTTTTTCCTCCCAAATCCGTCAAAACGCCATCTGATACCCGGAACACCCGATCAACGGATGCAGTCAAATCCTTATTGTGGGTAATCATCAGGATTGTTTGCTGATAGCGACGGGACGCCTGCGTAAGCAGGGCGATAACATCCTGACTATTCTTGCTGTCCAGATTGCCAGTAGGTTCATCTGCCAGAATCAGTTTGGGCTTTGTGATTAACGCCCGGCCAATGGCAACACGCTGCTGCTGTCCGCCGGATAGTTGGCTCGGCAGGTGATGTCGACGCTCGGTAAGTCCCAAGAGTTCCAAAATTTCTTCCACTGCTGCCGGGTCTGGTTTGCGATAGTCCAAAAGAAGCGGAAACATGATATTCTGCTCCACATTCAGCTCGGAAACCAACTGAAAGGATTGGAAGATAAAGCCGATATTACGACGGCGGAAAATCGTGCGCTGTTCCTCTTTCATGGAAAACAGGTCTTGTTCATCAATCCAAATGTGGCCGGAAGTAGGGGTATCCAAAGCTCCAATACAGTTCAGTAATGTGCTTTTGCCAGAACCGGATTCACCCACAACGGCAGCAAATTCGCCTTTATCCAGGGAGAAGGAAACCTTCTTCAACGCTTCGACTTTCGCCTCACCCTTGCCATAAGTTTTACATAAATCTTGTACTTTCAATATTTCCATAGTCATCAGTACCTCCTTTCTCAAAAGGATAGCAAAAACAGCTTACAAGCAGGTGAATTTGACCTTACAGATCCGTAAGGAAAGATAGTGTAAACAGCGTACCTTTTCCGACTTCACTTTGTACGGAGATAACACCGTTTTGACCCTCAATAATGGACTTGGCAAGGGGAAGCCCCAGCCCGATTCCTTGTGTATCAAGGGAATGTTTGCTGCGATAAAAGCGTTTAAAGATATGGTAAATATCTTCCGGGACTATGCCGTTACCATTATCAGAAATAAAAATCCGAAACATAGCAGGAGTGCGCTCCCATGTAATACGGACAATACCGCCAGCTTGCGTGTGATCCAGTGCATTTTTTACAATGTTTCCAATCGCTTCACCTGTCCATTCCATGTCACAAATAAGCTGCTGTTCACCATCGCCATCTATCTGAATCTGCTTGCTTTCGCTTTTAGCCCTTGTGGTTAGGTCATTGACTGAATGAGCTATCAGCTCGGACACACGGCAACTTTTTTTCTCAAAAATGATGTTTCCCGTATCCAGTCGGGTTATCTTCAACATGGATAAGATTAACTGCTCCATACGCTTTAGAGAAATACCCATCTTCGCCGCAAACTGTTTGACCGTTTCTGCATTTTCTGGCTCACTTTCAATGATCTCCTGATACATAGTGAGGGCTGCCAGAGGCGTTTTGAGCTGGTGAGATATATCGGATATGGTGTCTTTCAAAAACTCTTTTGCTTTACGTTCTGTTTCATTTTTGGATTGGAGCATAGTTGCAAGCTGTTCTATCGAAGAAAACACTTGGTAGATAGCCCCCTCATAATTCTGCGGTAAATGACAAGAGTAATCCCCGTTGATGTAATTTAGCAATATTTTGTCGGCCTGTTGATACAATCGCTTCCTTTTCCAGAAAAAAATAAATATTCCTATGGCAAGCACAAAGAGAAAAAATAGCACAGTGCATAGCATGGTGCAGAAAGCGGAACGCTGAAATTGATTGAAATAAGGCCGCATACTGCTTTCTGACTGTTTTCCCAAACCCGCAGCCGCTAATAATGACCTACCATCGTCACTGATGTCTGTGTTCGTAAAGGCAACTGCAACTACTTCTTTCGGAACACCCTGTTCCAAAAGTGAGGATGAAACCGCTTCATCATGTTTGAGCCATAGGACTTCCGCATCGTTCACCTGATAAATAGTCAAAACGGTTGCTGTACCTACAAACAGCAGAGCAAACAAAGTCAAAAATAGCAGGAACCCTTTAATCTGTCTATCTTGGTACAAACTCATATAGACACCTCTTTCCATTGGTAGCCGAACCCACGAATGGTTATAAGGTGTTCTGGATGGGACGGATTGGTTTCCACTTTTTCACGAAGCCGCCGTACATAGACGGACAGGGTATTATCATCAACAAAATTTCCTGTATCATCCCACAGCTCATTTAGAATGATGTCCCTTGTCACAACGCGATTTGCGTTTCTTACCAGCAGACAAAGCAAACGATATTCGGCGCTTGTCAAATCCAATGCTTTTCCCTTTAAGGTTGCACGGCTACCCAACAGATCAATGGTAATGTCGCCACATTCCATAGAAGTGTTTTTTTCGCTTTTGGAAACTCCGGCCCGACGCAACAGCGCCCGGATGCGGGAACACAATTCCCCCAGTTTGAAAGGCTTGGTGATATAATCGTCCCCACCGCTATCTAATCCACGAATTATGCTGACTTCTTCATCCGATGCAGTCAGGAATATAAT
>CDZG01019995.1_pt1 | contig 93304 bp, 83 predicted proteins | sample 557741 | NCBI WGS metagenome assembly CDZG01 (sample SAMEA3182086, study PRJEB8094) | gut metagenome | biome: human; feature: gut; material: Stool; isolation source: human stools | place: Canada | collected 2013-01-21
GTCCGGGTCTGTGGTGGAAACAGTCTTTTCTGCGGTTTCCTGTGAGCCTCCACCCCCCTGGGGATGGTTTTCATCATCCTCATCTTCAATGGGCTTCTTGCCCAGCTTTTCTCTTTCCGCGTTGACCTCTCTGCGAAGCTGACCAGAGTAGACCTTTGCTGCCTTCGCAACCTGTTCCTTCTGGAACTTTTTCTTGTTGGCGCTGGCTTTGATGTGGGTGCCGTCAATGAAAATTGCGCTGGTGTCCAGCATCCTGTTATTCAGTGCCTTGTTGAGGATGTGCTCAAAAATCTCACTGGTCAGCTCATCTGGAAAGCGTTTGCAGAATGCATAGCTCACCGTCGCAAAGTGCGGAATATTATCCAGCAGCCCATAGCCTAAAAACCAGCGGTAGGAGAGCGTATCCTGGATCCTCTGGTAGGTCTGCCGCAGAGACGGTATCCCAAACAAATGCTGAATGAGTACCATCTTGACCAGCACAACCGGATCTGTGCCGGGACGGCCATTGTCATGGCAGTAGTACGGGTCTAGCCGTTCATACAGCCACTCATAATCCATGACCTTTTCTATTTTCCGCAGCAGATGCTCCTTTGGCACCAGCGCCTCCAAATCTACGATGATTGGCTCATGCCGTGCGTCTTTTCTCCAACCTTCCATGTAAACACCCCCGTTTCCTCTATTATAGCAGAAACAGGGGCGTTTGGGTAGTTTTTTGACAGACTGAGCACCGTGGACATTGTCCACGGTGCTTTTTTATTCTTCCGTATACCGGCGGAGGACGTGCTCGCTGGTCAGCACCAGATCGTGGGGGATCACCGCCCGGTCGCCGGGATGGCAGTCCAGTCCCGTCACGTCCACCATGGTATGGGTCAGGCCCGGCGGCGCGATCACCGGAGCTTCCGCCCCGTGGAGGAGGACGTATTTCCGCCGCTGCTTCCAGAAGGCCCGCAAGCCGCGGTCACGGTAAGTGAACGCGCCGTCGGAAGTGCCTGCCGCCAGAACGGCCACCTCGGTATCCCGCCGCAGCAGCGTGTCGCCGTAGCCCACGCGGTCGCCTTTTTTCAGGCGGCGCATGGTGCAGACCTCTGCCTCCAGCACGGCGGCAGGCGTGCCGCCGCAGCAGCCAGTCAGGCCTGAGCCGATGCGCACCGCATCCAGCCGGTATTGGGGTACGTCCGCCGTGCGGGTGGCGGCGATGTGCCGCAGCCCCACGGGATAGCCGTCCAGCTCCAGCAGCACCCGGCTGAACCGGGCAAACTGTTCCGGCGCGGCGGCAGCGCCCCGGAAGTGGGAGAAGATGCCCTGCACCCGCAGGTTGTCCAGCGCGAATACCCGCTTCATCTCCTCCGTCTGCTCCGGCAGAAAGCCGAAGCGGCCAAAGCCGGAATCCACCGCCAGATGCACCCGCGCATCCATGTGCAGCGCGTCGATGGCCTGGGCCTGAGCCAGACTCTCCACCGCCAGAATGACCCGCCGCTGTAGCAGCGCCCGCAGCAGCGGCAGCTCGTGAACGCAGCACAGAAGCAGCAGGTCGGTTTCCGGCTGTGCCAGCGCCAGCGCTTCCTCCGGTGTGGCACAGGCAAACAGGGTGACGCCCTGCCGCGCCAACAGGTCCCGCAGCGGCTGTGCGCCAAGGCCATAGCCGTTGCCCTTGAGAATGGGGATCACCTGTCCGGCTTCGGCATAGCGCCGGTAATTTTGCAGGAGAGCCCCGGTATTGACGATCAATTCTGCCATGATAAGCTCCTTGTGGGGTATAGTGGATCACGTACATATGGTAAACGCGTCAGGCGGCGAAAATGTTTCGCCGCGCCGCTGTTTTCCCAGTATGCCTCGCCAGCGGGGAAATATGCCTTTATCCATCTACTTGCCGTTTTCCGCCCTCTGACGCGAAATTGGCAGAAAAACAGGAAAGACACGTCAGCGACGTGTCTTTCCTGTTTGAGCTTGTCAAAAAAGGGCATAGCCCTTTTGGGCAAGTATAAAAGAACTCCTCCGCTTTACGGAGGAGTTCTTTTATACTTGTATCGCTTACTTGACGCAGATGGTCTCGATCTCCACCAGAGCGCCTTTGGGCAGTGCGCCGACCTCCACAGCGGAGCGGGCGGGATACTGACCCTCGGTAAAGAACTCGGCGTACACCGCGTTCATGGCGGCGAAATCGCCCATATTCTGCAGGAACACGGTGGTCTTGACCACGTTGTCCATGGTCAGGCCGGCCTCGGTCAGAATGGCCTTGATATTGGTCAGCACCTGACGGGTCTGCTCGGTGATGCCGCCAGGGACGAACTCGCCGGTAGCGGGATCAAAGGGCACCTGACCGGAGGTGACAACAAAAGTGCCGCAGTCGATGGCCTGGGAATAGGGGCCGATGGCGGCGGGCGCGTTGGTGGTGGAAATGATCTTCTTCATGGGGACGTCCTCCTTCTTATATACTGTGCTCCTATGGTACACCAGCGGCGGCAAAAAGTCAACGAGGAACCAATCCCGCACCCCCGCCGTATACTGATGCAGGGAGAGGCATCTCTCCCGCAAGGTCTTATGGACGAAAAAGGGAGGCACATATGAACAACATCATCTCGATCCGGGACGCCGCCCTGACCTATCAGGCCCGCAATGGCGAGGTGGAAGCGCTGGGCGGCGTATCCTTTGATGTGGCGGAGGGGGAATTCGTCAGCATCGTGGGGCCCTCCGGCTGCGGAAAATCCACGCTGCTGGGCGTGCTGGCGGGACTGGAGACGCTGGACGGCGGTGCGGTGTCGCTGTACGGCCAGCCGGTGACGGGCGCCAGCGGCCGGATGGGCTTCATGCCCCAGCGGGATCAGCTGTTTGAATGGCGCTCCATCCGGGACAATGTGATGCTGGGGCTACAGATCCGCCGCGACCGCGACCCGGCCCACCGCGACCACGTGGAAACGCTGTTGAAGCGCTACGACCTGTCGGAATTCGCCGTCAAGCGGCCCGACCAGCTGTCCGGCGGCATGCGGCAGCGGTGCGCCCTGATCCGCACGCTGGCCACAGGCCCGGATATCCTGCTGCTGGATGAACCCTTCTCGGCGCTGGACTATCAGACCCGGCTGGCGGTATCCGGCGATATCTGGCGCATCATCCGCTCCGAGGGCAAGACCGCCCTGCTGGTGACCCACGACATTTCCGAGGCCGTCAGCATGTCGGATCGGGTGGTGGTGCTGTCCCGGCGGCCCGCCACGGTCAAGGCGGTGTTCGACATGGGAGAGCTGCGGCAGATGGATCCCATGAAGCGGCGGGAAAATCCCGCCTTTCCCCGGTATTTCGATGCCATATGGAAGGAGCTGGAGCTGCATGATTGAACCTGCCGTGTCGCCCAAGCGGGCGATGTATCTGCGGGATGTGCGGCGGCAGAGCCGCCGGGTGCGGCTGTGGCAGCTGGCAATTTTAGTGGGCTTCTTCGCCTTCTGGGAGCTGAGCTGCCGCGTCGGTCTCAGCGACGGCTTTCTGGTCAGCAGTCCCAGCCGCATCGCCGCCACGTTTCTGAGCCTGTGCCGCAGCGGTGATGTGCTGCTGCACGTAGGCGTCTCCTGCTGGGAGACGGCAGTGGGCTTCCTGCTGGGCACCGCCGCCGGAACGGTGGTGGCCGTGGCCATGTGGTGGTGGCCCACCCTGAGCCGTGTGCTGGATCCGTATCTGGTGGTGCTGAACGCGCTGCCGAAAACAGCCCTCGGCCCCATCTTCATCGTGTGGATGGGCGCCGGAACCGGCGCCATCATCGTCATGACGCTGGCTATCTCGCTGATCGTCACCATTCTCAACATGTACGAGGGCTTCCGCGCCACGGACGCCCAGAAGACCCGGCTGATGGCCGCCATGGGCGCCAGCCGCTGGCAGCTTTTGCGGATGCTGGTGTTTCCCGCCAACTACGCCACGCTGCTGAACACCCTGAAGGTCAACGTGGGCCTTTCGTGGGTAGGCGTTATCATGGGCGAGTTTCTTGTCTCACGGGCCGGTCTTGGGTATCTGATCGTTTATGGCTCCCAGGTGTTCAACATGGATCTGGTGATGACCAGCGTGTTGCTGCTGCTGGTGGCCGCAGTGGTCATGTACCGGCTGGTGCTGTGGGTGGAAAAAATACTGTATCATTTATTGGGGGTAAAAGCATGAAAAAGATCTTCGCACCGGTGCTGGCCGCCCTGATGCTGCTGCCGCTGCTCTGCGGCTGCGGCACGGGGACGGCAGAGGCGGAACTGACCACGGTACGCCTGAACGAAGTGACCCATTCTGTGTTCTACGCGCCGCAGTATGTGGCCATGGAGCTGGGCTTCTTCGCCGATGAAGGCCTTGCCATTGAGCTGACCAACGGCGGCGGGGCCGACAAGGTGATGACCGCCGTGGTCTCCGGACAGAGCGACATCGGTCTGGCGGGGCCGGAGAGCTGCATCTACATTTACAATCAGGGCAAGGACGATCATCCGGTGGTGTTCGGCCAGCTGACAGCCTGCGACGGCGCGTTCCTGATGGGCCGGGAGGACGTTTCCTTTAACTGGGAGGATCTGCGGGGCAAGACCATCATCGGCGGCCGGAAGGGCGGCGTGCCGGAGATGACGCTGGAATACGTGCTGCGCCAGCACGGTCTGGAGCCGCAGAAGGACGTGATCGTGGACACCAGCGTGCAGTTCAACATGATGGCTGGGGCCTTTACCGGCGGGCAGGGAGACTATGTGACGCTGTTTGAGCCTGCCGCCACGCAGGTGGTCACCTCCGGCGAGGGGTATATCCTCTGCTCCATCGGTGCGGAAAGCGGCGCGATCCCCTATACCGCCTATTTCGCGTCCCAGAGCTACACAGCGGAGCATGACGACGTGATCACCGCCTTCTGCCGCGCCATTGCCAAGGCGCTGGACTGGGTGGATTCCCACACCGACCGTGAGGTGGCCGAGGCCATCATCGGCCAGTTCCCCGACACAAGCCTTGACACGCTGGAGGCCGTCACCGCCCGCCACCGGGAGATCGGTGCGTGGAACACGCCCCTGACCATGGAGAAGGCGGCGCTGGAGCGGCTGGAGACGGTCATGACCCAGGCGGGCGAGCTGACTGATGACCAGTGGGTGGACTTTGATAAGCTGGTGGATAACCACTGGGCGGCAGCGGCAAGATGAAAAGCAACAAGCTCTGTCATTCCGAGCCAGTGCGAACACTGGCGTGGGAATTCGTAATTCGCCCCCCTTGTGTAAAGGGGGCTGTCAGCAAAGCTGACTGGGGAATTGTCCGTCATGTGACAACCCCTCCGTCAAAAATCAAAGATTTTTGACACCTCCCCTTACACAGGGGAGGCAAGAAAAACGCTCCCCCGGTAGGGGAGCGTTTTTGTGTTATGATCTTCTCTTCTTCCCGACGATCCACGCGCCGCCGGTCAGGCTCAGCAGCGCCATAGCACCGTACAGGGCAACGCCCGCGTCGCCGGTTTTGACGGACTGGACGGTCTTATCGTTCTTGTCCGTCTTGCCAGTCTCGCCGCCGTGGGAGGGAATGCCGCTGTTGTCGCGCTTCACCTTGGGGATCACGGTGTCCTCCTGCGTGATCTCGATGGTAGCTTTGGCGTCCTTATAGTACTTGCCGCAGCCGGAGCAATACCAATACTCGATATTGCCCTCCCGCAGTATGGTGGCCCTTTGGGCGGGGAAGTGCTTCAGGTCGGTATGGTTGTCGGGGTCGAGCCCGCCACGCAGATCTCGCACACCGCCTTGTGGCAGCAGTCCGCCGTGCCGCCGGTGTGGTTGGAGATGGTCTTGCCGCAGTAGTCGCACTTGTGATCTTTGTCGGTGTCGGCGCACTCGCTCAGCGTCTTGCCGCAGTAATCGCACTTGTGATCCTTGTTGTCATCCGCGCATTCACTCAGCGTCTTGCCGCAGTAGTCACACTTGTGATCCTTGTTATCATCCGCGCATTCGCTCAGCGTCTTGCCGCAGTAATCACACTTGTGATCCTTGTTGTCATCCGCGCACACGCTCAGCACCTTGCCGCAGTAGTCGCACTTGTGATCCTTGTTGTCATCCGCGCACTCGCTCAGCACCTTGCCGCAGGTATCGCAGATGTGGTTCTTGTCGGCGTCGGCGTGCTCCGCATAGGCATCCTTCGCATCGCAGCCGTTGGCGCACTCGTGCCAGTGATGCGTCTCGTCGGAGTTCCACTCCTGTTTCCAGCTGTGGCCGGTGGCGTCGATTTGCTCTGTCTTTTTCCTGCCGCATTCGTTACAGGTAAATGTTTTTTCGCCCGCATTTGTACAGGCAGGTTGTGTCGTTACCTTGCCATTGTCCCAATCATGGGAACCCTCTTCATCATTTACCCTACAGCAGGAATACTCTTTCCAGTGCTTGTTTTCGTCACTCTGCCACCCACCCAGTGTTCCGGCGTGGTTGTTGGGGTTCTTTCCGCCGTACTCGGCGTTGCAGACATTGCATTTTGCTCTGGCAATGCAGGTGGCTTCGCCGCCGGAGCAGCTTTCCGTCTCGGTGTGGCTGGCGTCGCGGGAGCAGACGCGGGTGTGGGTGACATTGCCGTTGGACTTCCATGCGCCCCATTCATGGCCCAGAACGCTGCCGGATTCAAAGGTAGCCTCGCTGGCCGTACCCTTGGAGCTCAGGCCGCAAACCGTGCAGGACTTGTAGTAGACCGCTTTCTCCGTGCAGCTGGAGCTGGATTTCAGGTACTGCTCCTCTGCCGTCTCCGCTGTGAAGTCGTGCGCCTTCAGCGTACCGTACTCGCTCTTGCAAACCTCGCAGATTGCCTTGGCAGTGCAGGTGGCTTCGCCGCCGGAACAAGTATCGGTTTCGGTGGCATTGCAGTTCTCACGCTGGCATGTCCGCGTGTGCGTACCGTTGCCATTGGACGTCCAACTCCACAGATGGCCCAGCGCCGTGCCCGGCTCCTCATACAGATGGTCGTCGTTATATTCGATCAGATCGCAGGAGCACATCCAGTAGTGCAGCGCGTTATGCGTACAGTCTGCGGGTGATTTCAGGGTTCCGGGCGTATTATTCATCCACATGTTGAATTTGTGCTGGTGCCATTGCGCATCAATGTGGATACCACTCACCGTGTCGCTTCCTGCCAGATCGCCATAGGTCATATCCTCAGTAACGGTGACATCACCGCATTTCCATCCGGTGAATACCCAGTCTTGATACGTAGGATTTTTGGGCAGGTAATCGAATACCCTGTCTCCCCACCGGACATACCAGGCACTTCCGCCGCCAACCCCCACCGTGGTGTACCCGATGGAATAGTTTTTCACAGTAAACTTTGCCTGAATGGTCAGATCCTCGGCGGGCATTGTGAAGGTCAGCACCGGATTGACCCAGCCGCCGCCCTCCGGCTTGTTGAGGAAAACCCACTCCAGAAACTGATTGCCCGTTGTCGGTGTTGCCGTCAGTGTGACCGTTTCGCCCGCCTTGGCCTTTATGCTCATAGGTGTTACCGAACCCCACTCCGGCATGCCGATCTTAACTACCGTGACGGTGTATTCGTGCTCCGTCCAGTGGGCGTAAAGCGTCTGCGTACCGGCCACCGTCACGGTGGTGTCGCTCTCGATCTTCGTGCCGCCGTTCTGTTCCGTGTACCAACCGGCGAAATCGTAGCCCTCATAGCTGGGAACCGGAAGCGCACCGTAGGTCTCACCAGTCATCAACGATCTGGTTCTGTCCGCTTCGGCCAGCGTGCCGCCGTTGGGGTCAAAGGTCACAGTGAGGGGCCGCGCAACCGCACCGGAAACAAGGTACAGCTTCTGGTCATCCTTATACTCCACGTGGGCATTGGCGTCATCCGCGAAGAAACATTTCGCGTAATCTTTGGCGTAAGCATTGGAAAACGCCACGGGGTAGCTGGTATTCGCAGTGGTGACGCCGATGGACGCGCCTTTGGACATGCCGATCTCGATGGTCAGCGTCTTGCCGGAGGGCAGATACACATTGTTGGCCTTGCCGGAAACCGTGTTGTTCTGTACGATGGGTTTGTTTCCGACCTTCAGCTGGCCGCTGTTGCTGGGATTGATATAAATGCCGCCGCCATTGCCGCTGGCTTTGTTATTCTCGATCTTACCGCTATAGAGTTGGCAGACCGAGCCGGAGCGGTAAATATACACGCCGCCGCCATTGCCGGTGGCCGTATTGCCGGAGATCTCGCCGCCTTGCATAATCAGCCACGACGGCTCCTGATTCAGATAGATGGCGCCGCCGTCCCCGCTGGTGTTTCCGGTGATCTTGCCGTCATAGAGGAAGAACTGGCATTGCTTGTCAAGCACATGAACCGCGCCGCCCTCCTTTGTGGCCTTGTTGCCGCTGATCTCGCCGCCCCGCATGTTGAGTATCGTCGTCTGATTTGAATCTTGGCGCAGGCAGATGGCGCCGCCCCAGCGGCTGGCGGTATTGTTGTTGATCTTTGCGCTATCGGAAATGTTGATGGTGCCCCAGCCCATCAGAATCGCTCCGCCGTCCAGACTGGAGGAATTGCCGGTGATCTCCGCGCTGCCGGAAATGTCGATCTTACCATTGCCGCGCATATAGATGGCGCCGCCTCCGGCATCGTTGTTGCTTTGGGTCGCTTTATTGCCGGAGATGGTGCCGCCGGTCATGTTGATGGTGCCGCCGGTGGTGGAGAAGAATGCGCCGCCGTTCTTGGCGGTGTTATCCTTGATGGTGCCGCCGTACATATTGAAAGTGCCGCCGGTGGTGTTCGGCATGTTTGCATTGAATTTCCGGAAAATGGCGCCGCCGTAGTTATTGCCGTTGTTGCCGGAGATTTCGCCACCGTACATGTTGAATATGCACTGCTGGTCATCCAGAGCGATGGCTCCGCCGCCGCCTTTGCCGGTGACTTTGCCGCCGGTGAGCTTGCCGCCGAACATATCCAGCGTGCTGGTATAAAGGTAAATGCAGGCACCGCCCCAGACACTCTGCGTCGCGCCCTTAAAGGTGCCTCCACCCTGACAGTCGCAGAGAACAAGTCGACCGCCGTTTTCGACCTGGATTTTAGCAGTATTGTTGCTGGAAAGCGTCTTGCCGTTCAGGCACAGGTAAAGGGTTTTACCGTCCACCGTCAGATGACCGCCGATGGTGGCGTTGCCTGTCAGATAGACGTAGGCGGTATTGTTCGTATACGAAATGCCGTCCGTGCCGTTCCACGGCTGATAGGCCACGTCGGAATGGCTGGTATGATCCCCCGCCGTGACGCTGCCTCCGCAGATGCAGTGCTTGTGCTCATCTGCCAGCAGGGCGATGCCCGTTTCATAGGACTGCACCGCAGGTCCCCCCTGCGCCGCAGACTCCTGTTGCTGCTCCGGCTGTTCCGCCGGTTTCGCTTCCGGTTGTTCTTCCGGCTGTTCCGGGGTTTCCTCCGGCTGCTCCTGCTGACCCTCCTGCTTCTCCTCCTGCTGGGTGGGCTGCTCCACAGGGGCCGCCGCGCCGCCCTCCTCCGTGGCGAAGGCCGCCGTGGGCAAAAGGGTCAGTGCCATACACAGTGCCAATAGAATGGCCGCCGCTCTCTTTCTCATAGTCGTTCCTCCCTTGTATCGTTACTGGTTCTCCACATTGTGTTCCTGCTTGTCATGGCACACATGCCAATAGCGTTTTTTATTATACCATACTTCTTTCCCGAACGCAAGCAACGTTTGCCAAGCTCTTTCATTTTGCCCTTTTCTTTGGAACATTTTTCCTTCATAGGGCGTTTTATAGAAAAGTATCTTCCCCAAATATGGTAGTTCCTCGACAAAAACACCCAATTTTTTGTGTTTTTTTCGCGTTTTTTATAGACAAGCCCGTTTGCGGATGCTATACTTTCTTTTGAATAACATTATGTAAAGCGGTAGAAAGGCATTCTTCCCTCTCCCGGCTTTGCATTGTCCGTGTATTCTGAACGGAGAGTGAGGAAAACAGCATGAAACTGTTACGAAGAAGCACCGCCCTGCTGCTGAGCTGCGCCATCGTTCTGGGACTGGTGGCAAGCGGATTCCTTATCCGCGCGATCGCCGACACGGCCATGCAGTGGTACAACGCCGATTACGACGCGCTGAGCCGCTTCTACGAGATCGGCGCGTCCTATGACCCCGGCATCATCGCCACCACCCCCGGCGATCCCGGTGGAAAATCCTACGGCATGTACATGTTCGCCAGCAATGCGGGCGTTCCCCACGACTTCGCCGAGTGGTGCAAGAAGAGCGACAAGAGCGTTTACCGCGATATCGGCGATGCGCTGGACAGCGCCTATCACCGCATTTCCGACGGCTACGGCTCCTACTTCGACGCCACGTGGCAGGACATGGCCAACACCTATAAGGGCACCTTCGGACAGGCCCAGTACGACTACACCAAGGACAAGTTCTATAATAAGGTGGTCTCGCTGGTGGAGAACAAGGTGGACGGCTTCGATATCGAAGAATACTCCGTGGCGCTGAAAAACGTGTTCTGGAGCCGGGCCGTGCAGCATGGCCCCACCGACGCCTGCTCCCTCATCAAGCGCGCCTTCGACTCGCTGGGCGGCTTCGCCAACCAGCCGGAGGGCGATCTGATCTCGGCCATCTACGCGGTATCCGGCCGTCTGGTCACGGCGGAGGAGCTGCGCAGCGAGGGGAAATCCGGCGCTGCCATGTCCGGCGACACCGCCAATAAATACGGTACCTCCGGTCTGATCCTGCGGTACTTCTACGGCAGCTCCGGCGACGTGCAGATGGGCGTTTACCGCCGTCTGGGCGTGAACGAGCCGGCCGATGCGCTGGTGATGCTGATGAACAACGGCTACGAGGACGCACCGAAGGCCGACGGCAATTATCAGCTGCTGCTGAACAGCGGCGACCAGAAGCACGCCGTGTCCGCCGCAGGCGGCAGCGCCAAGCTGGACGTCCGCTCCGCCGAGGGAACGGATCAGGTCTTCACCCTGAACTACTTCGCCGGCGGGTTCTACACCATCAGCACGCAGGTGGACGGCAAGACCCTGCGGCTGAGTGCCGACAAGAGCACCGTTTCCCTGTCCTCTCCCTCCATCTCCGACGGGCAGAAGTGGGAGCTGACCCAGGGCAAGAGTGCCTATACGCTGAAAAATGTGAAAACAGGTACATATCTCAGCTATGAAAATGATACGCTGGTGATGGCGGCCTCCTCCGAGGAGAGCGGCGTGACCGAGTGGCAGCCGGTGGCCGTGGCCAACAGCGCCGACGACTGGACGCTGCGGGGCGTGATCTATCCCACCAAGGACAATATTCTGGTGGCCAAGAACTCCTCCTTCCCCGTTCGCGGTGTGATCTCCTGCTCCTCTCCCATCACCTCCGTCAACATCACCATCGCCAAGGAGAGCGGCGCGGTAGTCATCAGCAAGAACGCCTCTCCCAACGCAATGTCCTACGACCTGAAGAAGCTGGACGATTCCGTGGCCTACAGCTCGCTGGCCGCCGGTAACTACACCTTCACGCTGACAGCGGTGTCCAACAGCAAGAGCTTTGAGCTGGCCAAGTCCAGCTTCACCGTCCGCAGCAACAGCGGTCAGGCCCACGACGACGAGACCTTCACCATCACCTTCGATCCCAACGGCGGTACGCTGAACGGCAGCAAGACCAAGACCGTCTCGCTGGGTGATATCGTCTACGGCAAGCTGCCCACCGCCAGCAAGACGGGCTACTCCTTTATCGGTTGGTTCACGGAGAAGGAGGGCGGCGAGCAGATCTCCTCCGCCACCAAGATCATCGCTTCCGACCTGACGCTGTACGCCCAGTACGCGGATGTGTACACCTACACCTTCCTTGACGCCGACGGCGATATCTTCAAGCGGGGCACCGTGGCCGAGGGTGAGCTGATCCCCATGCCGGAGACCTCCCCCACCAAGGCGCCTGACGGCCAGTATACCTATAAGTTCAGCCACTGGGAGGGCTATACCGAGGGCAAGACCGTGATGGAGGCCAAGGACATGACCTTCAAGCCGGTGTTTACCGCCACAAAGGTAACGGAGCTGCCCGATAACATCTCCGGCTACTGGACGGGTCTGACGCCCGGCAGCACCGTGGAACAGCTGGGCAAAAACGCCAAGGTCTACGACGGCAAGACCGAAGTGACCAGCGGCACCCTCAGCACCGGCATGACCGCCGTGGTGGGCAATAAGTCCTACACGCTGGTGGTAACGGGCGACGTGAACGGCGACGGTAAGATCACCCTGACCGACGTGGTGGCGCTGCAGTCCCACGTGCTGGACAAGAAGACGCTGGAGGGCGCTTACCGCGAGGCCGCCGACCTGAACGGCGACGGCTATGTTACCCTGACCGATGTGGTCAAGGCGGCCCGCGTCATCATCGGCAAGGATACCATCGGTTGATAGGAGGATAACGCCATGAAACACAATACATCTTCCCTTTTCAAGCTGCTGCTGACGCTGGCGCTGATCGTCGCGGCGCTGCTGCCCCAACGGGCAGAGGCGGCCTCGTCCTCCCTGTCCGGCGACAGCACCGTACAGGCCGGCAGCACCGTCACGCTGACGCTCAGCATTTCCGGCAGCAACGTCATGGGCATCGAGGCCACGCTGGAGTATGACAGCAACACGCTGGAGTTCACCAACTACGATCAGAAGATCAGCGGCTGGACCATGGACTACAACAGCAACCACTTCCTGCTGTACGGCGTCAGCAACCCCATCAATTCCAGCACCGGCGTGCTGACCGTCACCTTCCGGGTAAAGAGCGGTCTGGCCAGCGGCACCGCACTGACCGCCGGGTTCAAAAACATTGCCGTCTCCGACGGCAGCAAGGACGAGACCGTCAGCGGCGCGTCCTGGACGGGTTCGGTGGCGACCCCGCCCAGCAGCAACTGCGACCTCAGCTCCCTCACCTGCTCCAACGCCACCCTCAGCCCCGCGTTCAACAAATCCACCACCAACTACACCGCCACGGTGCCCTACGCGGTGGAATCCCTGAATCTCAGCTATAAGGCGGCGGACGGCTCCTCCCGTGTGTCTGTCAGCGGCAATACGCTGGTGGTGGGCAGCAATACCGTTACCGTCACCTGCACCGCCGCCACCGGTGCCAAGAAGAATTACACCATCACCGTCACCCGTGAGCAGGATCCCAACTACAAGCCCAGCACCGACGCGCTGCTGAAGGAGCTGACGCTGGATGTGGGCACGCTCAGCCCTACCTTCTCCGGTGCGGTGACGGAATACGTGGCCTACGTCCCCTACGAGACCCGGTCGGCGACGCTTTCCGGCGTGGCAAAGGACGAAAAGGCCCTGAAGGTCACCGAGGCCACCATGCAGCTGTCTCAGGAGGGGGACAATGTGATGACCGTCACCTGCACAGCAGAGGACGGCACCACCTCCAAGACCTATACCGTCCATGTGTACCGCATGCCCAAGTACGAGGGCATCATCCCCACCATGACGATCGTCGATCCCAACACGCCGCCCGAGCCGCCTACCTATTCCATCCCCATGACGGTAACGCTGCCGTTGGTGGGTGAGATGGCTACCTCCACCGCCGCCATCATCGGTGCGGCGCTGCTGGTCGTCATTCTGCTGCTGGTGGGCTTCCTGCTGGGCCGTATCGGCCACAATGGCGGCGGATATGACGATGACGGCGACAGCGGCGATGACGATGACCGTCCGCCCCAGCCGCCCCGCCCCGACCGTAACGCCGCAGCCCAGAACCGTGCGCCGCAGCAGAGCCGCCGCCCAGAGCCGGTGAAAGCCGCTCCCGCGGCACGGCCTGTCCAGCAGTCCGCACCCGCACAGCCCGTGCGGAAGGCCGCACCTGCCGCTCCCGCACGACCCCAACAGCGGAAGGTCTCCGACGATACGCTGACCAGCCCCTTTGTGGAGGATCTGTCCGGCAAGATGCAGCAGGAAATCGCCCAGCGTCAGGCGGCGGAAGCCAGCCGTCAGGCCGCAGAGGCCGAGGCGGCCCGTCAGGCAGCGGAAGCGGCCACCCCCGCCGCAGCCGCCAACGAAAAGGTGGGCCGCATGTCGTTGGACGAGCTGTTGAACGACATACACAACATGTAAATCACAAAAACGCCGCCCTTTGGGCGGCGTTTTTGTGATTCAGATAAAAGATAAGAGAGAAAAGTGAAGAACTGAGGTGTGCCGCTGCGCGGCACAATTAGAAAGGGGCGGCCTGACCACAGGCCGCCCCTTATTTTTGTTGGCAATGCAATCGCCGGATTTCATGCCAGTAGTCTTAATAATCCACCTTCATCAGACACAGTCCCTCCGGCGGGGCGGTGGGGCCGGCCTGCTTGCGGTCGCGGCTGTCCAGAATGGCCTGCACCTGCTCCGGCTCCCAGAAGCCACGGCCTACCTCCAGCAGCGTACCCACCAGAATGCGCACCATGTTCTGCAAAAAGCCGTTGCCATGGAAGGTAAACGTGATACGATCCTTCCGCTGCTGAATGTCGATGGTATCCACCGTGCGGACGGTGGATTTCTTCATGCGGGGATTGCCGCAGAAAGCGGCAAAATCGTGCTCTCCCGTCAGGTAGGCGGCAGCCTGCCGCATCCGCTCCACATCCGGCGCATAGGGCAGCAGCGTCACATACTTCCGGTCGAACACCGGCTTGACCTCCCCCACAAACACCGTGTAGCGGTAGGTCTTGCCCAGCGCGTTGTACCGGGCGTGGAACCGGGGCCCACAGGGCTTCACCTCCCGGACGGCGATGGCATCCGGCAGATAGCGGTTGCAGTAGTCCCGGATCTCCTCCGGGGATTCCTTCACGTCCAGCTGGGCGTTGGCCACCATGGCACGGGCGTGAACGCCTGCATCGGTGCGGCCTGCGCCGATGATCTCCACCGGCTGGCCGGCCAGACGGCTCAGCACCGCTTCGAGCTTGCCCTGAATGGTGTCCCTGTCCGGCTGGCGCTCCCAGCCGAAAAACCGTGTGCCGTCATAGGCAATGGTAAATTTATAGTTCTGCATCATCACTTCAGCTTCTTGATAAAGCAGCGGCGGCGCTTGTGCTGCTCGATGTCAAAGTCCTTCCACTGGGACTGCACCTTCTCGTTGGTCTCCAGCATGGGGCCGGTCTCGGCCTCCTTGATGCCCAGCTTATGGCAGCCCTGCATGGCGTTGTACAGGATCATGGCGTTGACGCCCTTCTTCTGGTAGTCGGGCCGCACGGCGATCAGCAGAAGGTCAATGGTGTCGTTCTTGTGGAAGGCCTTCAGCAGGTCGATCCACCCGGTGGGGAAATACTTGCCCCGGCTTTTCTGCAGAGCGCTGGCGATGGAGGGCGCGGCCACACCCATGGCCACCATATCCTCGTGCTCATCCATGATAAAGAAGGCCAGATTGGGGTTGATCAGCGGGGCAAACTTGGCGCTGTAGCGCTTGATCTGCTTATCCGACAGCTCCACCGTGCCGTACAGCGGCGCGTAGCAGGTGTTCACCAGCTGGAAGAACCGTGGGATCAGGCCGAAGTAGTCCAGCCGCGTCCGGGGATGGAACACATGCAGGTGATAGCGCTTTTCCACGAACTCCGACAGCTTGCGCCACCGCTCGATGATCTTTTCATCGGTAGGCACCTGAATGAGATTTTCGATCCAGTCCACATCCTTCACATAGCCCAGCCGGGTCAGGTGATCGATGTAGTAGGGATGGTTATAATAGGTGAAGAAGCAGCTGCGGCGGTCGAAGCCCTCCACCAGCATGCCCTCCCGGTCAAGGTCGGTGAAGCCCAGCGGGCCGTGCACCTCGTTGCAGCCCTTTTCCCTGGCCCAGCGCTCCACCGTGGCGAACAGGGCGTTGGCCACCTGCTCGTCGTCGATGAAATCCACCTGGGTAAAGCGCATGCGGTTGGTGCCCCACTTCTCGTTGGCCTTATGGCTGAGGATGGCGCCGATGCGGCCCACCATCTCGCCGTTACGCATGGCCATCCAGCAGCGAGCCTCGCAGTATTCAAAGGCGGGGTTCTTCTTTTTATCCCAATCGCTCATATCGTCATCAAAGGTGGCGGGGACAAACTGGGGCACATCTTTATATAAAATGTTGGGGTAATCCACGAATTGGCGCAGCTGCCCCTTCGTGGTCACTTCAATAATCGAAACCATATTGTTCCTCCTTGTAAACACAAGCCCAGTGTATCGCAAAATCCGGCAAAAAGCAACATAAAAAGAGTGGAAACGGCGCGGCGCATGTGGTATACTCATTACCAAGAATATTACGATATCGGTGGAGGTAGTCATATGGAGCTTTTCTGGTATAACATTAAGGAGATGGACGCCGCGGCCTACGACGCCGCCCTGTCCATGATGGACGCGGAGCGCCGCAGCCGCATTGGTGATTTCCCCAACGAGGACGACCGCAAGCGCAGCGCCGCCGGTGAACTGCTGCTGCGGCAGGCCGTGGCGGCCCGTCTTGGCTGCACGGCGGAGAGCGCGCCGCTGGTCTGGGACGAAAACGGCAAGCCCGGCGTGGAGGGCGACCCCTTCTACGTCAGCGTCAGCCACAGCGGCCCCTATGTGGTGGCTGCCGCGGGAGATCACGTGCTGGGCGTGGACGTGGAGGTCATTCGCGGCGCGGAGGAGAAGTTCATGCGCCGTGCCTGCTCCGAGACGGAGATGGCCTACATCCGTTACGGCGACGCGGGCTGCTTCCAGCGGTTCTGGGAGTGCTGGACGGCCAAGGAGGCCCTGTTCAAGCTGACGGGCAAGGGGCCACTGCTGGCGCTGAGCCGTCTCCAGCTGCCGGAGGGCGTGGCGCTGGATCACATCATGCAAAACGGCTGCGCCGTCACCGCAGCCATGCAGCTGTAAGCGAGGAGGAGCAGCCATGTATCGTATCGGTATTGATCTGGGCGGCACCAACATCGCCGTTGGCGTGGTGGACGACCGCCACAACATTATCGCCGAGGCCAGCGTTCCCACCGGAGCCTTCCGCCCGGCGGAGGAAATGGTGGCGGATATGTGCCGCGCCGTGGAGCTGGCTTTGGACAAGGCGGGCCTGATCGCCGCCGACTGCGCCAGCATCGGCATCGGCTCCCCCGGCACCTGCGACAGCGAGGCCGGCGTGGTGGTGCGTGCCTATAATCTGGGCTGGTTCAACGTCCCCGTGTGCCGGATGCTTCACGAGCGGTTCGGCATCCCCGTCCGTCTCAGCAACGACGCCAACTGCGCCGCTCTGGCGGAGACCGTGGCAGGCGCAGCGGTGGGCCGCCGGGATATGATCCTCATTACGCTGGGCACCGGCGTAGGCGGCGGCATCATCATCGACGGCAAAATTTACGCCGGTATGCGCTCCATGGGCGCAGAGCTGGGCCATACCCTGCTGGTGCTGGAGGGCGAGCACTGCACCTGCGGCCGTGACGGCTGCTGGGAGGCCTACGCCTCCGCCACCGCACTGATCCGTCAGGCCAAACGGGCCGGAGAGCAGCATCCGGAATCTGCCCTCCATGGCCGGGAGGAGCTGACGGCGCTGGACGTGTTTCAGGCCGCCGACGCCGGAGACACAGCGGCGCAGGCGGTCATCGACCGCTGGTGCGTCTATGTGGCGGCGGGCATGACCGATCTGGTCAACAGCCTTGCCCCGGAGATGATCCTGCTGGGCGGCGGCGTCAGCCGTCAGGGCGAGCGGATCCTCTCTCCCATCCGGGAATATGTGGCGGAGCATTGCTTCGGCGGACGGGAGGGCGCCGTGCCCATCATCGCCGCCGCCAAGCTGGGCAACGAGGCCGGCATCATCGGCGCCGCCGCACTGTGATAATAAGCAAAAATAGAACCGGGGATATCCCCGGTTTCTTTTTATGCCTTTATTTCTGCCCCTCCAGCGCGCCGTTGGCCAATACCCAGCGGCGGACATGCTGGATGAACCGCTGGGTGGACAGGGACAGGGCGTTCTTATCCTTCACGCAGATACCGATGTTGCGGTAAAAGGGCCGGGGCAGCTGGCAGGCCACCAGCGGATACACGCAGCGCTGCAGCATCAGCTCCTCCATGATGCTGATGCCCAGGCCGCTGGACACCATGGCCAGAATGGTCTGATCCTGCTGCACCGTGTACTGGATGTTGGGCTGGATATGCAGGGTGTCGAACACCTCCTGTATCTCGTAGTCGTCGCCCTCGTCCAGCAGGATCACCGGATACTGCTCCAGCGCCTCCGGCGGGAAGGGATCGCGGCCCGCCAGCGGATGGTCACAGGGAACGATCACCTTCCACTGATCCCGCTGTAACAGCCAGCTGTCCAGATGCTTCTCCGTAGGCAGACTGACGAAGCCGCAGTCCGCCTGCCCGTGGGTGACCCAATCGGCGATCTCGTTGTTGAAGTTGGAGGGCAGCAGCTCAAATTCGATCTTGGGATAGATCTCCTGAAAGCTCTTTAGAATATAGGGCATCCACTTTTCCGACACGCTGGTGAAGGTGGCCACCCGCACAAGACCGGTGTCCAGTCCCCGCAGGTCGGCGACCTTCTGCTCCAGCTGGTGCTGCAAAGCGCACATCTCCCGGAAGTAGGGCAGCAGCGCCCGGCCGTCCGCCGTCAGCGACACGCCGCCGTGGCTGCGCACCACCAGCGTCGTCCCCAGCTCCGCCTCCAGCGAGCTGACCGCGTGGCTGATGCCGGACTGGGTGAAATTCAACTCCTGGGCGGCCCGTGTAAAGCTGCCGCATTCGGCGGTCTTCAGCAGGATCTCGTACTTTGTCAGGCTCATACCCATCCCTCCTTTTTTCTTAACATAGTATAGCAGAAATCTTAACGGGGTTCAAACATTTTTTCATGATAATGATGAAAATGGTGCGTTTTACAAATGGACTCCTCCGTGATATGCTATAACCAACCTAGGAATCCAAAAGAAAGGAGCGACGGTTATGGGTCTGAATCTGCTGCTGGCCGGTCTTGCCGTTCTGCTGGTGGTCGTTGGCGTCGTCAGTCGTGTCACCAACAAGTAACACCTTGCAGAAGCCGCATGACAAAGTGAAATGCATGTTTCGTATGATTTATGGTAAAAGCAGAAGCCGGGCCACCCGCCCGGCTTTTGCTTTTGTGATTTTAATTGAGACTTTCGCGCTCCGGCGCGAGACACTTTTGGCCACGGCCCCAAAAGTGTCCAAATGGGCCGCTTAAACCTGCGGTTTAAGAATCCGCTCACGCCGTTCCCTATGCAAAAGTGTTGCCGTTTACCGCGCGTTCACAGAACCCGTTTATTATCGGTGCGTATGACGCATTGATTCCCTTCTTGCGCCGCTGCCGCTCATGCGTTGCAACAGTAGACGCTGAAGCGTTGCTCGTCTCGCTGGCATCAGCGGCAGCGGCGCTGGAGCAGAGGCGATACTTTCTATAAAACGAAAAAGAAAACCTTGCGCAAACGTGTGGTACGCACTCACGATCCCTCACACAGCATAGCGCGCAAGGAAGCGAAGAAACCTTTGGTTTCTTCTGGCTCTTTTTCCCACTTTTCTAGTCGGTGCGTTAAGAAAATATGCCGGTGGCATATTTTTAGCATCCGTCCTCGGCGGCTATGCCGCCGTAGCATCCGCTGTGTTTACACAGCGTGATTGGGAAAAGTAGGTCGCCGAAGGCTGTTTTTGCCCCGGAAAGTGAAACTCCCAAGTTCACCGTTGCGGAAAAAACATTAATATGGTAAGATAAACCGTACTTTGAAAGAGAGATGAATCCTATGCACAACAAGAAAACCCACACCCTGTCGTTGGTGTTCGCCCTGCTGGCCAGCGCCATTTTCGGCATGAGCTTCATGTTTTCCAAGCTGGCGCTGGAGGTGGCCAAGCCCACCGTGCTGCTGGCCTTCCGTTTTTTGATCGCCTTTACCGCCATGTCGCTGGTCATTCTGGTCAACGCGCTGGTGGGGAAAACCCGTGGCAGGCCGCTGTTCGCCTTCTCCCTGAAGGCCAAGCCCATCGGCTCGCTGGTGCTGCTGGGCCTGATCCAGCCGGTGCTGTACTTCTTCTGCGAGAATTACGGCATCCTGTACACCTCCTCCGCTGTAGCGGGCACCATCATCGCCGTGGTGCCCATCGCCTGTATCGTCACGGACGTGCTGATCCTGCACGAGCGGGTCACGCGCCGTCAGGTGATCTGTGCGGTGCTGTGCATCGGCGGCGTGGCGCTGATCTACATGGGCGGCGAGACCCACATCTCGGCGCTGGGTCTGGTGTTCCTGCTGATGACGGTGGGCTGCGACGCGGCGTATTACACCCTCAGCCACCGGGCGGCGGCGAAATTCACCGCCTTTGAGGTGACGTATGTGATGTTCACCGTGGGCATGGTGTTCTTCATCCCCGCCGCACTGATCCAGGGAGCGGGCCGCATGGCGGAGACGTTCCTGCCCGCCATCCAGAGCGGCGCGTTCTGGGGCGCGGTGGTCTATCTGGGCATCGTGTCCTCGGTGGTGGCGTACTTCCTGCTGAACTTCGCCAACGCCTACCTGACGGTGTCGGAAGCGTCGCTGTTCAGCAACGTCACCACGGTGGTCAGCGTACTGGCGGGCGTGGTGCTGCTGAAGGAGCCCTTCGGCCTGTGGCAGATCGTGGGCGTGGCGGTGATCCTGGTGTGCGTCTACGCCGCCAACGCGACGGGGAAGAAATAAACGAGAGATGTTCTTACAAAGGCTCCCCCTGTTGCAAGGGGAGCTGTCAGCCGCAAGGCTGACTGAGGGGATAATGACATTCAAACAACCCCTCCGTCAACGCTTCGCGTTGCCACCTCCCCTTACACAGGGGAGGCTTTATTTCCACTGTCCAAGAAAAAACCGGCCTTACGGCCGGTTTTTTATGCTTCGGAAATGTAGATTTCTTCCGCCTTTTGCTGCGCCGCAACCAAGCATGCCATTGCTTCCGACACTTCGGAGCGGGAGATCAGTTCAATCGCATCAGTAACGGCATTAAACAATGTGGTATAATACTTGGGCAAATTTTCCATGTATGTCACCTCAAATTTTGTGCTACAAAATATAATGCATCATTATAACGCAAAATGCAATACATTTTTATCATAAATTTGTATTACGGGGTGCATTATGGCAAAATTCAAGATTCCCAAACCGCCGGGTTCTACCAACAAATCCATCCGCTTTCCCAATGAGCTTATCGAAGCTGTAGAGAAAGCCATTCGCGGAACCGATTGTACATTTTCCGCATTTGTGGTAGAGGCTGTGCGTGTGGCATTGGAAAATCTGGAAGAAGAATAAAACCGGCCTTACGGCCGGTTTTTTCTTATTACGGCAGTTCCCTGTACATCTCATGGCACTTGCCGTTGGTGGCCCAGACGCTGCCGGGCTCTCTGGGGTCGATGGCGCTGCCGTCCAGGCGGGTCAGACTTCCGCCCGCTTCCTGCAGGATCAGGCTGCCCGCCGCGAAATCCCACGGGGACAGGCGGCACTCGAAGAAGATCTCGATACGCCCGGCGGCCACCTGACAGATATCCAGCTCGGCGGAGCCGAAGCGGCGGAAGTCCAGCGTGTGGTCGTATAGCCACCGCATGATGGCAAAGCTCCTGTCCGTATAGCTGCGGTCATAGATGGTGCTGCCGCACATACAGATGGCATGCGCCGCGTCATGGTCGGACACGTAGATGGGCCGCCCGTTCAGCGTGGCGCCGCAGCCCTTTTCCGCCGCGAAAAGATCCTCGATAAAGGGATTATACACCACGGCATACCGCACCTCGCCCCGGCAGCACAGGGCCACGGCGATGTTGCTGTAGTGCAGCTCCCGCACAAAGTTGGTGGTGCCGTCGATGGGGTCGACGATGAAGACCCAGTCCTTGGTCAGCGTCTCGTGCTGCCCCTCCTCACCGAAGAAATCGGCCTCCGGACAGACGCGCAGCAGCTCACGGCGCAGAAACTCCTGCACCGCCACATCGTATTTCGTCACCAGATCCGCCGCGCCGGTCTTTTCGCGGGTGTCCCGCTCGATGTTGTGGGCGTCGCGGATCATGTCTCCCGCCGCACGAACGGCGGCAACGATCTTTTCCAGCATATAGTTACCTCCTGACAGCCCGTCCGGCGCAGATACCGGTGGGCTTTCCGTTTTCCAGAGCGATCTCGCCCGCCACCAGCACAAGAGACATCCCCTGCGAGGTCTGCTGGGGCTCCGTATAGGTGGCCCGCTCGTGGAGGGCTTCCGGCGCAAACATGCACACGTCCGCGTCGCAGCCCGCTTCCAGACGGCCCTTTCCGGTCAGTCCCAGCACCTGAGCGGGACGGCCCGTCAGCTTGTGGACGGCCTGCTCCCAGCTGAGTGCTTTCTTCTCCCGGACAAAATGCTCCAGCAAATGGGTCACGTTGCCGCAGACACGGGGGTGCAGCTGTCCCTCGGTGGGATAGGTGGCATCGGAGATGACGCAGGACAGGGGCGAACGGAGAATGTCGCAGATATCCTCCTCCGACGCCATGAAGTCGATCATGGTGATCTGGCCGTGCTCCCGTGCCAGCAGCTCACAGCAGGAGGACAGTGGATCCTGTCCCATCAGGGCGGCGATCTCCATCAGGTTGTGACCCTGATAGGGGTGATCCTCCGGACAGTGGAGGGAGGTCAGGTAAATGCCGTCCCAGCCCGCCAGCTTGGCAATATCGTCAAAGCCCACGCCGCTTTCGATGCGCTCAGCCAGCTCCCGGCGGACGCTCTGATCCCGCAGACGCTCCACTACCGCCTCCATGCCGCCGGTGAGGTAGTCCGGCGGCAGAATGTGCAGCAGCTGGGTGGAGCCGGCGGTGTAGGGATACACGTCGCAGTCCACCCGCAGGCCCTCATTTTGCGCCTGCTCCAAAAGCGTCAGCACCTGAGGGATCTTCTTGCCCCAGTTGTCCCGTCCCATAGCCTTAAGGTGGCTGATGTGAACGGGGCAGTTCAGTGCACGGGCCACGGCGATCATCTCCCGCACCGACTCCGCCACACCGCCGCCCTCCTGCCGCATGTGGACGGTGACGGGGATATCCGTCCCCGCCACCGGCTGCAAGGCCCGGATCAGGTCGGCGGTGGAATAGAAGCACTCCGGCGCGTAGCCAAGGCCCAGACTGACGCCCAGCGCACCGTCGGAAAGCGCCTGCTCCATCTGGCGGTGAATGGCGGCAAAGTGGCCGTCCGCCAGCTCCGTCAGCTGATAGCCCGCCGCGTCGGCCCGGAGAGTACCCGCGCCCACCAGCATGCCCACGTTCAGGGGCAGGGCGGGCAGAGAGCGGAAGTACCCCGCCAGCGAGCGGCTGTCCAGCCGGGGCGGCAGGTCGCCGGTGATAGGCTGCAAATACGCCCGGATGGCGGCCTCATTATCCGGCCCGAAGGGCGCGGCGGACAGGCCGCAGTTGCCGTTGACGATGGTGGTCAGTCCCTGACACAGCTCCCACTCCCCGAAGCCGGGGCGAAACGCCGCGCCGTCGGCGTGGCGGTGAATGTCGATAAAGCCGGGGGTGACGGTCATTCCGGTGCAGTCCACCGTCCGCCGCGCCTGGGCGTGGGACAGCTGTCCCACCGCCGCGATCTTGCCGTTTTCAATGGCCACATCTGCCGCAAACGCGGCGCGGCCGGTACCGTCAATGACAGTACCGCCCCGCAAAAGTGTATCAAACATGGGAAAAACCTCGATCATTCTGTATTATCCCCGGTGCAGTGGCAGCGTCACCGTAAAGCGGGTGGCGCTCTCGTCGCTGGCGGCGGTGATGGTTCCCTTGTGCCGCGCCGTGATCTGGCGGGCGATGGCAAGCCCCAGCCCGAACCCCGCCGCGCCGGTGCGGGCATCGTCCACCCGGTAGAACCGGTCAAACAGGTGGGACAGCTTCTCGGCGGGGATCCTCTCGCCGGGGTTCTCCACCGCCAGCACCGCATTCCTTCCGGCGGCGTTCAGCGTCAGGCGGATGGCACCGCCGGGCGCGGCGTATTTCACGGCGTTGTCCAGCAGGATATCCACCAGCTGATCCAGCTGTTGGCAGTCGCCGGTCAGGGACAGGCCGTTCTGAATGTCGTATTCCAGCGGGTGTCCCGCCTCGAACGCCACCGGCTCGAACCGCAATGCGGCGTCCGTCACCAGATCGCTGAGATCCAGCGGCGCAAAGGGCGCGGCGGCCCGGCCGCTCTCCGTCCGGGAGAGGGTCAGCATATCCTCCACCAGCTCCTTCATCCGGCGGGATTCCGCCAGAATGTTGTCCACATACCGCTGCTGCTCTCCGCTGGCCGACTCCTCCAGCAGATCGGCGGAGGACAGGATCACCGTCAAGGGGGTTTTCAGCTCGTGACTGGCGTCGGAGATAAACTGCTGCTGATCCTGCCACGTCCGCACCACCGGGCGGGAGACGAAGCCGCTCAGCAGCCAGCTGACTCCCAGCAGCACCAGCAGCGCGCCCAGCCCGATCAGCAGGCACACCTTCACTAATGAGCGCAGGGTGGCCTGTTCAAAGGTGCTGTCCATAAAGGCAATGCGCACCGTCAGCACGCCGTCCTGCCGGTAAAACCGCAGATGCCGCTGGGACAGCACGCCGCTTTCGCCGCCGTCGGCCAGCGCCTGCGACACAGCGTCCAGCAGCGCCTCCTCGTCGTCCAGATCGTAATAGCTGCTGCCGGACACGCGGACGGTACCGCTGGGCAGCACCTCCGCCACAAAGCAGGGGAATCTTCCGTCCACGACGCCGGTCTGCACCGCCTGCTTCAATTGATGGATATAGCTCTGTGCGATATTGGCCTGCGAGAAAAAGTACACGCCGCCGAACACCGCCAGCAGCACCATAAACGCCACCAGCATGGTCACGCCGGTGATCTTCCAGCGGAGCCGGCGGATCATGACTGCCCCTCCTCGTCCCGTGTCAGGCAGTAGCCCAGCATCCGCAGCGTCTTGATCTTCACCGCCGAGTGCAGATGGGTCAGCTTCCGCCGCAGGAAGGAGATATACACCTCCACGTTGTTGTCCTCCGCCTGGGAGTCATACCCCCAGACCTTCACCAGCAGCTGCTCCTTTGTGACCACCTGACTGCCGTTGCGCAGCAAAAGCTCCATCAGGTCGTACTCCCGGCGGCTGAGACGCACCTCCCGTCCGCCGCAGGACAGGGTGAACGTGCCCCGCTCCAGCGACAGGTCGCCCCAGGAGAGCGCCGTGCTCTCCTGCACCTGACCGCCGCTGCGCCGCAGCAGCGTGCGGACGCAGGCCAGCAGCTCCTCCGGCTCAAAGGGCTTGGTGAGATAGTAGTCCGCGCCGCAGTCCAGCCCGTGTACCCGGTCGTCCAGACTGCTCTTGGCCGTCAGCATCAGCACGGGGGTGGACACGTTGGCCGAGCGCAGCTTCTGTGCCACCTGAAAGCCGTTCATCCCCGGCAGCATCACGTCCAGCACCACCAGATCATAGATGCCCGTCAGGGCGTTGTCCAGCCCGCTTACGCCGTCATGGCACACGTCGGCGGTGTAGCCCTGTCGGTACAGCAGCTGCCGCAGGGTGTCCGCCAGACGGACTTCATCCTCCACGATCAAAAGACGCATGACACGTCCTCCTTACTTACAGCAGCGCCAGCAGAGACGCCACCTTCTCCTGCGCCAGCAGGTACACGGTGGTCTCGTCGTTCAGCGTGGCGTAATAGGTGCCGTCCTCCCGCAGCGTGCCCAGCGTCAGGGTAACGGTGGCCTCCGTTCCCACGGTGTTGACATAGGCCAGCGTGATAACGGCAGTGGGCGCGTCCAGCCCGCACAGGGGCGCGGCGTCCGGCGAGGGATCGTAGTCGAAGCACTTGTCGAAGCTCAGCTCCGCCAGCGCCGTCTCGATCGCCTCGATGCCGTCAGGCAGCGCCTTTCCGCCGCTGACCCAGCCCTCATCATTCTTCGTCAGGCGAACGGACTTGCCGCTCTCCGTCTGGTGAACGGTGATGACCGTCAGGTTCTCGTCCGTCAGCTCCGGCAGGGTGGGCAGCACCGCCATATCATAGATGCTGCGATCCATCAGCGTCACGAAAGCATCCTCCACCAGATACACGCCCTCCTGTCCGTCGATGGACATGTACCACGTTCCGTCGTCCTTCTGATCGCCGAAGCGCAGCGTCGTGACCTCCTCGCCCACGGTGACGGTCATATACCGGTTCGACTCGTCCAGACCGCACTCTGCCGGATCCACCGTAGGATCCAGCGGCGTCAGCTCGGCGGACATGGTGTCCAGCGCCGTCAGGATCTCCTCCACATAGGCGGCGTCCAGCGGGAACGTCTCGTTATCCACCCATTTCCAGCCTTCCTCGTCCTTCCGGAAGCGGCAGGTCACGCTGCTGTTGTCATACTCCAGCGCACCGGCCTCGGTGATGGGCAGCTGTTCGCCGTTGGTCAGCACATTGGCGTCCGCCGCGTCGGCGTCGGGATCCTCCTTTGCCTTGCCGCAGCCCACCAGTGCCAGCACCAGCAGCAGGCTTAACATCAGTAAGAGTAATCGTTTCATTGGGGTTCCTCCTCGGGGTAAAATGCATTACAACATTTTAATATAGCAGAATACGAAGGAAAAGGAAAGTCAAAATTGTGAATTTTGGCCGCTTTTTGGTGTACCGTGCAAGCAGCTCTCTTGCCTCTCCCAAAGGGAGAGCCAAGAATCTGTTCCCCGTTACATAGCATGTTGTCATGAGAAATGGAGCGTATCGATACCGATACGCTCCATGAACTGTTTGTGGCCACCTGTCAAACCGGCGGGTCATTCGATGGTGCCGCCGCCCAGCACCTCGTCGTCATCGTACAGCACCGCCGCCTGTCCGGCGGTGATGGCCCGCTGGGGCTCGTCGAAGGTCAGCCGCACCCGTCCCTCCGGCAACGGCTCCGCCAGGGCCGGGGCCTCCACCTGACTGTACCGGGTCTTTGCCGTGCAGCGGAAGGCCGCGGCAGGCGCTTCCCCGGCGATCCAGTTGACCCGGCAGGCGGTCAGCTCCCGGCGGAACAGCCTGTCGTTGTCCCCCAGCACTACGGTATTGTCCGCCTCGTGCTTCGCCAGCACGTACACGTGCTTTCCCACCGAGATGCCAAGGCCCTTCCCCTGACCGATGGTATAGCAGGGCAACCCCCGGTGACGGCCCAGCACGTTGCCCTCCTCGTCCACGAAGTCGCCGGGCTCCAGCGCCACGCCCTGTCCCCGCAGGAACGACACATAGTCGCCGTCGGGCACGAAGCAGATATCCTGACTGTCGGACTTGTCGGCGTTCAGCAGTCCTGCCTCGCGGGCATTGTCCCGGATGGTGGGCTTGTCGAAATCCCCCACCGGCAGCAGCAGGTGGGACAGCTGATATTGGGTCAGCTGGTACAGCACATAGCTCTGATCCTTGCGGCGATCCGCGCCCCGCAGCAGGCGATAGCGCTCCGCCGCCGGATCATAGGCGATCCGGGCATAGTGCCCCGTGGCAATGTAGTCATACCCCAGCGTCACCGCCCGATCCAGCAGCGCGCCGAATTTCAGGCAGCGGTTGCAGTCGATACAGGGGTTGGGGGTGTGTCCGGCGCAGTATTCCGCCACGAAATGATCCATCACGTCCCGGCGGAAGGCCTCCACCTCGTTAAATACGTAAAATTTCATCCCCAGCCGGTAGGCCACGGCACGGGCGTCCTCGGTGTCGTCGGCGCTGCAGCAGCGGCTGTCGCTGTTGGGGATCAGCTTCAGCATGGCGCCGTCGCAGTCATAGCCCTGCCGCCGCAGCAGCAGCGCGGCAGCGCTGCTATCCACGCCGCCGGACATGGCCACCAGCACCCGTTTTCCTTTGTTCTGCTCCATAGGTTTACCTCGCTGTTGTTTGGGGTAGAATCTCATCGGTTCTGTTATAGGGGCGGACGACTCTGTCCGCCCGACAGCATAAAACTCTTAATAAAAAGTGTAACCCCGGCTTCCGCCGGGGTCAAGCAAAATTTTCATTTTCAGTCCATGTGCTTCGCCGCGAAGGCCTGATAGGGCAACGCGTCGCTCAGCTCCATCATCACGTGGGAGAACCCGCCCGCATAGTCGTACCCGGTGTCCCGCACCTGTCCGCCGTCCTTGCGGACGTGGGGCAGCGCCACCGTCACCAGCGTACCCTGACCCTCCCGGCTCTCCAGCAGCAGGCGGCCGCCGTGCCCCTCGGCAATGCGGCGGCAGATGGGCAGGCCCAGCCCCATGCCATACGCGGCAGGCGCAGCCTCGATCCCCTCGGCCCAGCGGTCGAACAGCGTCGCCATCCGCTCCGCCGGAATGCCGCAGCCGGTGTCCCGCACCCGCAGCAGCACCTGACCGCTCCGCACCTCCAGTGAAACGGTGATAACGCCGCCCCGCGGCGTAAATTTCAACGCGTTGCTCAGCAGATTCCACACCAGACGCTCCAGATACGTCCGCTCCACCGCGGCCACCACGTACCGCTCCCGGCAGTCGAACCGCACCTCCACGCCTGCTTCGCGGGCGATGGAGTCCGCCTGACGGCACAGCTCGTCCAGCAGCACCACCAGCTCCTCATTCTGCGTCTGAAACGGCTTGTCCGACAGCAGCTCCGGCCCCATGGCCAGATTGCTCACCAGACGCAGCATCCGGTAGTAGCTCTGCCGCATGATGGCGCTCTCGGCGCTGTCACCCTTCTGCCCCTGTGTCAAGCGCTGGGCGGCCATGTGCAGATTGTTCAGCGGAGAACGCAGGGCCGCCGCCACGCCGGGCAGTATGTTTGCCAGTATCCGCTTCTCCTCGTCGCTGAAAGCCGCCATCGTTCCCACCTCTTTTCTCTGTCATTCTGCCCCGTTAAGGGGACGCTATCCATGGTAAATAGCGGATAAGCAACTATATCATACCAAGCGCACAAAGGAAAAACAAGGCGTTTGTCGAATTTTGTCGAATCTTGTCGAAAAATTTTCAAAAAGGGGCTTGCATTTTCCGAGAGAATTGCATATAATTCTAAACGTACCATATGTTTGATATATTCCATCAGGAAGGAAGTTTTAATTTATGAGCATTAAAGTTGGCATCAATGGTTTTGGCCGTATTGGCCGCATGGTTCTGCGTTGTTCCCTGAATCACCCCGAGATTGAGATCGTGGGCATCAACGACCTGTGCCCCGCCGACTATCTGGCTTATATGGTGAAGTATGACACCATGCACGGCAAGTTCAACGGCGACATCTATGCCGAGGGCAACAACATCGTGGTCAACGGCAAGGCCATCCCCGTTTCCGCCGAGCGCGATCCCGCCAATCTGCCCTGGGCCAAGGTAGGCGCCGAGTACGTTATCGAGTCCACCGGCCTGTTCCTGACCAAGGAGAAGTCCGCCGGTCACATCGCCGCTGGTGCCAAGCACGTGGTCATGTCCGCCCCCTCTAAGGACGACACCCCCATGTTCGTCTGCGGCGTCAACGATGACACCTATACCAGCGACATGCAGTTCGTGTCCAACGCCAGCTGCACCACCAACTGCCTGGCTCCCATCGCCAAGGTGCTGAACGACAACTTCGGCATTGCCGACGGTCTGATGACCACCGTTCACTCCACCACCGCCACTCAGAAGACCGTCGACGGCGTGTCTCTGAAGGACTGGCGCGGCGGCCGTGCCGCCTCCGGCAACATCATCCCCAGCTCCACCGGCGCTGCCAAGGCCGTGGGCAAGGTCATCCCCAGCCTGAACGGCAAGCTGACCGGTATGTCCATGCGTGTTCCCACGCTGGATGTGTCCGTGGTCGACCTGACTGTGAATCTGGTGAAGCCCGCCTCCTACGAGGAGATCTGCGCCGCCATGAAGAAGGCCAGCGAGGGCGAGCTGAAGGGCATCCTCAGCTACACCGACGAGGCCGTCGTGTCCTCCGATTTCCTGGGCGACACCCACACCTCCATCTTCGACGCCAAGGCCGGCATCGCCCTGACCGACACCTTTGTGAAGGTGGTCAGCTGGTACGATAACGAGATCGGCTACTCCGACAAACTGCTGTGCCTGATCGAGCGCATGTACGCCGTGGATCACAAGGCATAAGTCAAATTATCAAGTCCTTTTCCAAACTTTTGAGTTTTCCTTCTTTTTTGTTCCAGGAAAAACGCCGCCTTTATGGCGGCTTTTTTCCTAGGTGCATGTAAGAAGCTTCACAGAAAAAACGTCAATTTCCCGGAAAATCCCTCTTTCTTTTTTACGGAATGTATGGTACAATAGGTACAAGCGCCGTGGGCGCGCAGGAAAGGAAACATCCGCCATGGAAAGCAACGCACTTCTCAACGCAACGCTGTCGCTGGACAGCGACATTTCTCTCTATGCCCAGCTGGTGGGCATCATCAAGCGCAACATCTCCACCGGAGTGCTGGCCGTGGGCGATCTGCTGCCCAGCGAGGCCGAGCTGTGCCGCACGCTGAACATCAGCCGCAACACCGTCCGTCAGGCCATCGGCGAGCTGGAGGAGGAGGGCCTTGTGGTTCGCAAGCGCGGCCGGGGCACCTTCGTGGCCGACCCCGCCACCAACCGCCGGGGCGTGCGCTACTCCTTCACCACCGAGGTATCCTCCATGGGCAAGGAGCCCAGCAGCACGCTGGTGGATTTTCAGATCACCACACCTTCGGCCATCATCTGCGACAAGATGGAGCTGCGGGAGGGCACGCCGGTCTACTGCTTCACCCGTATCCGCAACGTGGACGGTGAGCCGCTGATCCTGGAAACCAGCTACTACCCCCAGTACATCTATCCCAACCTCACCCGCGACATGGTGCAGACCCACAGCTTCTATTCCCTGCTGTACCACGTGGGCATCACCCCCTTCGCCGCCGAGGAGAGCTACGAGGCGGTGACGCTGAGCTCCGACAACGCCAAGCTGCTGGGCGTGGAGCCGGGCAGCTGCGCCTTCTATCACCAGCGCCGCACCCGCACCGAGGATGGCCGGGTGTACGAGTACACCCGCAGCTTCATCCGGGGCGACCGGGTACGTCTGGACGTACATATGCAGAAATCCGGCATCCACTTTACCCGCAGCATCGACTGAAAAAACGCCCTATGGGGCCATAAATAGGAAAGGAAGCACTACCATGGGTAAATTTGTCGTCAAAGCCACCAAGACCGGTTTTGTGTTCAACCTGAAAGCCGGCAATGGCGAGGTCATCGCCACCAGCGAAATCTACACCACCGAAGCCACCTGCATGAAGGGCGTGGAGTCCGTCCGCAAGAACGCGGCGGAGGCCAAGCTGGAGGATCAGACCGTGGCCGAGGTGGCCGCCGTCACCAATCCCAAGTTCGAGCTGTACACCGACAAGGCCGGTGAGTTCCGCTTCCGCCTGAAGGCCCGCAACGGCGAGATCATCGCCGTCAGCGAGGGCTACAAGGCCAAGGCCTCCTGTCTCAACGGCATTGACTCCGTGCGCCGCAACGCCCCGGACGCCGCCGTGGAAAAGCCGGAGGACTGATATTGCGTTTTCCCAAAAAGACCGCCATCGGCGGTCTTTTCTTTTTTTGCCGCCCCTCAAAAGCCTCCCTCTGCGAGGGAGGTGGCATGACCGCAGGTCATGACGGAGGGAGAGAATTTAAGCCTTTTATTCTCTCCCCCAGTCACCTTCGGTGACAGCCCCCTCTCAGAGGGGGCCAAGAACGGATTGCCACGCCAGTCTGCGGACTGGCTCGCAATGACAGGCTTTCAACAACCCAGGTCTTCTCCCAGAGGATGCTTTTGTCGTCGCTCTCTTTTCATTAACCGATATTGGTCAATACTAATATACATCATTTTCGGTTAACATGCAAGTAGAAAGTGGGGCTTGCATGTTATGATCTCCTACGACAACCTCTGGGAAACCATGAAGAAAAAGGGTGTCTCACAATACACCCTTATCAAAAAGTATGGTGTCAGCCCTGGACAATTGACCCGGATGAAGCGCAATGAAAGCGTCAGCACCCATACTATTGAAATGTTCTGCCGCATATTGGCATGCGACGTAAGTGATGTTATGGCATATCTCCCCGATGAAGAAAATTAGGCAAGGCAGTGGACTCTTTCTCCTCACCGCCTTGCCTTTTTTCCTCCCCTGTGGTACAATATTCTGGCAAAATCACAACATTTCCGAAAGGAGCTACTGTAATATGGAACTGAAAGACATCCTCAGCCGTGTGGATCACACCCTGCTGAGCCAGAGCGCCACCTGGGCGGAGATCAAGGCCATCTGCGACGACGGCGTGAAGTACGGCTGCGCCAGCGTCTGTATTCCCGCCAGCTACGTGAAGCAGGCAGCGGAGTACGTGGACGGCAAGATCGCCGTGTGCACCGTCATCGCCTTCCCCAACGGCTACGACACCACCGCCGCCAAGTGCTTTGAGGCCGCCGACGCCGTGAAGAACGGCGCGGCCGAGATCGACATGGTCATCAACATCGGCTGGGTGAAGGACGGCCTGTACGATCAGGTGCTGGACGAGATCAAACAGGTGAAGGCCGCCTGTGACGGCAAGCTGCTGAAGGTCATCATCGAGACCTGCATGCTGACCGACGCCGAGAAGATCGAGATGTGCCGCGTGGTCAGCGAGTCCGGCGCGGACTACATCAAGACCTCCACCGGCTTCGGCGGCGGCGGAGCCACCCGCGAGGACGTGGCACTGTTCAAGGCCCACGTGGCCCCTCACGTGAAGATCAAGGCAGCCGGCGGTATTGCCAATTTGCAGGACGCCGAGGACTTCGTGAAGCTGGGCGCCGACCGTCTGGGCACCAGCCGTATCGTCAAGGCCGTGAAGGCCATGGAACAGAAATAAGGAGGAAACACTATGCCTACCCCCCATAATAACGCCGTCAAGGGCGATTTTGCCAAAACCGTTCTCATGCCCGGCGACCCCCTGCGGGCCAAATTCATCGCCGAGACCTTCCTGACCGACCCCAAGCTGGTGAACAACGTCCGCGGCGTGCAGGGCTACACCGGCACCTACAAGGGCGTTCCCGTTTCCGTTATGGCCAGCGGCATGGGCATGCCCTCCATCGGCATCTATTCCTATGAGTTGTACACCCAGTACGACGTGGAGAACATCATCCGCGTGGGCAGCGCCGGCGCCATGCGTGCCGATTTAGAGCTGGGCAGCGTGGTGGCCGGACAGGGCGCCTGCACCAACTCCAGCTTCGCCGACCAGTACGAGCTGGGCGGCAGCTTCGCACCCATCTGCGACTTTGATCTGCTGATGGCGGCCGTGGACGCTGCCCGTGAGCTGGGCGTGAAGATGCCCGTGGGCAACCTGTACTCCTCCGATACCTTCTATGACGCCGCCGGCCGCAACATGCGCTACGCCAAGATGGGCGTCATGGCGGTGGAGATGGAGGCCGCCGCCCTGTACTGCACCGCCGCCTACACCGGCAAGCGGGCGCTGGCCATCTGCTCCATCTCCGACAATCTTATCACCGGCGAAGAATTGTCCGCCGACGAGCGACAGACCACCTTCACCAACATGATGAAGATCGCGCTGGAGATCGCTGCTAAAATGGACAAACAGTGAATTTTCTGTGACAAACGGGCTTTTGTGCGCAGTTTGCGTACAAAAGCCCGTTTCTTGCGGAATGTGCTAAAATAAGGCTTGCTTTTACCGTAAGCACCTGTTAGAATAACGGTGTATGGCGGTCAAGCCATGCGAAATCACTCCTGCCCAACAGGCGGGAGAACTATGAAGAAAGGTAGATTAAGCACATGAAAAAGTTTCTTGCTCTGATTCTGGCTCTGGTCATGGCGCTGTCCCTGGTCGCTTGCGGCGGCGGCAACACCAACACTGACGACAACCAGAACACCGATGGCAACGACAACCCCGATGCCACCACCTACAAGGTCGCTATGATCACCGACTACGGCGATATCACCGACCAGTCCTTCAACCAGACCACCTACGAGGCCTGCAAGGAGTACTGCGAGGCCGGCTCTCTGGACTTCAAGTACTTCAAGCCCGTGGGCGACTCCACCGCTGACCGTGTCGCCATGATCGAGAGCGCCATTGACGAGGGCTTCAACATCATCGTGATGCCCGGCTACGCTTTCGGCGGCGCTATCGTCGAGGCTGCTCCCAAGTACAAGGATGTCAAGTTCGTGGCTCTGGACGTCTCCAAGGGTGACTATCTGGAAGCTGGTGTCGGCGCTGCCGGCGAGACCTATGACTACGAACCCGACAACTGGGATCTGGCCAAGTACGCTGACCTGAGCAACGTCTATACCATGATCTATCAGGAAGAGCTGTGCGGCTACATGGCTGGTTACGCCACCGTGAAGATGGGCTACACCAAGCTGGGCTATGCCGGTGGTATGGCTGTTCCCGCCGTTATCCGCTATGGTTACGGCTTCGTGCAGGGTGCTAACGCTGCCGCCAAGGAGCTGGGCGCCACTGTCGAGATGAAGTACATCTACACCAACACCTTCTCCCCCGATGCCAGCATCACCGCTGCTATGGATACCTGGTACGCTGACGGCACTCAGGTCGTGTTCGCCTGCGGCGGCGGCATCTATGTCTCCATTGCCGAGGCTGCCAAGAAGGCCAATGCCAAGATCGTCGGCGTTGACGTGGATCAGGCTCCCATCATTGACGCTCTGGCCAATGAGGACACCACCATCACCTCCGCTATGAAGGGTCTGGCCTCCTCCACCAAGGCTGCTCTGAAGGGCATCATCGAGGATGGCAAGTGGGACGAGCTGGCTGGCAAGATCGACAATCTGGGTCTGGTCTCCGGCACTGATATGGACGCCAACTATGTCGGCATCCCCACCGGTGACGGCACCGCTTGGTGCGACACCTTCACCACCGACGATTACGCCGCTCTGGTGGCCGCTATGTTCGATGGCACCATCACCGTCAGCAACGACATCACCAAGAAGCCCGCTGACTTCGCCACCGACATCACTCTGACCGATCTGGGCACCCTGAACTAACAGAGCTCCCCGTCGTACAGACGCGATACAGGCTATTAAGCTATAAAAAGTACGCAGCCCAAAGCTGCGTACTTTTTTTGCATGTTTCCCAAAAATACTTTGCTTTACGCCGTCCGTTATAGTATACTATATATGTTAATCTGTGGTTTCCGTCCCCGCACACAGCGAAACGCGGCGGGCCATAAAAACGGAAGGAGGGCGAAACACTTGGAATCACCGTATGCCATTGAAATGCTGAACATCACCAAACGGTTCCCCGGTATTATCGCCAACGACAACATCACCCTGCAATTGAAAAAGGGCGAGATCCACGCCCTGCTGGGCGAAAACGGCGCGGGCAAATCCACGCTGATGAGTGTTCTGTTCGGCCTGTACCAGCCGGAGGAGGGCGTCATCAAAAAGGACGGTCAGGTGGTGTCCATCAAGGATCCCAACGACGCCAACGCCCTGGGCATCGGCATGGTGCACCAGCACTTCAAGCTGGTGGAATGCTTCTCGGTGCTGGACAACATCATCATGGGCGCCGAGCCTACGAAATACGGCTTTCTGCAGAAGAAGGACGCCCGCGAAAAGGTGCTGACTCTCAGTGAAAAGTACGGCCTGCACGTGGATCCCGACGCGCTGATCGAGGATATCACCGTGGGTATGCAGCAGCGCACCGAGATTCTGAAGATGCTCTACCGGGACAACGAGATCCTGATCTTCGACGAACCCACCGCCGTGCTGACCCCGCAGGAGATCGACGAGCTGATGGAGATCATGCGGAATCTGGCAGCCGAGGGCAAGTCCATTCTCTTCATCTCTCATAAGCTCAACGAGATCATGGCCGTGGCTGACCGCTGCACCGTCTTGCGCAAGGGCAAGTACATCGGCACTGTGGAGACGAAAAACACCACCGCCGAGGAGCTGTCCGCCATGATGGTGGGCCGCAATGTCAGCTTCCATGTGGACAAAAAGCCCTGTCAACCCGGCGACGTGGTTCTGGATGTAGAGCACATGACCGTAGCCAGCAAGATCCACAAGAACAACGCCGTCAAGGACGTGTCCCTGAAGGTGCGCCGGGGCGAGATCGTCTGTCTCGCCGGTATCGACGGCAACGGCCAGACGGAGTTCGTCTACGGTCTGACCGGTCTGGAGCCGCTGGTAAGCGGCAAGATCAGCCTGTGCGGCAAGGATATTACCCATGCCAGCATCCGTCACCGCAACACCATGGGCATGTCCCACATTCCGGAGGATCGCCACAAGCACGGTCTGGTGCTGGATTATACGTTGGAGGACAATCTGGTGCTCCAGCGGTATTTCGAGCCGGAATTCACCAGCAAGGCGGGCTTCCTGCGCCGGGACAACATCCGCAAGTACGCGGAAAAGCTCATCGAGCAGTACGACGTTCGCAGCGGTCAGGGCCCCATCACCGTGGCCCGCAGCATGTCCGGCGGCAACCAGCAGAAGGCCATCGTGGCCCGTGAGATCGACAAGGATCCCGAGCTGCTGGTGGCCGTCCAGCCCACCCGCGGTCTGGACGTAGGCGCTATCGAGTACATCCACAAGCAGCTGGTGGCCCAGCGTGACGCGGGCAAGGCTGTGCTGCTGGTATCTCTGGAGCTGGATGAGGTCATGGACGTGCCCGACCGCATCCTCGTCATGTACGAGGGTGAGATCGTTGGCGAGCTTGACCCGAAAAAGACCACTCAGGAGGAGCTGGGCCTTTACATGGCAGGCGCCAAGAGAGATGAGGTGAAGGCATGAAAAAGAGTCTCCTGAAAAATAACGGCGTGCAGTCGCTGATCGCGTCGCTGTTGTGCATCGTGCTGGGTATGCTGATCGGCTATATCGTGCTGCTGTTCATCAACCCCACCGGTGCGGGCGAAGCCATCGTCACTGTCATGAAAAACTTCCTCAACTATAACCGTGCCGATACCCAATTGAAATATCTGGGCAACACGCTGGTCAAGACCGCACCGCTGCTGATGTGCGCCCTGTCCATTCTGTTTGCCTACAAGGTGGGCCTGTTCAACATTGGCGCCTCCGGTCAGTACACCGCCGGTGCCTGCGCCGCTCTGTACGCAGCGCTGCAATGGCACTGGAGCTGGCTGCCCTGTATGCTGCTGGCCATCGCCGCCGGCTGCGTCATGGGCGCCATTGTGGGTCTGCTGAAGGCCTACTGCAACGTCAACGAGGTCATCAGCGGCATCATGCTGAACTGGATCATGCTGTATACCGCCAATATGATCCTGGCTAACGTCAAGGAACCTACCAGTCCCTACACGATCCAGATGCGCAGCTTCGGCTCCGCCGCTGTGCTGCCCACACTGGGCTTGGACAAGCTGTTCAACGACAATACTTACGTGACGTTGGCCATCCCTCTGGCCATTATTCTGGCCATTGTGGTGGACGTGGTACTGAACAAGACCCGCTTCGGCTACGAGCTGCGGGCCACCGGCAACAACAAGTTTGCCGCCAAGTACTGCGGCATGGCGGAAAAGCGCAACATCATCCTGACGCTGGTGATCGCCGGCGCACTGTCCGGCCTGGGCGCCTCTCTGCTGTACCAGAGCGGCTATGAGCAGTGGCAGGTAACGGCTTCCTCTGTGCCCGCTATGGGCTTCAACGGCATCGCCGCCACGTTCCTGGGCGGTCTGAACCCCATCGGCACCATCTTCGCCTCTTTCTTCATCCAGCATATCACCTCCGGCGGCGCGTATGTGGACAAGACCATTTACTGCTCTCAGATCTCTGATCTGATCTCCGCCATTATCATCTACCTGTGCGGCTTCGTGCTGTTCATGAAATACGCCATGAACACCGCCATTGCCAAGCGTGAAGAAAAGGCCGCTCTGGCGGCCAGGGCAGCAGAGGAAGTCTCTGCCAAACAGGAAGGAGGCGATCAGTAATGGTACTGCTGCTGCAATATACGCTGATCTTCGCTTCCGTGCTGATGCTAGTAGCGCTGGGCGGCTGCTTCTCCGAGCATTCCGGCGTCATCAATCTGGGCCTTGAGGGCATCATGGTCATCGGCGCCCTGGGCGGTGCGCTGGCTATGCGGTACATGTCCAGTCTGCCCCCGTTCCTGATGGTGGTCGTGGTACTCTTGTGCGCCATTGCCGCCGGTGTCGTCTACTCCAGTCTGCTGGCGGTAGCCTGTATCAACTTTAAGGCGGATCAGACCATTGTCGGCACGGCCCTGAACCTGCTGGGTACGGCAGGCGCTACCGTTATTGTTAAGGCCATCAACACCGCCGCCAACCCTGACGACGTGTCCTCCGCCATCCAGTATGTGGAGCAGAAAAAAGCCTTTATTGCCCGCTGGGGTGATTTTGAGTTTAACTGGTTCATGGTCATTGCCGTGGTGATCCTTGTGGCGGCCTATGTGCTGCTGTACAAGACCCGCTTCGGCCTGCGGCTGATGGCCTGTGGTGAGCATCCTCAGGCAGCGGACTCCGTGGGCATCAACGTATATAAGATGCGCTGGGCCGGCGTGCTGATCTCCGGTATGCTGGGCGGTCTGGGCGGCATCTGCTACATTCTGGCCGGCGTCAGCGAGTGGCGTTTTGAAACCGGCGTGGCCGGCTTCGGCTTCCTTGCGCTGGCGGTCATGATCTTTGGTCAGTGGAAGCCCACCCGCATTGCGCTGGCGGCGCTGCTGTTCGGCGGCTTCCGCGCTCTGTCCAATGTCTATTTCGGCTTCGATTTCCTGATGGCCATGAATATCCCCGGCCCCATCTACAACATGATGCCCTACATCATTTCGCTGGTGGTGCTGGCCTTCACCTCCAAGAAGTCCCGCGCCCCCAAGGCGGAGGGTATCCCCTACGACAAGGGCCAGCGGTAATTTCATTTTTCCAAAAAACAGGACACGGATATCTCCGTGTCCTGTTTTTCTTTTTCTGTAAAAAGAGTTTCGCGCTTCCGAGCGCGACCTACTTTTGTCAACAGTGACAAAAGTAGGCAAAAACACCGGAAGGAACCTCCGGGCGCGCTATACTGCATACAGAATTGTAGGCGCTTCCCACACGTTCACGCAAAATCTTATGATTTTGTTTCGTTAAAGGGATCGTCTCTGCTCCTGCGCCGCTGCCGCTAATTATTGCACCGAACAACGCTTCTGCTTCTACCGTTGAGAAGGTGAGCGGCAGCGGCGCAAGAAGAAAGTCGATGCGTCATACATAACATTATTTACTGTGTGCTGTGAACGCGCGGTATAAGGCCGTAAATTTGTAATATGGTATAGCGTGCGCGGATTCTTAAACCGCAGGTTTAAGTGGCGTTTTGGGGTACTTTTGCCGCCACGGGCAAAAGTACCTCGCGCCGGAGCGCGAAACTCCCCTTATCCCCGCAAGAACATAAAAAAGGACGGCTTACGCCGTCCTCTCAGGCTGTCGAAAAAGCCTGTCATTGCGAGCCAGTCCGCAGACTGGCGTGGCAATCCGTCGGGGCGTTAAGAAAACATGCCTGTGGCATGTTTTTAGCCTCCGATCTCGGCGGCTATGCCGCCGTAGCGTCCATCTTGTTTTCCGCCGCACTGTCAAGGGATTACGGATTCCCACGTCGCTTCGCTCCTCGGAATGACAGAATGGGTTTATCGACACGCTGAAAGGACGGCTTACGCCGTCCTCTTTGCTCAATCACCGTATCTGCCCGTTTCCTCGAATAATATACTTATACGTGCTCAGCTCGTCCAGCCCCATGGGGCCGCGGGCGTGAAGCTTCTGGGTGGAAATGCCCATCTCGCAGCCCAGCCCGAACTCGCCGCCGTCGGTAAACCGGGTGGACACGTTCACATACGCCGCCGCGCTGTCCGTCTCGTTGACGAACCGCTCCGCGCTGACCGGATCCTCCGTAACGATGCATTCGCTGTGGCCGGTGGAGTGCGCCAGTATGTGGGCGATGGCCTCGTCCACGCTGTCCACCACCTTGACCGCCAGAATGTAGTCCAAAAACTCCGTGTCAAAGTCCCGCTCTCCCGCAGGCGTACCGGGGATGATGGCCGCTGCCCGCTCGTCCAGCCGCAGCTCCACGGGGACCTGTCCCAGCGCCGCCCGGTCGTCCACCACAGCAGTTTTCAGCATGGGCAGGAATTTCTCCGCCACGGCGCTGTGTACCAGCAGCACCTCCTCGGCGTTGCACACCGAGGGACGGCTGGTCTTGGCGTTCACCACGATTCGCAGCGCCATGTCCAGATCGGCGGACGCGTCCACATACACGTGACAGATGCCGGTGCCCGTCTCGATGCAGGGCACGGTGGCGTTCTCCACGCAGGTGCGGATCAGTCCCGCGCCGCCCCGGGGGATCAGCAGATCCACCAGCCCCTTGGCGGTCATGATATCAGCGGCACTCTGGTGGCTGATATCCTCGGTAATGTTGATGATATCGGCGTCGCCGCCTGCGGCGGTGATGCCCTCCTTCAGCGCCTTCACGATGGCGTGAGCGGAGCGGTAGGCCTCCTTGCCGCACCGCAGCATGCACACGTTGCCGCTTTTCAGCGTCAGCCCCGCCGCGTCGGAGGTGACGTTGGGGCGGCTCTCGTAGATGATGGCCACCAATCCCAGCGGCACCTGTTTCTTATAGATGGTCATACCGTTGGGCCGGTGTACCTCCGAGAGAATGCGTCCCGTGTGATCCGGCAGCGCCGCGATGGCCCGAACGCCCTCCGCCATAGCGGCAAGGCGCTTCTCGTCCAGATACAGCCGATCCAGCATCACGTCGGAGATATGGCCCCGTGCTGCCTCCATGTCCGCCCGGTTCTCCACCAGAATGACGGCGCGGTTCCGCTCCAGGCTGTCGGCCATAGCCAGCAGCAGGGCGTTTTTCGTCTCGGCGGAAGCGTTGTTGATGTGCTTCCACGCGGCCTTGGTCTTTTTCAGAATGTCGATGGTGGTCATTTACGCGCCCTCCCTTGCCAGAAAACGGGTGCCCACAGGCTTCCCCGCCACAATGTCATACAAAAGCTCCGGCCGCTGCCCGTTGGCAATGACCATTTCGCAGCCTGCCGCCGTGACAATCTGGGCGGCGTGAAGCTTGGTGGCCATGCCGCCGGTGCCCAGCGCGCTGCCGCTGCCGCCGCCCAGCGCCAGAATATGGTCGTCGATGGCGGGCACGGTGCTGATAAGCTTGGCGTCCGGATTCTTGTGGGGATCGCTGTCATACAGCCCGTCGATATCGCTCAGCAGGATCAGCAGCTCCGCACCCACTGCCGCCGCCACAATAGCGGACAGGGTGTCATTCTCGCCGATGGTATTCTCCACGCCGATCTCGTCGGTGGCCACGGCGTCGTTCTCGTTGATGACCGGCAGCGCGCCCAGCTCCAGCAGCCGGAAAATGGTGTTGCGCATGTTGCGGCTGCGGTGCTCGTTCTTCACGTCCTCGCCGGTCAGCAGCACCTGCGCCACGGTGTGGCTGTACTCGTTGAACAGCTTGTCGTAGGTGTACATCAGCTCGCACTGACCCACGGCGGCGGCGGCCTGCTTGGTGGGCATGTCCTTGGGCCGCCCCGGCAGGTTCAGCTTGCCCACGCCCATGCCAATGGCGCCGGAGGACACCAGAATGATCTCGTGCCCCGCGTTTTTCAGGTCGCTGAGCACCTTGCACAGCGTCTCCATCCGCTGGATGTTCAGCCGCCCTGTGGCGTGAGCCAGCGTAGAGGTGCCGACCTTTACGGTGATTCGCATGATATCCCTCCTTCGGGATCGTATTTGTCCCCTATTATAGCGCCTTGCGGCGGGATTTGCACGTCTTTTTTTCGTTAAAACAGAAAACGGCACACCGCCAGCGCGAAAAGGGCGGAAACCACGGCCTGAAGCGCCTTTGCCAGCAGATAGCGCCCCAGAGAAAGATCCGTCTCCTCCAGCACCGCCGCCGTCTGGCAGTGGACGGACACGCCGCCCCAGCCCAGCAGCGCCGCCGCCATGCAGAACCCGGCGGCGTCATTTTTCAGGGCGGTGACGCCGCCGGTCAGCTCCAGCAATCCCATCACCAGCGGCGGCAGCCCCGGCCACAGCTGCCGCAAAAGCGCCGCCAGCGCTAGGAAAAAGATGACGAACGCGCAGACGTTCAGCATAGTAAGTGCGGCATTTCGCGTAACGGCAACGAAAATTGAGGGCAAAAACGGTACATTATTGGTGGTTATCGGTACAATAAAGGGCCTTTTTCCCCCGCTATTCCCTCCGGTTGCCCTTTCACCGAATGCGCCCAGCAGTCCGCCTGCCGCCAGCGCCGCCAGAAGATGGATGCCGTACAGCGCCCACCCCACCCGCTGGCTGCCGAACACCCCCGCCCCGGCGATGGACAGGATGAAGGACGGCCCGGCGTTGTTGCAGTACAGCAGCAGTGCTTCCGCCTGCCGCCGGGAGATCGTCCCGGCCCGGTACAGCTCCCCCACGGTGCGCCCGCCCACCGGATAGCCGCCGACCACGCCCAGCAGAAACACGGCGGCGTTCAGCGGCAGACGCAGCTGCCGCAGGAGTGAGAAAAATCCGCAGGCGACGGCGAAGGACACCGTGACAAAAAACGGAAACAGCGACGGGATCACCGACCGGCCGCACAGGGCGATCCCCTGCCTCACCGCCTCCCCCACCGGGCCGCTGTGGCGCAAAAGGCCCGCCATCAACGCCAGCAGGCCAACAGCCAGCAGCGCTTTTCGGATCGCTTTTCCCATTTTCATCACCTCGGAAAAGCCTATGCGGCCTGTGGGGCCGTCATGCCGGACAGGCAAGTTTTCCGCCGCCGGCGCATACAGTACCAGCGAGGTGACGGCTATGGGAGAAACGCTGCGCAAACGCTTGGCGCAAAAAACGCTGGAGGCGGCCGACCGGCTGGATCTGCCGTCGGTGTTGGCACCGGACATTCCCCGGATGGAGCTGCTGGGGAACCACGCCTTCTATATGGATCGCCACCGGGGCGTGCTGGGGTACTCCACCGAGGCGGTGGACATCAACGGCGGATCGGTGGTGGTGCGGATCACGGGGCGAAACCTGCAATTACAGGCCATGACCGAGCAGGAGCTGCGGATCGACGGGATCATTGAAAAAATCGAGCTGGTGGAGTAGCTATGTACGCGAAAGTATGGAATTATCTGCGGGGCAGCGTGCTGTTCCGGTGCGAAAGCCCGGCGCCGGAGCGGGTGCTGAACCTGTGCGGCGTGTACGGCATCCCCTTCTGGGACGTGCAGTGGGAGACGGCGGAGCGCTTCACCCTGCGCACCACCCGGCAGGGCGCGGCGGCGCTGGAGGACGCGGCGGCGGAATGCGGCGCGGAACTGCGGCGGATGGAGGAGTGGGGCGCGCCGACGGCCCTGCGGCGGATGCGGCGGCGGTACGTGCTGTGGGGTACGCTGGCGGCGGTGCTGGCGCTGTTCTGGTACGGCAACACCTTTATCTGGGACTTTCAGGTGACGGGCAACGACACGGTGCCCACGGAGAAAATACTGCGGGCGCTGGAAAACAACGGCGTCACCATCGGCACCCGGTCGCTGAGCTTCGATCAGGAGGAGCTGCGGAACCACGTGCTGCTGGAGCTGGGGGATATCTCATGGCTGTCGGTAAATGTAAAGGGCTGCACCGCCCACGTGCAGGTGGTGGAGCGGAAGCGTCCGCCGGAGATCGTGGATCGCAACGCCCGCACCAACATGGTGGCGGCGCGGGACGGTCTGGTGACAAGGGTGGAGGCGCTGGACGGCAAAGCGCTGGTGATGGCCGGTTCCACCGTGACAAAGGGACAACTGCTGATCTCCGGCGTGGCGGATTCCAAATTCGGCGTGGTGCGGTTCATGCAGGGCCGGGGCCGTGTCTACGCCCGCACGTGGTATGAGCTGTCCGTCCGCGTACCCATGACGGCGGTGGAAAAGCGCGGCGAAGGGAAAACCACCACCCGCGTGGCGCTGGACGTGGGAAAACAGCGGATAAAAATCTACGGAAAGGGTAGCATGTTGGGGGCCGGTTGTGATAAAATAGTAACGTATCATCCGCTGACGCTGCCCTTTGGGCTGCGGCTGCCCCTGACGCTGGCAGTGGAGACCACCACGGCCTACGACACCCAGTCCGCCGACCGCACCGCCGCGCAGGCCCGTGCCGAGGGTGAGGCGCAGCTGCTGCGGCAGCTGGACGACATGCTGACCGAGGGCGGCACGGTGACGTCCACCCGGTTTTCCACTGCCCAACAGGGGGATATGCTGCTGGTGACGCTGGCGGCGGAGTGCTATGAGGAGATCGGGGTCAGCGTGGCGGTGGAGGTGGAGTGACGAGGTGCGCCTGTGGGCGCGAGGGGATGTTTCGCCCTGCGGGGCGACCTACTTTTGCCAACAGTGGCAAAAGTAGGCAAAAACACCGGAAGGAACCTCCGGTTCCTTCACTTCCGGGCGCGCTATGTGTGGTGCGGATTTGTGAATGCCTACCACACGATTACATGAGATTTTCTTTTTCGTTTGGTTAAAAGGATTGTCTCTGCTTCTGCGTCGCTGTCGCTAATGTCTACGCCGAACAGCGCTTTATGTTCTACCGTTGGGGGCATGAGCGGCAGCGGCGCAAAAAGAAAGTCGATACGTCATACGCAACGATATCAACCACATCCTGTGAACGCGTGGTACAAGGTTGCAAATTTGCAACGCAAAGTAGCGTGCGCGGATTCTTAAACCGCAGGTTTAAGTGGCGTTTTTGGTTACTTTTGCCGCCAAGGGCAAAAGTAACTCGCCCCGGGGCGCGAAACACCCTCCAAAAACGGGCGGATGTGGGCATCCGCCCCTACGAAAAGGTGCGGTGGAACTCCGTAGGGGCCGACGACTCTGTCGGCCCTATCGATGGCGGTACGGTCATCGTTCGGGCGGACAGAATCGTCCGCCCCTACAACGGTTTGACGATACCCTGCCGGATGCCGGACGGCAACAGCCCCCTGCAAATCAACGCATTACTACAACTATCCCTTTCAGAAAGAAGGCTATCATATGGAACAACGCATCGGTATCGAACGCATGGAGGAGGCCATCAATCTATTCGGCTCCTTTGATGAGAATATCCGCCTGCTGGAGACGGAGTTTCAGGTACAGGTGGTGAACCGGGGCGGCGAGATCGTCATCTCCGGTGAGCCGGAGAACGTGATGCTGGCGGAAAAGGCCGTACAGGCCCTGCTGACACTCAGCGCCAAGGGCGAGGCCATCAACCAGCAGCACGTGCGGTACGTCATCGGACTGTGCCGCAGCGGCCAGTCCGAGCGCATCAGCGAGTTGACCCAGGACGTGATCTGCATCACCAGCAAGGGACGGCCCGTGAAGCCCAAAACCATCGGCCAGAAGCAGTATGTGGACTCGGTGCTGCACAACACCGTTACCATCGGCGTAGGCCCCGCCGGTACCGGCAAGACGTATCTGGCGGTGGCGGCGGCAGTGGCGGCCTTCCGGGACAAGCAGGTGAACCGCATCGTGCTGACCCGGCCCGCCGTGGAGGCGGGCGAGCGGCTGGGCTTCCTGCCCGGCGATCTGCAATCCAAGGTCGACCCCTATCTGCGGCCCCTGTACGATGCCCTGTTTGACATGCTGGGCGCGGAGACGTACCAGAAGTATCTGGAGCGGGGCAACATCGAGGTGGCTCCGCTGGCCTACATGCGCGGCCGGACGCTGGACGACAGCTTCATCATTCTGGACGAGGCACAGAACACCAGCCGGGAGCAGATGAAGATGTTCCTGACCCGTATGGGCTTCGGCTCCAAGGTGGTCATCACCGGCGACATTACCCAGATCGACCTGCCCACCGACAAGATCAGCGGCCTGAAGGAAGCCATGAAGGTGCTGCGGGATGTGGAAGGCGTGGGCATCTGCCAGCTGACCCAGGAGGACGTGGTGCGCCACGTGATGGTGCAGCGGATCATCGAGGCCTACGCCCGGTACGAGGACAGGAGGAAAAAATAATGGCGAAGCGGCATTACATCCCCGTCACCGCCGACGTGCCGGGGGTGAGCGACGAGAAGAAGGCGCTGATCCGCCGGGTCATCCGCACAGCGCTGGCCATGCAGGGGGTGGACTTCCCCTGCGAGGTGGACGTGCTGGTGACCAGTGACGCGGGCATCCATCAGATCAATCTGGACATGCGGCAGGTGGACAGGCCCACCGACGTGCTGAGCTTTCCGGAGTTCGAGCTGACGCCCGGAGAGCTGCCCGGCGCGGAGGACGCCGACCCCGGCACGGGGCTGGTGCCGCTGGGCGACATGGTGCTGTCCATGGAGCGGGTACAGGCACAGGCCAAGGAGTACGGGCACTCCAACCGCCGGGAGCTGGCGTATCTGGTGGTGCACTCGGTGCTGCATCTGCTGGGCTACGACCATCTGGACGAAGGCCCGATGAAGGCCCAGATGCGGGAACGGGAGGAGAGCATTATGGCGGAATTGGGGTTGGAGAGGTAAGGAAGTTTCGTGGCTACGGCCACGAGGTACTTTTGGCCGCTGTCCCAAAAGTACCCAAAAGGACAGCTTAAACCTGCGGTTTAAGAATCCGCCCACGCTATGCCTACGCTCATATTTGATACCTTTTACCGCGCGTTCACAGAACCCGGTGGTTATCGTTACGTATGACGAATCGTCTGCCCCTCTTGCGCCGCTGCCGCTCACATTCTCAACGGTAGGCACCAAAGCGCTGTTCGGCGTAGGCATCAGCGGCAGCGGCGCCGGGAGGTGAAGGAACCGGAGGTTCCTTCTGGCGCTTTTGCCTACTTTTGCCGCTATTGGCAAAAGTAGGTCGCTCCGGAGAGCGAAACTCTCCAAAAACATTGCTCAAACAAAAGAAAGTTGAGGATCACCTGAATGAACATTACGAAAACTGCAATGATCACCGTGTGCGGACGGCCCAATGTGGGCAAGTCCAGCCTGACCAACGCGCTGGTGGGCGAGAAGATCGCCATCGTGTCCAAGAAACCCCAGACCACGAGAAACCGGATCTACGGCGTTGTGAACCGGGGCGACACGCAATTCGTGCTGCTGGACACGCCGGGCCTGCACAAGCCCCGCAGCCGTCTGGGCGACTACATGGTAAAAGTGGTGCGGGAAAGTCTCAGCGCCGTGGAGTGCGCGCTGCTGCTGGTGGAGCCCATCGCCCATGTGGGAGAGCCGGAGCGCATCCTGCTGCGGCGCATTGAGGAGGAGCAGCTGCCGGTGGTGCTGTGCATCAACAAGGTGGACACGGTGGAGAAAAAGGACGATCTGCTGGCGGTGATTGCCGCGTACAACGAGGTATACAGCGGCTTTGACGCCATTATCCCCATCTCCGCCCGGACAGGCGACGGACTGGACGAGCTGCTGGAGCAGCTGCAAAAATACGCGCAAGAGGGGCCGCAGCTGTTCCCCGACGGCATGACCACCGATCAGCCCGACGCGCAGGTCTGCGCCGAGATCGTGCGGGAGAAGATGCTGCAATGTCTGGACAAGGAGATCCCCCACGGCACAGCGGTGGAGGTGACGCGGTTCTCTGAGCGGGACAGCGGGATCATCGATCTGGATGTGACCATCTACTGTGAGAAAGCCAGCCACAAGGGCATCATCATCGGCAAGCACGGCGACATGATGAAGCGCATCAGCACCCTGGCCCGGCAGGATATTGAGAAATTCATGGGCGCCAAGGTGTATCTGGAGACCTGGGTGAAGGTAAAGGAAAACTGGCGTGATAATGTGAACTTCATCAGAAGTCAGGGCTTCAACGAGGAGTAAATTACCAGACATGAAACCGGGGCTTTCGCGTCATGCTAGGCATGAGGTGAGGACTGTGGACTACTGGGAGCTGTTTTGGGACACCGGTGCGCCGGAGGCGTGGCTGATGGCGAAAGGCACGGAGGACGAGGCGTGGACAACGGAACATTCGTGACGGCGGGCCTTGTCCTGCGGGAGACGGAGACAAAGGAATCGGACAAGATATTGACGGTGCTGACGCCGGAGCTGGGCCGCATCAGCGTCATTGCCAAGGGGGCAAGGAGCCGGCGCAGCAAATATACCGCCGCCTGCCAGCTGCTGGCCTATGACGAGATGACGCTGCGGCGGAAGGGCGAGTGGTACTATCTGGCGGAGGCCAGCACCATCGAGCTGTTTGACGGGGTGCGGCAGGACATTGAAAAGCTGGCGCTGGCGGCCTATTTCGCGGAGCTGACCGAGGCGGTGTGTCAGGACGCCATGGCGGCGGCGGACATGCTGCCGCTGCTGCTGAACGCCCTGTTCGCACTGGGGATGCTGGAAAAGCCCAACCGGCTGGTGAAAACCGCGTTTGTATGGCGGCTGCTGGCAGAGACAGGCTTCGCCCCGCTGGCAGACGGCTGCGCCGTATGCGGGCGGGAATCGCCAGAGGCTCCCATGCTGGATGTGATGCAGGGGGTACTGCGGTGCGGCGCCTGCCGCACCGGCGGCGGACTGAGCCTGCCGCTGACAGAGGGCGCAGTGCAGGCACTGCGGTACATCCTCTATTGCCCGCCCAAGAAGCTGTACAGCTTTTCGCTGGATGAAAACGGGCTGCGGATGCTGGATCGGGCGGGAGAGGCGTTCTGCGCGGTGCAGCTGGAGCGGGGCTTCCGGACGCTGGATTATTATAAGGCGTTTTTGGCGGAGGAGGAGTAAGGGGGTGTCCGCGCCCCGGCGGGGAGGGGGAATGTTTCGCGCTCCGGCGCGACCTACTTTTGTCAACAGTGACAAAAGTAGGCAAAAGCACCGGAAGGAACCTCCGGTTCCTTCACCTCCGGGCGCGCTACGCCCTTACACAAATTTGCGGCCATATACCACACGTTCGCATGAGGTTTCCTTTTTCGTTTTGTTATCGAATCGTCTCTGCTCCTGTGCCGCTGCCGCTAATCATTACACCGAACAACGCTTCTGTTTCTACCGTTGAGAATGTAAGCGGCAGCGGCGCAAGAGGGAAGTCGATTCGTCATACACAACGATAATCACAATGTTCTGTGAACGCGCGGAAAAGAGTATCAAATATGACCAGAGTATAGCGTGCGCGGATTCTTAAACCGCAGGTTTAAGTGGCGTTTTTGGTTACTTTTGCCGCCAGGGGCAAAAGTAACTTGCCCCGGAGCGCGAAATTCCCCAAAACGGGCCGTCGGGGACGCCGGCCCCTACGAATGGGTACAAGAAGCCGTTGCATTGCGCCGCATAAATATTACGTTTACCAACAAAAAGAGGTATTGACCAAGGATACAACATGATGAGTGAATTATTTGAAAAATCCATACGGACGCTGGAGCTGCCGGCGGTATTGGAAATGCTGTCGGCCAAGGCCGTCAGCGAGGCGGCGCGGGAAAAGAGCCGCCATATCATGCCCGCCACAGAGCGGCAGGAGGTGCTGCGGCTTTTAGACGAGACGGACGCCGCCAAGGAGCGGCTGGGACTGTACGGCTCCCCCAGCTTTTCCGGGGTGAAGGACGTGTCCGAGCCGCTGGCGAGAGCCGACCGGGGCGGCATGCTGAACACCCGCGAGCTGCTGAACATCGCGGGACTGCTGACGGCGGCCCGGCGGGTCTATGAATACGACGAGGAGCGCAAGGGCGAGGCCACGGCCATCGACCGGTTTTTCAGCGCCCTGCACACCAACAAATATCTGGAGGATCGCATCCACGGGGCCATTCTGGACGAGGAGACCATCGCCGACACCGCCAGCGCCGAGCTGACGGATATCCGGCGGAAAATGCGGATCGCCGCCAGCAAGGGACGGCAGATTTTGCAGAAGATCATCTCCTCCCCCTCCTACGCCAAGGTATTGCAGGAGGCCCTTATCACCCAGCGGGACGGGCGGTTTGTGGTGCCGGTGAAGGCGGAATGCAAGGGCAGCCTGCCGGGACTGGTACACGACATTTCCTCCTCCGGTGCCACGCTGTTTGTGGAGCCTATGGGGGTGGTGCAGGCCAACAACGAGCTGAAGGAGCTGGAGGCCCGGGAGGAAAAGGAGATCGAGCGCATTCTGCGGGAGCTTTCCGCCCAGTGCGCCGACGCCATGGAGTACATCCTGCTGGACTATGACATGCTGGTGCATCTGGACATGATCTTTGCCCGGGCCCAGCTGAGCTACACCATGAACGCCAGCCGCCCGGAGGTAGTGCGCAAGGGCGCGATATCGCTGAAACGGGCGCGGCATCCCCTGCTGGATCAGGCCAAGGCCGTGCCGGTGACGGTGGAGCTGGGCGGTGACTATGACACGCTGGTGATCACCGGCCCCAACACCGGCGGCAAGACGGTGACGCTGAAAACCCTGGGGCTTTTATGCCTGATGGCCCAGTGCGGCTTGCACATTCCCGCCGACAGCGGCTCCACGGTGCGGGTATTTAACCGGATTCTGGCGGATGTAGGCGACGAGCAGTCCATCGAGCAGAGCCTGTCCACCTTCTCCGCCCACATGTCCAACACGGTGGAAATTCTGCGGCAGGCGGACGACGACAGCCTGATTTTGTTCGACGAGCTGGGCGCGGGCACCGACCCGGTGGAGGGTGCGGCGCTGGCCATCGCCATTATCCAGCACGCCCGGTCAAAGGGCGCGCTGATCGCCGCCACCACCCACTACGCGGAGCTGAAAACCTTCGCCATGACCACGGCGGGAGTGGAGAACGCCAGCTGCGAATTCGACGTGCAGACGCTGCGGCCCACCTACCGTCTGCTGGTGGGCATCCCCGGCAAGTCCAATGCCTTCGCCATCTCCCGGCGGCTGGGACTGGACGAGAGCGTTATCGCCGACGCCAAGGCCCAGATGGACAGCGAATCCCTCCGGTTTGAGGACGTGCTGGCCCAGCTGGAGGAGAAGCGGCAACGGCTGGAAAAGGCCCAGACCGAGGCCAACCGCCTGTGGCAGCAGCGTGAGGAGGACGCCCGCAAGGCACGTATCTTCCGGGAGCAGATGGAAAAGGCCAAGGAGAACGCCCGGGCCAAGGGCGAGGCCGAGGCCAAGCGCATCGTGCGGGAGGCTCAGCAGAAAACGGAGGAGATCTTTGCCCAGCTGGAGGAACTGCGGAAGCAGCAGACCCGCGCCGCCAACTTTCAGCAAGTGAACGACGCCAAGGCCGCCATCCGCCACGACTTGAAGGAAGCGGAGGCGGTGCTGCACAGCCGGGATCAGGAACCGGAAACACCTGCGCCCAGCCGCCCCATCGCCGTGGGCGATCTGGTGGAGCTGGCGGGAGTGAAAACTGCCGCCACGGTGCTGAACGTCAACGGCGACGGCTCTATGCTGCTGCAGGCCGGAAAGATGAAAATGACCGTGAAGGCCGGACAGGTGCGGCTGCTGGAATCCGCCGAGGAGATCGAAAAGCGGAAGAAGCAGGTGGCTGCCGCCCAGCGAAAAAACGTGTCGCCGCAAATTCAACTGGCGGCCCGCGCCGCATCGGAGCTGGACATCCGGGGCATGGAGACGCTGGAGGCCGAGAGCGTGGTGGAGAACTACATCGACGCCGCCGTCATGGCCAAGCTGGGCACCGTGACCATCATCCACGGCAAGGGTACCGGCGCGCTGCGCAAGGCGGTGCACGAGATGCTGAAGCGGAACCGGGCGGTGAAGTCCTTCCGGCTGGGCCGCTATGGCGAGGGCGAGGCCGGCGTCACGGTGGTGGAGCTGAAATAAGTCGTCTTTTGGCGGATATGACAGTTTTCACACTCATTTTCTTTGGTGGGCGTTGATATTTTGTGGGAATAGCTATTGCATTATGCCGCCGTTTCGATATAATAGTAATAGTGTGAGTATCGGCGTAGGGGCCGAGATTCTGACGTGAAGGAGAACGGACAATGTATACAAAGGAAGTTACCGTGAATAACGAGGTTGGCCTGCACGCCAGACCCGCCACCTATTTTATTCAGAAGGCCAACGAGTTCAAGAGCGGCATCTGGGTGGAAAAGGAAGAACGCCGCGTGAACGCCAAGAGCCTGCTGGGCGTGCTGAGTCTGGGCATCGTGAAGGGTACCACCATCACCCTGATCGCCGACGGCAGTGACGAGAACGCCGCCGTGGACGCGCTGAGTGAGCTGATCGAGCATCAGCTGGGCGAGTAACATCTGACGACAAAAATACGCCTGACCGGTGGTCAGGCGTATTTTTTTGCGGGGGTACAGAAGCTTTTTGTATGTTGCTGCGGAGAGGGCGTAAGCCCGGCACGGCGGCATGTGGTCATGCCGCCCTACGAAAGGTTATACCGCACCGCTTTGTAGGGCGGGGTGACCTCACCCCGCCGCACGATAGACGAGGCGGGTATGTTATACCGCTGTAGGGGCGGGCGACTCTGCCCGCCCGCCGATGGAATATCACCCCTACGCGGTGTCCACGTAAATATCCTCGCAGGTCTGCTGGGCCGCGATCAGCAGGTCTTTGGCAAGGGCCGTGTCCTGCTCCGGGGCGTCCAGCACTTCCAGGGTGCGCTCCACCGCGTCGAACAGCGTCAAATATATCTTGCGATAATCCGGCATAGTCTCCCTCCTTTTTAGCTCTATTTTAGTAAATATATTTACTAAAATCAATAGTAAATATCTTTACTGGATAAAATGTTGCATGAGAGGGGGCGTGCAGCATGGAGTATCAGCGCAGATTGCGTGATCTACGGGAGGATCACGACAAAACACAGCAGGAGATCGCCGATGTGCTGGGCACGTCCCAGACCATGTACGCCCGGTACGAGCGGGGCGCCAACGAGCTGCCGGTGCGACATTTGATCAAGCTGGCGGAGTATTACCACGTCAGCACCGACTATCTGCTGGGCCGCAGCAACGATCCCACGAAAAGCGGCGGGCCGCTGTAAACCGCGGCAACGCTGGGAAATACGACACAATGGGCATGGCTGTTCCAAGGACGGCCATGCCCATATCTTGTGATTATTAAAAAATCTTATATACCAGATATAGGTTTTTTGCCTTGACAAGACCCATATATGTGGTATACTTGGAAATACAGCCCCACAAGCTGCATGCCATTTTATTTTCTGCCCTCAGGGGCGCTGCATACGAGAGAAGGAGGATCATCACATGTACCGGGTGACGAAACGAGACGGAACCATCGCTGAATTTGACATCGCCAAGATCAGCTCTGCCATTACCAAGGCCTTTGACGCCATGGGCAAGCAGTATCATCCCAGCGTCATGGACATGCTGGCCCTGCGGGTCACGGCGGAGTTCGAGCCGAAGATCAAGGACGAGCTGGTGGCCGTTGAGGATATTCAGGACTGTGTGGAAAAGGTGCTGAGCGAGGCGGGCTACGCTGACGTGGCCAAGGCCTACATCCTGTACCGCAAGCAGCGGGAGAAGGTCCGCAACGTGGGCAGCGCTCTGCTGAACTACAAGGATCTGGTGGACAACTATTTGCAGATCAACGACTGGCGGGTGAAGGAGAACTCCACCGTTACCTATTCCGTGGGCGGTCTGATCCTGTCCAACTCCGGCGCTATCACCGCCAACTACTGGCTCAGCGAGATCTATGACCCCGAGGTGGCCGAGGCGCACCGCAACGCCGACCTGCACCTGCACGATCTGAGCATGCTGACCGGCTATTGTGCCGGTTGGAGCCTGAAGCAGCTGATCCAGGAGGGTCTGGGCGGCGTGGTCGGCAAGATCACGTCCTCCCCCGCCAGCCATCTGAGCACCCTGTGCAACCAGATGGTGAACTTCCTGGGCATCATGCAGAACGAGTGGGCGGGCGCGCAGGCGTTCTCCTCCTTCGATACCTATCTGGCTCCCTTTGTCAAGGTGGACAACCTGACCCAGAAGGAAGTCAAGCAGTGCATCCAGTCCTTCGTTTACGGCGTCAACACACCCTCCCGCTGGGGCACCCAGGCGCCCTTCAGCAATATCACCCTGGACTGGACCGTGCCCCGCGATCTGGTGGATCAGCCCGTCATCGTGGGCGGCCGGGAGCGTGAGTTTACCTATGGCGACTGCCAGAAGGAAATGGACATGGTGAACAAGGCCTTCATCGAGATCATGATCGAGGGCGACGCCAACGGCCGGGGCTTCCAGTACCCCATTCCCACCTATTCCATCACCCGCGACTTCGACTGGAGCGAGAGCGAGAACAACAAGCTGCTGTTCGAGATGACCGCCAAGTACGGCACGCCCTACTTCTCCAACTACATCAACTCCGATATGGAGCCCAACGACGTGCGCTCCATGTGCTGCCGCCTGCGCCTTGACCTGCGCGAGCTGCGGAAGAAGTCCGGCGGCTTCTTTGGCTCCGGCGAGTCCACCGGCTCCGTGGGCGTGGTCACCATCAACCTGCCCCGCATCGCCTATCTGGCGGAGAACGAGTCCGACTTCTATGCCCGGCTGGACAAGCTGATGGACATTGCCGCCCGTTCCCTGAAAACCAAGCGCACCGTTATCACCAAGCTGCTGAACGCCGGCCTGTATCCCTACACCAAGCGGTATCTGGGCACCTTCGACAACCACTTCTCCACCATCGGCCTGATCGGCATGAACGAGGTGGGTCTGAACGCCAACTGGCTGCGGAAGGATCTGACCCATCCCGAGACGCAGGCTTTTGCCAAGGACGTGCTGAACCACATGCGGGAGCGTCTCAGCGACTATCAGGAGCAGTACGGCGACCTGTACAACCTGGAGGCCACCCCTGCCGAGTCCACCACCTACCGCTTCGCCAAGCACGACAAGAAGCACTATCCCGACATCATCACCGCCAACGAGAACGGCACCCCCTACTACACCAACTCCAGCCACCTGCCTGTGGGCTACACGGAGGACATTTTTTCCGCGCTGGACGTGCAGGACGACTTGCAGACCCTGTACACCTCCGGCACCGTGTTCCACGCCTTCCTGGGCGAGAAGCTGCCGGATTGGAAGGCGGCGGCTCAGCTGGTGCGCAAGATCGCCGAGAACTATAAGCTGCCCTATTACACCCTGTCCCCCACCTATTCCGTGTGCAAGAACCACGGCTATCTGTCCGGCGAGGTGTCTGTCTGCCCCGAGTGCGGCGAACGCACCGAGATCTACAGCCGCATCACCGGCTACTACCGCCCGGTGCAGAACTGGAACGACGGCAAGGCGCAGGAGTTCAAGGATCGCAAGGTCTATGACATCGGCCACTCCCACCTGACCCATCAGGGCGTACTGCACCCCGAGGTGAAGCCGGAGCAGCCTGCCGCCCCTGTGGCGGAAGCGGCCAACAACGCCCACGGCGAAGTAAAGCTGTTCGCCACCCGCACCTGCCCCAACTGCAAGCAGGCGGAAAAGCTGCTGACCGAGGCCGGTATCCCCTTCACCCGCCTGCTGGCGGAGGAGAACGGCGAGGAGGCCGCACGCCTTGGCATCCGTCAGGCTCCCACGCTGGTGGTGGGCAGCGAGGAGGACAAGTACGTGGGTCTCGGCGCGGTGCGGAAGTTCATCGCGGAGTATAACGACTGATCTGCAAAGGTTCTCATATGATACCGAAAAGCCCCCTTCTAGGGGGCTTTTTCCGGAAGTGAAGAAAATACTGCAAAAGGCGCAATACATAGGCCCCCTCTGACGAGGGGGCTGTTACCGAAGGTGACTGGGGAGAGACCAGAGTTGCAGTGAGCTACCGTCTCTCCCTCCGTCTCGGCTTGCGCCGAGACACCTCCCTCATCAGGGGGAGGCTTATTATCCATCCCCCCAACAACATAAGGAGGCAAGCTCTATGTATGATATTATCGTAGTCGGCGGCGGGCCCGCCGGTTTGACGGCGGCGCTGTACGCCGCGCGGGCAGGCAAGACCGTGGCCGTGGCAGAGCGGGAAAACACCGGCGGCCAGATCGTATACTCTCCGCTGGTGGAGAACTATCCCGCCGTTCCCGCCCTATCCGGCGCGGATTTTGCCCAGAAGCTCACCGAGCAGGTGGAAGCGCTGGGCGTGGAGATCCTTTACGACGAGGTCACGGGGCTTTCCCGTGACGGCGAGGGCTTTGCCGTGCAGTGCACCAGCGGCGAGCAGCGCTGCACGGCGGTGGTGCTGGCTACCGGTGCGGCTCACCGCCATCTGGGTCTTGACGGCGAGGAGGAGCTGGTGGGCTGCGGCGTGTCCTACTGCGCCGTGTGCGACGGCGCCTTCTACACCGGCCGTGATGTGGCGGTGGTAGGCGGCGGTGACACCGCCCTGCAGGACGCGCTGTTTCTGGCCAACAGCTGCCGCCATGTGACGCTGATCCACCGCCGGGATCAGTTCCGGGGCGAGGATCGTCTGGTGCGGCAGGTGGAGAAGCGGGAGAACATCACCATTCTCTACAGTCACACGGTGGAGGCGCTGCATGCGGCCAATGGCGAGCTGACCGGCGTCACGGTGAAGGACGTGAAAACCGGAGAAACGAAAGAACTGACGGTGGAGGGCCTATTTGCCGCCGTGGGACAGCAGCCCCAGAGCGCCCCCTTCGCAGCGCTGGTGAACACCGCAGGCGGCTACTATCAGGCGGGGGAGGACACTCTGACCGATTGCGGCGGCGTGTTTGCCGCCGGTGACGGGCGGGTGAAGTCCGTCCGCCAGCTGACCACCGCCGTAGGCGACGGCGCGGTGGCGGGACTGGCGGCGTGCCGGTATGTGGATGCGCTGTAAGTGCATAGAGAAGGTTTCGCCCTCCGGGGCGAGGGGGGTTCCGCGCCCCGGCGCGGGTCACTTTTGGCCACTGTTCCAAAAGTGACCAAAAAAACAGTTTAAACCTGCGGTTTAAGAATCCGCGCACGCTATACCGCGTACACATTTGCCGCCTTTTACCACGCGCTTGCGGGACACGGTTGATTTCGTTGCGTATGACGTATTGACTTCCATCTTGCGCCGCTGCCGCTCATGCTCTCAACGGTAGAACCAAAAGCGTTGTTCGGCGTAGGTATCAGCGGCAGCGGCGCTGGAGCAGAGACGATCCGACAACGAAGTGAAAAAGGAAATTTCACGTGAACGTGTGGTATGCAATCACAAGTCCGCACAGAACATAGCGCGCTCGGAAGTGAAGGAACCGGAGGTTCCTTCCGGTGCTTTTGCCTACTTTTGTCACTGTTGACAAAAGTAGGTCGCGCCGGAGCGCGAAATATCTTTTTCAGGCATAGCGGCATCCAAATTTTAGAAATTTCCCTCATAACGCTGCGTTGGGTATTGCTCATGACGCTGCGTCATATGCTACACTACCCCCTGTAAGGAGGTGAAACGCTATGTCCAAATACACCACGGGAGAGCTGGCCAAGCTGTGCGGCGTCACGGTGCGGACGGTGCAGTACTACGACACCCGGGGCATCCTGAGTCCCAGTGAGCTGTCCGAGGGCGGACGGCGGCTGTATACCGACGACGACCTGCGGCAGCTGCGGATCATCTGCTTTCTGCGGGACATGGGGCTGCCCATCGACGCTATCGGCCAGCTGCTGGCCGAGAAGGAGCCGGGGCGGGTCATCCAGCTGCTGTTGGAGCAGCAGGAGCTGGAGGTGCGCCGCCAGCTGGCTCAGAGCCAGTCCCGGCTGAAAAAGCTGGAGGAGCTGCTGCGGCAGGTGCGGCAGCAGGAGCAGTTCTCGGTGGAATCCATCGGCGACATAGCGTACTTGATGGAGCGACGCACACAATTGAAACGGGTGCACACCGTCATGCTGCTGGCGGGACTGCCCATGTCGCTGTTGGAGGTGACGGGCGTTGTGCTGTGGATCGTCACCGGCGTCTGGTGGCCCTGCGCGGTCTATCTGCTGCTGTCGGTTCCCTTTGGCATTCTGATCAGCCGGTACTATTTCCGGCGGGTGGCCTACCTGTGTCCCCAGTGCCACACGGTGTTCCGCCCGGCGCTGAAGGAGGCGTTCTTCGCCCGCCACACGCCGTCGGCCCGGAAGCTGATGTGCGGCTGTTGCGGCTATCACGGCTTCTGTGTGGAGACGCTGGGGAGTTTATCATAGCGGAAGCCCAATGGGGGATTTCGCCCTCCGGGGCGACCTACTTTTGTCAACAGTGACAAAAGTAGGCAAAAACACCGGAAGGAACCTCCGGTTCCTTCACCTCCGGGCGCGCTATGCCGTGTACTGATTTGCTGCCTTTTACCACGCGTTTGCAGAACACGGTTGATTTCGTTTCGTATGACGAATCGACTTTCTTCTTGCGCCGCTGCCGCTCACATTCTCAACGGTAGAACATAATGCGTTGTACGGCGGCGCGATGAGGGCATCGCGCCCTACGAAAAGGAACGGTAGAACCCTGTAGGGGCCGATGCCCACATCGGCCAGGACAATAGATGTAGCATGTCATTCAGCGTAGGCATTAGCGGCAGCGGCGCTGGAGCAAAGACGATCCTTTTAACCAAACGAAAAAGAAAACCTTGCGTGAACGCGTGGCATCGGGCCACAAATTCGCACAGGAAATAGTGCGCAAGGAAGTGAAGAAACCATTGGTTTCTTCCGGCTCTTTTGGCTACTTTTCCAGCTGTTGGGAAAAGTAGCCCGTCGGAGACCGTCCTCGCGCTCGAAAGCGCGAAACTCCCCTATGCTCAACGAAAGGAGGCCCCTCTTATGCCTCACACAACGCTCTACGCCGCGCCTATGGAGGGGCTGACCACCTATCTGTGGCGGCAGGCTCACCGGACGATCTTCGGCGGTGTGGACAAGTATTTCACGCCGTTTCTGTCCCCCAACGCCAACCTGTGCTTCCAGCGGAAGGAGCTGGACGAGATACAGGACGAGCCGGACACCGTGCCCCAGCTGCTGACCAACCGGGGCGACCACTTCGTGTGGGCGGCGCGGGAATTGCAGGCGCGGGGCTATGGCGAGGTCAACTTCAACCTGGGGTGCCCCTCCGGGACGGTGACGGCTAAGCGGAAGGGCTCCGGTCTGCTGGCCTATCCGGAGGAGCTGGAGCGGTGTCTGGACGAGATATTTGATAGTCTGCCGGATATGCGGGTGTCCATCAAGACCCGCATCGGAAAGAACGATCCGGAGGAGTGGGAAGCGCTGCTGGCGCTGTACGGCCACTACCCCATCCACGAGCTGATCGTACACCCCCGGATCCAGAAGGAGTTCTATAAGGGTACGGTGCATCGGGACGCCTTTGACCGGGCGCTGGCGGTATATCCGGGGCGGCTGGTGTACAACGGCGACCTGTTCACGGCGGCGGATGTGGCGGCGTTTCAAGGGAAGTATCCTCAGGTGGACACGATAATGGTTGGACGTGGCCTGATGGCCGATCCCGCACTGGGACGACGGCTCCGGGGCGGCGCGGGAGCCGCCCGGCAGGAGCTGGAGCAGTATCACGACCGACTGCTGGAGGGCTATCGCCAGCGGCTCAGCGGTACGCCGCCGGTGCTGCACCGGATGCGGGAGCTGTGGAACTACCTCAACGAGCGGTTCGAGGAGGTGGAGCGGCCCCTGAAGGCCATCCGCAAGGCCAACGATCTGGCCGCCTATGAAGCAGCGGCGAAGGAAATTTTGCGGAATTGTCCGATGAAATAAAAACCAGAGACCGGCATTCGCCGGTCTCTGGTTTTTATTTCCAATATAGGAAGCCGTTGGCTCCCTTGTGTAAAGGGAGCTGTCACCGAAGGTGACTGAGGGATTGTCCAATTCATGAAGCAGTTTCGGACAACCCCTCCGTCACGACTTACGCCGTGCCACCTCCCCTTACACAGGGGAGGCTTTGTCTTTACTCGTCGTCCAGTCTCCGCAGACCCGCCACGTCAGACACTGGCAGAGAGAAGCTGATGGCGCCTGCCGCCGTGGAGGGGCCGGCGTCCTTATTGATGGCGTTCATGATGGCGGCCTTCTCCTTGCCGCTGGCCACGATGTAGATCACGTCCTTCTCGTTGGCCAGCGTCACGCCGAAGAATTTCTCGGTGCCGATGGCGCCGGTGCCCTTGGCGTGCAGCACCGTGCCGCCGCCTGCTCCCGCGCTGCGAGCCGCGTCCATCACCATGTCGGAATGACCCTCGTTCAGGATCACCACGATCAGTTCATAATCAAAGTTCATAGTCGGTACACCTCCGGTAGCGGACTTTCCGCCGTCTGTCAGATAGGCAAGCGTCCGGCCACTGCTGACGCTTTTCAGGGGCACGGCCAGCATCAGGCCGTTGCCGGGAATGTCGATAAACAGCTTGCGCTTGGCGGCGCGGAACAGCTGCTTCATGCTGTCGGTTCCCACCACAGCGCCGGTGACGGCCTTTTCCGTCCGGGACAGGCCGTACAGCGCCAACTGCTGGGGTGTTGCCGTGCCCCGGCCCAGCATGGTAGTCACAAGGTTCAGTCCCGCGTCGCGGTACAGGGCGGCCATGTCCTCCGCCCGGTCGCGGTCGGTAATGCTCATCAGATAGTACAGTTCCATGTCAGGCCACCTCCCACAGTTCGATAACGCCCTCGTTGCTGAATACGGGCGCGGATTCCTGCGCACTGTTGCGGCGGGTCTTGACCACGTAGATGGCGCCCATGACCTGCACCACGATCAGGGGCATCATGGCCACCAGCGCCACAAGGCCGAAGGCGTCGGTCATCACATTGCCGCCCAGCGCCGTGGTAGCGCCCATGGCAAAGGGCAGCATGAAGGTGGCGGTCAGCGGGCCGGAAGCCACGCCGCCGGAGTCGAAGGCGATGGCGGTGAAGATGCTGGGGACGAAAAAGCTGAGACCCAGCGCGATGATATAGCCCGGCAGCACGAACCACAGAATGGAGATGCCGGTCAGGACGCGCACCATGGCAAGTCCCATGGCGGCGGCCACGGCGATGGACAGGCTCATGCCCATGGCCTTGGAGGAAATAGCGCCGGCGCTCAGCTCCTCCACCTGCTTGTTCAGCACGTGGACGGCAGGCTCGGCGTTGATGATGAACCAGCCCATCAGGGTGGCCAGCGGGATCATCAGAAGGCCAAGACCCTCCTCCACGATGACGCCGCCCAGCACGTAGCCCAGCGACGAGAAGCCCACGTTGACGCCCGTCAGGAACAGCACCAGACCTACATATGTATAGCCCACGCCGATGAGGATGCGCAGCAGGGGCAGCTTCCGCAGATGCAGCGAGAAGATCTGGAACAGCAGGAAGAACACGCAGATGGGCAGCAGGGCGATGGCCACCTCGCCCATCATGGCGGGCAGCTCCTCCAAATAGCTGTAGCCCACGGTGAGGGTATTTTCAAAGCTGTTGACCACCGTTTCCGAGGCAGAGGCGGTGTTTTCCGGGTACAGGAAGCCCAGCAGCAGCACCGCCAGAATGGGGCCGATGGAGCACAGCGCCACCAGACCGAAGCTGTCGGACTTGGCCTTTTCGTCGCTTCGGATGGAGGCAACGCCCACGCCCAGCGCCATGATGAAGGGCACCGTCATGGGGCCGGTGGTCACGCCGCCGGAGTCAAAGGCCACGGACAGGAAGTCCGGGTCGGACAGGGCGGCCAGAATAAACACAATGGCATAGAAGATCAGCAGCAGCGTCCGCAAGGAGATACCCAGCAGGATACGCAGCATGCAGATGGTCAGGAAGATGCCCACGCCCACGGACACCGTGAGGATCAGCATGGTCTTGTCGATGCCCGGCACGTTCTGGGCCAGGACTTGCAGGTCAGGCTCGGCAATGGTAATGACCACGCCCAGAACGAAGGCCAGCACCAGAATGAGCCACAGGCGGCGGGATTTGGTCATCTTCGCGCCCACCAGATTGCCCATCTGGGTCATGGACAGCTCCGCGCCCAGCGTGAACAGGCCCATGCCCAAAATCAGCATGACCGCGCCCACCAGAAAGGCCAGCATCAGTCCGCTGCCCACGGGAACGAAGAAGAAACACAGCACCGCCACGATCAGGGTGATGGGCAATACGGAATCCACCGCTTCCTTCAGTTTACTGTTGATGATTTTACGACTGGTCAAGATAACGCTCCTTCTCTCAAGTTTGATAGTGGCGCGCCGTTTCCCGGTGCGCCACGATAGATACCCGAGAATAGTATACCGTAAAACAGCGGCGGGAGCAAGTTAAAAACCTGACAAGGGCCAAAAATTGGTAAAAAGTTCACATTTATTCAGAAGAACAGCCGCACGCACCACGCCGCCGCCAGAAAGCCCACAAAATCCGCCGTCAGGGCGGCGGGCACGGTATAGCGGATCCTCCGCACCCCCGCCGCGCCGAAATAGACGGCGATGGTGTAAAACGTGGTCTCGGTGCAGCCCAGCATCACCGCCGCCGTGCGGCCCACGGCGCTGTCCGGGCCGTAGGCGGCCATCAGCTCGCTGCCCGCCGCCAGAGCGCCGCTGCCGCTCAAGGGGCGGATCAGCAGCAGCGGCGCGGTCTCCGGCGGGATGCCCAGCGCCGTCAGCGCCGGGGCCAGAAGCGAGGTGAGGAGATCCAGCACGCCGGAGGCCCGGAACATATACACCGCCGTCAGCAGGGCGATCAGGTTGGGGCAGATGCGCAGTACCACCCGCAGGCCGTCCATGGCACCGTCGGTGAGGGCGGCGTAAACGTCCACCCGCCGCGCCGCGCCCCATGCAGCCACCGCTGCCAGCAGCAGCGGGATCACCAGCGATGTCAACTCCATTTCCGCCTCCACAGGGCCTGCAGCCCTCGCGCCGCCAGCAGTCCCGCCGTGACCGACAGTAGGGAGGAAAGCCACACGGACGGCAGGATATCAAGGGGCGCGGCGCAGCCGTGAGCGCTGCGCACGGCTGCCACGGTGGTGGGCAGCAGCTGGATGGAGGCGGTGTTCAGCACCACAAGGCGGCACAGCTCGTCGCTGGCCACGCCGCCGCAGCCCTGCGCCATCCGCGTGGCGGCACGGATCCCCAGCGGAGTGGCGGCGTTGCCCAGCCCCAGCAGATTGGCCGACACGTTGGCGCTGAGGGCGGCCATGGTCTCCGTGTCCCGGCTGGCCCGGGGCAGAATGCGGCGCAGCACGGGCCGCAGCAGCCGGGCCAACTTTTCGCTGAGACCACCCCGCTCCATCAGCGTCATGACGCCGCTCCACAGACAGATGGCGCCCGCCATGGACAGACACAGCTCCACCGCCGCACCGGCGCCCTCCATGGCGGCGGCGGAGACTTCCGCCATGCGGCCGCTGATGCCGCCGCATACCAGCGCCAGCACAAAAAACGCCGCCAGAATGTAAGACATTGCCATACCCCTCACCTCAAATGCACTATATGCACAGAGCATATGGCAATATTTGTAAAAATTTTGGATAAAATGGCAAAGAACGGTTGACAAAATGGTAAAAATATGGCATGCTAAATGAGCAGAGGAATTCACGACAGTCGTGAGAAGCAAAGCAGAGGAGAGGTTTCCCGTGAAGTCAACCGGAATTGTGCGAAAGGTGGACGAATTGGGACGGATCGTTTTGCCCATCGAACTGCGCCGCACATTGGATATCGCTGAGAAGGATGCTTTGGAGATCTATGTAGATGGCTCCACCATCGTATTGAAAAAGTATCGTCCCAGCTGTATTTTCTGTGACAGCAGCAGAGACTTGATGGTGTACAAGGACAAGAATATCTGTCCCAAGTGTCTCAAAGAGTTGAAGAACAACTGAGGTGCACAAAAAAATGTCCCGCCGATGGCGGGGCATTTTTTTGCATCAGCGCAGAAGCAACGCTCTCATGCCAGATTTTTCAATGCTGCGTCGTACAGGGCGTTGCGGCTCAAGCCGGTGTCGTCGGCCACGGCGCGGACGGCGTCCTTCAGCCGCATGCCTTCCTCGCGGCGGCGCAGCACCAGCGCCACGCCCTCCTCCAGCGTCAGGGCAGCGGCTGCGGACTTCTCCCGTCCCGCGATGACCAGCACGTACTCGCCCCGGGGCTCGTTGGCGGCGTAGTAGTCCGCCGCCGCTGCCAGCGTGGTGCGCACGGTGTCCTCGTGGAGCTTGGTCAGCTCCCGGCACAGGGCGATCTTCCGGTCACCGCCGAAGGCCTCCGCCATATCCGCCAGCGTGGCCCGGAGACGGTGGGGCGCTTCGTGGAAGATCATGGTTCGTGTCTCGCCAGTCAGCTCGTGGAGCTGTTCCCGGCGCTCCTTTTTGCCGGAGGGCAGGAAGCCCTCGAAGGTGAAGCGGCCTGTGGGCAGGCCGGACACCGCCAGCGCGTACACGGCGGCGCAGCAGCCGGGAATGGCCAGCACCGGCACGCCGTTTTCGGCGCACAGGCGCACCAGATCCTCGCCGGGGTCGCTGATGGCGGGCATGCCCGCGTCGGTCACCAGCGCGCAGGTCTCGCCGCCCAGCAGACGGGTGAGAATGGCCTGCCCCGCAGAGGCGCGGTTGTGCTCGTGGTAGCTGACCAGCGGCTTCTTGATATCGAAATGGTTCAGCAGCTTCACCGACACGCGGGTATCCTCGGCGGCGATGAAGTCGGCGTTTTGCAGCGTCTCCACGGCACGGGGCGAAAAATCCCCCAGATTGCCGATGGGGGTGGCCACCAGATATAATGTTCCGGGCATATGAATCACTCCTTGTCTCTGAAGTAGGCGCGGCGCACGTCGTGGGATTCGCCGCCGTCCTCCAGCCGCAGCAGCAGCGGCGGCTCCACGGAAAGCCCCGGCTTTCCGCCCCGGCGGCATTCCAGCAGCACCAGCGACGGGGCGCTCCGGGCGGTGTGCTGCACCATCCGAAGCCGCTTGGGCTCCAGACCGTGGGTCACGGCGGCGGTCAGCAGCGCCGCCAGACGCTCCGGCCGGTACACAAGGCAGAAGCGTCCGCCCCATTGCAGCATTCGTTCGGCGGCGGCAAAGATATCCTCCAGCGTGGCGGTCAGCTCCGCGCGGGCGTCGCCCCGGGCGCCCTCCGCCACCGCTCCCGTATGGGGCGCGAAATAGGGCGGATTGGACACCGCCAGCTGAAAGGCTCCGGCGGGCAGCGTCTCCCGCTGCCGCAGGTCGGCGCAAAGGGCGGTAAGGGGCAGGCGGTTTTCCGCGGCGTTCTGCGCCAGCACGGCGCAGGCGTGAGCGTCCCGTTCGATGCCCGTTACCTGCAATGAGGGTTCTCGTGCCAGCAGCAGAAGCCCCAGCAGACCCGCCCCGGCGCCCAGATCGCAGACTTTCTCGCCCCGGCGCAGGCTGGCGAAGCCGCCCAACAGGAACGAATCCGTGGAGGGCGGAAAGCACTGTTCGTCATACCGATACCGCGGCCCGTCGGGCCACAGGCGTTCCGCGCGTTCCATGGACAGCCCTCCTTTTCTGGGGATAGTATAGCATACGTATGGCTTTCCGGCAAGACTTTGTAGGGGCCGACGTCCCCGACGGCCCGCTCATAAAAAAACGGCCGGACATTCCGTCCGGCCGTTTTTCATGTACGCATTTTATTCAGCGGGGCTGATAGCGCCGTTGGGGCAGGTATCCGCGCAGGAACCGCAATCCAGGCAAGCGCCAGCGTCGATCACGTACTGAGAATCGCCCTGGGAGATAGCGCCCACGGGGCAAGCGTCTGCGCAAGCGCCACAGCTGACGCAAGCGGAACCGATCTGATAAGCCATTTTGAGTACCTCCATTAAGATTTGTCAACGCTATTGTATCATGAAAATAAAAAAATGCAAGACCTTTCTGAAAGGAAACGGGGCGAAAATTGTGGAAGACCGTGAAATTGACACCATGCGGGTAATGTGATACTATTTCATATAGAATGAAAAAGGAGGCCGTTCCATGGAATACACCTATGAATTTTTTGAAAAAAGCGCCCAATACGTCCGGGAAAAGCTGGATTTTCAGCCGGAGATTGGCATTATTCTGGGCTCGTCTCTGGGGCCGTTTGCCGCGCAGGTGGAAAACCCGGTGGTGATCCCCTATGAGAATATCCCCAACTTCCTGCGCTCCACCGTGGCCACCCACGCGGGCAAGCTGATCTGCGGCACCGTCAGCGGCAAAAAGGTGGTGTGCATGTCCGGGCGGTTCCACTCCTACGAGGGGTACGACTTCCCCCAGCTGACCGCGCCCATCCGGCTGTTCAAGCTGCTGGGCTGCCGGGCGGTGATTTTGACCAACGCCGCCGGCGGCGTGAATCTCAGCTTCAAGCCCGGCGACATTATGATCATCAATGACCAGATCATGCTGCCCGGCTGCTCCCCCATGCGGGGCCCCAACATTCCGGAGTTCGGCCCACGGTTTTTCGACGTACAGAAGATGTACAGTCCGGAGCTGCGGGCCATCGCCAAGGAATGCGCTCAGGGCAGCGGTCTGACCTTCCACGAGGGCTGCTACTTCTTCATGCAGGGCCCCCAGTTTGAGACGGCGGCGGAGATCCGCGCCATCCGCACGCTGGGCGGCGACGCGGTGGGCATGTCCACCGTGACCGAGGCGCTGACGGCGGCCCACTGCGGTCTGCCCTGTCTGGGCTTCTCCGTCATCACCAACATGGCGGCGGGCATTCTGGATCAGCCCCTCACCGACGAGGAGGTCAACGAGGTGGGCCATCTGGTGGCCGACAACTTCAGCGCCTATCTGAAAAAGGTGCTCTCGAGGATGTGAGCCCATGACCACATTACTGAAAAACGCGTGGATCTACACGCCGCAAGGCGTGATCGAGGGCGGCTATGTGGTGATCGATGAGGCGGCGATCGTCTCGGTGGGCGCGGAGCGCCCGGAGGGCCGCTTCGACTGCGAAAAGGACATGTCCGGCAAGCTGCTGCTGCCGGGACTGGTGAACGCCCACACCCACGCCGCTATGACGCTGCTGCGGGGCGTGGGGACTGACCTGCCGCTGCAAAGGTGGCTGTTTGACAGCGTATTCCCCGTGGAGGGCCGCATGACGGCGGAGGATATCCGAGCCGGTACGGCGCTGGCGCTGCTGGAGATGTTGGCCTGCGGCACCACCAGCTTTTCCGACATGTACTTCTTCCCGTGGGAGGCGGCGGAGCTGGTGGCGGTGTGCGGCATCAAGGCCAACCTCTGCTATCCGGTGCAGGCCTTCGACCCGGCGGAGCCCTACGAGAAGAATGAAAGTGCCCGGAAGCTGGAACGATTCTATAAGGACTGGCACAACGCCGCCGAGGGACGCATTCGGGTGGACGGCTGCCTTCACGCGGAGTACACCTGCAATCCCCACGTGGCGGCGGGAACGTCGGCGTGGTGCCGCCAGAACGGCGTGAGAATGCACATTCACCTCAGCGAGACGAAAAGCGAGCATGATACCTGCATCGAGAAATACGGCAAGACCCCGGCGGCGTGGATGAACGATCTGGGAGTGTTCGACGTGCCCTGCGCCGCCGCCCACTGCGTGTGGGTGACGGCAGAGGATCGGGCGCTGCTGCGAGAAAAGAACGTCAGCGTAATCCACAATCCCACCAGCAACATGAAGCTGGGCAGCGGGTTCGCGCCGGTTCCGGAGCTGCTGGCAGAGGGTATCAACGTGGCGCTGGGCACCGACGGCGCCGCCAGCAACAACAATCTCAACATGCTGGAGGAGCTGCATCTGGCGGCCATCCTCCATAACGGATACCGCCATGACGCGGCCATCCTGCCGGCGGCGCAGGTGCTGGACATGGCGACGATCAACGGTGCGAAATTGCAGGGCCGGGACGACACCGGCGCCATCGAGGCCGGAAAGCGGGCGGATATCATGGCTATCGATCTGAGCGCGCCCCACCTTGTCCCGCATCTTGACACGGCGGGACTGGCGGTGTACAGCGCACAGGCCGCCGACGTTTGCATGACCATGGTGGACGGCAGAGTGCTGTACGAAAACGGCGAATACCTGACGCTGGACAGGGAGCGGATATTATACGATGCCAGAGCCGCCGCCAAGCGGCTGTACGGCGTGTGAGGGAAAAGGAGAACACACATGGAACGAGCAGACAAGGGCCTTGCCTTTATGATGCAGTATGAAAACGTGGCGTGGTACGATGGCGGCGAGGTGCGCATTCTGGATCGCCGGGTGTATCCACGCAGGGTGGAATTCGTCACCTGCCGCACCCACAGAGAGGTGGCGCAGGCGCTGACGGACATGGTGACCCAGTCCACCGGCCCCTTCACCGCCGCCGCCATGGGTATGGCGCTGGCGGCCTGGGAGTGCCGGGACAGGACGGCGGAGCAGCAGGTGGCCTATCTGGAGCAGGCCATGGACACCATCTCCCACGCCCGGCCCACCACCGTGGGACGGATGCAGCTGATCTGCGGCGGCTGTCTGGAGGTGGCAAAGGCTGCCATCGCGCAGGACGTGCCTGATGTGGCACTGGCCATCCGGGACTACACGGTGGCCACCAACAACCGGCGCTATAGCCGGGTGGGCCAGATGGCAAAGCATCTGGTGGACAAATTTCCTGACAGCGGCACCGTCATGACCCAGTGCTTCGGCGAGACCATTGTAGCCATGATGCTGAAGGAGTGCCGGGAACGGGGCAAAAGCATCCGCCTGTTCTGCCCGGAGACGCGGCCCTATTTTCAGGGCGCACGGCTGACGGCCACCGTGTGTCACGACATGGGGTTTGACGTGACGGTCATTACCGACAACATGCCCGCCTACGTGATGCAGCAGGAGCATGTGGACGTGTTCACCTGTGCCGCCGACGCCATCTGCTGCGACGGCTACATCGCCAACAAGGTGGGCACCTTCCAGATCTCCATTGCTGCCAATTATCTGGGCGTGCCGGTGTACATCAGCGGCATTCCCGACAAGGGCCACCCCACCGTGGATACCGTACACATCGAGATGCGGAACCCGCAGGATACGCTGGAGGCCATGGGGGTAAAGACCGCCGCCGACGGGGTGAAGGGCTACTATCCCGCCTTCGATATCACGCCGCCACAGCTCATCACCGGTGTGGTGACGGATCTTGGCATCTATTCCCCCTATGAGCTGAAAAAATATCTGGAGGTCAGTGAACTCGGCCCCTATGAAATGGTTGTTTAAGGAAAGTAAATAATTGTTCTATTACGAAAAGAGGGTATAAAATGGAGTATTCTCACAAGGAATTGCGGCAGGAGATGGTGGACGTGTGTCTGGAATCTCTGCATGAGGGGATGTTCACCGGAACCAGCGGCAATCTCAGCGTGGCGCTGGGGGACGGCACTATGCTCATCACCCCCACGTCGGTGCGCTATACGGTGATGCGGCCGGTGGATATTGTGCGGTGCGATCTGGACGGCAATATCATTGAAGGCGAATTGCAGCCCTCCAGCGAGTGGCGGATGCACGCCGCCGTATACCGGGCCTATCCGGAGCACAAGGCCATTTTCCACACCCATTCCCCCTACGCCACGGCGTTTGCGGTAGTGCATAAGCCCATTCCCCCGGTGCTGATCGAGACGCAGATCTTTCTGAACGGCGGCGTGGAATGCGCGGAATACGCCACGCCCGGCACCTTTGCCGTGGGTGAAAACGCCGTGCCGTGCCTGAAGGATGGCCGGGGCGGCTGCCTGCTGAACAACCACGGTGCGCTGGCGGTGGGCAAGGACTTAAACGAGGCCCGCACCCGCGCCCAGTACATCGAGGACAGCGCACGCATTTATCATTATGCTCTGCAGATAGGAGAACCTGTGGTGCTGGCGAAGCTGTAATAAGCGGCAAAGGATGCTTCGTAAGGGCGGACAGAGTCGTCCGCCCTTACGAAATAACGGAGGATCCGTGTCAAATGACACGGATCCTCCGTTATTAAATGACTATTTACTTACGCAATTCCTGCCCAGGTGGCCAGAATTCCCACCACTTCCCGGCAGGCATAGCCTGCACCCAGGAACCATGGACTGAAGCAACCGGCGGATTGCGCTTCCAACCCCGCCTGACGGGCGAAAAGCTGGCCCCGGTACTGGTGGAAATTATCGCTGGCGATAACTACATGAGTATCCAGCCCATTCTCCCGGATGATATCCGCGGCGAACAGCAGGTTCTCCCGCGTGTCAAAGGACTTCTCCTCGGCGTAGATCCGTTCCGGGGCAATACCCATGGCCATCAGCTCACGGGCGGCGCAGCCGCCCTCCGTCACCGTCTCATTGCTGTTGTCCCGTCCGCCGGTGGTGACGCAGACCGCGTCGGGATGGGCGGTCAGGTATTGGTAGGCGGCTTCAATGCGGCCTTGCAGCATCATACTGGGGCGACCGTTGTACACCTGACACCCCAGCAGCACCACCGTATTCGGCGCGTCATCGCCGGAGGGACGGTCGGCGGCGGCAAGACCCATAACGGCCAGCACCGCCAGCGCCACGGCCAGCACCAGCCCCACGCCGGACAGCAGCACCGCCTTCAGCCATTTGGGAAAGCGGCGGAAGAAGCCGGGGAAGAAGCACCAAGCCGCCGCCAACAGCAGCAGCGCCGCAGGCCAGAACATGCCGATATGGCATACGCCGATGGCCAGCGGCATCAGGAAATAGACCGCTCCCAGCAGCGAGAGCGTGCCAAGGATGGGTAACAGCATACGATCAGTTCTCCGCGATATGGTTGGCGATGCGCTGCATGATCATGTCCAGCGCCACCAGATTGTGCCCGCCCTCCAGCACGATAATGTCGGCGTACTTCCGGGTGGGCTCCACGAATTGCTCGTGCATGGGCTTGACGGTGGTCAAGTACTGGGTCACCACCGACTCCAGCGAGCGGCCACGCTCCTCCACGTCCCGCAGGGCACGGCGCAGGATACGCACGTCGGCGTCCGTTTCCACGAAGATCTTGATATCCAGCAGGTCACGCAGGGCCTTGTTCTGGAAGATCAGGATGCCCTCCACGATCACCACCTTGGTGGGGTGGACCTCCACCGTTTTGTCGGTGCGGTTGTGGATAGCGTAGTCGTACACGGGACAGTGGATGGTCTCGCCCCGCTTCAGGGCCTTCAGATGCTCGATCATCAGATCGGTGTCGAAGGCGTCAGGGTGGTCGTAATTCTGGCGGCAGCGTTCTTCAAAGGAGCAGTCCTGCCGCTTGTAGTAGTTGTCATGATGTACCACGCTGATGTTGCTGCCGAACCGCTCAGCCAGATGCTCGGTCAGGGTGGTTTTGCCGGAGCCGGTGCCGCCGGCCACGCCGATAAAAATGGTATTCATGGAGAACGCCTCCCTTGCATTATTCCCCTCTATTATAGAAAGTCATCCCCGGAAAAGCAAGAAAAGATGTAAAAAAATGATGAATTTCCAGCATTTTCAGTTGACGGGACGGCTGTTTTTGGAGTATGATAGCAAAGTATTATCAAGAGTATGTCCTTTGGAGGGAAAAACAGCATGAGCCTGATCAAGTGTAATAAATGCGGAGAAGTGTACTCCGACAGCTATAAAAAGTGTCCTTTCTGCGTGGAAGATGAAGAATACTACAACGGTAAAGTGAAAAAGCGCGGCCACCGCCAGATGGAGAAGCGGAAGAAGGCGCCCAGCGTTGTGGGCCCGGTACTGGTGCTGGCGGTGCTGGTGCTGGCGGGCATTCTGGTGTGGGCCTTTGCCGGTGACACCGTGCGGGGCTGGTTCGGCGGCGACAAGCAGCCGGAAGACGTTGACCCCGGTACGACGCAGAACCAGCCGGTCAACACGCCGGTGGACAACGAGCCGGTGGTCAAGGCGCTGGCGCTGGATCACATGTCCCTGCTGATGGCGCCCGGTGAATCGGAGAAGCTGACCGCCACCGGCGGCGCGGAGGAGAGCTATCAGTGGATCACCAGCGATTCCGGCGTGCTGAAGGTGTCTGACGACGGTACGGTCTCCGCTTTGACCGAGGGCAGCGCCGTTGTCACCGTCACCTGCGGCGAGGAGAGCGTGGCCTGCGCCATCACCGTGCAGAAAAAGGCGGACACCACCACCAACACCCCCGACAACGGAACGACCACCAATAAGCCCGACACCAATAAGCCGGATACTACGAATAAGCCCAACAACGGCAACACCAATACCAGTTCTTCCCTGAAGAATCTGAAGATCAAGACCATGTACGGCACGTATCTGGACAAGAACCCCGACGGCCAGTTTGACATGACGGTCAACAAGGGCGACCCCGCCTGCGAGCTGACGCTGGAGGGCGTGACCGGTACCGCCACGTGGAAAAGCTCCAACACCAATGTGGTGAAGGTCTCTGAGGGCGGCACGGTGGAGCGCGTCGGCTCCGGTACGGCCACCATCACCATCACGCTGGGCAGCGCCACGGCGGAGATCCTGGTGCGCGTCAACTGACAACTACATACGACACCCGAAAAGCAGCGGCTGTGCCGCTGCTTTTCTTTCGTTTGCGGCATAGGCTTACGAACGGCATAACAGGAAAGGCTCCCTTGTGTAAAGGGGGCTGTCGGGCGTATGCGAGACTGGGAGATTGTCTTGACGGCAGACAACCCCTCCGTCACGGCTTGCGCCGTGCCACCTCCCCTTACACAGGGGAGGCTTTTGACGAGACCGCGTTTCTTGATTTCCTTCACCCGCCTTGTCAAACCCTGCGCCCTGTGCTATAATGGAAGCTGGAGAATTATCTGTAGAAAGGAACCGCCATGACCACGCAGGATTACCGCACCCGCAGTCCGCTGCGGATCTTCTTGAGCTACTTCAAGCCCCACTGGAAGCTGTTTACGCTGGATATCAGCTGCGCCGTTCTGATTGCCATGGTGGATCTGGCCTTTCCGCTGATCTCCCGCACGGCGCTGTACCACTGGCTGCCGGAGAAGAACTACCGGGTGTTCTTTATCGTCATGGCGGTGGTGGCGCTGGCCTTTGTGCTGCGGGCGGGACTGTACTACATCGTCACCTACTGGGGCCACACCTTCGGCATCCGGGTGGAGGCGGATATCCGCCGCGACCTGTTCCATCATATGCAGGCGCTGGGCTTCGATTTCTATGACCGCAACCGCACGGGACAGCTGATGAGCCGCCTGACCACCGACCTGTTCGAGCTGACGGAGCTGGCCCACCACGGGCCGGAGGATCTGACCATCTCCGTCATCACCATCGTGGGCGCGCTGGCGGTGATGTTCCGCATCGAGTGGCGGATGGCCATTCTCATCATGGTCATCATTCCGATATTTCTGGTGGTGCTGCTACTGCTGCGGGGCGGGATGAGCCGCGCCTCGGTGGCGGCCAAGCAGAAGACCGGCGCCATCAACGCCGAGATCGAGTCCGGTCTCAGCGGTATCCGCACGGTGAAGGCCTTCGGCAACGAGCGTATCCAGCAGCAGCGGTTCGACTGCGCCAACGAGACGTTCAAAACCGCCAAGCGGGGCTTTCACAAGGAGATGGGGCGGTTCAACGCCACCATGGAGCTGTTTGTGACGCTGCTGAACGTGGCGGTCATTGCCGGCGGCGGCTGGCTGATGATGGGTGGCCGCATGGACTACGTGGATCTGATCACCTTCAGCCTGTATATCACCACGTTCATCACGCCGGTGCGGAAGCTGACCAACTTCGCGGAGCTGTTTTCCAACGGCTTTGCGGGCCTGCACCGTTTTATTGAACTGATGGGCACCGAGCCCGCCATCACCGACGCGCCGGACGCCGCAGCGATGCCTGCGGTGCGGGGCGCGATCGACGTGAACGACGTCAGCTTCACCTACGACGGCGCCGACGAGGTGCTGCATCATGTGACGCTGCACGTGGCGGTAGGCGAAACGGTGGCGGTGGTGGGACCCTCCGGCGGCGGAAAGTCCACCCTGTGCCAGCTGATCCCCCGGTTTTACGACGTGACCGAGGGCAGCATCGCCATCGACGGCGTGGACGTGCGGCACATCCGACTGGACGACCTGCGGCGGGCTATCGGCGTGGTGCAGCAGGACGTGTTCCTGTTTGCCGGGACGGTGCGGGAAAACATCCGCTACGGCCGCCCCGACGCCTCCGACGAGGAGGTGGAAAACGCCGCCCGGCGGGCGGAGATCTATGAGGACATTCTGGCCATGCCTCAGGGATTCGACACCTATGTGGGCGAGCGGGGCGTGCTGCTGTCCGGCGGGCAGAAGCAGCGGATCGCCATCGCCAGAATCTTTCTGAAAGACCCGCCCATTTTGATTCTGGACGAGGCTACCTCGGCGCTGGACAGCGTCACCGAGGCGAAGATTCAGCACGCCTTTGACCTGCTGGCACGGGGCCGCACCACGCTGATCATTGCCCACCGGCTCAGCACCATCCGCAGCGCCCACCGTATTCTGGTGGTGCAGGAGGGCCGCATCGCCGAGCAGGGCAGCCACGAGGAATTGTTGCGGAAGCAGGGCGCTTACGCCCGGCTGTATCATACACAGAACTTGGGGGAGATACCTTATGAAACAGGAGAAGATCGATCGGATCAATGAGCTGGCCCGCAAGGCCAAGGCCGACGGCCTGACCGTGGAGGAGGAAGCCGAGCGGGAGGCCCTGCGGCTGGAGTACAAGGAGGCCATTCTGGGCAGCCTGCGCAGCCATCTGGAGAACACGTGGATCGTGGACGAAAAGGGCAACAAGCGGAAGCTGCGGCACAAAGGGGAAGAATAAATGGAGTATCATTACGATTATCACAACGACAGGGACGGCGCTCAGCCGCCGCGTCAGTCCAACACACCCCAGCGCACGCCCAATCCCAACGGGCAAAGCAACGATTTCGGCGCGTGGCTGCTGATCGGCATCATGTTTCTGGTGGCGTGGCCGGTGGGACTGATCCTTCTTATTAAAAAGCTTACCGACAATCCCAAGACCAAACGAGCGGCAGCCAACACGGCGGCGCAGGTAAGAAGCCGCGTCCAGCAGACCCGGACACAGGCGCAGCAGAGCGCCCCGCAGACGGCTCCGTCCGTCCAGCAGGCAAGACCGGCGCAGCCGAAGAAGCAAAGCGCCGTGCAGAAGGTGACTCAAACGCCGCAGCCCTCCGCCGGAGGCGCCAAGGCACTGAAGATCGTGGGCATCGTACTGGCGGCGCTGGGCGGCGCGGCGCTGCTGAACGTAGCCGCCAACGATCTGGGCTATGCCATCCAGTACGGCGAATGGTGGTACTTCCTGCGGCAGCTGTTCTATCCCGTGGGACTGCTGTCCGGCGGTTTGTCGCTGCTGATCGGCAGCGCCGTCATGAAGCGGAAGATGCGCCGCTACGCCAAGTATCTGGCCTGTGCCGGAACGCGGGACACTATCCCGCTGGCTCATCTGATGAAGGCGGCAGAGGTGGGCGAAGCCAAGGCCGAGCGTGATCTGGAGGCCATGGTGGAAAAGGGTATGTGGGGGCCGGACGCCTATCTGGATCGGGGCAACGACATGCTGTTCCGCACACAGGCGGCGGCCAACGCCTATTTCTCCGCTAAGCGCGCCGGAGAGCAGCGGCAGGCCGCCGAGACGGCGGCGCAGAATGCCGACGGCTACGAGGGGATGCTGCTGGCCATCCGCCGTGCCAATGACCGCATCGATGACGAGGTGCTCAGCGCCAAGATCGACCGGCTGGAGACCGTTACCAGCCAGATCTTCAAGGTGATCCAGGAGCAGCCCGCCAAGAAGAATCAGGCCAGCACCTTCCTGAATTACTATCTGCCCACCACCCAGAAGCTGCTGGACAGCTACGCTGACTTTGAGGAGGCGGGCGTCAGCGGGCAGAATCTGGATCAGGCCAAGTCCCGCATTGCGGACACCATGGACAACATCATCGCCGGGTTCGAGCATCAGCTTGACGCCTTGTATCAGGACGCCGCCATGGATATTGACAGCGATATCCGGGTGATGGAGACCATGCTGCGGCGGGACACCGCTACTGCGGCGGACGACTTCGGACTGGACGGCGGCACCGCCGTGCAGATGCCCGATACGGAAATTGAATGATAGAAAAGAAAACAGCACGGCTTTGACAGGTGGCCGTAAAACAGTTCATGGAGCGTATCGGTATCGATACGCTCCATTTCAGCCTGTCAAAGAACCCCAGCTTTCAGAAAGCGAAAGCTGGGGTTTTCCTGTAATTTGGATGGTAACAAACAAACATCAGTGCTAAAATGGAGCTCTTCCAACTCCATTGTGCCAGCTTTTTCAGATTCATGGCAGCATATTTAAGCCTCACCCATGCCGAAACACGGGCCAGACCTCGGTGGTGTGTATAGCGCATGGCATGTTTTTCTTTTGCATCCGCAAAAACACGCTCAATGGTTTGTTTTCTCATGGCATAGATTTCTTTGCCGCGTTCCGTTGGCACCAGCGCCTCCAAATCTACGATGATTGGCTCATGCCGTGCATCTTTTCTCCAACCTTCCATGTAAACACCCCCGTTTCTTCTATTATAGCAGAAGCAGGGGCGTTTGGGTAGTTTTTTTGACAGACTGAGCAATAAAGCAGCATCCTGCCGGATGCTGCTTTATTGCTTATGGGGGAGAGAAGGGGAAAATGGTGATAGGGATCAGCGCTGTGCGCCGCGCTTTCTGGTCGTCAGCATCTTCTCTGCCGGCGTGACGCCCTCCACCTTCTTTTCGATGGTCAGCGTGCCGGTCTGCGGGTCGGCATCCTCCGGGTCTGTCTCCGGCAAATTGTCGGTGGCAAATGCGGTGGTAAACAGGGACAGTACCGTGATCAGGCACAGCAGTGCGCTGATGATCCTCTTTTTCATGATAAAACGAACTCCTTTTCTTGTGATCGGCATGTTAGCACACCGCCCGCTTGAAAAGCGGCGTGTGCGCAAACGATGGACAGAAGGAGTGTGATGCCTCATTTCTCATTTCGTTCTGCTTCTTAGACGGCGGCAGATGGAAAAAGGTTCCTGATTTTTGAAAAATAAAAAAGGCAGAGGGTCTTGCCCTCTGCCTTTTTCGCTGTGTAAGCTATGTCAACGGCCGTTCTGACCGAAGTAGTAGTTGTAGAAGTCGCGGAACATGTCGGAGTAGTCCTGACCGCCCTGCTGCTGGTTATCCTGCTGGTTATCGGTGGTAGTATCCTCGCCGGTGGTCTTAGGCTGCTCGTCGAAGGTCAGGTCAAGGGTGATATACTCGCCGTTGCGGTAGACGGTCAGCGTCACGGTGTCGCCTGCCTTATAGTTCTTCTTGGCGGCGGACAGGTCGGTCATGGAGGTGATGGCGGTGTCGTTCACCTTGGTGATCACATCGCCCAGCTGCAAACCGGCACGCTCACCGGCGCCGCCGCTCTCGGTGGAGTAGACGAACACGCCCTCGCTGATGCCGATGTTATACTGGGCGGCCATCTGCTCGGTCATGGTACCGGCCTTGATGGCCAGATAGGCCTTGCCCGTCACCTGACCGTTTTCGATGATGTCGGTGATGATGGCCTGCACGTCACTGATGGGGATGGCGAAGCCCAGACCCTCCACAGAGGTGTCGGAATAGCTGGAATACTTGGCGGACACGATGCCCACCACCTCGCCGTACAGGTTCACCAGCGGGCCGCCGGAGTTACCGGGGTTGATAGAGGCGTCCACCTGGATCATGTTGAAGGGGGTGCCGTCCACGTTGATGGCACGGTCACAGCAGGAGACGATGCCCTGACTCATGGAGAAGGTCAGCTCGCCCAGAGGGTTGCCGATGGCAAGAACGGTATCGCCCACGTTCACGTCCTCGCTGTTGCCCAGCGTGACGGGGGACAGGCCGGTGGCGTCGATCTTGATGACGGCCACATCGTAATCGCTGTCGCCGCCGATGACGGTGGCGTCGTAGGTGTCGCCGTTATACAGGGTGACCTTCACGGAGGTGGCGCCCTTCACCACGTGGTAGTTGGTGACGATATAGCCGTCCTGACTGATGATGAAGCCGCTGCCGGCACTGGCGGTCTCCACCGCCTGACCGAAGATGTTGGTGCCGCTGGTGGAGGTGGTGTTGATGGATACCACGGAGTTCACTGTGGAGGCGTACACCTCGGCGGGCTCCATCTTGGTCTGACCGTCCACCTGCTTCACCGAGACGGTGACAGGCTCGCGGCTGGACTGCTGAATGACGGCGTTCTGGCGGCTGGCATTGCGGTACAGCGCCGCGCCGCCGAAGCCGCAGCCGGTGCCGACGATGGCGCAGGCCAGCACGATGGCGATCACCTTGGCTGCCGTGCTCCGGAAGAAGCCGGGCTTTTTGGTGTGCTGGGGTTCCTCCGGCGTGGGGACGCTGCCGGCGGGCTGATAGTCGTCGGCCGGCAGGTTGCTGTTGCGGCCGTAGTGGTACTGATTTTCATGGAAGCGGTCAAAATCATCGTTATACATATGGATTCCTCCTTTATTTTCAGAACGAACTGTGTTATCATTCATCTTGATTATTATCATATACAGTTTTCTTAATTCAACCTTTAAGGAAACCACAAAAATTTTGAACATTTTGTGACAGATGAAAGGAGGCGCGCCATGCTGCGGCTGGAGGGCCTGAAGCTCCCGCTGGACGGGGGAGAGGAACAACTGAAAGCAAAGACCGCCGCCCTGCTGGGCTGCCGGACGGGCGAGATCGCCGCCTTGCAGGTGCTGCGCCGGGCCATCGACGCACGGGACGGCCTGCGGTTCGTGTACACTGTGGCCGTCACGGTGAAGGACGAGACGCGGCTTCTGAAGCGCTGCCGGGACAGGCATGTGTCCCGCTACGCGCCGGAGGTCTATGCGCTGCCGCCTGCCGTCTCCGGCGGGGCTGTGCCGCCGGTGGTGGTGGGTATGGGGCCTGCGGGATTGTTCGCGGCGCTGGCGCTGGCCCGGTGCGGGGCGAAGCCCATCGTGCTGGAGCGGGGCCAATGCGTGGAGCGCCGCCAGCAGGATGTGGAGCGCTTCTGGCGAAGCGGCGTGCTGGACACGGAGTCCAACGTCCAGTTTGGCGAGGGCGGCGCAGGTGCGTTTTCCGACGGCAAGCTGAACACCGGCACAAAGGACGTGCGGCATCGCTATATTATGGAGCAGCTGGTGGCGTGCGGCGCGCCGGAGGATATCCTGTGGGACGCCAAGCCCCACGTGGGCACGGATATGCTGCACATCGCCCTGAAGAATATGCGGAACGAGCTGACCGCGCTGGGCGCGGATATCCGGTTCGGCCATAAGCTGACGGGCGTTTCTGCGGAGAACGGCCGGCTGTCGGCGCTGACGGTGGAAGGCCCGGAGGGCGCTTATACGCTGCCCTGCCGTCAGGCGCTGCTGGCGCTGGGCCACAGCGCCCGGGACACGGTGGAGATGCTGTATCACGCGGGGGTGGCCATGACCGCCAAGCCCTTTGCCGTGGGTGTGCGGATCGAGCACCGGCAGGAGGACATGGACGCGGCCCAGTATAAGCAGTACGCGGGGCACCCCTGTCTGCCGCCGTCCACCTATAAATTATCCTGCCATCTGGACAACGGACGCAGCGCCTTTTCCTTCTGCGTCTGCCCCGGCGGACAGGTGGTGGCGGCGGCCTCGGAGACGGGACGGGTGGTCACCAACGGCATGAGCGAGTACGCCAGAGATAAGGAGAACATCAACGGGGCGCTGCTGGTGAACGTGACGCCGGAGGACTACGGCGGCGGTGACGATCCGCTGGCAGGTATCCGGTTCCAGCGGGAGCTCGAAGCGGCGGCCTATGAGCTGGGCGGCGGTGACTATCGGGCACCCTGCCAGCGGGTGGAGGACTTCCTGCTGGGCCGTCCCACAACGGAAGCGGGGCGGGTGACGCCCAGCTACCGTCCCGGCGTTGCCTATACCGATCTGCACCGCTGTCTGCCGCCCTTTGTGGCGGAGACCATCGCCGGTGCGCTGCCGCTGCTGGAGCGGAAGATCCGGGGCTATGCCGCCCCTGACGCGCTGCTGACGGCGGTGGAGAGCCGTTCGTCCTCCCCCGTGCGCATCCATCGGGATGAGACGTACCAATGCAATATTCGCGGGCTGTATCCCTGCGGCGAGGGAGCCGGGTATGCCGGAGGCATCCTGTCCGCCGCTGCTGACGGCATGCGCTGCGCGGAACAAATGATAAAGGAGATATGACCATGAAAAAGATCGCGGTAGTGGAAAAATTCTTCGAGTCCCACCATCAGCAGCAGATCGAGACTGTGGCCGGAAAGCACGGCTATACGGTGGACTACTATCTGGACGGCGTGCTGCCCAAGGAGCGGGCCGGAGAGTATGAGATCGTGTACGGCATGCCCGACCGGACGGCGCTGAAGGATATGACGCAGTTGAAGTGGTTCTGCGCCAGCTTTGCCGGTGTAGACCGGTATGTGGACGAGGCGCTGTATCCCCACGAGGGCGTGCTGCTGAGCAACTCCGCTGGCGCCTACGGCGTCACCATTGCCGAGCACATTATGATGGTAACGCTGATGCTGCTGCGGCAGATGATGCCCACCATGAAGGCCGTGGGGGAGCGGGTGTGGCTACCGCCGCTGCCGGTGCGCTCCCTCTGCGGAGCGCACATCACGGTGCTGGGCACCGGCGATATCGGCACCAGCTTTGCCCAGCGGGCCAAGGCTATGGGAGCCAAGTCCATCTGCGGCGTCCGCCGCACCATCAAGCCCGCCGACCCTGCCTTTGACCGGATCGTGACGCTTTCTGATTTGGACAGCGTGCTGCCGGAGACCGACATTCTGGTGATGGCGCTGCCCTCCACCGGCGAGACCGTGGGCGTGCTGAGCCGTGAGCGCATTGCCTTGCTGCCGCCGCAGGCCATCGTGGTCAACGTGGGCCGTGGTACGGCCGTCGATCAGGAGGCGCTGGCCGAGGCGCTGAACGCCGGACGCATCGCCGGTGCGGCGCTGGATGTGTTTGTCCCCGAGCCGCTGCCCCGGGATCATTTCCTGTGGGAGACGAAGAACCTGCTGATCACCCCCCACGTGGCGGGCAACATGTCCCTGGGCTATACCCGCGACAAGGACGTGGACATGTTCTGCGAGGATCTGGAGAACTTCGCTGCCGGTCGTCCGCTGGCCCATCTGGTCAACCGGAAGCTGGGGTATTAAGATTCTGAATAACACCTGCCGGACAACCGGCCGTGGAAACACGGCCGGTTGTCGCTTTTTCCGGGAAATATGAGGGGAAATCGGGCGAAAAAGCAGAAAACATTATAACTTTAATAGATAACAGGACATCGACTTTCCGAACTACCACATGGTTTGTTGATTGTGTTACATTTTTAGCAGGAGATATTTTGTAAAAACGGCAATAATCAACAAAAATCATGATGCAGGAGGAGCAAACTATGATGAACCCCAATGTCGGTCTGGGCACCAAGGCCATTCACGCCGGTAATGTGAAGGACGCGCAGTACGGCGCGCTGACTACCCCCATCTATCAGACCTCTACCTTCGTGTTCGACAGCTGCGAGCAGGGCGGCCGCCGCTTTGCCGGTCAGGAGGGCGGCTACATCTACACCCGTCTGGGCAACCCCACCGTCTCCGTGCTGGAGAATAAGGTGGCGGCGCTGGAGGGCGGCGAGGCCTGCGTGGCGGCCGCTTCCGGTATGGGCGCCATTTCCTCCGCGCTGTGGACCATCGCCGGTGCAGGCAAGCACATCGTGGCCGACGGCACCCTGTACGGCTGCACCTTCGCCCTGCTGAACCACGGCATGAGCCGCTACGGCGTGGAGGTCAGCTTCGTGGATACCTCCGATCTGGCCGCCGTGAAGGCCGCTCTGAAGGAGAATACCTGCGCCGTTTATCTGGAGACCCCCGCCAACCCCAACCTGAAGATCGCCGATATCGCCGCCGTGGCAGAGATCGCCCACGGCTATAACCCCGCCATCAAGGTGGTGTGCGACAACACCTTCGCTTCTCCCGCTCTGCAGAATCCGCTGGCGCTGGGCGCCGACGTGGTGGTGCACTCTGCTACCAAGTACCTGAACGGCCACGGCGACGTGATCGCGGGCTTTGTGGTGGGCAAGGCCGACTTTATCGGTGAAGTCCGCATGTTTGGCCTGAAGGACATGACCGGTGCGGTCATGGATCCCTTTGCCGCCTATCTGATCCTCCGGGGTCTCAAGACGCTGGAGATCCGCATGGAGCGCCACTGCGCCAACGCCAAGGCCATCGCCGAGTATCTTGACAAGCACCCCGCCGTGGAGAAGGTGTACTATCCCGGCCTGAAGGATCACGTGGGCCACGATATCGCCGCCCGCCAGATGAAGGACTTCGGCGGCATGCTGAGCTTCGAGGTCAAGGGCGGCCGCGCTGCCGGTACCAAGCTGGTCAATGCGCTGCACCTGATCACCGTGGCCGTCTCTCTGGGCGACGCCGAGACGCTGATCGAGCATCCCGCCTCCATGACCCACTCCACCTATACCGAGGAGGAACTGGCGGCTTCCGGCATCCCCGGCGGTCTGATCCGCCTGTCTGCCGGTCTGGAGAATGCCGAGGATATCATCGCCGATCTGGAGCAGGCACTGGCCCAGCTGTAAGGGGAAATTTATAGCGAAAAGAGAGCCGTAAGGCTCTCTTTTTTGCGTAATTTTGCGTTATTTTCGCAGATAGCTCTTGCGCCGACAGAAAACGGCATGTATAATGAAAACAGGCAGCGGAAAAAAGGGATATCCCTTTTTTCTTGGTTCAACTGAACCAAGAAGAGTGTTCTGCATTTCGGATAAAAAGGAGCGAGAGAGTATGAAAAAACGAGCGATGAGCCTTTTGTTGGCGCTGGTAATGATGCTGGCGCTGCTGCCCGCCCAGACGTGGGCCACGGACACGGTGGACGAGCCGGGCGAGGCAGAAGAGCAGACGATGCCCGCAGAACCCCAGGAGGAAGCCCTGAAGGCAGAGAAGACGGCGGAAGCTCCGCAGGTACAGGCGGAGGCGGTCACCAGCGGCACCTGCGGCGCGGAGGGCGACGGAAGCAATTTGAGATGGAGTCTTTCCGGCGGTGTGCTGACCATCAGCGGCACAGGCGCTATGAAAGATTGGGGCTTTTATGGCAATAACGTCAGCCCGTGGTGTGAAAACGAGCAGATCACTGGCATCGTGATCAATGATGGCGTGACCTCTGTTGGTGATGGTGCTTTTTACCAGTGCAAAAACGTGACAAATGTCAAGCTGCCCGATACGCTGAAAAGCATTGGTTACCTTGCGTTTTATTCCTGCTTCGGTCTGAAAGCAGTGGATATTCCCAATGGAGTAACCTCGCTGACTTCGGCGTTCCAAAACTGCAGAAGCTTAACGACAATCGATGTGCCCAGCAGTGTTACAGACATTGGGGGCGCGTTTGCCACCTGTGTAAGCTTGACCAATGTTACCCTTCCGGAAGGGTTGACAGAAATTGGAAAGAATGCCTTTGCCAGCTGCGAAAGATTGACCAGCATCAAAATCCCCAGCACAGTGACGTCTATTGGTAGTTATGCATTTGATGACACGGCGATTCGGACGATCGACATTCCCAACGGTGTGACGGAAATCGGAGAAAGGGCGTTTGGTCAGTGTCCGAATCTGACGGAACTTGTGATTCCCGACAGTGTGGTCAAAATCGGCCGCAATGTTGTGGAAGGCTGCTCTAAGCTGCGCTCCATTCATCTGGGTAAAGGTGTAGAAAATATTTTTTGGGTAAATAGCATTGCGGGGGCCAATGAATTTCGCACGTTCCAGGACTGCGAGAGCTTGACCTATATCACGGTGGACCCGGATAATCAGTACTATACGGCTGAGGATAACGTGCTGTTCAACAAGGACAAGACCGAGGTGTATCGCAGTGCGCCCGGAAAGACCGGCAGCTATACGCTGCCGAACAGTGTGAAGACGATGGAAAACACCTTCATTTTTGAGGACAGCCAGCTGAGCAGCATTGTGATCCCGGAGGGTGTGCAGGGTTTTCCGCGGTGTACATTTAAGAATTGTACGAATCTGAAAGAAATCTGGCTGCCGAAGTCCTTGAAGGTAGTTGGCCAAAATGCCTTCGTTGCCAGCATGGAGGATCTCGGCGCTGACCCCATCGAGGATGTTTACTACGCGGGCAGCAAGGATGATTGGAATGATATCTATTTTGCCGATGGAGGCCGTCCCAGCGGCACCGTTCACTATAATGCCGAGACGCCCCTGCTGCCCGGTTGTCCCACCGGCGGCGACAAGGTTCAGATTCAGGATGTAGCCTTTGTCTATGAATTCCTGACCGGTCAAAAGCAGGGCGACGATGCGGTGAAAGAGGGCAGCGCACAGTGGAACGCCATGAATGTAAACGGCGATGAAACCGTAGATGTGTACGACTTGCAGATGATCTACGAAATGGCTTGCGGCCTGCAGTAAATTAAACGCATAGGCGCAAATAACGGCATTATGCTCTGGGGAGCGGGGCAACGATCCTCAGCCGGACGTGCTTTCCATCCCGACTCCTGGGCGTTTGCATAACAAAAAGCTATCCCACCCCTTGGGGTGAGATAGCTTTTTGCGTCAGTTTGCTTTACCGCACCATGCTCCGGTCGATCTCCGCCAGAGAGTGTGCGCCGCACATCAGCATGGTATCCTCCAGCTCGGCCTTCAGCTTGGCCACCAGCACGGCAGGGCCTTCCTCGCCGCCGCCGTATACCATGTTGACGAAGGGACGGGCGATCAGCACGCCCTTTGCGCCCAGCGCCAGCGCCTTGAACACGTCCATACCGGTACGAATGCCGCCGTCCACCAGCACCATCACGTCCTTGTCCACTGCGTCCACGATCTCCGGCAGCACCTCCGCCGTGGCGGGGCACTGATCCAGCACACGGCCGCCGTGGTTGGACACGATGATGGCCTTGGCACCGGCCTTCACGGCCTTCTCCGCGCCCTTGACGGTCATGATGCCCTTCAGGATAAAGGGCACGCCGGCGTAGTCGGCGATCTCCTTCAGCTGCTCCACCGTCTTGCTGCCGGCAGGCGGCGTCAGGTTCTTCAGGAACGGCAGCCCCGCCGCGTCGATATCCATGGCGATGGCCCACGCGCCGCTCTGCTTGGCCATGTCCATCTTCTGCATCACCAGCTCCTGATTCCAGGGCTTGATGGTGGCGACGCCCGCACCGTGGTTGGCGGCGATGGCTCTCGTGGCGCCCTCCATGATGGCGGGGTTCACGCCATCGCCGGTAAAGGCCAGAATACCGGCCTTGGCGCAGGCCGTGACCAGCAGGTCATTATACGCAATGTCATCATACTTGTCGCCGTAGTGCATCGGCAGAGCGCCCACAGGGCCTGCCATTACGGGAATATCCACCGTGTGGCCGAAAAAGTCAAACGAAGTGTCCGCCGGGCCGTTTTCGCAGATGGTATCCATATTGACGCACAGCTCCTGCCATTTCTGGTAGTTGCGGATAAACCCAGTGCCCAGCCCCTTTGCGCCGGGGCCAGGGACAGTGTTCTTGCAGGCCATTCCGTTGCAGATCTTGCAGGACTTGCAGTAAGGCCCGATCTGATCGCGGGAGCGATCCAGGATCTCTTGATATGTCATGTCTCATTCCTCACTTTCTGATCGCCGCACAGGGGCGGGGAGTATGGCATATCATACCACGATTTAGGAAATATGCAAGAACTTTCGGGACTTTTTTCGTCAAAATACTCAATCCGGCGTCAACCGACCCAGCCCATCAGCTGGAGGAAGCTCCACGCCAGCTTGCAGCCGTAGAAGATGATGACCGCGCCGCAGACCTTGTTGATGATGTTCAGCACCTTTTCGTTGAATTTGCTGCCCAGCAGCGACACCACGGTGGACAGCGTCAGGAACCAGATCACTGACGCGCTGCCAAAGCCGCAGATGAAGAATACGTCCGTTCCGGCGGGAATGCTGGCCCGGAACGCGCCCAGCATCATGGTGCCGTCGATGATGGCCTGAGGGTTCAGCCACGTCACCACGAAGGCGCTGGAGATCAGCTTCCAGATGGGGACGTTCACGTCACGGCCGCCCTCAAGGCTGGCCTTGGAGCGTAGAAGCCCGATGCCGATCCAGATGACGATCAGGCAGCCCAGCCCCAGAATCACCTTTTGCAGCCACGGCAGCGCCTGAATCAGCGCACCGGCGCCCAAAAAGCAGGAAAGCCCCAGCGAAATGTCCCAGAAGATCACGATCAGCGCCGTCAGATACACCCGTCCCCGCTTCTGGGTCAGGGCGCTGTTGATGACGAACAGGTTCTGCAATCCGATGGGGGCCACGTAGGCAAGACCCATGGTCAGCCCCTGAAGATAAATGTTCATTTGCTATTTACTCCTCTTTTCTTACTTGCTATAATACCATCATAGCACGAAGCCCGGAAAACGCAAGAGCGCAGATTTTTAGAACAAGGTCAGGAGGAGCTTACCATGCCCCACTACGATTGTCCCTGCATGGAGAAATGTCCGCTGCACTACGCCATGAGCGTCATCGGCGGCAAGTGGAAGGTGCAGATCGTCTGCGCCCTGACCAACGCCGGAGCCTTGCGGTATAACGCCCTGCGCGCCAAGCTGGACGGCATCAGCAACACGGTGCTGGCCGCGTCCCTGCGGGAGCTGGAGGCCGACGGCCTTGTGGTGCGCACGGTGTATCCGGAGGTGCCCGTCCGGGTGGAGTACCGTCCCACGGAGGACTGCCGCTCCCTGCTGCCCATTCTGGAGCAATTGAGCGACTGGGCGGAGGCCAGGATGGCTGCTGCGCAGCCCAGTGAAGCATAAGAGTTGCGGTGTGCCGCTGCGCGGCACACCGCAACTCTTATGCTTCTTTTGCTTGGCCCGCTTTATTGGATGCCAAACAGGCTTTTCCCGTTCTCCATGGTCAGTCGGGCCAGTTCCTCCGTGGTCATGCCCTTGATCTGGGCCAGCTTTTCCGCGATGTAGAACACATTGCGGGAGTCGTTGCGCTTGCCCCGCAGAGGGACGGGAGACATATAGGGGGAGTCCGTCTCGATCAGAATACGGTTGAGGGGAACCATCTCCGCCACCTCCACGGTTTTGCGGGCGTTCTTGTAGGTGACAGGGCCGTCGAAGCCCAGATACCAGCCCAGCGCCAGCAGCTCCCGCGCCATCTCCACGCTGCCGGAATAGCAGTGGAACACGCCCCGCAGAGCGGGGTATTCCTTCACGATGGCCAGCGAGTCGCCGTGAGCCTCGCGGTCGTGGACAATCACCGGCAAGTCCAGCTCCAGCGCCAGCTCCAGCTGGGCCCGGAACACCTGCTGCTGGAAGTCGCGGGGCGGGTTCTCCGGCCAGTAGTAGTCAAGGCCGATCTCGCCGATGGCCACCACCTTGGGCTCCCTCGCCAGCTGCCGCAGCGCGTCCATGTGCTCCGGCACAAAGTCGCCGCAGTTCTCCGGATGAATGCCCACGGCGGCGTACACATGGGGGTGCCGCGCCGCCAGATCGACAGCCGTCTGAGAGGACGCCAGCGTGCAGCCGGGGTCGATCACCAGCCCGTCAAAGGCGGCAAGCACCGCGTCACGGTCGGCGTCAAAGGCCTCGTCGTCATAATGGGCGTGGGTGTCGAACAGCGTCATACCAGCTGCACCTTGCCCATGGCGGTGTCGTCGATGTACTGGGCCTTCAGCTCACGCAGGCGGGTCATATGGGGCTGCTGCATGTGGACGCGTTGATGCTCCTCGGTCTCCCACTGCTCGATCAGCAGCACCACGTTCTCCTCCTGAGCGGAGAAGTAGTAGTCATAGCGGATGCAGCCTTCCTCCGCCCGGATGGTGGTCAGGATGCCCTCGGACACGATGTCCCGGACGTAGTTTTCCCGGCAGCCGGGCTTGGCGGTGTATTTAACGTATAGTGTCAGCATAATAAAATCACGCTCCTTTGCGCCTATTGTAGCGCAAAGAAGCGTGATTGTCCATATAAGTTTAGGGTTTGACGAAGTTAACGAAGTTGGGTACTGTTTTTGCTGTAGGGGCGGACGACTCTGTCCGCCCGCCCGACAACGGAGCGGCCATTGTAGGGGCCGACAGAGTCGTCGGCCCCTACAAAATTCTATTGATCGTTTTCTATTTCAGCACAACTTCGCGCCCGCCGGTACGCTGTCATCAATGATCATCAGCTGCACCTTTTCCTCGCCCTTTTCCTTGTGGACGGCGGAGATCAGCATGCCGTTGCTGGGAATGCCCATCATCTTCCGGGGCGGCAGGTTCAGGATGGCCATGACGGTCTTGCCGATCAGCTGCTCCGGCTCATAGTAGTGGTGGATGCCGGAGACGATGATGCGGTCGGTGCCGCTGCCGTCGTCCAGCGTGAACTTCAGCAGCTTGTCGGACTTCTTGACGGCCTCGCAGTTCTTGATCTTCACAGCCCGGAAATCGGACTTCAGGAAGGTGTCAAAATCCACCTCCTGTTCCACGTAGGGCTCCAGCTCGATGGCGGGCAGAGCGGCCTTCTTCTGGGCCTCCTGCATGGCGTTCAGCTCCGCCAGCGCCTTTTCCGTGTCCACACGGGGGAACAGGTTCTCGCCCTTGGCCACCTGCGCCTCGGCGGACAGAGTGCCCCAGACATTGGCCTTCTCCCAAGTGTGATCCTCGGCGGAAGCGCCGATCTTCACGAAGATCTTGTCGCAGCTTTCCGGCATCACGGGGGTCAGCAGGGTGGTGCAGACGCGGATGGTCTCCAGCAGGTTATAGAGGACGGTGGCCAGACGGGCGCGCTTGGTCTCGTCCTTGCCCAGCACCCAGGGTGCGGTCTCGTCGATATACTTGTTGGCACGGTCGATGACCTTGAACACCTCGTCCAGACCGTTCTGGAGCTGCAGCTTGTCCATCTCGGCCTCGTACCGGTCGCGGAGACCGCAGACCGTGGCCTTCAGATCGTCGTCCTCCGGCGCGTTCTCACGGTCGGCAGGCAGCTTGCCGCCAAAGTACTTCTCCACCATGCCGGTGGTGCGGCTGACCAGATTGCCCAGCTTGTTGGCAAGGTCGGTGTTGATGGTGGAGATCAGCAGCTCGTTGGAGAAGTTGCCGTCGGAGCCGAAGGGGAAGGTGCGCAGCAGGAAGAACCGCAGGGCATCCACGCCGAACATCTCGGACAGGGCATAGGGGTCGACAACATTGCCCTTGGACTTGGACATTTTGCCGCCGTCGATCACCAGCCAGCCGTGGCCGTACACATGCTTGGGCAGGGGCAGGCCCATGCTCATCAGCATGGCGGGCCAGATGATGGAGTGGAACCGGACGATCTCCTTGCCCACGATGTGATAGTCGGCGGGCCAATAGCGGTCGAAATCATGGTAGCGGTCGTTATACAGACCCAGGGCGGTGGCGTAGTTGAACAGGGCGTCCACCCACACGTACACCACGTGGCCGGGGTCGAAGTCCACGGGAATGCCCCAGCTGAAGCTGGTACGGGAAACGCACAGATCCTCCAGACCGGGCTTGATGAAGTTGTTGACCATCTCATTGACGCGGGTACGGGGCTGCAGGAAATCGGTGTCCTCCAGCAGATGCTGCACCTTGTCGGCGTACTTGCTCAGACGGAAGAAATAGGCCTCCTCCTCGGCATCGTGAACCTCACGGCCGCAGTCGGGGCACTTGCCGTCCACCAGCTGGCTTTCCGTCCAGAAGGACTCGCAAGGGGTGCAGTACTTGCCCTTATAGGCGCCCTTGTAAATGTCGCCGTTTTCATACATCTTCTTGAAGATCTTCTGCACGGCCTCGCAGTGATAGTCGTCGGTGGTGCGGATGAACCGGTCGTTGGAGATGTTCATCAGCTTCCACAGATCACGGACGCCCCGCGGGCCGTCCACGATGCGATTCACAAAGGCCTGCGGGGTCATGCCGGCCTCATTGGCCTTGGTCTCGATCTTCTGGCCGTGCTCGTCGGTGCCGGTCAGGAACATCACGTCGTAGCCCTGCAAACGCTTATAGCGGGCGATGGCGTCGGTGGCCACGGTGCAGTAGCTGTGGCCGATGTGGAGCTTGTCCGAGGGGTAGTAAATCGGTGTGGTGATATAGAACTTTTTCTTTTCCATGGGGATATCTCTCCTTTTCCGCCGCCCCGAATGGAAGGACGGCTTAAAATATTAGTTTTTCTGCTTTTTCCGGGGATATACAAACAAAAAACGCCCTTAGCGTTATGCTAAGGGCGACTTGAACAAATCGCGGTACCACCTTGCTTCGCCCCGGCCTTACGGCCAAAGCCTCACGGAGTGCCGGCACACTCCCGCGCGGTAACGGGCGCTCCCGTTCTGGCCTGACGGTTTTCGCTCGGCCGGACGGCTCCTGAGCCATGTTCACCGGCCTCCCCCGCGCCCGCTTTCACCTTTCCGGGCTCTCTTTCGGCGGCTTTGACCGGTTACTCTCTCATTCATCGCCATTTTGCGTATTTTTAAGCATCATACTCTAAAATGTAGAGTTTGTCAACCGTTACGGCGGTTTTCTGTGTAAATTCACGCTTTACAGCGGGAAGAAAGTTTTGTATAATATGGGTTGGAAATTTTTTATGGTGGCGAATTACCATACATAGGAGGAACAAAAAATGTCTTTCAAGATCCTTGTTATCAATCCCGGTTCCACTTCCACCAAGATCGGTGTCTATGAGGACGAGACTCTGCTGTTTGACAAGACCCTGCGTCACAGCGCCGAGGATATCGCCCAGTTCAACTCCATCCCCGCCCAGAAGGACTGGCGCTGCCAGCTGGTGCTGAAGGCGCTGCGGGAGGAAAGTTTCGATATCAACACTCTGTCTGCCGTTTCCGGCCGCGGCGGTCTGCTGCGCCCCATCCGCGGCGGCACCTACGCTGTCAACGACAATCTGGTGAACGACTGCACCATCGGCGTGCAGGGCCAGCATGCCTCCAACCTGGGCGGCATCATCGCCCGCGAGATCGGCGATTCTCTGGGCATCCCCTCCTACATTGTTGACCCCGTGGTGGTGGACGAGTTGTCTGACGTGGCCCGCTATGCCGGTCATCCCCTGTTCCAGCGCGTCAGCATTTTCCACGCCCTGAACCAGAAGGCCGTGGCCAAGCGCTTCGCCAAGGAGCACGGCAAGAACTATGAGGATCTGAACCTGATCGTCTGCCATCTGGGCGGCGGCGTCTCCGTGGGCGCCCACTGCCACGGCAGCGTCATCGACACCCAGAACGCCCTGGACGGTGACGGCCCCTTCTCTCCCGAGCGCTCCGGCTCCCTGCCCACCGGCCAGCTGGTGAAGCTGTGCTGCTCCGGCAAGTATACCGAGACTGAGCTGAACCGCATGCTGTCCGGCCGCGGCGGTCTGGTGGCCTACACCGGCTCCAACGACATGCGCTATCTGCTGGCCGAGGCCGAGCACGACAAGAAGATCGCCGGCGTGGTGGAGGCCTTCCACTATCAGATCGCTAAGGAAGTGGGCGCCATGGCCGTTGTCATGAAGGGCAAGGTGGATCAGATCATCCTGACCGGCGGCATCGCCTACGGCAAGGAGACCGTGAACGCCATCAGCGCCATGGTGGACTGGATCGCTCCCATCACCGTCTATCCCGGCGAGGACGAGCTGCTGGCGCTGGCACAGGGCGCACTGCGTGTCCTGCGCGGCGAGGAGAAGGCACAGGAGTATCGCCGTCCCCGTCCCACCGAGGCGTAACAAACACCGTATTTCCATGGATGCCCGGCGGCCTTGCTGCCGGGCGCCTTTTCCCTTATTGAAAAGGAGGTTCTTCAATGTTTATCAGCAACGATATCCGCTATATCGGCGTCAACGACCATCAAGTGACGCTGTTTGAGGGGCAGTACGACGTGCCGCTGGGCATGGCCTACAACTCCTACGTCATTCTGGACGAGAAGATCGCCGTCATGGACACGGTGGACGCCCACTTCGGCAAGGAGTGGCTGGCCAACCTGACGGCGGCGCTGGCAGGCCGCACGCCGGACTATCTGGTGGTGCAGCATATGGAGCCGGATCATTCCGCCAACATTGCGGCCTTTATGGACGCCTATCCCGCCGTCACAGTGGTGGCCTCTCAGGCGGCTTTCCGCATGATGAAGCAGTTCTACGGCAGCGACTACGCCGACCGCCGTCTGGTGGTGGGCGAGGGTGATACGCTGGCGCTGGGCCGCCACACCCTGACCTTCCTGACCGCCCCCATGGTGCACTGGCCGGAGGTCATCGTCACCTATGACTGCACGGACAAGGTGCTGTTCTCCGCCGACGGACTGGGCAAGTTCGGCGCACTGGATGTGGAGGATCCCGAGGGCTGGGCCTGTGAGGCGCGGCGCTACTACTTCGGCATCGTGGGCAAGTTTGGCGCACAGGTGCAGGCCTTGCTGAAAAAGGCCGCTGCGGTGGATATTCAAACTGTGTGTCCCCTCCACGGCCCGGTGCTGACCGGCAAGGAGTTGGCGGAAGCCCTGCGGCTGTACGATATCTGGTCCCGCTACGATGTGGAGAGCGAGGGCGTCATGATCGCCTACGCCTCCGTGTACGGCAACACGGAGAAGGCGGCGCAGCTGCTGGCGGAGAAGCTGAAGGAGCAAGGCTGCCCCAAGGTGGTGCTTACCTGCGTGCAGCGAGAGGACTGGGCCGAGGCGGTGGAGGATGCCTTCCGCTACGGCAAGCTGGTGCTGGCCGCGCCCACCTATAACGGCTTCCTGTTCCCGGCCATGCGGGAGTTTATTGAGCACCTGACCGAGCGGAACTACCAGAACCGTCAGGTGGCGTTTATCGAGAACGGCTCCTGGGCGCCTGCCGCCGCCAAGGAGATGAAGAAGCTGCTGGAGGGCTGCAAGAACGTGACTCTGGGCAGCACCGTCACCATCCGCTCCGCCATGACGGAGGAGACTCCCGCCCAGCTGGACGCGCTGGCCCAGGAGCTGCGGTAAGCTTATCTGCGCAAAGGAAGTCCCGTTTTTCCCTGCGGGACTTCCTTTTTTCGCGTTTTCCCCTTTACAAACGGTATAACAGCATGTATAATTTACAAGCTGTATTCAATGAGAGAAGAATAGAAACTGGGTGAGAGAGTAACATGGCAACTGATTTTTCCCGTACCCTGTCCCTGCTGCGGCAGGAGGCGGGTATCTCCCAGCGCAAGGCCGCTGCCGCGCTGGGTATTTCACAGGCCCTGCTGAGCCACTACGAAAACGGCATCCGCGAGCCGGGACTGGCCTTTGTGACGCGGGTGTGCGACTTCTACCACGTGTCGGCGGACTATCTGCTGGGCCGCACCGCCAGCCGGGACGGCAGCATCATCGAAGCGGCGGAGCTGTACGATGCCAGCGATGAGAAGGGCACGCTGAAGGGCAGCATTCTGGCCACGCTGCAAAAAAAGCTGGTGGTGAACACCACCGGCGTGCTGTTCGACCTGCTGGGCAAATGCGGCGACCGGACGGCCATCACCGCCGCCGGAGACTATCTCAGCACGGCGCTGTACACGCTGCTGCGGCACTTCTACCGGCGGGGCGGCGGCAACGAGGACTTTTTTGCCACCGACGCGGTGGATTTTGACGCCGGTGTGGTGGACGCCGCCATGCTGCGCAGCCGGGCGTCCTATCTGCGGGCACTGGCCGAGGCGGAGAAGCTGCCGGAGCTGAGCTCCGACGATCTGACCGCCGCGCCCGGTCTGGGCCAGAGCACCGCGCAGGTGGTCCACAACGTGGACGAGCTGGCGGGAAAACGGTGAATTTGATCCGCAGAGTGGTGTAACCGCCATTCATGCATGTTCGTTAAACGGCTTGTAGGGGCGGACGACTCTGTCCACCCTGACGTTAACGGAATAGCTTTCTTGCGGGCGGACAGAGTCGTCCGCCCCTACGAAATCTGACACTTCCCCAAGGAGGTTACTTTATATGTTTGACCAATCTCATATTCGCAACTTTTCCATTATTGCCCACATCGACCACGGTAAATCCGTTCCCCAATTTGCCTGACGGCAAATCGGGGGCCCCTATTTTATTGAACATCCTCGACGGAAATGAATTCCGCCTGCGGCAAGGTTTTGCTGCGCAAAACGCTTGGACGCGCTTCGCGCGGACAGCGTGGATTTACTAAGGAGGCTTTACTATATGTTTGACCAATCTCATATTCGCAACTTTTCCATTATTGCCCACATCGACCACGGTAAATCCGTTCCCCAATTTGCCTGACGGCAAATCGGGGGCCCCTATTTTATTGAACATCCTCG